>JAEEGF010753641.1_pt1 | contig 18407 bp, 9 predicted proteins | sample 9134171 | NCBI WGS metagenome assembly JAEEGF01 (sample SAMN16246542, study PRJNA631951) | gut metagenome | biome: gut microbiome; feature: rumen; material: AP-attached | host: Bos | place: Iran: Karaj | collected 2018-10
TATATAGACAACTTGTATTTTAAAGCTGTTTGACCAACGGAGAGATGCCAGAGTGGTCGAATGGGACGGTCTCGAAAACCGTTGTAGCTTCGTGCTACCCAGGGTTCGAATCCCTGTCTCTCCGCCATGTTTTTTCGCTATGGGGGGGGGCTGTGTATTTTTCTTTTTAGGGAAGGAGAATGACATGTCTCTGTGTGAATGGAATTAACAATTTCAAAGGAGTTGCCATGTCTAAAGATGAAATCGCACATTTGAATGAGTCTTCTGAACTGGACGATCCCGTGCACCAGTTCATTCTTGGTGCTACGTATTATAATGGAATAGTAGGTGAACCGGATTACAAAGAAGCGGTGAAATGGTTCCGTTTGTCTGCAGAACAGGGGTATGTCATGGGGCAGTTTTTTCTTGGGCTTTGCTATTTGGATGGCACTGGTGTGGGAAAAAGCAAACCGAAGGGAGTTGAATGGATGCGCAAAGCCGCAGAGCAGGGCGACGCACAAGCACAATTCAATCTCGCTCTTAGCTATGAAAAAGGCGAGGGCGTGAAGAAGGATATGAAAGAGGCGGCCAAATGGTATCGAATGGCGGCTGAACAGGATAATGCGCATGCGCAATACGGTCTTGGCTACTGCTATTATTGGGGCGAAGGCTTGAGAGCGTGTAAGAAAAAGGCAGTGGAATGGTGGCAAAAGGCCGCCGAGCAGGGACTGTATCAGGCTCAGTTTTTTCTTGCCATGTGCTACTATCATGGCGATGGTGTGAAGATGGATAAGAAGGAGGCGGTAAAATGGTATCGCAAAGCCGCCGAACAGGGGGATGCCGATGCGCAATTTGAGCTTGCCGAATGCTATGATGATGGCAAAGGAGTGATAGAAAACAAGAAGGCAGCTGTGAAATGGTATCAACGAGCTGCAGAACAAGGAAATATGAAAGCGCAATTCTATTTGGGCGTCTGTTTCGATCTAGGGGCTGGTGTAAAAAAAAACATGAAAAAAGCTGTGGAATGGTGGCATAAAGCCGCTGAACAGGGGCTTTGCGATGCGCAATTCAATCTCGGTCTTTGCTACAAAAAAGGCAGTGGTGTGAAAAAGGACTATGCACAGGCCGTAAAATGGTATCGCAAAGCCGCCGAACAAGGAGACGCCCAAGCCCAATTCAATCTTGGCAATTGCTACTTTTTTGGGTACGGTGTGGAAGAGGATGCGGCAGAGGTCGTGAAGTGGATGCGCAAGGCTGCTGAACAAGGGCATGCCTCTGCGCAGTATAATCTTGGCATTTGCTACGAAGATGGCTATGGCGTGAGAAAGAACATGAAAACGGCAATGAAATGGTATCGGATGGCCGCTGAACAAGGCGATGAATCGGCCAAGAAATACCTGAAAGAACACAATCAGAATTAATCTGAACCGTTCTTTTTTATCGATACAGATTAAGGAAAGAAAAGGCCGTCCAAAATTGTTTTTGGACGGCCTTTCGTATGTCTCAGTTTAAACGCAATTACTTATTTGCGGGATTGCTTGCGGCGACGGGCGGCGAGGCCAGTGGCAGCCAAGCCAACCAAGCAGGACGTCAGTACGCCAGGAAGCGGCTGTCCGGATGGCGACGGCTCAACCGACGCCACGTAGCCGATGACAAACTCATGTGAAGCTCCAGTAGCAGAGTGAAGATCACCAAAGGCAAAATTGACACGGGCATTGGCAGCTAAATCATCTGGACCGATATGGCGTGATTTAAAAATGGATTCATTTCGAACTTCAGGCTCACCAGCAGGGTCATGAACAAGATCATAACTAGTCACCATAGTTCCATCATAACCGTTTGGTCTCATGACGAAGAAAATCTCGGTGTTTTCTTCAAACGTACCAAGCTTATAGCCGAGAGTTGTCTGATGAGCACCGGTGCCATTAGGATCGTAGTAGGTTACTTCAATTGTCTCCCCAGTGCCCCAATGGATTTCACTACCCGGTTTGACTGAGTAATTTCCATATTGATCTATTAGGACATTTCCATTTTCACTTTTATCTGCGATCACATATCCATAACGATTGGCATTCATGTCATAACCTAACGGATTGGTAGAATCTCCAAGATCCGCAATAGGGCTATCACCAACAAGATTAAAATTGCTTACATAACTGGTCAAATAAACAGTTGAGCCTTTTTGAACATTCAAGGATATAATGTGTGATTCGGTCCAGCCTTTGGGGTGCGGATTACTCACCGGCCATGGGTTCCAATCATTCAAAGATCTATAGGTATTGTAATCATTCCCGGTATATTGGACGAAGTCTACGCCCTCTGTGTATTGTGCAAAGGCAATGCTTCCTGCCAGAAGTACCAGTACCATTACCAACAACTTTTTGCTTTTCATCTTTGTTTCCTTGGTCTTGATTTTTTATTTTGACGTTTTTTTTCGTTCGACTATGTTTTACACAACTTTTTTTCAGAGACAAGTTGTTTTTTTGAAAAAATGTCGTTTTTTTTTCAAAAAAACGAAGCCTAGTCATATTTTTTAATATAAAAAAACTACTCCAAAATTAATATATAGGAGGATTTTCCATAATGCAATGAGAGTTTACGCTCGAATATGCATTTTTTTTGAGAAAATCGATAAAAAAATATCCAAAATGGCGATGATCCTCAAATGCTGCAAATCACCCGTTCGTGACTATTTTCTTGTTTGGTTTTCTCCAAATCATGGCTATATTAGATTTCAAAAGGAAAATAAAAGGCTTTCAACTATCATTTTCAATACATGCAAGGCTAATCCATGTCAGATTCAAAACGAATCACATTCACACAGTTTTCGTTGTTCAGCTTTTTGCTCAGCGGACATTATAGCGGAACACTCTCCGTCGCCGATGTCAAAAAGCTCGGCAATATGGCGATCGCGACCATGGATCGTCTGGACGGTGAAATGCAGATGATTGACGGCGTCGTCTATCAGGCCTGTGCGGACGGACATGTCTATCTGCCAAAAGACAACGCGACGATTCCTTACGGCACGATTGCCGATTTCCGTGCCGAACAGAGCGTGAAAATTTGCGATGTGCCTAGTTATGAAGCATTTGAAGAGCAGATGGCGACATGCTGCCCCATGGAAAATTATCCGTTGGCGGTCCATCTTACGGGAACTTTCAAGCGGATGAAAGTCCGTGCCGTCGCGCGACAGGAAAAGGATGGAGTAGGGCTGGCGGAAGCGGCGAAAAACGAAGCGATTTTCGATCTGCAAGATACGTCAGGCGACTTAGTTGGCTTCCGTCTGCCAGGCTACATCAAAGGTGTCAACGCCCCCGGATGGCATCTGCATTTTGTCGATACGGAACGCCGCCACGGCGGCCATGTGGTCAATTTTTCATTGACCGAAGGCGAATTGCGCACATGCTATGCCAACGATTTCCAAATCCGCCTGCCAGATGATCCCGCCGTCCTTTCCGGCCTTGATCTTGCCAAAGACTGGAGCCATGATCTGAAAAAGGCCGAAGCGGAACGGTGACGGTGAAAGGTCGATTCTGAATGGGCATGAAGCCCAAAAAGCACGTATGCTTACTTTTTGAGCAAATCTGCGATGAATGCTTCCACAGTGGCCATGTCCGCCGTGGGTTCAAAACGCGCGACGACCTTTCCCGTGCGGTCGATCACAAATTTTGTGAAATTCCATTTGATGTCGTCGTTCTTCTCATAGTCAGGATTGTTTTTGCCCAGATGGTTGCGAAGGATGTCAGCCATTTTGCCTTCACCAAATCCTTTGAAGCCCTGCTGTGATTTCAGAAAAGCATACAAAGGAAGTTGGTTGTCGCCGTTGACGTCTGATTTGTGCATCTGCGGGAAGGTCGTGTTGTAGTTCAGCGTGCAGAATTCATGGATTTCATCGTCCGTTCCAGGGGCTTGCGAACCAAACTGATTACATGGGATGTCAATGATTTCCAATCCTTTATCGTGGAGGGCAAGATACATCTTTTCAAGCGGCGCATATTGCGGCGTGAAGCCGCATGCCGTGGCGGTGTTGACCACCAGTACGACCTTTCCTTTGAAGCTGTCCATTTTCACCGTCTCGCCAGTCTGTGACATGAGCGTATAGTTGTAGAATTCCGCTCCTTTATTGTCATTGGCGGCTGATTTGCAGCACTTTCCAGACAATACACAGCATCCGCCGAGAATGGAAATGCACATCACCGCTGCCGCCATCCGCCATGTCATTTTCTTCATCATAACAAATTCCATCGTTTTTTTCCTTGAAGTTAAATTGTGAGTATGTCTATGATTACTTTCATTCGTCTTGGCATACAATACTTCCCATAAAAACGATGTCAAACACTTATGTAAAAACATATGACCGCATGTATATTATAAATGGTAAAAATGGTTTTCTATCCTATAATCAAGGAGTTCAAATCGATGAAAACACATATAGGACTGTTGGGGATTCTTGTGTTGATGAATGGCCTTTGGGCGCGTGATTATTTCACCGTCACCGAAACCAATTGGATCGCTTATCCGGAGCCATTTGAGCAAGGAATTGACAAGCCGCGTTTTTTCCGCAAGGCGTTTACGGTTCGGGAAGGGCTTGTTTCTGCAAAAGCATGGCATTGGCTGGACGATGTCGGCACGATTTACATTGATGGCGTTGCTGAACCGCCAGGCACGGTCAGTCTGGAGGGCGGCCATGATATGACAGAGCGTCTGAAGGCTCCCGGACGCCATCTGCTGGCGATTATGGACATCAACAAGGCCGCCAGCGGCGGCGTGGTTTTGCGGCTTGAACTGAAATATCGTGACGGCCATGTGGAGCAAGTCGTCAGCGATGCTTCATGGCGTTGCAGCCAGACAGGGCCCGACGGATGGAATACGTTGGATTTCAACGATGAAGACTGGTCGGCAGTTAAACCCTTTGAAAATGCCTTGGCCAGTCCATGGGCGGGGTTACGGGACATGACGGTGTTGTTGACGCCGAATGACAAGGCACGGTATGAAGAATCGAAGCGGAAAAACAGAGAGCTTGCCGCAAGTGTATTGGAGAGGTTGTCCCATGAGCAGAAGCCTTCCTGCCGTATCGTCTATGAGCGTGGCAAACCGATGTTCGATATCGGCGGCCGTCTTTACGAAACCATGTACTATAATACGAGCGAGGATTGGAACAATCATAATATCAAACTCAAAGAACAAATTGGATATTTTCGTGACGCAGGCATCCATGTGTATGGCATCGGATACAGCACCGCCAAAATTTGGAACCTAGACGGAAGTATCGATTTTCAAAAGGTTTATGATCGTTTGCTGGATGCGCTGATGGATGATCCTGACGCGTATTTCATGTATTGCATCTCCACGGACAATCCGCCGAAATGGTGGTGCAAGGCGCATCGGGAGGAAGTCACAGGCTATGCCAACGGCACGCCTGATTTTGAATGCAATGTTGAAATCAAGAATATCGCCGCGCCGTCCATGGCTTCCAAGCTGTGGATGAAAGATGTGGCTGATTTTCAGCGTCGCATGGTCGAATGGCTGGAAGCGTCTCCATTCGCAAGCCGCATTTTCGCGTATCGCACCGATTACGGCGTCAATCATGAATGGCATTATTATGGTATGACGCAATATATGCCGGACAACAGTCTTCCGATGACGATTGCGTTCCGTAACTGGCTGCGTGAGAACTACAAAGATGATGTCTCTGCATTGCGTCGGGCATGGCATGACGAGACGGTGACGTTTGAGACTGCCAACGTCCCGCCGCCAACGGATCGAAATCGGACGAGCGCTGGAATCTTGAGAGATCCCGCCAAAGACCGCCCCAGCGTGGACTACCAGCGTTGTCATGCGCAGGTCGTCAGAATATGCCTGCTAAACAGCAATCGGACGGTCAAGGAAGCCTGTGGCAATCGTGCCTTGGTAGGCAATTACTGCGGCTACTTTTTCGGCATGAGCTTTCCCGCCGAAGGATGGCATCTGGAAAATGAACGGCTGTTGGATTCGCCATACGTTGATTTCCAATGCTCTCCGCATATTTACGGCAGTGAATCGCGGGCTCTCGGCGAGCCGCAGCAGGCCCGTTGCCTGTTGGAGACATTCCGTCGCCGTGGCAACAAACTGGCCATTCTGGAAGCGGACAACCAGCCTCATAATTTTCATGGGACCTACTGCCATTACGCATGGACTCCTAATCAGTCTCGCGCCATCCTTTCCCGCGATTTTGTGCAGTCGCTCGTCTGGGGATGCGGCTATTGGTATTATGATTTTGCGCAAGGCTGGTATGCGGATCCCATGTATGCCGATTTCATGAAGCAACTGTTCGCGATTCGTACCATGAAGGAAGACTGCACATCCGTCGCCGACATCGCCTTCATCGGCGACTATGAAAGCGTGATGTTCACCAACGTCACAGGACAGGGGCGCGAACTGTCCATCTTGATCACGTCTGCGCAAGTCCGTGAATTCGTTCATGCAGGCGTGCCATTTGACACCTATTCATTTGCGGATCTCGCCAGCGGAAACATTCGCGACTACAAGATGTATTTCTTCCCGAACTTATTTTATATAACGCCTGAAAAACGCGCGGTCATCGAAAAACTGAAGGCCGCTGGCAAGATGGTCGTTTTTCTCTACGCGCCCGGATATCTCACGGCGGACGGCGCTTCGTTGGAGAGCATGTCCGCTCTGACAGGCATGAAAATACGGCAGGACAACCGCCCGTTTGAATCACTGACAACGCTGTCGGAAACTGGAAAAGAGATGAAAAGCTATGTCGTCTGCCAATTTACACCGTTGTTCCGCATAGAGGATCCGGACGCCCGTCCGCTGGGCACGTTGAAACTGTCGGATGGCGAAGCGGTCACATACGCGGCGAAAGGCCCTGTAAGGCTATGCACCACAGGCTTCCTTTCCCGTGACGCGTTGCGTGGTCTGTTTGCCGAAGCGGGCATCCATGTTTATACAGACGACACAGCCGTCTCGCTTTATGCCAACAAATCATGGGTTGCCGTGCACAACGCTGCCGCAGGCCACCAACGGCTCCATCTCCCAAAAAAGGCGAGCGTCACGATGATATATCCACAACAAAAGAAGATAGGCGACGGCCTGAAAACCATCGAATTCGATGTTCCTGAATCATCAACGACGTTGTTTTTGATAAAGGAAGAGTGATCGGTATGCGCGACCGCCCGCAGGGTGTGATTTTTCGTAACCACTTTGTTTGATTTCACAATCTATTTGCAATACACTGCAAAAAATCCAAGAAGATTTGCAATACACTGCAAATGTAACATGGAACGGCCTTTGGGCCGCAACCAAACCATTTATTAGGAACCACGAATTCACACGAATTCACATGAAATTTCAGTCCACAAAACACACAAAACACACCAAAATGCCTCGCCGCCGGGCCGTCAATCCACTGAAGGAATTGTTTGAATAAAATGAATTCTGAATACTGAAAATGTCAACGGCTCCGGCGGCTCGGCGGTTGTCATCGCTGCGCGGCGGCAAAGGATGTCATGCGAAAACTCGTGGCCAGGGAGAAAATCTTCGCGAAAAAATACGAAAATGAGCGATAGTAGTATAGGATATTCACAGCTCTTTCAGCGGTAATGAAGGATGGTGTAACTACCTAAAAGCGCGAAGTATAACCGCCCGCAGGGTGTGATTTTTCGTAACCGCCGGTCAGTGACCGTAGGGAGCGCAGCCGGCGGAAAGATGGCTCTAAACATGGCGCCCGTCAGGGTGCGACTATGTGGAATGTTTCACATTTGGAACGCACTGCGTTCCAAATTGAATTCGGTGATAACTAAGATATTACAAATAAATAGCTTATGCATCAATGCTATCGTACCTATTCAATTCTAGACACACTGTGTCTAGAATTGATATCATCATGCATTTGAAGTACTTGCGTCAATTCTATCTACCAATTCCAATTCGAGACACACTGTGTCGCGAATTGGTATCATATTGCATTTTAGGAACATGCATCAATTCTGTATGACTTTCCCAATTTGTGACACACTGCGTCACAAATTGATATCATGCTGCATTTGAGGAACATGCATCAATTCTGTATAACTTTCCAAATTCATCATGCACTGCGTGACAAATTGAGAGGGCATATCACTGTATCATCATGTAAGTGATAATTGTCAAGGCACAAGAATTGTACATAAATGAATATATTGCTGTATAGCTGGGTATTGTAATATTTTCTCTACCAAAAGGACTTACTAATCTTTGTTAACCCTTCATACATTTCTGCTACTCGATTGTACTCGATAAATTTAACACGGCCTTTGATACTATCGAAAATTGATAAATTAAGCTTATCCTCAAACTCCTTTTTTCGACATGCATCGGCTACAATATAAAATCCTGCATGGAAGTCTTGTAGTTCATAGAATTTTGAAAGTGAATTCTTGATGTCCGTTGTGTGTTCCACCTCATAAAAGTTCGATGGCATTCTTCTTTCATTGAACCAAATAACATCAATTGTCATTGCTCGTTTTATCAAGCTCTCGTATGTGAATGGAGGTAGTTTTGTCGTGTCAGCTATATCACCTAAATGCTGACCGATAAAATTATGATTTTTATCTTGTGCTGGAACGAACGTCTTTTGGTTACGGAATTTGCCTATTTCAACAAGCAACCCTTGATAATAACTATGGTTAAATTGTTCTTCACTTTTCTTGTTTCCTTGTTTCAGTTCAAACTTATGTAGAACTTGTTCGCGGGATTCTTCAAGTGCCCACAAACCAGGTTGTATCCTGAAAATTTGCTTGCTTTTTTGGACAATTCCTCTTATGGAGGCTTCTGGAGTTTTGGTTTCCCAAGTTGAAAAATCCACAATTTCATTAAGGCGGCGCAGGGTAGCATATCCTCCTTCTTTGCGCATTGCTTCAATGACTTGATGTTCTTGTGTTTCTTTTTGCATTGTGATTCACTTCATCTTATGATATTTATTGTTCTTTACAAGATTATAAAATATCATTGGACTTTTGATTTTCAATTCATAAAATTGTAACGATATTTCTTATAGTTTACTTTTGGGCCAACTATTTATGCCAGTAATGATGGGAATGCTACAATTGCAAAATATTAGTGTTCATTCGTGTCCATTCGTGGTACTAACTTGACTTTTCCATATCCTTGCTTTATTCTATTGTCATCAATTCGATAAAAATCAAGGAGCAGATTGCCATGAAACTGAATTTCCGCATAGACTGGGGATACCAGTATCTCTATTCACGACGGCACTATCATCCGTATTATCATTGGGATGGACATTTGGAATGCTCAGACGGCGTCATCGAAAAGGTCTTTCAACTGGATTATCCCGTCATTTGGTTCGGGCCAGGGCATTGCGCAAAAGAAACGTTGTTGGATTCGGCCTGCTGGAAGAGCACGACACATCGTGGCTTGGCAGGAATACGAGTCGAAGCGGATGTGGCGGAAGATGCTGTTTTCAAACTTGTTACGCTGTCGGGAATATTTGAATTCACAGCAAAAGACATACAGACAAAAGGGCGGATCGAGTTTCCTGTCGGGCCAAAATATTTGGGCTGCCATGTCATCGTGACGCGGACGGGATATTATTGGTTTATGCCGAAGGCGAAGGAGGGGCAGGTCGTTTTCGAGGCGGACGATTTGGCGGCATCAGTTCCTGTTCACGATTGGGCACGCATGCGGACGGCATGGATCGGGCCAAACGAAGCCGTTGAATTCGAGGCGGAACTGCCTAAAACACATGGTAATAGCGATGAAACCATCCTGCATGTCGTCGCGATGGCGGCTCCTGAATACACGCCTGGCGATGAAAAACAAATCCATGACGAATTTCCATTGACGGTGTATTGCGACGGCAAAATCGTCGCTGAAGGAAAGCGCTATTATCGCGAACACGACGACTTCATGCAGATGTTGGAAGACGTCTGGCTACGCTTCCCGGCGGTTTCAGGCAAGCATCGTTTTGCATTGAAAAACGGTAATGGACAATTTTATCTGCTGGTCACGCGGATTGTATTGCAGCAGTCGGAACATGTTCATTTGCAATTATCTCTGCCGCCATGGGCGTTGGTTGGCGAACCGCTTATCGGGCGGATTTTCGCGGCAAAAGCAGATAAAACCACGATCCGTTGGGAGAATCAAAGCCTGAAATTGGATTTGCAGCCTGGCTGGAATGAATTTCCATTTACGATTTCCAAAGCAGGGCGTAATATCGTTGTTTCGACGGATTCCACGCAGGGCGTCATTCCGGAAGTCTATGATTTGAAAGACGAAACGCCAGAGGTCATGGTCGGCTACGACATGACGGTCGTACCGCATGACGACAGCAGTTGCATGGATTGGCTGTTGGATTACACATGGCGAACGCGGCTTGGCAACATCGTCGTGTTCCGTTCCTTCCGTTTTGAAAATCCGTATTCGCATAAGGGCGTAAATGTTCCGGATGAACTACTTGCGCGATGGGGCACGTTCTGCAAAGATCATCGTATCCATGTGGAGGCCGCGAACGCGTTTGACAGCGGCGTGCTGACGGAGAGCGCAGGAGACATGCTCCACAGCGTCGGCAAGCATGAATGGCCGGGAGCCGTCTATGCGTTCAATCCGGAATTCGAATGGTGTTCTGAAGACATGAAAACGGCGATGGAGCACTATCTCAAACGGCTGAAAATTGAAATCGACCGTGCGCATTCCGTCAGCAAACGCGCGGCTTTCGGCGACGCGTCCGGCGGCCATCGCTATTGCTATCTGGCGGGAGCGGATTTCATTCGCACGGAGACGATGGTGCCGCATACGCAACATCTTTGTTCGCAGGCACGTCCAGCGGCGGAGGCGCTCGCCAGCGGCGAATGGGGCGTGCATATCGCTATCCAGCATGCGTTCCAGCCGTACTACGAAACGCATCTCGGCGTGTACTATCTGTCGCTCTTCCAGCCGTGGATGATGGGCGCGTCGATGATCTACGAAGAGGACAGCCTGTTTGAGCTCTTCAAGGAGGAACGGCAGGCATGGGACGACTTCCTGACGAAAGGAAAGCGTGACATGACGCGCGATTTCTTCCGCTTCGCCAAGACGCATCCGCGTAAAGGCACCGTGATGCGCAAGATCGCCTTCGTGGAAGGTCGTTACGCCGCGCCGTTCAACGGTTTCATCTGCGGTACCGACCAGACGCCTGACTACGCTGTTTGGGGGCTTTTCGGCAAAAGCGATCCAATGTGGGGCCATCGTCAACCGGAAAAATGCCGCCAGTTATTAGATGTATTGATGCCCGGAGCGAGCACGCAGCCGTTGCGGCAGGATTACAACAAACGGCGGTTTTTCTTCTCCGGAACGCCATACGGCGATTTTGACGAAGTGCCGACGGAAGCGAAAGCGGATTATTTCGACCGCTATTCGTTGCTGTTGCATCTTGGCTGGAATACGATGATTCAGGAGGATTACGACAAGCTGTCGCATTTCGTGGAAAACGGCGGCACGTTGCTGATTGGTCTGCCGCAGTTTAGCCGTCATGTCAAACGTGACTTCCTTGAAGACATGATGGAGCTAAATCTTTGGAACGACGGTGATTTGAGTGAATTTTGCGGGCTGAAAGTCATTGGTCCGGGCAAATGCTATTCCGGCCAATGGAACGCCATCAACCGCGAAAAATATGTCATTCCAGAGCTTTCCGCCGTGCCGAGCAAGTCGCCGGAAGAGGACGGCCCATGCCGTCTGGCGAAGCTGGAACTGATTGGAGCGGAACCGTTTATCTGGGATGCCATGACAGGTGAGCCGCTGGTATGTCGTTTCAGGAGAGGGAAGGGCGTCGTCTATACGGTGACAACCTACGCGTATCCGGGCCATGAAGCGTTGCAGAAGGTGATGGCGGCGTTGATCGCGAAATTGGCGTCGGAGAATCTGCCGCAGTGCCGCGTGGATGATCCGTCGAAGGAAGTCTTTTGGAATGAATGGGTTGAGAACGACAACGTTCGGCGGTTGATGCTGTTGAACACCGACTGGACGACGGCTGGCAACCGTAAAAAGGTTGTCGTGGACAATGGTGAGATGCAGTTTGAGATGGACGTCGTCGAACGGGAGGCGAAGATCCTGACGATCTTGCCGAATATGATTCTGGAGCCAGATTCGCCTGAACTGCATATGGAGGTCATGGACGATGGCAAGATCCGTTGCCATGGTACGGGAATACATCAGATCACGATCCATCTGCCGGAGAACCACAAACAGACCAAAACCATTGATTTGACGACAAATACATTCATGGAATTGTAACCACGAATTAACACGAATAAACACGAATTTTTAACCACAAAACACACAAAACACACCAAAATGCCTCGCCGCCGGGGCCGCCAATTTCCAAAGGAATTTGTTGTGGAAAATAAATTCTGATTGCTGAAACTGTAACGGCCGCCGGCGGCTCGGCGGTTTCGATGCGCTTCGCGCGGGTGAAAATAATGTCATGTGGAAGCTCTTAATACAAGAGGATATTACCACGAATGGACACCAATGAACACTAAAATTTTGTTCAGAGAAAAAGCTTATTATGCAAAAAGCAGTTGTGTGGCTATGTTATAGAAGTTTCGTTTTGGAATTTTCATATTTATATAAAAGGAAAAGATGAACATGAAAAAATTATTGACGATATGTCTGCTGGCGGCGGTTGGGCTGCCGGCGATAGAGGAAGTCAACATCCTCAAAAATGTGAATTTTGAAGGCGATCAAGACGTCATGCCGGGGAGCCTCCCATGCTGGAGCGTCGATCAGGCTTCCGCGACTAAAGATCCGTTGGTCCTCCTGCCGGGCGAAGGGCCAGATGGACGCAACGCCATTCGTGTCAATATCGACAAGGGAGAAGTTCTGCGGCAGCCGAATGCGTTTCTTGTTGCGGGAGAACGATATCGGTTTGGCGCCTACATTCGCACAAGCGGTCTGAAAACGCCGAAATCGTATCTCTGTGTCTGGAATACAGGCTGGACAAAGGCGATCAATTCCACGGATGTGCCAAAAGACACGCATGGCGAATGGGTTAAGGTCGAAGGCGAAGGCGTCTTGGGCGAATCTCCCAACGGCACATACAATTTCGGTCTGTATGCGAAAACGCCAGTCGGAACGATCGATGTGGCATGCCCTTATCTCATTCCGTTGTCGGAAAAAGCGTTGAAAGGATCGCGCATCGACGATCCGAAAGTGCTTGATCTCAGCCGTATCGTTCCAGTCAATCCGTTGCTGATGAAAATTGATGTGGACGATCCGCAGATGACGTTCTACGTGCCCGGCCAGAAGAACAATGATTTGCCGTCGATCGAATTGGGCGTGCGGACGAAAATGGCGGGAGAGGCGGATTTCACGCCATGGAAATATTATGGTATCGGCAAGTCGCGGACGGTTTTGACGAAGCTCAGAAAACTGCCGCATACGGAAGGGACGATGCAAGTCGCGTTGTTCAAAAGAGATAGCCATGATGTCATTTCGCAGAACGAATACGCCATCCGCGCCGTCAAACTGCCGCCGAAGGCCAGTCTGAAACGGCTGAACAACATGGTCGGCGAAATACTGGACACGGAACTGAAAAACGGCGATGTCACATTCGTCAATCCACGCGAAGGATGGGTGTTTATCGGCTTCGACAAGCCGTATCGCAACACGACGGCGGTGTTGGACGGCGCTGCGGATCCAGTCGTTTTCTATCGCGACGGCGAGCTGTCGGACACGATGCGGCTACTGACGCTCGGCGAACACACGTTGCATATTGAAAACGCGCCTGCGGAGGGCGGTCGGCTGATCATCCGTTCCGTTGCGCAGATCATGTTGTACGCGTTGGACATTGCGCCCAAACTCGACTACGCTAACTTCCGTTATGACATGAACTTCTGGAAAAAGCATCTGCTCCATTCCGTCAACATATTCGACACGGAAGTGTGGTTGCCGAAAGCGGGGCATCAGCTGGCCGTCGATAAGGAAGTCACATCGCGCGGCATGAAGATTCTCGGCAGCCATGGGATATTCCGGAAGGAGAACATCAACGAAATCGACAAATTGGTCGATATCATCCGCAACAATCCGACGCTGTTGCGCAACTGGGGGCTGACGTTGGACGAAATCTCCATCAATGAAAATCCGACGACGATGCTCGCGACGTGCGAAGCCCTCTGGAAACTGACAGATTTGGAAAAGCGCGTCTATACATGGTGTTACAGCCGAATTTCCGAAAAATCCTTCAATCCGCGCATCCAGCAGAATCTGCTTTCCGCCTGTTCGAACGTCTCCCGTGGCGAAGGAAAAATCTTCTTGGAAACCTACGTCGGCACGAAGCGGACGGAAAAAGAGATGGAGGAAAATCTCGAAGGCATACCCGTCCATCTGGACATCGCGCGGCGGATGACGCCAGACGCGGCGGAGCGTTTCATGATGCTCATGAGCGGCTACACGACGCCTGAATGCTGGTGCATCAATAACTATCCCGCGGCGGACATCAAGGTGGTCTTCGACCGTTTCTTCAACATCCTTGCGACGGATCCGCGTATGGTCGGCCTCTACGGCATGGGCTGCTACAGCATCTGGCATACGGATGAAGAGATCGTGCGGTGGGTCGGCAAGCTCATGCGGCATTATTGCGTCGAAGGCAAAACGGAATCGCTGGCGGAGAAATACGGCTTCAAATACATTCCGGGCCATCTGCAGGACGGCGATTTCGAAGAAGGCTTCAAGCATTGGAACGTGGAGGCGGCCGAAACGGATTCCATCGTCCATAAGACGATCCGTGGCTACGGCGGCAACAAATACCAATGGCGAATCGGCCGCGAAGACGGCTTGGGCGACACGGTGGCGCTGTTCACGAAGAGCGCAACCAAGCCGAACCGCTTGTCGCAGGTCGCAACGGGCCTCACGCCCGGCAAGCTTTACTGCCTGACGTTCATGTCCATGGATTACGACGACTTCCTGAAGCCGCAGAACAAGCATTTGGACTATGTGTTCAACGCTGAAATTTCCGATGCGGAAATCATTCCGAATGTGACGTCAACGCGGCACTTCCCGATCCGTTGGTACGGCACGGGAGACACCGCTCCAGGCACGCCTGAAAAGGCCATCCACCGCGTCGTCTTCCGCGCGAAGGCGGACAAAGCGACGATTACCTTTACGGATTGGAAGTCGCCGACGGAGCCTGGCGGCCCCGCTGGAGCGCGGCGTATCGTCAATTGGATCGGCCTGCATCCGTACTATACGGAAGAATAAGAACCACGAATGAACACTAATGGACACTAATCTTAACACAAAACACGCAAAATAAACAAAATAAACAAAAAGCCTCGCCGCCGGGCCGTCCAATCTGCTGAAGAATTTGTTTGAATAAAAAGAATTCTGGATGCTGAAACTATATAACGGCCGCCGGCGGCTCGGCGGTTGTCATCGCTTCGCGAGATGCAAAGGATGTCATGCGAAAGCTCTATACGAAATTTTTCCATTAATGGACACGAATGAACACGAATGGACACTAATTAATAAGGATAAACATTATGAAACTTTCTAGCGTCATTCCAACCATGTTGCTGGCGGCTACGGCGTCGCTTGCTGCGGATTTTCCGGCGACGGTTCTACCTGTCGAAAACACACGGCTTAATGGTCGGTCTGTGCTTGTTCCGGAAGTGCAGCAAATCCAACAGACGGGCGGCAGTTTCAAAATTCCGAAGGCGGTTACAGTTGCCGTTCCGGATTCTGAATCGCTTATCGCGGAGCAACTTGCGAATGCGCTTAAACGTTTCGATATCACAGTTGCTGTAGGTGACGATGACACGACATGCCGTTTTGCATTGTCGGAAAAAGATACGCCGACGCATCCGCAGGGCTATCGTCTCGTCATCGACGGCGCACAAATTGTCGTGACGGCACGAAGCACGGACGGTCTTTTCTACGGTGCGCAGACGTTGCTGAACATGATCCGCAACACGACGAAGCCCGAACTGGACTGCGTCACCATCAGCGACTGGCCGGATTTCGACCGTCGTGGCTATTTCATGACGATCAGAAACATGAAATCAGAGGCATTGCCCGCCTTTAAGAAAAGCCTTGACGCAATGGCCAGTTTGAAGCTTAACTGGTTGCTGCTCAGCATCGAAGAGGCTTTTCCGTATGAGCCGAATCCGCTTGTCAACCGTCCGAATGCGTTCACACGCGAAGAAATGAAGGATCTGGCGGATTTCTGCCGCGCGCGCCATATCGAAATCACGCCGTCGATGCAGCTTTGGAGCCACGCCCGCTGGATGACATACCATCCGGACTGGGAGAGCAAAATGACTGAAGGCGGGCCTAGCAGTTCTTGGTCGTGTCAGCTCTGCCCGCACAGTCAAGAGGCCAATGATTTGACCGCCGAAGCCGTGAAACAGCAGATTGAACTCTTCAAGCCGAAAGTCTTTTTCATGATGACTGACGAAATCTTCCTCGGTCCGTATGCCCAATGCCAGCGTTGCAAGGCGGATCCGGATTTGACGGCGACGTATGTAAAAGAGATCAAATTTCTTGAAAGCACCGTCACGCGGCATGGTGTGCGGCCGATGGTATGTCAGGATTCCTTTGAAAACTACCATTGGAAATATGGCGATGCGATGCGCAAAGCGTTGGATCCGAACGAGATGATTCTTTGGTGGAGCTATCGCGACCGTCTGCCGGACCATACGATAAAAGCCTTCACGCAGTTCCAATTGGTCGGCCATTCGCTCACTGGCAAGCCGTTCAACACGCAGAACATGTTGCGCACTATCCGCGCGAACGGCGGTCGTGATTCCACGATGGTTTATTGGTATTATAGCGCCAACGGGCAGTTCACAAACCTCAAGACGGAATGCCCCGACAGCCTCGGCGGTTTCGCCAACGGCCTTGATTTCATGTGGAAGTATCGTGAAATGCCGTATTGGAAACTGCAATACGACGGCACGTTTGAAATGATCCGTCGTCTGCTGGCGGAAAAAGCGGTCGTTCCCGAATGCAACGATGTCGCGCCGATTCCGCTGGAAAATGCTGTCAATACGGAACTTAGCGGTACAGGCCGTTTCCCGTTGTTTGACGACAAGGCATTGTCGGAACTCAAGCAGATGCTTGCCGAACGTCCTGAAAAATACCAACTGCTCACGGCTCCAGGTGGAAAATACTACGCGATGGCGCTTACGGGCGTGGCTGGCGACAAAACCGGACGGGACACGATTGGCTTCAACATCAATCGTTCAGCGAAGGCGATTTCATTACTGATGACCGGTTCGCGTCCGACGCTTAACGCCGGAGATTATTTATCCGCAGGCGTTTATGGCAAGAAACGTTGGGATTACGCTCCGGCGGCGACGTTGCATATCTTCTATGAAGACGGCGAAAAGGCCGATGTGCCGCTTCGCTACCGCTATGATTTCACCGATTGGAACCGCCCCTATGGCGGATTCAACACGCGTTTCGCTGTGCGCGGTCTCGACGCGAAAAAGGCCCATTACAATTTCTGCACGGTCATGCTGCCGAATCCACGGCCGGACGCGAAAATCGAGAAGATTCATTTCCGCACCAATCGTCTGGATGGCGTATCTCCCGCGATTCTCGCGGCATCGCTGATCGGTGTGGACAAGCCGTTCGAATCTGTTGAATTCAAAGCGGATGCAGTTGCACAAAGGGATCCCGCCTTCCGTGATGTCGTGGAAGCCAAGCCGGAAATCCATTGGCATGTCGATTTCACAAAAGGACATCTGGACAACGCGAGAGTCATCACCCGTGGCAAATTCCCTGCGAATTTCGCGAATTTTGAATTCGTCAACGATCCGGAATCGCCTGCAGGCGGAAAGGTGTTGAAAATTGTGCTGCCAAAGGAAGATTTGAAGGAAGGAAACGGTTACTGTCGGTTGGACATCGACGTGCCTGCGACGCTTCCAGAAGGAACGGCCAGCCTGCACATCGAAGCGAAGATGGAAGGCGGCGACGGTTTCAGCCATTCCAATTTCTATCTCGTCGAAAACGACGACTACCATCATTGGGGCAGCAAGGCCTCCGTCCAGAAGGATTGGACGACCATACGGCTCTCGTTGCCGCATTCCAGAGACATCGCCTCGCAGGATGAAAAACTGCGCGGCATCGACAAAGTGATGTTGTTCCGTTTCACATTCTTCTTCCACTGCGTCCGGACACCGGCTGAAATTCGCATCGGCCGCATCGGCTATTCCAACGACGCAACGTCGCTTGATATGGATCCGTGGAGCGTGAATACAGAGGCGGAGCCTCTGTAGCCGCCGTTGGCGGCGCTTATGGCCAGCTGCTTCGCAGAGCTAAAAGCTTAAAGCTTAAAGCTTAAAGCGAATACGGTGGTCAGTGGTTAGTGGCTGGGAGGGCTGTGCTCCTGCGCGGCCAATCCTGTTCCATTTCCCCTTCCTTTTATCTCTTGAATCCCTTGAATCCCT
>JAEEGF011008316.1_pt1 | contig 18403 bp, 15 predicted proteins | sample 9134171 | NCBI WGS metagenome assembly JAEEGF01 (sample SAMN16246542, study PRJNA631951) | gut metagenome | biome: gut microbiome; feature: rumen; material: AP-attached | host: Bos | place: Iran: Karaj | collected 2018-10
TTTTGTATACCATCCGGCAGGACCAGAAGTACTCGTCCTCCGGGAGGATGATGCGCCGGGCCTTCTGCACATGGCGAAGACCCGCCACATGGTCCGGATCCAGGTGGGTCAGGATCACCGCCGCCAGATCCTGCGGCTGAATGCCCATGGCAGCAAGCTGTTCATCCACGGCCATGCCCGCGGGAAGCAGGGGATGATAGAGTGCCGCCAGCGCGGGGGAGAGGACCTGCCGCGCGGCCTTGGGATCGTATGCACCCTCGGGACTGAGCTCCCGGCACCAGCCGGTGTCCACCAGGATGAGACCTTTCGGGTGCTCGATCAGGTAGACGCTGACAGGGAGCGTGATCCGGTCCTTCTCCGGGGCGGAGAGCAGTTTCGCCCTGGTTTTCAGATCCAGACTGTTGCCGTAGGGCATGGCCGGGGAGACGCGGATCTCGCCGCAGCGGAGGACATGGAGCTTCATGGGATCCCTCCTTTCTTGACATTAAGGTAGCATTTTTGAAAAGAACTGTCAACGTCGGCCGCCGAAATGCTTTTGCGCCGGTAAAAATCCGTCTCGCTCTTGTTTTTTATGGCGGTCTTTGGTAAAATGAATTGATATTTTGGGGGTGAATGCCATCAGCGTGTTACAGGAGATTCTCAACGGTTTTGATTTCAGCGGCCTGCGGGATATTTTGCTGCGTGTGATCCCGGCGCTGCTGTGCATCACCCTGCACGAGCTGGCCCACGGCTTCACCGCCTATGCCCTGGGGGACGACACCGCCAAGGCGGCGGGGCGCCTCACTCTGAACCCCATCAAGCATCTGGACCCCATGGGCCTTCTGATGATGGTGATCTTCGGCTTCGGCTACGCAAAGCCGGTGCCGGTGGATATGCGGAAGTTTCAAAACCCCAAGCGGGGCATGGCGATCACCGCTCTGGCCGGCCCTCTTTGCAACGTGCTCATCTCCCTGGTGTTTTATTTCCTCTACGGGCTGCTGATCCTGCCGCTGAGCGGCAGCAGCGCGGGCCAGCTTGCGCTGGAAATGATGGAGACCATGGTGGTTTTGAGCCTTGCCATGGCCATCTTCAACATCCTGCCCGTTCCGCCGCTGGACGGGTCCAAGGTGCTTTTCTCCCTTCTCTCCGACGAAGGCTATTGGAAACTCATGCGCTATGAGCGCTACGGTTTCCTCATCCTGGCGGCGCTTCTCTTTACCAACGCGATCGACGGGCCCCTCTCCTGGCTGCTGCACAAGGGACTGTCGCTGCTGCTGCCCGCGGCGAAGCTGGGCTTTGCCCTGGGCCAATCCCTCTTTTGAGGAGTCAACATGGAAAACCCCAATTTTCATCTGGAAGGCATCATCCACGAAAAAGACGAGCTGCAGGACTTTGAGGGCCCCCTGAGCCTGATCCTGGCCTTGCTGCAGAAGAATAAGATCGAGATCCGGGATCTGCAGATCTCCGAGATCCTGGACCAGTATTTGGCCTGGATGGACGAGATGCAGAGCATGGATCTGGAGATCGCCAGCGAGTTCGTGCAGATGGCCTCCCATCTGCTGTATATCAAGACCAGGACCCTGCTGACCAGTGAGGAGGAGGTCTCCGAGCTGGAAGTGCTGATGGAATCCCTGGAGCAGCTGAAAGCCCGGGACAATCTGGCGGCCGTGCGGGAGATCGTGCCCGCGCTGAAAACCGCCTCCGAGCGGGGCATGCTGTATTTTGCCAAGCTCCCGGAGCCCCTGCCCAAGAAGGGGCGGGAATACGAATACCGGCACGAGCCGGTGGATCTGCTGAAGGCCCTGCGGAACGTGTTCACCCGGGGCGTCCCCGTCTCGGAGGACGAGGACCGGCTCCGCGACGCCATCCCCAGCCGCATCATCTACAGCGTGCGCAGCAAGAGCCGCGAGCTGCTGGAGCGGCTGCGCCAGGGCCCGGCCATGATGGAGGAGCTGTACCGGGCCTGCTCCTCCCGCAGCGAGATCGTGGCCACCTTCCTGTCGGTGCTGGAGCTCTGCAGCATGGGACATGTGCACATCGACCGGGAGGAGACCGGCTACCGCCTTAGCTTTGTGGGCGGGGACACCGACGAGATTTTGAAGACGATCGAAGAATAGGAAATCAATTCGTATGGATATTTCTGCCGCACTTGAGGCTATACTGTTTGCAGCGGGGGAGAGCGTTCCCCTGGCGAGGCTTTCCCTGGTCCTGGATACGGACGAGACGGAGCTGGGCCAGATCGCAGCGGAGCTCTCGGAAAAATACGAGCGGGAGCAGCGGGGCATCCGCATCCTCCGCCTGGGGGACAAGCTGCAGATGTGCTCCGCGCCGGACTACGCCCCCTATGTGATCAAGACCCTGGAGCAGCGCAAGCCCCCCATGCTCTCCCAGAGCGCGCTGGAGACCCTGGCCATCGTCGCCTACTTCCAGCCGGTGACGAGAGCCTACATCGACCGGGTCCGCGGGGTGGACAGCTCCTACACCGTGGGCGCTCTTACGGAGCGGGGACTCATCGAGATCTGCGGGCGCCTGGAGGCTCCGGGCCGTCCCGCCCTCTTCCGCACCACCGACGTTTTCCTGCGTACCATGGGCATTTCGGAGCTTTCTCAGCTGCCGCCGCTGCCGGACATCACCGGGAGCGAGGGCGTGGAAAAGCTCCAGAAGGCCATTGACGAACTGCAAAATGCCGCCGAGCCCGATCAAATCAGCATCGATGAGGTCACGGACCCGGCGAAGGAGTGATGGAATTTGGTTGGCTGGATCATCCTTGGCGTTTTCCTTGCGCTCATTCTGCTGATCCTGTTGATCCCCGTGGGGGTCGACCTGGGCAATGACGGCGGCCGCTTCCACCTTTCCGCAAAGGTGGGGCCGGTGCTGGTCCAGCTTCTGCCCAGGCGGGAGAAGAAGCCCAGGGAGCCCAAGCAAAACAAAAAGAAAAAGAAGAAAAAGCCGGAAAAGCCCCAGGAGGAAGAGGAGCCCGCGCCAAAGAAGAAGCGCAGTCTGCCTTTCAACCGGGACGAACTGCTGGAGCTGGTGCGGGTGGTACTGCGGGGCATCGGCAAGTTCGGCCGGGCCTGGCGGGTGGACCGCTTCCTGCTCCACTATATCGCGGCCGGGAACGATCCCTATGACGTGGCCATGACCTACGGATGGGTGAACGCGGCGCTCTCCAGCCTGGCACAACCCTGCAGCCGTGCCTTCCGGGTGAAGGACTGCAGCGTGTGGACGGACGTGGACTTTGCCGCGGACCGGACCTTCCTGGAGCTGGGCCTTGCGCTGACGATCAACCTCTGGCGGATCTTCGGGGTGGTGAACAGCATCCTCTTCGGTGCGCTGAAGATCCTGATCCGCAGCAAGAGCCGGCAGAAAAAGGAAGCCAAGGCCCTGAAGAAAGCGCAGAAGGCCGCAGAGGCCGCTCCCGATACAGAAAAGAAAGAAACAGAAAACATACAGGAAGAGGAAAGGATGGCAGCGAATGGATAACATCAACCCGATCGGTGAACTCATGCAGTCCACCATGGACAATGTGAAGAACATGCTCAAAGTCGATACCGTGGTGGGCGAGCCCATCTACACGCCCGACGGCATCACCCTGGTCCCCATTTCCCGCATCAGCGTGGGCTTCGGCGGCGGCGGTGTGGAGTTCTCCCCCAAGAGAGCGGGAGAGCGGCCCTACGGCGGCGGCAACGCCACCGGCGTGAAGATCGACCCCATCGGCTTTTTGGTGATCAAGGAAGGCACTGTGCGCATGATCAACATCACGCCTCCCGCCAGCACCACCGTGGACCGGATCATCGATCTGGTGCCCCAGGTGATGGACAGGGTGGACGCCTTTATCAACAAACAGCAGGATAAATAAAACAAGATCGAAAACGTATAATAAGCACTACCTGCTCTGATAGGTGGTGCTTATTATGCGAAAAGCCATATTGCTGCTCCTGGCGGCCCTGCTGCTGAACCCAAGCGCAGCGAAGGGGAAAGAGCCGCCGGCCCTCAGCGCGGAATGCGCGGTGCTCACCGGGGAGAATGGGGAGATGTTGCTTGCGAAGAACGCCGACGCCCGGCGTCTCATTGCCAGCACTACCAAGCTCATGACCGCCCTTGTGGCCCTGGAGCACGGCCAGCTCACGGACGAAGTGACGGTCCCGGCGGCCTGCTGCGGCATCGAGGGCTCCTCCATGTATCTGCAGGCGGGAGAGAAGTATACGGTGCAGGAACTGCTCACCGGATTGCTGCTGGCCTCCGGGAACGACGCGGCGCTGGTCCTGGCTCTGCACTGCGGCGGGAGCGAGGATCGCTTCGTGACCTGGATGAACGAAAAGGCCGCGGCCCTTGGCATGGAGAACAGCCATTTTGCCAATCCCCACGGGCTGGACGATCCGGAGCACTACGGCACGGCCGCGGATCTGGCAAAGCTGATGGCCGCCTGCCTCCGGGAACCGGCGCTGCTCGGAATCCTGAAGCAGGACCATGCCGCCATCCGGGAGCAATACTATGGGAATCACAACAAGCTGCTGGGCAGCTGTCCGGGCTGCCTGGGCGGCAAGACCGGCTACACCCAGGCGGCGGGCCGCTGTCTCGTGAGCGCCTGCGAGCGGGACGGGACAAGGCTCATCTGCGTGACCCTGAACGCGCCGGAGGACTGGAAGGACCACAAAAGCCTCTATGACTGGGGCTTCGGCCGCTATGTGAGCCGGGACGTGTGCAAAACCCTCTCCTACCGCCTGCCGGTCTACGGCGGGAACGCGGGGGAGATCGAACTGCGGGCGGAGCCGCTGGAGCTGCTGCTGCCAAAGGACGCGGAGCTGAAGCTGCGCGTGGAGCTGCCGCGCTATGTGCTGGCCCCGGTACGCTCCGGCGCGATCGGCGGGAGAGTCACAGTGACCCGGAACGGGCAGGTGCTGGGAGCGTCTGCCCTCCGCTTCACGGAGGAAGTCAAAATAGAAGAGACACGACCATGAGAGAAAGACTGCAAAAAATCATAGCCGCCGCCGGCCTTATGGCCCGGCGCAAGGCGGAGGAGGCCATCCGGGCGGGTCGGGTGACGGTGAACGGCGTCCCGGCAAGCTTGGGAGAGAGCGCCGATCCGGAGACCGACGAGATCTGCCTGGACGGGAAGCCCCTGCCCAAAGAGGAGACGAAGCGGACCGTGCTGCTCTACAAGCCCCGGGGCGTGGTGACCAGCCTCCGGGACGAGAAGGGCCGGCGGGACCTGCGGGAGCTGCTGCGGGACTTCCCCGAGCGGCTGACCCCGGTGGGGCGGCTGGACCTGGATTCCGAGGGCCTGCTCCTGCTCACAAATGATGGGGAGCTGGAATACCTGCTGACCCACCCCTCCCACGAGGTGGAGAAGTGCTACCTCACCTGGGTGAAGGGGGAGAACATAGAGGCGGCGGTGCGGCGCCTGCATGATCCCATGGAGATCGACGGCTACGCCATCCGCCCGGCCAGGGCGGAGCTGCTGGAGAAGCTGCCCGGCGGGGCGAAGATCGCCGTCACCATCCACGAGGGCAGAAACCGCCAGGTGCGCAAGATGTGCGAGATCGCGGGCCTCACGGTGACCCGGCTCTGCCGCATCCGGGAGGGCTTCCTGCGCCTGGGCGATCTGCGGCCCGGCGAGTGGCGGGATCTCACGGCGGAGGAAGTGGAGCGGCTGCGGAAGGAGGCGGCGAGATGACGGATCTGGTGGTCATCGGCGGCGGCCCCGCCGGTATGCTCTGCGCCATTCAGGCGGCTCAGAGAGGGCTCAGCGTCACGCTGCTGGATCGGAACCTGCAGCTGGGACGGAAGCTGCGCATCACGGGCAAGGGCCGCTGCAATGTGACGAACGACTGCGATACGAGAGAATTCATGGCCAATATCCCCGGGGACGGGCGCTTTCTCTACAGCGCCATGAGCCGCTTCGGCACCCGGGAGGTCATGGCCTATTTCGAGGGCCTGGGCGTACCGCTGAAGGTGGAGCGGGGCAACCGGGTGTTCCCGGTCTCCGACAACGCAAACGACATCGCCGACGCCCTGGCCCGGGAGTGCGAAAGGCTTGGCGTGCGGTCCCTCCGCTGCTCCGCCCGGAACATCGAGACGAAGGACGGGGCGGTCTGCGCCGTGCAGACGGATGGGGAGAAGATCCCCTGCCGGGCGGCCGCCATCTGCACCGGGGGACTCAGCTATCCCAAGACCGGCTCCGACGGCTGGGGTTACCGCATGGCGGCAAAGCTCGGCCACACGGTGACGCCCCGGCGGCCCAGCCTGGTGCCCCTGGAGAGCGATGACGCATACTGCGCCGAGATGCAGGGCTTCTCCCTGCGGAACGTGACCCTCTCCGCCTATGAGGACGGAAAGCTCATTTTCCGGGAACTGGGGGAGATGCTCTTCACCCACTTCGGCGTCTCCGGCCCGCTGGTGCTCTCGGCCAGCGCCAAGATGCGGCGCATGGGCAGCGCGGACTATCGCCTGCTCATCGACCTGAAGCCGGCCCTGGATGAAAAGAAGCTGGAGGCCAGGATCCTGCGGGACATCGAGGAAAACCCCAGGCGGAGCTTTCACAATCTGCTGGGGGGGCTGGCCGGTCGCTCCATGGTGCCGGTGCTGGAGCAGCTCACCGCCATCCCCGGGGAGCAGCGCTGCACGGATTTTACCCGGGAGCAGCGGCAAAGGCTCATCCAGATCCTGAAGGCCTTCCCGGTGCATGTGAGCGGTACCCGTCCCATCGACGAGGCCATCGTCACCGCCGGCGGTGTCTGTACCAGAGAAGTGGACCCCCGGACCATGGAGTCCAAGCTCATAAAGGGCCTGTACTTTGCCGGCGAGGTACTGGATCTGGACGCCTATACCGGCGGTTTCAACCTGCAGATCGCCTGGTGCACCGGCTTCGTGGCCGGCAACGCAGTGGAAAAGGAAACATAAGATCCCGAAAGGGGACGGAGCGATCCGTCCCCTTTGCTGCTGGGGGGAGTTTTTGGGGGGCAGCACGTTGGAAAAGAACGGAGCAGTTCTGTCGCCATCGTAGGGGACGGCGCCCTCGACGTCCCGGCGGCAGCGAGTGAATCACGAATATGCTTTGGGCGAATTCGCATAGCGTTTGCTGCGGATCCGCCCAAAGTGTTATTAACAGTTTTTATATTCTGCCGGGCGGCTGATAGCCGCCCCTACGGCGGGACGGAAGGTTCTTCCGCATCACCCCCTGCTGTGCCGCCGAGCAGTGCTCTGCGCTACGGCGGGACCGGAAACGCGTAGGGCGGGATGGCCCAGGCCACCCTCTCTTGCCCTTCGTGCAATTCACCTTGTGCCCTCATCCCGCCGTGACCATATCCGCACCTGCAGACGGAGCGATCATGGGATCGCTCCCTACGCGGGGACCGGGATCGAACTGTCATCCTGAAGAGGGGAACCCGACGAAGGATCCCGACGGCGCAAGGGTGGCCATATCCGCACCTGCAGATGGAGCGATCAGGGGTGTATAGACTGGTAACATAGGTAACAGAATGTCCAAGGACATAGGTAACAGTTTTTATAGTACAATTAGGGCATCAGAGAGCATAAAGGAGATGCAGAAAATGCCCTGGAAAGAGAGAACTGTAATGTCCGAAAGGGAAAGATTTCTTGCGGAAGCGATAAGCGGAGAAGAAAGCTTCAGCGCTGTATGCCGCAGGTATGGGATCAGTCGAAAAACCGGGTATAAGTGGCTTCATCGCGTGGAGGACGGTGAGAGCCTGAACGACCTGTCGAGGAAACCACTTCACAGCCCCAGACGCACCTCGTCAGAAGTGGAAGCCCTTGTACTGGGAGAGAGGGATCAGCACCCTGCCTGGGGGCCGAGAAAACTGGAACGGGCGCTTTTGAACAAAGGGTACGAACGAATACCCTGCAAAAGTACCATCGAAAATATCCTAAAGCGAAATAACCGCATAGAGCCGGAGGCCAGCGAGGCTGCAACGCCCTTTATGCGTTTTGAACGCAGCAAACCGAATGAGCTCTGGCAGATGGATTTCAAAGGGGATTTTGGCATGCTTAACGGTCAACGCTGCTATCCCTTGACCATTTTAGATGACCACTCACGATTCTCTCTGTGTTTGAATGCAAACAACGGGATCAATTATACGGAATTTAAACCTGTTTTTGCGCGGGTTCTGGAAGAATACGGGCTTCCTAACACAATTTTGTGCGACAATGGAAAGCCTTGGGGTGACAGCCAAGGAGGCATTACAAGCTTCGAGGTCTGGATGATGCAGCTCGGCGTGCTTCCAATCCACGGTCGACCGCTTCATCCACAAACGCAGGGAAAGGACGAACGCTTCCATCGCACATTGAAGCGGGAATTGCTCTCTGTTCGTCCGATCCGTGATCAGCAGGACGCTCAGTCAGCTTTTGACCGCTGGCGTCATGAATACAACTATGAAAGACCGCATGAGGCTCTGCAATTGGATGTACCGGAAAAACATTACCGCCCAAGCAAGCACAAATTTGATGGTACTGTCAATACCGTGGATTATGACAAGGGCGCACGATTGAGAAAGGTCAATTACAAAGGCTACCTCAGCATCCAGAAACATCGGTATTATCTTTCCGAAGCTTTGATCGGTGAATACATTGAACTCGTTGATGTGGACGAAGATCATATCTCACTGCATTATGGTGCATTTGAGATCGCAAAAGTTGATGTTCGTCAGCGACTCATTGTTTCTAAGTATAAACAACGGGTCAGGTAGCATTTTCTGGGGCATTCGTCAAGGGTAAAATGAACGGCTTCGCCGCCCTTGACAAACACCGCAGAAAATGCAATTGGGTAATTAAGGCGGCTTCGCCGAGCTGTCTCTTCGAGCTCCTTAAAGTGTTACCCTTGTCTTTGGACAAAGTGTTACCTATGTGGTCTTGACACAGGGGATCGCTCCCTACGCGGCACACATTGGCCTCCCCTGCAAGGGGAGGTGTCGCCGCCGCTTGCGGCGGCGAATGAGGGGTACGTTTCTCCCCCTATCCCCCAGTGTTCCCGCTGGGGACTTTTCCCCCCATGGGCGAAGCAGGGCTCCCGCAGAGGATCGGCAGATAGCAACAGCTCCCCTGTTCACACAGAGGAGCTGTTGCTATGATTTTCCCGGCAGGTGTCTGGCCGTATTCCTTATTTCCAGCCCTCCGGCAGATACTTGGCGGTGTTGGCGATCATGTCGTCCACCAGGCGCCTGACCTCCGCCTCGGAGGCCCGGCCCTTCACCAGGGGATCGGTGAGGAAGGCCTCGTAGACCAGCTCCCGATCGCAAGTCAGGGCGGCCTTCAGGGTCCGGTCCTGATTCTCCACATGGGGCTGCACCAGCTCTCGCACCTGCTCCGGCATGGCGCCGGCAAACACCGGGCGCACCGCGTCCCGCTCGAAGAGGGCGTTGGTCTCCACCACGGTATGGGCGGGAAGATTGGGGATCTGCAGGGCAAAGTTCGGGATGTTCACGTTGCTCACAAGCCGATCCAGCCCGCAGAGGGCCCGGATCAGGAGGATGCCCTCCTCCCCGGTGGGCACGAGGGGCAGATCCTCCTCCCCGCTCACAAGCCTTGCGCTGCGCTCCAGGCGCTTTCGCAGATCCGCCTTGCGCCAGGAGACCGGCGTCAGGGCGAATTTCCAGCCGCGGATGGTCTCCGGGTCCTTCAGATAGCTGTCCCCGGGCATGAACTCCGCCAGGTGCCGGTCCCCCGCCGCAGCGATGAGGCCGTAACGGCGGAAGAGGTCGAATTTCACCCGGTGGGCGCAGTTGAAGGTACTGTCCTCCCAGTATCGGCCCGGCTCATGGAAGCCCTCCTCAAAGTGCTGTTCGACATAGTCCCGGTACACCGGGAAAAGGTCGATGCCCTTGCAGGAGGCGCTTTCGAACCAGGTGAAGTGGTTCAGACCCATCACGTTCACGGCGATGTCCCGCCGCTCCAGACCCGTGACGCCGCTGACGCTCTCCAGGATCTCCTTCAGCACTTTCTGGGTGCCGAAGACCTCGTGGCAGCAGCCGAAGGCCTTGATGCCGGGGAAGGTCTCGTACAGGGTGCGCACGCACAGGGCCATGGGGTTGGTGTAGTTGATGACCCAGGCCTCCGGAGCATAGCGCCGAATGGCCTTGGCCAGGTCCACATAGATGGGGATGGTGCGCAGGGCCCGGAGGATGCCGCCGGGGCCGGCGGTGTCGCCCACGGACTGGTAGATCCCCAGCCGCTCGGGCAGGTGCACATCGCTCTCCATCTCGTCAAAGGTGCCGGGAAGGATGGAGATGACCACAAAGTCCGCCCCGTCCAGGGCCTCTTCCAGGGTCGGGCAGGTCTTGTAGACCCACTTGCCGGGCACGTCCTCCCGGGCGCTCATGCGGTTTCCCACCAGGGCGTTGCGCTCTGCCGCCCGTTCGTCGATGTCATAGAGGCGGATGGTGCCGCTGAGGGAGGCGTCCATGGCCAGGTCCGTCATGAAGGTCCAGGCCCAGGCCCGGGAACCGCCGCCCACATAGGCGATCTGCAGGTCGCTTACGTGCTGATTTTCGTAATGCATGGGGATTTCCTTTCCGGGCTCAGCCCAGGGTCTGCTCCGTGAGTGCCGAGCCGTTCAGGTCCTCCACCAGGGGGACCTTGGCATAGGGCGAGGGCTCCGGCAGGGGGAGGCTTTGCATATAGGCGTGCATGGTCTCCGCCACGTGCTTGCCGTTGGCCACCGCCTCCACCACCGTGCGGGCACCGTGGGCGGCGTCTCCCGCGGCGAAGACGCCGGGGCGGGAGGTCCTGCCGTCCTCGTCCGCGATGACGAGGCCCGTGCTCTGGGTGCCGATGTCCTTGGTGCTGCTGACGATGCTGCTGCCCAGCTCCTGGCTCACCGCCACGATGACGCCGGTACAGGGATAGCGCTTCTCGCTGCCCGGGATCATGCGGAGTTTTCCGTCCTCGTCAAACTCGCTGTCGCCGAAGACCACGGCGTCCTCCAGGATCTCCAGGGGCATCTTCATCATCTCGAAGTTCACACCCTCCAGCTTTGCGTAGCTGGCCTCATACTGGCTGGCGGCGATCTTGTCCCGGCGGTTGAAGACCGTGACATAGCGGGCGCCCTGGCGGATGGCGGTGCGGGCGCAGTCCATGGCGGAGTTGCCCGAGCCGATGACGATGACCCGCTCGCCCAGGCGGAAGGAGGCGGGAGAAGCCAGGTAGTTGATGGCAAAGGCCACATGGCCAAGGCTCTCGCCCTTGATGTGCAGGGACCGGGGCTTCCACAGTCCCGCGCCCACGAACACGCTCTGGTAGCCGTCCCGGAACAGGTCGTCGATGGTCAGGGAGCCGCCGATGGTGGTATTGGGCCGGAACTGGATGCCCTTCAGCTCCAGGTGGCGGTAGGCGATATCGTCCAGCACCGCGTCGGGCAGACGGAAGTCGGGGATGCCGTAGCGCATCACGCCGCCGATCTTGTCCTTGGAGTCGAAGATGGTGACGCCGTAGCCGTAGCGGGCCAGGATGATGGCGATGGTGAGGCCCGCGGGGCCTGCGCCGATGATGGCCACCCGGCGGCCGTTGAAGGGCGCGGGGCCCTTCACCATCTGGTTGGCATAGGTGGTGGAGATATAGTTTTCGATGATGGAGAAGTGCACCGGCACATCCTTGATGCCCCGGATGCAGTGCCCCTCGCACTGCTTCTCGTGGTTGCAGACCAGGGAGCAGACGGTGGTGAGGGGGTTGTTCTCAAAGAGCATCCAGCCGGCCTCGTTGAGTTTGCCGTCCTTCAGGAGCCGGATGACCTCCGGGATATTGGTGTGGATGGGGCAGCCCTCCCGGCAGCGGGGCTTTTTGCAGCCGAGACAGCGGTTGGCCTCTTCCATTACATGCAGCGCCATTGTTCTTCATCCTTTCATGGAAAAACGCCGATGGGTCCACCGGCGTTTTCGAGTCGTTTACAGGGTTACGCCGTCCTTGAAGATGGCGATCTCACGAGCAGACCGGGCCTCGCTCTTGGTGGGCTTGCCGGAGGCGATCTCCAGCACGAAGTCCAGGAGCCGGTCCCCCGCCGCGTCCAGATCCTCGCCCTCGGCCACGGAGCCGGCGTTGAAGTCGATCCAGTTGCCCTTCTTTTCATAGAGCGCCGTGTTGGTGGAGATCTTCACCGTGGGCGCCGGGGCGCCGAAGGGAGTCCCCCGTCCGGTGGTGAAGAGGATCATGTGGGCGCCCGCCGCGGTGAGATCCGTGGCGGAGACCAGGTCGTTGCCCGGGCCGGAGAGCAGGTTGAGGCCCTTTTTGGTGACGGGCTCGGCATACTCCAGCACGTCCACCACCGGGGCGCTGCCGCCCTTCTGCACGCAGCCGCAGCTCTTGTCCTCCAGGGTGGTGATGCCGCCGGCTTTGTTGCCGGGGCTGGGGTTTTCATAGACCACCTGGCCGTGGCTCACGAAGTAGTCCTTGAAGCGGTTGACCATGTTGACGGCCTTCTGGAAGACCTCCTCATTGGCGCAGCGGTCGAAGAGGATGTTCTCCGCGCCGAACATCTCGGGCACCTCGGTGAGCACCGTGGAGCCGCCCAGGGCCACAAGCCTGTCGGAAAAGCGGCCCACGGTGGGGTTTGCGGTGATGCCGGAAAGTCCGTCGGACCCGCCGCACTTCATGCCAACCACCAGCTCCGAGGCGGGGATCTCCTCCCGGCTGAACTGACCGGCGTAGTCGGCCAGCTCCTTGAGAAGCTGCGCGCCGGCTTCATATTCGTCCTCCACTTGCTGGCAGACCAGGAACTTCACCCGGCGATCGTCCCACTGGCCAAGCTCGGCCTTGAACTGCTCCTGGGTCAGGTTCTCGCAGCCCAGGCTCAGCACCAGCACGCCCCCGGCGTTGGGGTGACGCACCAGGGCGGCCAGGAGCTTGCGGGTCTGGGCGTGGTCGTCCCCCATCTGGCTGCAGCCGTAGGGATGGGAGAAGGTGTAGAGCCCGTCGATGTTGCCGCCCACCAGGTGCTGGTTGTCCCGCACCAGGGCCGCCGCCACGGAGTTGACGCAGCCGACGGTGGGGACGATCCAGAGCTCGTTGCGCACGGCGGCGCGGCCGTCCTCCCGGCGGTAGCCCCGGAAGGTCCGGGGCTTCACCGCGGGCATGGGGAAGCTCTTTGGGCAATAGGCATAGTCCGCGCTCTCGGAGAGGCCGGTGCGGGTGTTGTGCACATGCACCCAGCTTCCCGCGGGGATATCCTCCTTGGCAAGGCCGATGACGTTGCCGTATTTTACGATTTCTTCCCCCTGGGCGATGGGGCGCAGGGCGATCTTATGGCCCCGGGCCACCTCCTCCCGGGCGGTGACTTCGATCCCATCCACGGAGAGCTGTTCGCCCGCGCAAAGCTGGGTGAGGGCCACGGCCACGTTGTCCCGGGGGTGGATGCGGATCAGTTTCATTCGGCGCACTCCTTCATGGCTTCATACATGCCGATCTCGTCGATGCGGTCCAGGGCGGCGGCCACGGTCTCTTCCAGGCCCTCGATGCCCGCCAGGGCGCCTTCCCAGAGCTGGTCGAAGTGCACGACGGCCTTGGCCAGAGCCTTGTTGTCGTCCTCCTTATGGGCGGCAAAGAAGTCCAGCACCCAGGGATCGTCCCGCAGGGGGTAGGCCTCTCCGTTCCGCTCGCCCTTGTGATAGAAGGCGATGAAGGCGGCCAGGGAGAAGCTGATGCGCTTGGGAAGCCTGCCCATGCGCTTGACATACTCGGTGAGGCTGGGCATAACCCTGGCCTTCCACTTGGAGGCGGAGTTCAGGGCGATATCCAGCAGCTGGTGGTCGATGTAGGGATTGTCGAAGCGGTCGATCACGGAGGCTGCGAAGCCCTCCACTTCGTCCCGGGGCAGATCCAGGGTGGGGATGATCTCCTCGAACATGGTTTTCTCCAGGAAGGTCCGGATGGCCTTGTCCTGCATGCAGTCCCGCACGATGTTCTTGCCCGCCAGGTACGCGCCCAGCACCATGGAGGTGTGCGCGCCGTTCAGGATGCGTACCTTGCGCTGCTTGTAAGGCGTCACGTCGTCCACCACCTGGATGGGCAGGCCGGCCTTTTCAAAGGGCAGCTCGTCCTTGATCCACTGGGGACCCTCGATGACCCAGGCGGCGAAGACCTCGCCGGTGTCGATGAGCTGGTCCTCGTAGCCGAACTTCTCCCAGAGGGCCGGGGCCTCGCCCTTGGCGCCGCCGGTAACGATGCGGTCCACCAGGGTGGAGCAGAACACATTCTCCTTCTCCAGCCATGCGGCAAAGTCCGCCTCCAGGCCCCAGAGCTTCACATACTCCTGCACGCAGCGGTGCAGCTCCTGACCGTTGTGGTCGATGAGCTCGCAGGAGAGGATGATGATGCCCTTGTAGCCCAGCTTCCAGCGCTCATGCAGGAAGAGGGTGAGCTTGGCGGGGAAGGCGGAGGGCGGGGTGTCCTCGGCCTTGCAGGCGGGATCGAAGGCGATGCCCGCCTCGGTGGTGTTGGAGATCACGAAGCGCAGCTCCGGATTGCGGGCGCAGTCCAGAAGCTTGGCCCAGTCCCGCTTGGGGTCCAGGCAGCGGGAGGCCGCGGAGATGACGCGGGTGTGCTCCACCGGCTGGCCGTTTTCCCGGCCGCGGAGGATCAGGGTGTAAAGCCCGTCCTGCTCGCCGAAGCGGTCCGCCGCCTCGGGGTGGCCGCCGCGGGGCTGCACCAGCACGACCTTGGCGTTGAAGCCGGCTTTCTCGTTCATCAGGTCCACGAAGTTATCCGCAAAGGCCCGCAGGAAGTTGCCCTCGCCGAACTGCACGATCTTCTCCGGCGCGTCCTTCAGCAGATAGCCGGTATAACCCTGCTTTTCCAGGGTGGCAAAACTCAATCTGTCCATGATGTTCTATCTCCTTTTTTCGCTGTTGATCAAAGGGCAAAATACCGCTGGGCGTTCTTGAAGCAGACGCCCTCCACGATCTTGCGCAGGCTCTCTTCCTCGTTGGGGTACTCGCCGTTCTCTACCCAGTTGCCCACCAGGTTGCAGAAGATGCGGCGGAAGTAGTCGTGTCTGGCGTAGGAAAGGAAGGAGCGGGAATCGGTGAGCATGCCCACGAAGTTCCCCAGCAGCCCAAGGTTGGCCAGAGACTTCATCTGGGTCTCCATGCCGGACTTGGTGTCGTTGAACCACCAGGCGGAGCCGTGCTGGATCTTGCCGGGTACCTCGTCGGACTGGAAGCAGCCGATCAGGGTGCCGAGCTGCTCGTTGTCGGCGGGGTTCAGGGAGTAGAGGATGGTCTTGGGGCACTCGCCGGTCTCGTCCAGGGCGGCAAGCAGGGCCGCGATATCGCCGCCGCAGGTGTTCTGGGCGATCATGTCGAAGCCGGTGTCGGGGCCGAGACGGCGGAACATGCGGGTGTTCATGTTGCGCAGGCAGGAGTAGTGCAGCTGCATGGCGATGCCCAGGCGGTGATACTCTCTGCCCAGGTGCAGCAGCAGCGCCGTCTGGTACTGCTCGGCCTCCTCCAGGCTGAGGCACTCGCCGGCCATGGCCTTGCGGAAGGCCGCGTCCGCCTGCTCCAGGGTGGCGGGACGGAAGGGGATGTAGTCCAGGCCGTGGTCGCTGGCCCGGCAGCCCAGGGAGTGGAAGAACTCCAGGCGCTCCGTCAGGGCGTCCATCACGTCTCTGGCGCTCTCCAGCTTCTCCTTGCCCACGCTCTTGGCCAGCTTCGCGATATAGTCGGCAAAGCCCTCCTTGGAGATGTTGATGGCCTTGTCCGGGCGGTAGGAGGGGCAGACCTTCACGGTGATCTCGGGATCCGCCGCGATCTTCTTGTGCCACTCCAGGGAGTCCACCGGATCGTCGGTGGTGCCCACCATGGCCACGTTGGCCTTCTTGATAATGCCGCGGACGGTGAGGTTCGGGTCATGCTGCAGCTTGTCGTTGCAGAAATCCCAGGCTTCCCTGGCGGTGGCGGGGGTCAGGGGCTTCATGAAGCCGAAGAACTGCCGCAGCTCCAGGTTGCACCAGTGAACCATGGGGTTGCCGATGGCCATCTGCAGGGCCTCCACGAACTTCTGGAAGCGCTCGAAATCCGGCTTGTCGCCGGTGATGTAGTCCTCGCTCACGCCGTTGGAGCGCATGACGCGCCACTTGTAGTGGTCGCCGAAATAGCTGCCGTCGGGGTTCCGGCCGCCCAGCCAGACCTGGGCCAGGTTCTCGAAGCGGCGGTCTTCATAGATCTCCCGGGGAGAGATGTGGCAGTGGTAGTCCACCAGGGGCTGCTGCTCCGCGATGTCGTGGAACAGATGCTTTGCCGTCTCGGTCTCCAGCAGGAAATCCTTGTCCATAAATGCTCTCATAGGGCTTTTCCTTTCCTATCGCTTGATATCGAAATCCATGTTCATCAGCGCGCGGATGCTCTTGGCGTCGTCGGTGATGTTGGCGTCGCCGTGGATGGTGTGCTTGATCACGCTGCTGGCCACCGCGAAGTTTACCATCTCCATGGGCTTGTAGCCGTTCATCATGGCATAGATCAGGCCGCTGGCGAAAGCGTCGCCGCCGCCCACCCGGTCCAGGATGTTGAAGGTGAAGAGCTTGCTCTCAAAAGTGTGGCCCTGGTACCACATATAGGCCATGAGGCTGTTCTCGCTGCCGGAATGGGCATAGCGCACATGCCGGGCGATGCACTTGAGATTGGGCCAGCGACTCACGAAGGCCTGGAAGATCTCGTCCTGCTGCTCATAGCTGGGCTGCAGGGGCACGCCGTCCTTCCAGTCGCCCTTGGTGTGGTCGTTTTCGTCCTTCCACAGGTGATAGGGCTCGATGCCGAAGAGCACGTCCACATAGGGCAGCAGCTGGGTGCAGTAGTCCCGGGCCTCATTCCAGCTCCAGAGCAGGGAGCGGAAGTTGCCGTCAAAGCTCACGGTGAGGCCCTTTTCCTTGGCCTTTTTGATGCAGGCCAGGATAAAGTCGGCGCAGCTCTGGGACAGGGCGGGGGTGATGCCGCTCAGATGCAGCCAGTCATAGCCCTCCAGCAGCGCATCCAGGTCCACCCGGGAAAAGTCGTATTCGGTGATGGCGCTGTGCTTGCGGTCATAGGTCACCTTGCTGGGGCGGATGCCGTAGCCGGTCTCCAGATAATAGGTGCCCAGACGGTGGGAGGGGGTCTCCTCCGGGCTGGAGAGGATCACGGGGGTGCAGTGCACGTCGTTGGAGCGGAGCATGCGCACCGCGCTCTTGCCCAGGGAGTTGTTGGGCACCACGCTGAAGAAGGTGCTGTCGATGCCCAGGTTTGCCAGGGCCAGGGCGATGTTGGCTTCGCTTCCGCCGTAGCTGGCCTCGAAGCTGGTGGCCACCCGGATCTTCTCATAGTTGGGCGGGGTCAGGCGCAGCATGATCTCCCCGAAGGTGATGAATTTCTGAGGGCTCTCGCCGCTCAGCAGCGGATTGCGGTGCTCCATATCAGCGCTTGACTCTGGCGCCGGCGCCGCCCATGATGGCCTCCACCTCGTTCACGGATGCCATGGAGGTGTCGCCGGGGGTGGTCATGGCGAGAGCGCCGTGGGCAGCGCCGTAGTTGACGGCCTTTTCCGCGTCGCCGGTGGTCATGAGGCCGTAGACCAGGCCGGAGGCGAAGGAGTCGCCGCCGCCCACACGGTCCATGATCTCCAGGCCGTTATACTCCTTGGACTGATAGATCTCGCCGTCCGCCCAGCAGATGGCCTTCCAGTCGTTGACGGTGGCGGTCTTCACGGTGCGCAGCGTGGTGGCAACCACCTTGAAGTTGGGATAGGTCTCGGCGGCCTTGCCGATCATCTTCTTGTAGCCGTCGATGTTCAGCTCCTTGAGATTGGCGTCGTTGCCCTCGATCTCAAAGCCCAGGCAGGCGGTGAAGTCTTCCTCGTTGCCGATCATCACGTCCACATACTTGGCCACCTCGCGGTTGACCTCCCGGGCCTTCTCCAGACCGCCGATGGCGCTCCACATGGAGGGGCGGTAGTTCAGGTCGTAGGAGATGACGGTGCCGTACTTCTTGGCGATCTTGCAGGCCTCGATGACGGTCTCGCAGCTCTGCTCGGAGAGGGCGGCGTAGATGCCGCCGGTGTGCAGCCAGCGCACGCCCAGCTTGCCGAAGATGTAGTCAAAATCGAAGTCCTCGGGGCGGGCCTGGGAGATGGCGGTGTTGGCCCGGTCGGAGCAGCCCACGGCGCCCCGGATGCCGAAGCCGCGCTCGGTAAAGTTGATGCCGTTGCGGCAGAGGCGGCCGATGCCGTCGGTCTTCTTCCAGTAAATGAGGTCGGTGCTCACGCCGCCCTGCTCGATGAAGTCCTTCATCAGCTTGCCCACTTCGTTGTCGGCAAAGGCGGTGAGGACGGCGGTATTCATGCCGAAGCACTTGTGCAGGCCGCGGATGACGTTATACTCGCCGCCGCCCTCCCAGGCGCGGAAGGAGCGCGCGGTGCGGATGCGTCCCTCGCCGGGATCGAGGCGCAGCAT
>JAEEGF010805734.1_pt1 | contig 18396 bp, 13 predicted proteins | sample 9134171 | NCBI WGS metagenome assembly JAEEGF01 (sample SAMN16246542, study PRJNA631951) | gut metagenome | biome: gut microbiome; feature: rumen; material: AP-attached | host: Bos | place: Iran: Karaj | collected 2018-10
CCGCTGAACGCGGGATACTCACCGGAGCACCGCATCCCTTTGACGTCGGCGGATTCGGAGAAGACGCGTATTTTGCCTATGTAGCCGCATTCGGCGCGTTTACCGAGGTCAGCTATGCCACGCCCCAAGATCAGAAACGAGCGCTGGGCCAGCTGGCCTATGTACTGCAGGGCGCTGCTCAGCTGGGTAAAATTGAAAAGATCCCCGCACGCATTGAATATGATGACGGCGTTTTTGAGGGGGAACTGGTGTACGGCAGCATGTCCAATTCCACATCGGTTGCCGGAATCGTTCATTTTCCGGAATCGATGGTAAGTCTCGGCGACGGAATGAGCGAGCTGGTTCTGCTCAAGGATCCCGGACGTGTGGATGCTTACGGTGAGCTTGCGGCGTCCGTGATTTCCCGCCGTTTTGACAATGAAAATCTGATCATTCTCCACACGCGCCGTGCGGCATTCCATTTTCAGAAGCCTGTTGCCTGGACCAGAGACGGTGAGGAAGGCGGAAAATTCCGGGATGTGACGCTCTGCAATCATCACGCGCCGGTTCAACTGATTTTTTAAAGCCTTCAAACGAAGAAACAAGTAAGGGTTTCAACAGAAGCCTTGACTACCATCCGGGTTGGAGTGAGCACTGCCGATCATGCAGAATTCCAAACATAAAAACCGGAATAAAAAGCGACAGCGAAACTTGTTTTTGCTGCCGCTTTTGCTGGTTTTGCTCAGTACTGCCGCAGTCATTATGCTGCTGAACTTCAGACTTCAGGCAGCAAACGATACAACCCCACAGGGTACCGTTAATACAGAATCAACAGAGAAAGATGCCCCCACAAACGGCGATGATTCAGACGCTGTTGCAACACCGGAACCCACTCCATCGCCGACGCCGGAACCCGTCCGCGTTTACACCATCCCGGAGAATTCTCTGACCGGCATGGAACCGGACCCGGACGGCTATCATGAGAGCATGGACGCGGAGGAACTGTCGGCCTTTCTGCAGCGCGAAGAAGTGCAGGCTTTGATCGGCGGCCGGCAGCTGGTCTGGAATGCAGAGATCGAACGCTTTCCCGATACTCCGCTTCGCTGGTACTTTGACGAAACGATCCTCTGCATTGTCTGGCAGGAAGTCGAGGCACAGGCGGTCGGGACTTTTTCGGAAACCATTATTGCAGACGGATCACAGCTGCGGCGGAAGATTTCTGCAGATGAGCTCTGGAGCTTCGCATTTGAAACGACCAGCCAGTTTGCGGCGGACACCAACGCCGTGCTGGCCTTCGGAGGGGACTTTTATTACCACGGGCGGGCCTGCGGCATCGGCATTTATCAGCGGGAGTTTTACCGTTTTGATCCCGTCACCTGTGACACCTGTTACATCACTGCGGACGGCGATATGCTGTTTTCCTATCGCGGGCAGTTTGCGGAGCAGGAGGAAGCGGAACAGTTCGCAAAGGAAAACAATGTGCTGTTTTCCCTTGGCTTCGGCCCAGTGCTTATTGATGATTTTTTGGATGTGACTCCGGAGGACTACCCCTGGGGTGAAGTGAACGACACGTATGCACGCGCAGCCCTCGGGCTTCTGGAAGAGCACCACTATCTCACCATGAACATCAACTGCGGACAAGCAGGAACAGAGTATTATTATCTTGCCACGCTGCGGCAGGCTGCGGATGCGATGATGGCCAGAGGCTGCAGGAAGGCGTATGCCCTGGACGGCGGGCAAACCGCCACGACCGTCTTCGGCGGCGCACTCATCAACCCCGTTCAGTTCGGCTGGGAAAAGGAGATCAGCGACATCATTTATTTTGCCTCTGCCCGCGGCGGTGAACGGAAAGAAATCCCGCAAAATTGAAAGCAAGCAGGCCAATTCCGGCTTTCAGGAATCGGCCTGCTTTTTATAAAAATTGATTGTAGACTCTTTTCCTGCGGTCTGCTATACTGTAAAGTGGTTTCCTGCGGGGCTGCTTTCCCGCAAAAACAGGGGAGATAAGGACCATATGAACGTTTTGAACCTGATCGGGCTTTTGAGCGGTCTGGCGCTTTTTCTATACGGTATTTCGCTGATGGGCGACGGCCTCAGCAAGGTTGCCGGCGACAGACTGCAGAAGGTTCTGTACCAGTTGACGAGCAACCCTTTTAAGGGGATTTTGCTTGGAATCGGAGTGACGGCGCTGATTCAGTCTTCTTCGGCGACCAGCGTCATGGCCATCGGCTTTGTTAACTCCGGCCTGATGCAGTTTCACGAAGCGGTCAGCATTATTCTCGGCTCCATCGTCGGCACCAGCATCACCGGATGGATTGTCAGCCTCTCGGCCCTGAATCAGGGCGAAGGGATCCTGATGGTCTTCTCGACCACCTTTATCACGGGCGTGCTGGCCGTGATCGGCATCTTCCTCTACAAATTCAGCAAAAAACCAATGCAGAATCATCTGGGTTCGATTCTTCTGGGCCTGGCGGTCCTGCTGTTCGGCATGAACGCCATGAGCAGCGCGGTAACTCCTCTGCGGGATAATCCGGCATTTATCGCTTTGCTGACCAGGTTTTCAAATCCCCTGCTCGGTATCCTGGTGGGCATTGTCTTTACAGCGATCATCCAGTCTTCCGCTGCGGCGGTCGGTATTCTGCAGGCCCTAAGCATGACAGGAACCCTTTCTTTCGCCGAGACCTATCCCATCATCCTCGGAATCGCGGTGGGCGGCGCGCTGCCGGTACTCCTCAGCGCAACCGGAGCCTCGCTGAATGCGCGGCGCACGGCGCTGATTCATCTGATGATCGATATTTTCGGCGCGGTCTTCTGCGGCGCGGTCTTCTATGCCGTCAACGCAGCGCATCCGTTTGCTTTTATGGGGGCAGCCATGAATCCGGTACGCGTTGCGGCACTGAACACGGTGTTTCGTATTGTGACGGTGCTGGTGCTTACTCCGTTCATCCGCACACTCGGAAAGCTTGCCTGCGCCATCATGAAGGAAAAACCGGAAAAAGCGGCGGACACGGAACCGGCAGGCGACTGGGACCTGCTGGATGAGCGTTTTATCAGCCATCCGGCGATTGCCATCGAACAAAGCCGTATCGTGGTCTGCTCCATGGCAGCTCACACCCAGGCGAACCTGGAAGTGGCTGTCGAGCTGCTGCACGACTACAGCGAGGAGGGCTTCCGTGAGGTTCAGGAACTGGAAGACACGGTCGACCACTATGAGGATAAGATCGGAACCTATTTGGTCCGCATCAGCTCTTCAGAGTTGACGCAGCTCCAGAATGAAGATTTATACCGTTTTCTGCATGCAATTACAGACCTTGAGCGAATTTCAGACCACGCGACCAACATCTCGGAAAACGCGAAAGAACTCCATGATAAGGAGATTGTTCTCAGTCCGGACGCTCTGGAGGAGCTGAAGGTAATGGAAGCCGCGGTTCGTGAGGTTGTGACGCTTGCCCTGCGTGCTCTGACGGAACAGGATGCAGAAAGTGCGCACATGGTGGAACCGCTGGAAGAACTGATCGACAACCTGAGCGATGAAATGAAAAATCGCCATGTCGCCCGATTGCAGAAAGGACTCTGTACACTGCAGCACGGTTTTGTATTCAACGACTTGATTACAAACTTTGAACGCATCAGTGATCACTGTTCCAATATCGCCGTTGCGATGATTGAACTGGAACAAGATGCTTTTGACACCCACGATTACGTCGACAACCTGATTGCCCGCAAGGATGATGAGTTTTCCCGCTACTTCCAAAAGTTTGCGGACATGTACCATCTGGATTGATCAGGACAGAGAAAACCGCCGCATCTCCCCAAAGACCATCCGGGGAAATGCGGCGGTTTTTCTATACCCTGCCGCAGAGTTCTTCTGTTCAGACTTTCAACAGGGCAACGGCAACATCGTTGACGTTTGTACCGGTCGGGCCGGTGAAGATCAGACCGTCAATGGCCTGCAGCGCGTGATAAGCGTCGTTGTCAGCGAGGATACGATGCAGATTCAGCCCGAGAGCCTGCATTGCGGAGAGACTCTCACTGTCCGTGTAGCCGCCGGCAGCATCTGTCGGGCCGTCGGTCCCGTCGCTGCCGACGGAGAAGACGGCTGCGCCCTCAAGACCGGCGATGCCTTCGCAGGCAGCCAGGGCAAGTTCCTGATTCCGCCCGCCCATCCCGCTTCCGGTCAGGTGTACGACGGTTTCCCCACCTGCGATAAATGCGATGGACTTCTTTCCATTGGCATGGCTGCGCAGAATCGAAGCCAGAAAACGGCCGGCCTCCCGTGCTTCACAGGAGAGCATGTCGGTCAGGAAAACCGGCTCATAACCAAGCGCGGCGGCAGCGGCGGCAGCGGCGGCACAGAGTTCCCGCACGGAACCGTTTACCTGCGTTTCTACATTGTCAAGTGATTTCGGAGTCTCCTGCTGCAGCAGTGCCAACGCTTCGGAAGTCAGTGTTAACCCATACTTTTCCACCACTGCCATCGCATCGGCGCAGGTGCTGCCGTCCGGATAGGCCGGCCCGCTTGCAATGCTGTCCAGCGGATCACCCAAAATATCGCTGAGCACGATACTGAGGACTCTGGCGGGTGCACACGCTTTGGCAAAACGCCCGCCCTTGACAGAGGAAAGCCTTTTCCGGATGCAGTTCATCTCCACGATATCGGCGCCGCAAGCCAAAAGCTGCCTGGTGATGTCCTGCAGCTCCCCGGCGGGTATTTGCGGGAGTTCAAACAGCGCGCTGCCACCTCCCGAGAGCAGGAAAATGACCGTATCATCTGCGGAGAGACCGGAAACCAGCGCAAGCGCCTCTTTTGTTGCGGCAAAGCTGTTCTCGTCCGGGACCGGATGCCCGGCCTCAAAACAGCGCACGCCGGGAAGTTCTCCTTTGGAGTGGCCGTATTTGGTAATAACAAGACCGTCATCAACACGGCCAAGCGTGTCCAGCGCAGCTTTTGCCATCTGCCATGCGGCTTTGCCGACAGAAACCAGAAGAGTTTTTCCCGGGCCGGGGAGGTAATCGCGCAATGCGCGCTGAACCGCGTTGTCCGGCAAAACCGCAGAAATGGATGCACGGATGATGCTGTCGGCATCCGCACGAAGCGTACGGTTCATGAACGGGGCTCCCTCGGCCTGTTCACAACGTTAATCGGTGCACCATCAACATACGACTGCAGGTTCTGAACTGAGCAGTCGAGGATCCGCTGCCGAGCCTCCTTCGGCGCCCAGCTGATATGCGGAGTAATCAGGCAGTTTTTCGCCTTCAGCAGAGGGTTGTCAGCCTTGATCGGTTCGGTGGAGACCACATCCAGCCCTGCAGCGTAGATTTTTCCGTTGTTCAGAGCGTCAGCGAGGTCCTGCTCTACGACCAGCTGGCCGCGGCTGTTGTTGATCAGGATCACGCCGTCCTTCATTTTGGCAATGCTTTCTTTGTTGATCATGCCTTCTGTTTCAGGGAAAAGCGGGCAATGCAGGACCACCACATCGCTGCGAGCAAAGAGAGTGTCCCGGTCGACATATTCGGCAATTGCTTTCCCGCTGTCGTTCTCGCGGCTGCCGCTGGCCAGGACCGTCATTCCCAGCGCCTTTGCAATTCTGCCGGTGGTTTGGCCGATTTTTCCAAATCCGATAATTCCCATGGTCTTTCCTGCGAGCTCAATGAGCGGGTAGTCCCAGAAACACCAGTCCGGGTTTTTCTCCCAGCGGCCTTCATGTACGGCGTCGGAATGATGTGCCACATGGTGGCAGAGTTCCAAAAGCAGGGCAATGGCAAACTGCCCGACGGCAGCAGTGCCGTAGGTGGGGACGTTTGAAACACAGATGCCCTTCTCCCAGGCGTAGTTGTAGTCGACAATGTTGTAGCCCGTGGCCAGAACGGAAATATACTTCATGTTCGGGCAGGCATCAAAGACCGGTTTGCGGATTGGGCACTTGTTGGTGAAAACGACTTCGGCGTCGCCGATCCGCCCGGCAATCACGGCGTCATCATATGGCGTACGGTCATAGACCGTCAGGTCGCCGAAGGCTTCCAGCGCTTCCCAGCTCAGGTCGCCGGGGTTCTCGGTAAAACCGTCGAGAATAACAATTTTCACAAGGCAACTCTCCTTTATTCATGTATTCATTAAAATTCAGTATAATCGGCCTGAAATGATTATTACATGCAGCAGGAAAAAGTCAACGAAGTGCGGTAGCTGTTTCAAAAAAGTTCCTGCTCTATGACACACTCATTCTTGATCGTTCCGACCAGACTCTGAAGAGCGTCAATCACATGCGGACGAATGTCACCGCCAACGAGAACCAGCATAATGTCATCGCCCAAAGTCAGGATCCCCTCGTTCAGCCAGACGCGGACATAAAAAATACCGGGCATTTCCTTTGCCTTTCGAACAGCCTGATCTGTTTTTTCCGCATTACGGCGGAAAACCATTCCGGTCACAGGCTCCGTATTATCGGCTCCCTGCCGTACCATGGCACGGGCGGTCTGACGAACGGTGCCGTTATGGATCAGGTACATACCGCATTCGGAAGCGGAAGGATCCTCCTTCGCTTCCTTCAGCCATTGGTCAACGGACGGTACCGAAGCTTGTTTTTCCATCAGAATCTCTCCCTTAGATTTCTTTTTATAAAAAGGACGGGATATGGAACCGGGGTTCAGAGTCCGAGCCCGTCGGTGAAGGTATCCCAGCTGCGGTGCATATAAGGCTTCAGGGCGATGGGTGTGCCGATGTAGTTCGGGTCAAGACCATTATCCTGCAAAAATTCTTCCAGAAACTGCTTCCGGCCTGTGGTGTGCACGACAGGGATTCCGCTCATTTCGCTCGCAGCTTTGACGACCGGGTAACCGTCTCGCAGATCGGCTGCGCTTGCCCATGCCTGCAGGTTTGAATTATTGATGAAGCCTGTCACAGCTTGGCGGGCAAAACCTTCCATATCCGCCTTGAGTTTCAGGATTTTCTCCGGCGTTTCGGACATGGGACGGCGGATATTGACAATGTCATAGACTTCCAGCTGGCCGGGTTCCAGCTGAGCAAAATCCATATGGTAGCGGGCAAGCGACAGTGCTCCGGCAGGGTCGCCGCCCACATCAAAAATGACCAGATCCCAGTCCTGAGCGAAAGCAGATCCCACTGCAGCGGGCATATTCGTCTGTGTGATCCCGGCGCCTACGAATGTTGGTGAAACCAGGTTGATGTTGCTTTCCTCCAGAAGTTTCACATGATCCGACATGCGGAAATAATCATTGATGCGATCCAGGTCAATGACCTGGGTTTTTTTGCCTTTCGCTGCAGCCAGGACAGCCAGATTCAGCGCGATCTCGGTTTTTCCGGAACCGTAGTTCCCGATGAGAATGATCACCTTTTTCATAAAAAGATCCTTTCCGGTCCGCTTCCGGCAGAATTACAGCTGCTTCATCACACGCATGAAGAACTCCGCCGCACGGGGAATGCATTCCAGGCGAATATGCTCGTCGTTGCCATGTATGCTGCGCCGCTCCTCAGCTGTCATATCCAGCGCAGAAAAGCGGTAAACCCGGTCGGAAATGCTGCTGTAGTGTCGGCTGTCAGAACACTGGACCATCAGATAGGGTGAGACCAGACATCCCTTCCATGTGCCGGAGACAGCATTGCAAATGATGTCCCAACTCTCGCAGTCGGTTCTTGAAATGGGACTGGGCTCCATGGCCTCCAGGCAGGTGAGCCGGATATCTTCATCCCTGATGGTCTTGCTGATATAATCGACGGCAGACTTGACGGAATCAGCAGGGTTGAGCCGGAGATTCGAAACCATGGATGCTTTGGGCGGAATGACATTCGGCGCTTTGCTGCCGGACATCTGAGTAAAGGCGACGGTGGTGCGCAGGAGGGCATTCAGTTCGCCGCCGGATTTTTTGGTGAGCAGGTTCAGCACCCAGCCGAAAGCCCAGAGGTTTGCGAAGATCATCCGATAGACAAAGCTTGAGTGACGGCCGAGGGTATTGAACATCTCCAGCACCGGTTTGGTAAGATGCATTTTAAAGGGATGCGCTTCCACCTTCGCACAGGCAAGGGCAAGTTTGCCTACCGGAGTGTGCGGCGCGGGGGCTGAAGCATGCCCTCCAGCGCCCGAAACGGAATACTCCAGGTTCAAAAGGCCTTTTTCCGCAATGCCGATCAGCGCGCAGGGACCTTTGACACCCGGAAAAACATCCTTCACCACGGCGCCGCCCTCGTCCAGAACAAGACGTAGGGTCATGCCCTTTTTCTGGAAGAAACGGACAATGTTTTCAGCGCCGGGACCGTTGATTTCCTCTCCGCCGGAGAAAGCAAAATAAATGTCATGTTCCGGCTGAAAGCCCTGCCGGATCAGGTTTTCCGCCCCGGAGAGGATCCCGTTGAAGGTTACTTTGGTATCCAGAGTTCCGCGGCCCCACATGACGCCATCTTCCGCAATGGCGTCGAAAGCCGGCTTTTGCCAGTTTTCCTCTTCGATCGGCACGACGTCGTAGTGTGCCATCAGGACGGCAGGATCTCCCTCCGTCCGGCCCTGCCAGCGAAAAAGAAGACCTCTCCCCTCAAAACGCTGCAGAGGACAGTTTTTCCAGACATTTGGGTAGAGTTCAGGCAGCAGCCCGATCAGTTTTTTAAACTCCGCTTCCTCTTCCAGAACCGGGTTGGAATAGGAAACGGTTCTGCAGCGGACAAGCGTAAAGAGGTTCCGGATACTCTCCGCACCGTCCAGCTCGATTTCTTCAAATACTTTCTGTTCTTCCTTTGGCGGTGTAAACATCAGCGTACGCGCGAGAATGACGGCTGCGAAAACCAACAGAATGTAGAGAATCACCATGATGCTCCCTCTTTTACAGAAGATTCTTTTGATACAGGATACGGGAGACTGCAAGGGTGAACAGCACGCCGACCGGTACCATGATGCTGACGACCTTGCCGAGCGCCGGAATGGCGATAAACAGAATCAGCATCAGCAAAACCGGTGCGATGGCGATCTTCCAGTTGCGCGAGATGTATACCACGCCGAGGCCGCCGAAGAGAGCCGGCAGAATCTGGTCGAAAGCGGGAGCCAGAGCGGGAGAATTCAGCACCGGAGTCAGCGGTGTGATGAGAAGCACCCCGAGAACGATGATCAGCGTGGTCACGATGCTCGAGACCGCGATGGCAATGGTAGAGACAATTTCGCCCTCCTCGGTCTTGATATCTGCACCGACGAGTTCAAGCGCGTTGAGCGCAGCAGGCGCCTTAAGGTTTGTGATATTGCCGGTGACAAAGGCAAGATAGGAACCGCCCGCGCCAAGCATAGGGACGAAGGTGAACGTCTCAATGACGCCGACCGCCCAATACATGGGCGCGGTAGCCAGCATGCCGAAAGCAAAGCCGCGCCAGTCGAGCCCTGCATGGAAAATGAGGCCGACTGCAACCGGGAAGAGCAGCAGAATCACCATCACCGAAAGATTCCAGATCCGGCCGTCCCGATGAACGGAATCAAGATAGGAAAGTTCTTTTTTCATCTGCACACCTCCTCAGCCGAGCCAGGCTGTGATGGGGATGGCAGAAGCCATGCCCGCAATCAGGCTGATCGGCAGGGCGTAATCATTCATCCAGCGCCAGCCGAGCTTTTTCAGCGCCAGGGCACAGAGGCCCATCATCAGCGCCGATACCAGCATGACAAGCGGGGGAATCAGTCCGCTCAGTTCTCCGCGGAAAACACCGGCAAAGTTGCAGAACACATAACCCAGAAATGCGGAGATCATGCCAAGGAACATGGAGGCGGAAAAGATTTCGCCCCATTTTTTGTCCCGCTTTTCCAGGTTGATCATGCCGCTGATGAGCTTTTTGCCGACGACCGGCACCAGCCAGATGCCCACCATGATGCCTGCCGTCATGACCGAAGCAACGGTGACATACTCAGTGGCAGAGAGACTCGTAACCTTTGCCCATTCCAACCCCATGGCACTGAGAGCGTTGGCGGCGGCAGGGGTTTCATAGGTAATGGCACCGACGACACTCAGCCGCATCCAGGGAAGCGGGATGCCGAGCTTTTTGGACAGGCTGATCACGCTGATCACGATAGCTGTTGCCGGCGCGATGGTGAAAACCGCTGTGCCGATTACGATGCGTTTGAGCTTGCCCATCGGCATGCCGATTTCCATGCCGCGCTTCCAGGCCTTGCGCAGAAACCAGACCGACTGCGCCAGAACAACCAGAACAATAATCCCGGCCAGGAGAAACAGCACGGGATGGTTCACGTTAAACTGCAATGTTGACCCTCCTTTTTGAGATGCTGCTGCTGCGGGAAAACTGTGAAAATCCAAGTCTGAGTTTATCACGGTTTGAGCGAATCCGCTACCCCCTCAGCGGCAAAAACTGCATCTTAGCTGCAGCGATACGAAAAGAAAATCACCATGAGAAAGAGTCGCATATGATTGTGCGAAAGTACCAAACAAGAGGTTGAAGTAAAGGCGGAAAAGTGATATATTGACAGGTGGGGTCTGAGCACCCAAACAAAAAACAGGAGGTTCGTAATGGCAAAGTCTAAAACGTTCAAATCCATGGACGGCAATGAAGCGGCCGCCTACGCGAGCTATGCATTTACTGAAGTTGCAACGATCTATCCAATCACTCCGTCAAGCCCGATGGCAAACCATGTAGACGAGTGGTCTGCACACGGGAAGAAGAATATTTTCGGTTCACAGGTAAGACTGATGGAGATGCAGGCCGAATCCGGTGCCTGCGCAGGGATTCAGGGGGCGCTGGAAGCCGGATCTCTTGCGACAACCTACACTTCCGCCCAGGGCCTGATGCTGATGATCCCGCCGATGTACCGCATTGCCGGCCTGCAGATTCCTGCCGTCATGCACGTAGCCGCCCGCAGCGTTGCGACGGATTCGGTGTCCATTTTCGGCGACCATCAGGACGTCATGGCCTGCCGGCAGATCGGCTGGGCACAGATCGCTTCCTCCAGCGTGCAGGAATGCATGGACATGGGAGCTGTGGCACACCTTTGCGCCATCAAGGGACATTTGCCGGTACAGCATTTCTTTGACGGCTTCCGCACGAGCCATGAGATTCAAAAGATCGAAGTCCTCGATTACGACGACCTGAAGGCCATGGTAGACTGGGACGAACTGGAAAAATTCCGCGACCGTGCGCTGAACCCGGAGCATCCGACTATCCGGAACAGCGGTGAGAACGACGACATTTTCTTCCAGCACCGCGAGGCATCGAACCCTGCTTATTTTGCGTTCCCGGCCATTGTGGAAGAGTATATGAAAAAAATGTCCAGCCTGACCGGGCGCGACTATCGGCTCTTCAATTACTTCGGTGCGCAGGACGCCGAGCGCGTCATCGTGGCGATGGGATCAGTCTGTGAAGCTGCACGCGAAGTGGTGGACTATCTCAACGAACAGGGAGAAAAGGTCGGCATGATTCAGGTGCATCTGTACCGGCCGTTTTCCATGGAGCATCTGCTTGCCGCGCTTCCTGCAAGCTGCAGGATTCTGACGACGCTGGATCGCACCAAGGAACCCGGCGCACTGGGTGAGCCTCTTTATGAGGACGTCAGCGCCGCACTGCTGGAGTCCGGCCGCGGGGTGACCCTGCTGGGCGGCCGTTACGGCCTCTCCTCCAAGGATACGACGCCGGCACAGATCAAAGCAGTCTTTGACAACATGGCCGGCGAAAAGAGGAACCACTTCACCATCGGCATCCATGATGATGTAACGCACCTGTCCCTGCCGATCGGCGAAAACATCGTGACTGCGGGAAAGAGCATTATTTCCTGCAAATTCTGGGGTCTCGGCTCCGACGGCACGGTCGGCGCCAACAAGAATTCCTGCAAAATCATCGGTGACAATACCGACCAGTATGTGCAGGCTTACTTCCAGTATGACGCCAAAAAATCCGGCGGCCTGACGAGAAGCCATCTGCGCTTCGGGCATGAGCCGATCCGTTCCACCTATTACGTTACGATGGCGGATTTCGTCGCCTGCCACAAGGCGAGTTATATGCATGCCTACGATATTGTGAACGAAGTCAAGCCGGGCGGTATCTTTCTGCTGAACACCCACTGGAAAGGCGATGCACTGGTGGAAAACCTGCCGAACCGAGCAAAGCGGCTGTTGGCGGAACGCAAGGTCAACTTCTACACCATTGACGCCACGGGGATTGCCGCAGACATCGGCCTCGGCAACCGTACCAGCACCGTCCTGCAGGCGGCTTTCTTCCGGCTGTCAGGCGTCCTGCCGATTGACGAAGCGGAAGACTACATGAAGAAAGCGGCGGTCAAAACCTTCTCCAAGAAGGGAGAAAAGATCGTCAATATGAACCTGACGGCCATTGAACGGGGCCTGACAGATCTGGTGAAAATCGAAGTTCCCGCAGAATGGGCGGATTTGAAGGACGAAGTGGCGCAGGTGGATCCGAAGCTGCCGAGCTATGTGAAGAAGATCCTGATCCCGATGAACCGAGCCGACGGCGACAATATTCCGGTCAGCGCCTTTACGGAATATGCCGACGGCGTCATGCCCATTTCGATGGCGAAATATGAGAAGCGCGGCGTGGCCGATAATGTTCCTGTCTGGGATGCCGCCAAGTGCATCGGCTGCAACCGCTGTTCGCTGGTCTGCCCGCACGCGGCCATCCGGCCCTTCCTGTTTACGGAAGAGGAAGCTGCTGCTGCGCCGGAAAGCTGCGAAACCAAAAAGGCGATCGGGAAAGGATTCGAAGGTCTCCGGTACCGCATTCAGGTAGGCGTTCTCGACTGCCAGGGCTGCGGAAGCTGCGCAAACGTATGCCCGGCGAAGGACAAGGCCCTGACCATGGTTCCGCTGGACGACGTCCGAGAGGAACAGAAGAACTGGGACTATTGCATGTCTCTTTCCGAGAAGCCGAACCCGATGTCAAAATTCTCCGCAAAAGGCAGCCAGTACGAACAGCCGCTGTACGAGTTCTCTGGTGCCTGCCCGGGTTGCGGCGAAACCCCGTACATAAAGCTCCTGACACAGCTTTTCGGCGACCGGATGTATACCGCAAACGCCACGGGTTGCTCTCAGGCTTACGGTTTCTTTGCACCGACATTCCCGCAGACGGTTACCAGGCGCGGCTTTGGCCCTGCCTTCTCAAACTCGCTGTTTGAGAACAATGCGGAATTTGCCCTCGGCATCAGCCTTTCGGCAGAGCAGTTGCGAGAGCAAAGCAGAATGCATGCACGAAATGTGATCGAGGTTACCGCGGACGAACAGCTGAAGTCTGCCCTGCAGACCTGGCTGGACGAAGGGGACGATATGAACCGGACCGAAGAGATCGCAGATCTCGTGCGGGAAGCCCTGAAGACATCGCCGGAAAAGAGCGAAGACATCGAATTCCTGCGCAGGAGGGAAGACACCCTGACAAAGAAGGCCATCTGGATGGTCGGCGGCGACGGCTGGGCATACGACATTGGATACGGCGGCCTGGATCACGTGCTGGCAACCGGAATGGACGTCAACGTTCTGGTGCTGGATAATGAGCTGTATGCCAACACGGGCGGCCAATCCTCGAAGGCGACGCCGATCGGAGCTGCGGTTCAGTTTGCTGCCGCGGGCAAGGGAACGCCCAAGAAGGACCTCGGTCTGATTCTGTCTTCCTACGGCTATATTTATGTTGCACAGATCAACCTTGGCGCCAACCCTGAGCATGCCATCAAATGTCTGAAGGAAGCGGCGGCCTATCACGGTCCCTCCATTGTCATCGCCTATGCGCCCTGTATCAACCACGGCCTCTCGAAAGGAATGGCCAAGGCAATGGACGAGGAAAAGGCCGCGACGGAATGCGGATTCTGGCCGCTCTGGCATTACAACCCGGATCTGGAAGAGGAAGGAAAGAACCCCTTCCTGCTGGACTCCGGAGAACCGAACGGCAAGCTGCGTGAGTACATGATGGGCGAGGTTCGCTTCTCCTCCCTGACCCGCACCTTCCCGGAGCGCGCGGAAGAACTCTTCGCCGAGGCAGAGAGGTTTACCGAACAGCGCTACGCAAAATACAAACGGCTGGCGGGCAAATAAACAAAACGGAAAACCGCATCATAAAACAGCAGTGCGGAGGATCCTTTTTCGGATCCTCCGCACTTGCTGACGGTATAATATTTTTGTCAGGGATATAATCAATCCTTCGGCCGCATGTAGAAGTTGCCGCGCACCTCAGTGGAGCGGATAGAGTTGACGAACGCTTCGGGGTCTGCTTCCCTGACAGCCTGCAGGGCTGTCTTGACGTCCGCGCCGGAAATGACGGAGTAAACCAGCTTATAAGGGCTGTGGCTGTGAGATCCGATTGCGTCGGAAATGGTTGCCCCGTGATGACTGGCAATGTGAATTGCGTCACAGACCTCCTGTGCATTTCTGGTCACGACAAACAAGGTCTGCTTCTGGTAGCTGCGATAGAGAGTATGCAGAGTTTGCGTGGAAACATACTGGAAAATGATGGAATAAAGCGCTTTGTCCCAGCCGAAGAACAGGCCGGCGATACAGAGAATCACAACGTTGAAGCCCAGAACCAGATTCCAGGTTTCAACACCGCGCTTCTGCGACAGGTAGATGGCGATAAAGTCGGTACCACCGCTCGTGGCGTCGACATAGAGGCAGAGACTGACCGCAACACCGCCGAGAATTCCGCCGAAAACGGCAATCAGCAAAGGGTCATAGGTGATGACATAGGCAGGGAACAGGTCCGTCAGGAAGCTGCTGACCAGAATCATCAGCAGAGAGAGAAGGGTGAACTTTTTTCCGACAAAGCGGAAACCAACATAAACCGGGAAGGCGTTTAACAGAATGTTGATCGGGGAATAGGGAAGCTGAATCCCCCAGAATTTTTCAGCCAGGCGCTGAATCAGCACGGTCAGGCCGGTTACCCCGCCGGGGAACAGATCTCCGGTTCGGACAAAAGTTTTGATATTCAGCGCCATCAGCGCTGCAGCAAGGATTACGGCGAGAACCCGCCGTCCGTCTTTTTTCCAGTCCCAGGTCATCCAAAAACCTCCTCATTCCGGTGTGTTACGGACAGTTCCGGCATCAGCGTGCGGCAAGAATAACACAGAAAGCAGGAGGATGCAAGGGAAGGGTAAAAAACCCGGAGGAAAATCCAGCTTTTCTTCAGATTGAACTTGTATGCGGGCCGGGAATTTGATAAAATAACAAAAGGGCCGGAATAACTCAGCTATCGAATCCCGGAACCCATCATTCCATGCGATTATGAAGGAGGGCGTGACAGATGCGCAAGTTTTTGAAAGTCTGCCATATCATTTCCCGCGTTTTCATTTTTCTTTGTATCGCGGCGGCACTGGTGCTGCTGTTTCTGAGACCGGAAGGGCTGGGCTTTGGACCCGCGCCGACGACAGACGGCAGCTTCTGGAAGGTGTTTGCGGCAACACTGGGATTGGCGGCAGTGATGTTCGCTGCGTCGGACTGGGCTTACCGGCTTCTGGAGGACAACGATTTTCTGGAAGTGCTTTCTTCCTCCATTCTGAAGCCTGCCTTTGACCGTCACGATCTGAGCGACAAACGCTACCATAAAACTGCGGCCAATGAACTGGACTTCAACGCCAGCCTGAGGTCGATTTCAGACGTCCGGGAGCGCACTCTTCAGGAACTTGCCTGGGAGAAGAAGAACAACAAACAGCTGCAGAAAAAGACAGTCGGAAACGGCATTGTCAGCCTGGTCTTTTTTGTGCTGGCACTGCTTTTCCTGGTTTATCCGGTTGTGATGTATTTCCTGAACGGTCAGGTTCTCAAATTGCCCGGCCTGGATATTCTGGCGTATGTTGCCGTTGCCGCGGTTGTTCTTACCTTCATTATTATATTTGATTATACCGGGTATCAAAAGGCGCTCCGCAGGCTGAATACCGTGCTGTCGATCCGCAGCCGCTGCGACGAGATCTTTGAGGCGGAGCGCACGGACCTGATCCGGCCGAAGCCCCTTGCGGCATATGCAGAAGCGCCTGTACCCGCGGAAGGGCCGACCATGCCTGCTCCTGCAGCAGAGCCGGAAGCAGCTCCTGTGCCAAAGACCCCGGCCCCGGTGATCATGCCGGAAGAAGTACCCGCCGAAGTCCCGGAAAAAACCGAGGAAGCGTCCCCGGAAAGCGCGGAACCGGAAGCGGCGCCCGCAGAAGTGAAGGAAACCGTATTTGAAAGCCTGACCCCTGAAGAGAATTCATCCGAAGCCTGAATCCATTTTATCATTATATAATTACGTGATGAAAGGACGGAAACAATGAACTACAGGAGCATGAGTCGATCCGAGCAGATGGAAGAGCTGCAGAAGCAGCAGGCAAATTTGGAAGCCCTGAAGGCCAAAGGACTGAAGCTGGACATGTCCCGCGGCAAACCGGGAAAAGCACAGCTGGACCTGGTCAGCGATATTCTGACGGTTCTGACCGACCCGGCCGACTGTATCGTGGACGGAACGGATGTTCGCAACTACGGCATCCTGGCCGGCCTGCCGGCAGCAAAGGCGCTCTTTGCCGATGTTCTGGGCTGCAAGCCCGAAGAATGCTTCATCGGCGGTACCGCCAGCCTGACCCTGATGTATGATACGATTGCAAAGGCTTATACCCACGGTCTGCTGCACAGTGAAAAACCCTGGTGCAAACTGGACAAGGTGAAGTTCCTCTGCCCGGCTCCCGGGTATGACCGCCACTTCAAAATCACCGAGAGTTTCGGGTTTGAGCTCATCACGGTTGAAATGACATCGGACGGCCCGGACATGGACCAGGTGGAAGAGCTGGTCAAAGATCCGGAAGTCAAGGGCATCTGGTGTGTGCCGAAGTACTCCAACCCAGACGGCATCATTTACAGCGAGGAAACCATCCGCCGTTTTGCCCATCTGAAGCCGGCAGCGCCTGACTTTGTGCTGATGTGGGACAACGCCTACTGCGTCCACGAGTTCGACGGGGATTATGTGCCCTTCCCGGACATCATCAGCCTCTGCCGCGAGGCAGGAAATCCCGACATGGTGTTTGAGTACGCCTCCACGTCGAAAATCACCTTCCCCGGTGCAGGCATCTCTGTTATGGCGGCCAGTGAGGCGAACCAGAAGTACATGCAGAAACTCCTTGGCATCCAAATGATCAGTTACGACAAGGTGAACCAGTTGCGCCATGTCAAGTACCTGAAGAACAAAGAAGGAACCATTGCTGTTATGAAGAAGCATGCCGGAGTTCTCGGGCCGAAGTTCAAGATGGTGCTTGATACTCTGGAACGCGAGATTGCTCCGCTGGGCATTGCGGAGTGGCAGAAGCCAAAGGGCGGATACTTTGTAAGCGTCAATACCATGGACGGTATTGCGAAGCGGACTCTGGCGCTTTGCAAAGAAGCGGGCGTCGTGATGACTTCCGCTGGCGCGACCTTCCCCTACGGAAAGGATCCTCGGGACCGCAACATTCGCGTTGCGCCGAGCCTGCCCCCGGTTTCCGAACTGGAGCAGGCCATGGAAGTCTTCTGTGTCAGTATGAAGATTGCCGCACTGGAGAAGCTGCTGTCAGAATAAGCCGGGAACATGCACAGAAACATTCCGGCAGGCGCCGGTATGCCGAGAGAAGTATTTCCTGACAGGCCTGCAATTGGTGCAGAATGACGGATTTGCAGCAAAATGCACAGATAAATGGTGGTTCAGCATAGTGCTGAACCACCATATTTTGTGGTAAAAAAACAGAATCAACAATCCCGCAAAAACATGAAAAAAGAACTTGACTTTTGGGATTACGGGTGCTATATTAGCCAAGCGCCGCAGGAAAGACGGCCCGGATTTCTAACAATTAAACAAAAGATTGAGGATTTATAAAAAAGTTCTTGACTTTTGGTTTTAACTGTAGTATCCTAATTAGGCTGTCGCGGAAGCGGCGGGAAGCACCTTGAAAATTGAACAATGCAAGAAAGCTAAAGCAAAATTTAGCACCAAACGGGAACTTTAAAGGGACATCGGAGACGATGTTCCGGAAAATTCTTTTGAGAGCTGGAAAGCTTAATCAAAGGTTGATTTAATCAGCCCTTATGGGGTTGTTTAGATACGATTATTTGAGAGTTTGATCCTGGCTCAGGATGAACGCTGGCGGCGTGCCTAACACATGCAAGTCGAACGAAGCTTGGGGAACGGAGATTCGTCGAAGAGAACCAAGACTTAGTGGCGGACGGGTGAGTAATGTATGAGCAACCTGCCTTTCAGAGGGGGACAACAGTTGGAAACGACTGCTAATACCGCGTAACGTATGACGGGGGCATCCCTGACATACCAAAGGAGCAATCCGCTGAAAGATGGGCTCATATCTGATTAGCTTGTTGGCGGGGTAACGGCCCACCAAGGCGACGATCAGTAGCCGGACTGAGAGGTTGAACGGCCACATTGGGACTGAGATACGGCCCAGACTCCTACGGGAGGCAGCAGTGGGGAATATTGGGCAATGG
>JAEEGF010956278.1_pt1 | contig 18396 bp, 18 predicted proteins | sample 9134171 | NCBI WGS metagenome assembly JAEEGF01 (sample SAMN16246542, study PRJNA631951) | gut metagenome | biome: gut microbiome; feature: rumen; material: AP-attached | host: Bos | place: Iran: Karaj | collected 2018-10
AAGTGTCATTGCATTCATGAATGCCTGACGAGTAGCTATTGAACGAGGGAGAACACTCTCGTCGCCATCCTGATAGTAAGCGTATGCATTCTTCACGATAATCTTTGCAGCATCCTTGAAGAGCTGGATACGATTGACGTGAGTAGCAAGGATAGAACCGTTACCAGGGAGAGAGAGACCGAGAGCCTCCGTGAGTGAGTTCATAGAGTTGGCTGTGAACATACCAGAGCAAGCACCACAACCAGGGCAAGCCATGCTTTCCACCTTTGCAAGCTCGTCGTCGCTGACAGTAGGGTCACCACCCTTAATCATAGCTGTGATAAGGTCGGCATTCTCGCCATTGAGCTTGTGTGATTCCATAGGACCACCAGACACGAACACGGCTGGGATATTAAGTCGCATGGCAGCCATGAGCATACCCGGAGTGACCTTGTCGCAGTTAGAGATACAAATCATTGCATCAGCCTTGTGGGCATTAACCATGTACTCCACAGAGTCAGCAATGATGTCGCGTGAAGGGAGCGAATAGAGCATACCGTCATGTCCCATTGCAATACCATCGTCCACGGCGATAGTGTTGAACTCAGCCGCATAGCAACCAAGCTTCTCAATCTCAGCCTTAACGATCTGACCAATCTCATGGAGATGAGTGTGACCAGGCACAAACTGTGTGAATGAATTGACAATGGCAATAATCGGTTTACCGAACTGCTCTCTATTCATGCCGTTGGCTACCCACAGAGCACGTGCTCCAGCCATACGGCGACCTTCTGTGCAGACTGAACTGCGGAGTTTATTTTTCATGATGTTTTTGTTTTTATCGTTAATCCTTATTCCCTCTCAATAGCTCTTTTCTCCCATTAACTCTTATCTCTGTCTCAGTCTCTATCTCTGTCTCAGTATTTTCCTTAACTATTATCTTTATCTTTCCATTTCCCTCTCCCTTAACTCTTATTTCTATCTCTTTTTATTCCTATTTTGCCTCAGGCTTTGGTATTTGGTCCATATCGGCTGGCTCTGGGAATAATTCGCACAAATAGTCCAAGAAGAACTGAAGGGCACGATGTGTGGCATTACGCAGGTTCTCGTCGCGTCCTTCATCGCCTTCCAACTTCAGAGTGCGTATGTCGTCGGCTGTGCCACAAGCTATCCATATAGTACCTACGGGAATGCCTGTAGCGGCACCAGGACCGGCATAGCCTGTGGTAGCTATAGCAAAGTCTGTTCCGAGTAATTTCGTTATCCCTTTTACCATTTCTATGGCAACTTCCTCGCTGACAGCATCTTTTTCTGCTATAAGGTCGGCATCGATACCTAATACTTTTGTCTTAGCTTCGTCAGAGTAACATATTGTTCCACCTTTGTAGTAGGCAGATGCACCAGGTACAGAGGTGATAACCTCACCGATACGTCCGCTTGTACATGACTCGGCTGTACCTATGGTCTTTCCTGACTCATACAAACGGTAGAGTATTTCTTTGCTTAATATCTTACTTTCAAATTCCATATAATCTTTCTACTTAAATGTTACTTTTGAGAATGCTGGAGCATCAATGTCGCAGAATTCTTTGTCGTTTAATTTATAGCTGCCCACGCATCCTATCATCGCTGCATTGTCTGTGGTATAAGAGAACTTTGGTATGTATACTGTCCAGCCATAACGTCTTGCATGGTCGTGAAAAGCATTTCGTAGTCCATTGTTCGCCGATACACCGCCAGCCACAGCCACATGCTTTATACCGGTTTGTTTTACTGCAAGACGTAGTTTCTTCATCAAGATGTCAACAATGGTCCACTCTAAACTTGCGGCAATGTCTTCCTTGTGATGCTCTATGAACTCAGGGTCTTCCTTTATCCATTTCTGCATACTATATAAAAAGGAAGTCTTCAAGCCAGAGAAACTATAGTCAAGCCCCGGGATATGAGGCTCAGAAAACGTGTAAGCCTTTGGGTTTCCTTGTCTTGCAAGGCGGTCAATAATAGGTCCGCCAGGATAACCCAATCCCATAACCTTTGAACACTTGTCGATAGCCTCTCCTGCAGCGTCATCAATGGTTTGTCCCAATACCTCCATGTCGTTATATGCATTTACCTTGACAATCTGTGAGTTGCCACCGGATACCAGCAGACAGAGGAAGGGGAGGGGAGGGTGCTTTGTCTCAGGATTAGCTACGGTTGGATCATCTGCCGACGGCTCATCTATGAAGTGTGCCATGACATGGCCTTGCAAGTGATTTACATCTATTAGTGGAATGTTGAGTGCACGAGCGAATCCTTTTGCAAAGTTTACTCCAACCAACAATGAACCCATCAAACCCGGACCTCGCGTGAAGGCAATAGCAGATAGTTGTTCTTTTGTTATACCAGCTTTCTTTATGGCTTGGTCAACTACGGGAAGTACATTCTGTTGATGCGCGCGAGATGCCAATTCAGGAACTACACCTCCGTATGCTTTGTGTACGTCTTGTGACGCCGTAACGTTGCTTAGCAGTATTGTGCCATGCATTACAGCCGCAGATGTGTCATCACAGGATGACTCTATGGCTAATATGTATTTGTCTTCAGTTTCCAACGTACTATAATTCGTAGCCTAATTCCGAATGTTTGTTCTTGATTATTTGTTATTAGTATGTAAGAATCTCTACACCGTGCTCAGTCATGACAAGCGTGTGCTCCCATTGTGCTGATGGCTGTTCATCACCGGATATTACTTCCCAGCCGTAAGGGTCATCTGCATCAATGAAGACTTTCCATGTACCCATGTTTATCATAGGTTCAATTGTGAATACCATGCCTGGCACCAGCAACATTCCCTCGCCTTTATGTCCATAATGGTTCACGTCGGGCTCCTCATGGAATTTCAAGCCTACACCGTGTCCGGCAAGGTCACGTACCACACCATAGTGATATTTCTTACAGTGCTTTTCTATTGCATGACCGATATCGCCTACGAAACAATATGGCTTTGCAGCCTCCATACCTATCTCAAGACATTCTTTGGCTACACGAACTAATTGTTCTTTCTCTGGTGTGGTTTTGCCAATGATAAACATACGCGAAGCATCAGCGTAGAATCCATCTTTTATGGTTGTGAAATCTACGTTGATAATATCACCCTCTGTGAGTACATCTTCTTCTTTTGGTATGCCATGACATACCACCTCGTTGATAGAGGTACATACGCTTTTAGGGAAGCCTTCGTATCCGAGACATGCGGGAATTGCATCATGCTCTTTGCAATACTGCATACAGATGTCATCAATCTCCTGCGTGTTCATACCTGGGTGTATAGCTGCCGCCACGGCATCAAGTACACCGGTATTTATTACTCCAGCCTTACGTATGCCCTCTATCTGCTCAGGGGTTTTTATTAAGTCGCGTGTTGGTACAAGTTTGTTCTTGGATTCCCAGTACATAATGGTTTTATCCATTTCTGTAGGAGGAACACCAGGCAAACAGTGCCAACGTCTTTTCTGCTGTCTTGCCATTGTCTATTTACCAAGCGAAGAGAGGATAGTTCTTCATCTCTGCGTTCACCTCTCCGCGAACTTTTGCTATAACAGCTTCATTCTCTGGATCGTTCAGGACTTCTTCTATCCATGCTGCAATCTTTATCATAAGGTCTTCTTTCGCACCGCGTGTAGTTATAGCTGGTGTGCCAAGACGGAAACCTGATGTCTGGAATGCTGAACGGGTGTCAAATGGCACCATATTCTTGTTTATAGTGATATCAGCAGCAACAAGTGCGTTCTCTGCAACCTTACCTGTCAACTCTGGATACTTTGGACGCAGGTCTACAAGCATTGAGTGGTTGTCTGTACCACCAGAAACAATAGCGAAGCCACGCTTTGTAAGTTCGTCTGCCAATACAGCAGCATTCTTCTTTACCTGCATAGCATACTCCTTGAATTCAGGCTTCAGAGCCTCACCAAAGGCTACAGCCTTGGCTGCAATAACGTGCTCAAGAGGACCACCCTGCTGTCCTGGGAATACTGCAGAGTTAAGTAATTGTGACATCTTCTTTACTACACCCTTAGGAGTCTTGTAACCCCATGGATTGTCAAAGTCTTTGCCAAGAAGGATGAGACCACCACGTGGACCACGCAGAGTCTTATGTGTAGTAGTAGTTACAATGTGTGCGTATTTTACAGGGTTGTCAAGCAGACCTGCTGCGATAAGACCAGCTGGGTGAGCCATGTCTATCATAAGAAGTGCGCCTACCTCGTCGGCAATCTTACGCATACGTGCATAATCCCATTCACGGCTGTATGCAGAGCCACCGCCGATGATGAGCTTTGGCTTGTGCTCTTTTGCCAACTGCTCCATCTCGTCATAGTCAACACGACCGGTCTCTTTCTTGATGTTATATCCTATAGGACGATAGAGAATACCCGATGTGTTAACGAGTGAGCCGTGTGAGAGGTGACCACCGTGGTCGAGGTTAAGTCCCATGAAACAATCACCTGGCTGCAACACTGCAAGAAGTACGGCAGCGTTAGCCTGTGCACCAGAGTGAGGCTGCACGTTAGCATACTCTGCTCCGAAGAGTTTGCATGCGCGGTCGATGGCCAGCTGCTCTATCTGGTCCACTACCTGGCAACCGCCATAGTAACGGTGTCCAGGATAGCCCTCTGCATACTTGTTTGTGCAGTAAGAGCCCATAGCCTCCATTACCTGCTCGCTTACGAAGTTCTCTGAAGCGATAAGTTCAATACCTTTCAGCTGACGCTGATGCTCGTTCTCGATGAGGTCGAATATCTTCTGATCTCTTTCCATTGTATATAAGTGTTATATTGTTATTCTTATAAAAGTTCTAATATATATAAGGTGTATTACACATTATTATATATGGTGTTAGTCCTTAGGACGAATATTCATGGCCTGCAGTTGTACTGCTACCTCGTCGTTGATGCGCTGACCAAACTCCTGCATGCTCATTACAGCCTGTTCGCCACCACCCTGTTGACGCATAGCCACTGTACCGTCAGCAGCTTCCTTCTCACCAACGATAACCATATAAGGAATACGCTTAATCTCGTTGTCGCGCACCTTACGTCCTATCTTCTCATTACGATTGTCAACTATAGAACGTACACCTACGGTAGCGAGGTAGTCCTGTACCTTTTCTGCATAGTCGTTATATTTCTCTGAGATAGGAAGGATGGCAACCTGCTCAGGTGTGAGCCACAATGGGAAATGACCTGCTGTATGCTCTATCAGCACGGCAACGAAACGCTCCATAGAACCGAATGGTGCACGGTGTATCATTACTGGGCGCTGCTTTGTGTTGTCATCTGCTGTGTACTCCAACTCAAAACGCTGTGGCAGGTTATAGTCAACCTGTATAGTTCCCAGCTGCCAACGTCTGCCGATAGCATCCTTTACCATACAGTCAAGCTTAGGACCGTAGAAAGCAGCCTCGCCAGTCTCCTTGCGGGCATTCAGACCACGCTCAGCACATGCATCGATGATAGCCTGCTCAGCGGAAGCCCACATCTCGTCGCTACCGATATACTTCTCTTTGTCCTCAGGGTCACGCAAAGAAATCTGGAACTCTACCTGGTCATCCTTGAATCCGAAGATAGAGAATACGGCCTGTATGATGTCAAGTACGCGCAGGAACTCCTGTTTTACCTGGTCAGGACGACAGAATATATGTGCATCATCCTGTGTGAAAGAGCGTACACGTGTCAATCCGTGTAACTCACCTGACTGCTCATAGCGATACACTGTACCGAACTCTGCACAACGGAAAGGCAATTCACGGTATGAACGAGGCTTAGAGGCGAATATCTCACAATGATGAGGACAGTTCATAGGCTTCAGCATGTACTCCTCGTCTTCCTCCGGTGTGTGTATCGGTTGGAAAGAGTCTTTACCATAGTGAGCCCAGTGACCTGATGTGACATAAAGGTTCTTTGAGCCTATGTGAGGTGTGATAACCTCCTGATAGCCGAAACGCTTCTGTATAGTGCGGAGCATCTCTTGCAGGCGCAGACGTAAATCTGTTCCCTTTGGCAACCATATAGGCAGACCTTTACCTACACGCTCGGAGAACATAAACAGTTCCATTTCCTTGCCTATCTTACGATGGTCACGCTTCTTTGCCTCCTCAAGCATTACAAGGTACTCGTCAAGCATTTTCTTCTTAGGGAAGGAAATACCATAAAGTCTTTGCAACTGAGCCTTTGTTGCGTCACCGCGCCAGAAAGCACCGGCGATGCTTGTCAGTTTAATGGCTTTGATGATGCCAGTGCTGACGATATGAGGTCCCTTACAGAGGTCTGTGAAGCAACCCTGTGTATATGTAGTGATAGAACCATCCTCAAGATCCTGCTCAATGTGTTCTACCTTGTATGTCTGTCCAGCGGCAGCAAACTGTTTTACAGCGTCGGCCTTGCTGACCTCCTTGCGTACCACAGCCTCGTCCTTACGAGCGAGTTCAAGCATTTTATCCTCTATCTTCTTGAAGTCGCCCTCCTTGATCATCTCACCGTTAGGCAACAATACATCATAGAAGAAACCAGCTTCAATGGCAGGACCGAATCCGAACTGTATTCCCGGATATAACTCTTGCAAGGCTTCTGCCAGCAAGTGGGCCGAGGTGTGCCAAAAAGCGTGTTTGCCCTCTTCGTCCTCAAAACGATAGAGTGCTATTTTTGCGTCCTCATTGATAGGACGGTTAAGTTCAGTTGTCTCACCGTTTACACCACACGCTACAACGTTGCGTGCCAAGGCAGGTGATATGCTCTCAGCAATCTGTAGACCTGTTACGCCATTTTCGTATTCGCGTACAGAGCCGTCAGGAAATGTTATCTTAACCATTTTTATATATTAATTTATTTCTATTCTTCTTCTGTAACCACAGTGCCTTGCGTCGTTCATAATCGTCACGGTGGTTTTCCAAATAGTTGTCAGCCATTATTCTTTGTATTTTGAATAGATGACACTTATTTTTATATTGTCACTGTCGGTCTCACCCTTTTTCAGCTTTGTGGAGTTGAATGCCATGGTGTGCGTAACCTTAGTAAGTACACTTGCCGTGGTTGATACCGTTGAGTATGATGTCTCTACAGGTATAAGTGTGACCTTGTTCCAGTTTGGCGACAAAGACTCGCCGGCAGCCTCTGCTTTCTTCTTTATCTCGTTCATCTTAGATATCAGCAGTGAGATGTTGCCAAATGTATATCCATTCGTAGATGAAGAGTAGGTAGCAATATATGATTGTCTGAAATCAGCCACCTTCATATTATCAAAGAAAGATGCCACGCTGTCTGTCGGTACCATCAATATAGTGCCGGGAATGGCCAATGTGTATTCGTCGTTATATTCGCTTGTGTTGACACGTGGCAAGAACAAGCGTGCGGTGTTGACAGTGTCATTCTCGTGTCCAGACATGATGTCTTCTACAGGAAGAGTCAATTCTGTAAATATGCCTGCAGGAGACTTGATATATGTACAGCTGTTGTCATTAAGCAGACTGTTCAGAGTCTCTGTGTTCTGCAATATGGTCGTTTTCTGTAATATCTCCTCGGTGCCTGCGAAAGAAGAATAGAGATCTACGGTAGTACCTTCGTCATCAATAACACCTGTGAAATAGACAATGATTTGTGAAAGAATAGTGCTTGCTATGTTGCCGATGCCTCCCTCATTTTTGATATAGAAGCCAGGACAAATGTCATGTATGAACTTATATGTGTTCATATAGCTCTCTCTGTGAGCAGGGTCATAGAAGTTGCGCATCAGGTATGTACCATAGTTGTCATACTTGTTGCCATCCTTGTCTATGTAAGGGTCATTAAGAGATATGCTTATCCTGTTGCTGAATTTTGAAGAAGAACGCTGTGAGTCTGAATATACTCTGTTAGATGTGGTATATGCCATCTGAGAGTGTACGCTTCCTATGCCTGTGCGTATCATGCCCTCATCCTCAGGGTTAAAGTCTGAGGCGTATGTTATATTCTCCTCATACGGAGTCTCCAACTCATTTGCAGATATCTTCATCAGCGCAAGGGAATCGCCCAAGGCATTTGATATATATATAATGAGAGAACAAGAGTCTGCTTTTATTTGCTTGTATTTAGCAATGTTCTGGTCATAGTCCTCCGGGTTTATATATATGGAGTCGATACTTGGAAACTGCATTTTGCCCATCGCACGAAACTGTGTCATGTAGTTACATGTGATGTAGTTGCCAGTCTCGATATCTTTTATCCTTCCGAGATAGCCTGTCCTTGACCTTGAAACAACATTGCTAGCTGCTACAGAGTTGGAACTCACGTTAAATTCCTTAGAAGCAACATATACCACGTCAGCATCGTCAGTGAGTGATATACCAAGTGTATCGGTGGTGTCATTACATGATACCGTTGCTATCGTCAAAGATGCTAGAAGGAGTAAAGAATATGATTTATTAAAGAGATTCATAGAAGTCGATATAGTCTTTAGCAAAGTTCTCACCACTATGTTTAATCATCTTTATGGATGATTGCTGTGCATAGTCCAAAGTTTGTTGTGATATGTTTTGTGAGACAGCTATCAGTCCGTCAGAGTTGTCTATAGCTATCTTTGCCAATTCATTGCTGTCAATCTTGTCATTGTATTTGCTGAGAGTGTCAAGCGTGACACCATCGTACAACATACACTGCTTGAAGTTGTCATTGAAAGGAGTGGCAATATCATTGTCAAAGAGTGATGTCACAACCTTGATGTCTTTCAGCTCGTCGTCATTGTTGTACGCATGCTTCAAGAACAGAGGAATCAGTTGCGTCATCTGTCCTTGGCAATGTATGATGTCAGGTGTCCAGCGGAGCTTCTTGATGGTCTCTATCACGCCTCTTGCGAAAAAGACTATCCTTTCCCCGTTGTCCTTGTATGGAGTGCCGTCATTATCATACATCTGGCCTTTGCGTGCGAAGAATTCTTCGTTGTCTATGAAATACACTTGTACTTTTGTCCCGCTGATGCTTGCCACCTTGATTATCAGAGGGTAGTCATTGTCGTCTATTGCGATGTTTGTACCAGAGAGTCGAATGACTTCGTGCAGTTGCCCGCGACGCTCGTTGATGTTACCCCATCTTGGCATAAAGGTGCGTATCTCGCTGCCAGCCTCCTGTACTCGTTGTGGAACATACCTGCCCATAGTAGCCAGTTCTGTCTCTGCTACATAGGGAACGGTGTCTTGGTTTACAAAAAGAATTCTTTTCATTTTCTCGCTAAATTTTCTAATATACACACGTTATGTGCATAATTCGGATGCAAAGTTACAAAAAAATCCGTAAACTAATGGCATTTTTGCCAATAGTTTACGGAAAATTAACCTTATAAGTGCATTTTTGTACTATTCGAATGTCACAAGTGGGGTGTTTTCTTTCACTGCGTCACCTTCATTAACGAGTATGGCTTTTATTTTTCCATCACGTTCCGCGGTGAGGTTGTTATCCATTTTCATTGCTTCAAGTACAATGAGAGTATCACCCTCTTTCACCTCTAAACCGACCTTAACTGGTATGTCCACGATAGTGCCGGGCAGAGGGGAGCGCAGTGCATCCTGCAAGTCATCTTTTTCTCCTGTTTTGGGTGTGGATGCAGGTGCTTTTACCACCACTTTTCTTTCTTTCTTCGGCTCTGGTACCAATGCAACGTCGTATGTCTCGCCGTTTACAGTGACCGGGGATATGCCGTCTTTGCGTTCACCAACGCTTACGGTGTATTCCTTGCCGTTAATGATATATTTATATTCTTTCATTTATTTGTCATTCCAGCTTGCTTTGATGCCCATTCTGTATTGCGAGGGGTAATGGTAAGTATGCCAGACTCAGAGTCGTGCATGTTATACCCCTGTTCATCATGCAGGGCCATCGCTATAGCTGCGTATATTTCGTTATTCATTATTATTCCTTGTTCTTTATTCTTTATACCTTTTGCCTCTGGCTGCTACATAGGTATGCATCCGTGTTTCTTGGCAGGCAGGTTCTGGCGCTTGGTAGCGAGCTGTGCCAATGCGCGGCAGATACGGAAACGAGTGTTGCGTGGCTCTATCACGTCGTCTATGTAACCGAATTGTGCTGCTTGATATGGATTAGCAAACAATTCTGAGTACTCTGCTTCCTTCTCTGCGAGGAATGCCTTTACGTCGCCTCCCTCTTCTTTTACCTGTTTTGCGCCCTTTGCCTGTAATACGGCTACAGCACCGGCAGCACCCATCACTGCAATTTCTGCTGACGGCCATGCGAAGTTTATGTCAGCGCGTAACTGCTTGCATCCCATTACGATATGAGAGCCTCCGTATGACTTGCGCAGTGTCACTGTAACCTTAGGTACTGTGGCCTCTCCGTAAGCGTAAAGCAATTTTGCTCCATGCAGTATGACAGCGTTGTACTCCTGACCGGTGCCTGGCAGGAAGCCTGGTACGTCCACCAGTGATACTATAGGGATATTGAAAGCATCACAGAAACGCACGAATCTTGCTCCCTTCCTTGAAGCGTTAACGTCAAGTACTCCGGCGTATGCTGAAGGCTGGTTTGCAACGATACCTACAGACTGTCCATTGAATCGTGCAAAACCGACGATGATATTCTTGGCGAACTTGGGTTGCACCTCAAAGAACTCACCGTTATCAGTGATAGCCGCTATCACCTTGTACATGTCGTATGCTTGGTTCGGGTCCTCTGGTATTATCTCGTTGAGTGAGTCGTCAACGCGGTTAACAGGGTCGGTGCACTCCTTGCGCGGAGCCTCCTCCATGTTGTTTGACGGAATATATGATATAAGGGTCTTAATCATCTCTATGCCCTCTTCCTCCGTCTTTGCGGTGAAGTGAGTAACACCAGACTTAGAGCTGTGTACAGACGCACCTCCGAGGTGCTCAGCATCAACGTCCTCTCCTGTCACTGTTTTGACTACGGCAGGACCGGTAAGGAACATATATGATGTACCCTCCATCATCAGTGTGAAGTCTGTCAGTGCAGGGGAATATACCGCACCACCTGCGCATGGACCATAAATCATGGAAATCTGTGGTATCACACCAGAGGCAAGTATGTTGCGCTCAAATATCTCTCCATATCCGGCAAGGGCGTCAATACCCTCCTGTATGCGTGCGCCGCCAGAGTCATTAATGCCGATGCATGGTGCTCCCATAGTCATGGCAAGGTCCATTACCTTGCATATCTTCTCCGACATGGTCTTTGACAGTGAGCCGCCGTTAACGGTAAAGTCTTGTGCAAAGACATACACCAGGCGTCCGTCTATTGTGCCTGAGCCTACCACAACGCCATCACCGGGATATTGCTTCTTCTCCATGCCGAAGTTATGGCAGCGGTGCAGCTTGAACATGTCATATTCCTCAAACGAGCCTTCGTCAAGCAACATGTTGATGCGCTCCCTTGCTGTGTATTTACCACGGGCATGCTGTTTCTCGATGGCTTTCTCTCCGCCTCCGAGGAATGCCTGCTCACGCTTCTCTATAAGTTTCTTTATTTTTTGTGATTGTATAGACATTTCTTTGATAATTAATAATTTATAATTAATGCAAGCTTTGTTTGATGTTTATTTCTTAGGCTCACACAGCTCTGTGAGTATTCCCGCCGTTGACTTCGGGTGCAGGAATCCTATCATCATCTGCTCAGCGCCTGGGCGCGGTGCTTTGTCTATCAGCCTTATCTCTTTGCTCTCGCATTCCAACAGGGCCTCTTGTACTCCGTCTTCCACGGCGAAAGCCACGTGATGTACGCCCTTGCCTCCTTTTTCAAGCCATTTTGCTACGGCAGAGTCAGGGGATGTCGGTTCCAACAGTTCCAGTTTTACCTCGCCAACCTTTAGAAAGGCTGTCTTCACTTTTTGGTCGGCTACCTCCTCTATGGCGTAGCATTTCAGTCCCAATACATTCTCAAAATAAGGCAATACGGCGTCGATACTCTCCACGCCTATGCCGAGGTGGTCAATTCTTGATATTTTCATATTGTTAGATTGATTAGTATTATTATGTTGATTAGTATAAGTGTCGTTTTAGCTGAAGAATCCTAACAGTGTACCTGCAGCTACGGCAGAGCCTATCACTCCAGCCACATTCGGACCCATGGCGTGCATCAACAGATAGTTGTGCCTGTCATATTCCAGTCCGAGGTTGTTGGAAATACGTGCCGCCATAGGCACAGCACTCACGCCAGCGTTGCCAATGAGTGGATTTATCTTGTTGTCTTTCTTGAGGAACAAGTTCATGATTTTAACGAATATCACACCGCTGGCAGTTGCAATGACAAAGGCAAATGCACCAAGCACGAAAATCTTTATCGTGCTGACAGTGAGGAATTCTGACGCTTGTGTAGAGCATCCCACAGTCAGACCGAGTAGTATCACTACGATATCGTTAAGTGCAGAAGACGCTGTTTTCGCGAGTCGTGATGTCTTGCCGCTTTCCTTCAGCAGGTTACCGAAGAAGAGCATGCCGAGCAATGGCAGTCCAGACGGAACGATGAACGTGGTCAGCAGCAGTCCGATGACGGGGAAGATGATACGCTCCGTCTGCGATACCTTGCGGCCAGGCTTCATCTTTATCACACGCTCCTTGTCAGTGGTGAGCAGCCTCATGATAAAAGGCTGTATCACTGGTACCAGTGCCATATATGAATATGCGCAAACGGCTACAGCACCCATAAGCTGCGGACAAAGCTTTCCTGAGAGGAAAATAGCTGTCGGTCCATCAGCTCCGCCTATGATGGCTATGCTGGCTGCCTGGTTGGGGTCAAAGCCGAGATATAGCGCTGTCATATAAGCACCGAATATGCCAAACTGTGCCGCAGCACCTATAAGTATGAGCTTGGGATTACTTATAAGGGCAGAGAAGTCGGTCATGGCTCCTATGCCGAGGAATACCAATGGTGGATACCAGCCGCCGCGTACTCCTTGATAGAATATGTTGAGTACGGAATTTTCTTCATACAGTCCTATCTCCAGTCCGGCATCAGTCTTGAAGGGGATATTGCCAAGTATGATACCCAGGCCTATAGGAATCAGCAACAGAGGCTCAAAGTCCTTTTTTATAGCGAGCCATATAAGCAATGCTCCCACACATATCATGAGGAGATTGCCCACAGAGGCATTCGCAAAACCAGTGTATGAGAGAAACTCGTTAAGGTTATTTATTATAAATTCAGTCATAGCATGGTAATGAGTAAAGATTAATATGTAAAGGATAATGATTAATGGATAACGTGTGGAGAGTAATGCACTGTCAAGCTATTGTCACGAGCACAGCTCCCTCCATTACAGAATCTCCAACGTTTACCATGACAGATGTGACTGTTCCGGCAGTCTCGGTCTCTATATTGTTCTGCATTTTCATGGCTTCGAGTACCACCACGGTGTCGCCGGCAGCTACTGCGTCGCCTACTTTTACGGCAATAGATGTTATTGTACCTGGCAGTGGCGAACATATCTTCGTTCCTTCACCGGCCTTGACTGGTGCTGGTGCTGGCGTAGGTGCTGGTGCACTGCCAGTGACGGGAGCCGCAACGGGTTTTACTGCCTTAGGCTTGTTAAATGTCTTGCCGGTAGAGATAGGCTCTTTCATCTCCACCTCAAACTCTGTTCCGTTTACAGACACCTTTGCCAGTGTGCCCTCTATATCTATGATGTCAACCTCGTAGTCAACGCCCTGTACTGTGTAATTGTATTTTGCCATATTGGTATATTGTTTAGAAGTTATTGTTTAACATGGTATTATGTGAATTCCAGTCTGTGTGTCGCGGTTTGATAGATATAATGCCTGACTCTACGTCATGTACATCGTTGACATACTGACGTAATGCAAGTGATATGACGGCTATGTATATCTCCTTGTCGCGTCCTCGTGTCTCAAAACCGTCCTGCAGGATGTTGCTCGTCGCATGTCTTACTTTCTCAATCTTCTTGGCTGTCTGCACAACGGGCTTGATAGGCTGGGTACTTGCTATCTTGGCTCGTCTGTCGGCTGTCCATCCGAAGATGATGAAGAACACATAGAGCAGTGCCAGGCACAGGAAGACGATACCCATACACATAATGCTTATGCCAAAGCCGTGCGGGTCATCAAACTTCAGTTGGTCAGACTTCTGTGTTGCCGTAGAAGCCATGCTGTCCATGCTGTGACTCAGGAGACACAGCATGGACAGCAGTAGTGGAAGGGCTTTTCTTTTCATATGATATTGTTTAAGTGTTACTGGGGATGGCCTTGCCATTCTGTCTTTATCTGCAGCACAGCAGTACTATCAGCTGTGCTGTGAATATTCTGAGGAACATACTCAGTGGATAGACAGTGGAGTAACCTATGGCAGGTGCGTCCTTCGGACAGCTGGCATTGGCGTATGCCAGTGCCGGCGGGTCTGTCGTGGCACCGGCCAGCATACCCATGATGGTGAAATAGTTAAACTTGTATATCTTGCGTGCCACTGTTCCTATTATCAGCACCGGTATGATGGTGATGAGGAAACCTGTCATGACATATAGCAGTCCGTCACCTGCCACCACGGTGTCAACGAAGTTGGCACCAGCCTTTATGCCTACACTGGCAAGGAACAACACCAGACCTATTTCCCTCAGCATGAGGTTTGCCGATGTCGTGGTGTATGTCACCAAGTGCATCTTATATCCGAAGCGGCCTATCAGTATTGCTATAATCAGCGGACCGCCTGCTATACCAAGTTTCAGCGGCATAGGTATTCCTGGTATAGGAATAGGCAGACTGCCGAAGATGATACCCAGTATGATGCCCACGAAGATTGTGGCTATGTTTGGATGGTCAAGTCGTCTGATGGCGTTGCCCAGCACTGATGATACGCGGTTTACAGATACCTGGTCGCCCACGACCATCAGCTTGTCGCCCACCTGCAGGGGCAGGTTGGAACGTGCGAAGATATCCATGCCCTGACGTGTCACGCGTGTGACGTTCACGCCATACACGCTTGAGAAGTGCAGCTTGGCAAGGGTCTTGCCGTTTATCTCGGGCTTTGTCACCAGTATGCGGCGGCTTATCATCTGCTTTGTCTTCTCCTGCTCAGCAAACTCCGGCACCACGGTCTCATGGCCTATGAAAGCCTGCACTGCCTCGGCGTCTTGCTCTGAGCAGACGATGTATATCTTGTCGCCCATCTCAAGTGCGGTAGAACTCTTAGGTATTATCAGCTGACCGTCGCGCAGTATGCGTGAGCATACAAAGTCGCGCTTCATAAAGTCATGTATCTCAAGCATGGTGTGGCCGGCAAGGAACTGGTTCTCCACGATGAGGTGCATCAGGTGTGGCTTTGTGGCGTCGTTCACCTCTTGCTCCTCCAGTTCGTCCTCCTCTTTTTGCATCTTCACCTTACATATATAGCGTATGGCTATTGTGCCTCCAATGATGCCGAGCACACCGAGGGGATAAGCACAGGCATAGCCGTTGGCTATGGCAGGTGCATTGCTGCCCATGATAGAACTCAGAGCCTCCTGTGCCGCACCGAGACCCGGGGTGTTGGTTACAGCACCATACAGTACACCTACCATCATTGGCAGGTTGTTGGGGTCAGTGGTATTGAAGAATGAGAAGTAGCATACGAACATCACGGCGATGTTGAGCAGTATCAGTGATGTGGCAAGCAGATTAAGTGTCACGCCGCCTTCCTTGAAGTTGGAGAAGAAGCCCGGACCTACCTGCAGGCCTATCATAAAGACAAAGAGTACAAGACCAAAGTCCTGCATGAATGTCAGCGTGGGCAGCGGAGCCGTGAACCCTAAGTGTCCAGCTACGATGCCAGCGAAAAGCACGAAGGTCACACCGAGTGATATACCTCCGATTTTTATTTTTCCGAGATACACACCTATTGCTATTACTATAGCATAGAGCAGTGCTATGTGAGCCATGCTCTCAGTGTTTGTGAATAGAGAAAGTAACCAATCCATTTTTGGCTTTTATGTTATTTTTCAGGTTTTGTGTCAGCTATGCCGACATTATATAGTATTATATAAATAGTATTAGTATGTGCAAAGGTATGCAATTTTCTTCAAACCACAAAATGATTAATCAACTTTTCGTGACATAATGTGATTATTTTGGCAATACTGGGTGTACAGACATTTTCTTTTACCTTGAAAGTCTATAACTATTGAGTCTCTTGATGTCTGTTGTTATCCCTTTTATGTCTTTTATATAATCTCTTTAATCTTTTCCCTGCCTATTACTTCGGCGCAGGTGAACAGTGATGTCATTGTCACGCCGTGCAGTCCGTGCAACATGAGGTTCTGTCCGGTCATCAGCAGGTTTGGTATAGGTGTGCGTGGCGTGAGTATCGTCATCATTGGCATGGCGGCATCTTTCCTTATGCCGTATGCGGTGCCCTGCGGCGTGAGGTTGTAGTCACGGTAGGTCAGTGGGGTAGAGGTGTATATCTGCTCCACCATAGCGCTCAGACCTGGTATATCTGTCTCTGCCATTCTTATGCACTCCTCGGCCTTGGCTTGCTTGAAGGCTTTGTAGTCCTCGCCACGGTGTCCTACGGTGGTGTCGGTCCATCGCTCCACTTCCGTCCACAGCATCGGCGTGAGTATATCCAACTGGTCATCAGCACATGGACATGATATCAGTATGCCCTTACCGCTGAAGCCCGGCTCAGACATCTGCCATACATCGGGTGTGGAGTAGATGTATTTATTATGGTTGAGATAGGGCAGTGAGCCTTTCTTCAGTTTCAGTGATATGGTGAACATACCGTAGGTATTCTCCAGCCTTGCCATGCGCTTCTTGTATATGTTACGCATCAGCGTACTCTCTTTTACAAGTGAGCAGGTGAGGGCGGGGTGCGCGTTAGAGATAAATGTGTCCGCCTCATACCTCTCGCCATCGGCGCATACTGCGCATGTTATGCGTCCATCATGCTCTATCAGCTCTGTCACCTCACAGCCGGTCTTTATCTCACCGCCGTTGGCGCGTATGCCGTCAGCCAGCTTGCTCACGAGCATATTGCCATCGCCTTTCAGACGCCAGCTGCTCTGTATGAAACTGCTGTTGCCGTGGGCGAAGGTGAAGAGTGGCAGTGTCTCCTTGTGCAGCTCCATCTTGAGTGATGCGCCTGACAAGACGTTGATAAGACGCTCGTCGCTGAATTTCTCGTGCAGCCACTCGTAGGCATTGGTGGAGAACATCCTGTCGGTCAGTGAGTCCTCGGCAGCGGTGGGCTGGGTGAGAGCCTTCAGCTGGTCCTCGTCGGCACAGCGCAGCATGTCAGTGTATTCCCTTAGAGCCTCGCGCTCAGTGGGGAAATGGTGTGCCAGTTCCTCAGTGAAACCGTCATATCCCTCTGCGAAACGGTATGTGTCGCCACAGATGGTGATGTGGTCAAAGCCGTCGCTGTCAAGGCGTTGCCAAGGCAGGTCGAGCAGTCCGAGATACTTAAATGTATTGTGTAACGGTTGTCCCTCGGCCAGTCCGCCAACGTAATGCAGTCCTGTGTCGAAATGCGCTCCACGGCGTGGATAGCTCTGCATACAACCGCCTGTCTGTTGTTGGCGCTCAAGGATAAGCACCTGCATACCATGCCGGCTCAGAATGTAGCCACACTCCAGACCGCCGAGTCCCGAACCTATTATTATGACATCATATTTCATTCTTCTTTCTCAGTGTGCCGTTTTACAGTGCAAAGTTACGAAAAAAAACAATAATACAATCAAAAAAGGTCGTATTATTGCTATACAATTAAATGGGGATGTGTTGTTGATTTGTAAATGACATTATGTAAGTGAAATTGCTGTTTTGCTTACAAATTGACTTTTTGAGACACTCAGTCTGAAAACGCAAAATAGAGAAAAGCAATACAGAAAACAGATGTCTGAATGTCATTGTTAGTGAAGTTTATCGCGTTTCGCATACTCCGCCAACGTGATTCGATAGCTTTTACACTCTGATTCGATAGCTTTCACAGTGTAAAACCTATGCTTTCACAGTGCAAAACCTATGCTTTTACGGCCATATTCATGCTTTTTCTCAATCTTGAGAATAATCCTGATGCTGATTATCAGTGAGTTACGTACTTCGCTGAAAATCGCGTGTACGAAAACAAATATCCGTTGCTGGATTTTATCGCAAGGAAATTGAGGTTGCGAAAATCAAAGTGTCACGAAATGTATCAAAATAACAGAAAAATGTCAGACATCTTATTTATTATTGTTGAATATTTCCTCAAGCCTCCTGTCAAGTTCTTTGCTGCTTGCAATCCTGCGGGAGAGGATGGTGCCGTCGGGGGCAAAGAGAATCTTATGGGGAATCCCTGTCACTCCATAGATGCTCATGGGCTTGGATTCGTAAATCTGGGGAAACGGGATGCCCAATTTCTGCACGACGCTGTCGGATTTCTCTGGGGTGTCTCTGACGGTGATTCCGATTACCTT
>JAEEGF010765328.1_pt1 | contig 18393 bp, 14 predicted proteins | sample 9134171 | NCBI WGS metagenome assembly JAEEGF01 (sample SAMN16246542, study PRJNA631951) | gut metagenome | biome: gut microbiome; feature: rumen; material: AP-attached | host: Bos | place: Iran: Karaj | collected 2018-10
ATGCTCTTCGTCAGCGCCAAGGTGAGCCAGTTCGCTCTCCTGCCTCAGGGCAAGGTCGAGGCCGCTCGTCGTGCCAAGGCTATGGTTGCCCGTATGGACGAACTTGGATTCGGAAACTGCACCAATACCCGCGCTTGCGAAATGGAGTGCCCCAAGAGCGTGAAGATCTCCAACATCGCACGCCTCAACCGCGAGTTCATCAAGGCCAAGCTTGCTGACTAAGCCCTCCGATAGCCCACTCCATTACTGGCGTGGAAGACAAACAATGCAGCCCCCGAACAAACATTCGGGGGCTGTTTTTTTGTCTATCATTCACCTCGGAACGAGATTTTCGTTTCAAAATTTGGATTATTTACAGAAAAGCCGTATCTTTGCAGCGATTTATTTTTAATTATTTAATTTTTTAATTTTTTTATTGTTAATTATTCATCTGTCCAATGAGATATTTTGGCAACTTATTCTGGGGCGCTCTTCTACTGATGCTTGGCATCATCGCCCTCCTTTGGGCCACCGATGTAATCGAAAATATTGCATTCCTCAAGACCTGGTGGCCCATGTTCATCATCATCCCATGTTTCATCCGTCTGATGTTCGCCCCCGACAAGATCATGTCGCTGCTCGGCATCGGCATCGGTGTGGTTCTCCAACTCTACCGTTGCGGTCTCATCGAGGACTTCAAGACCACAGCAGCCATCACCGGAGCCGTGGCTCTCATCATGATAGCTCTGCAGATTCTTACACGAGGACGTATGCCTCGAAATGGACGCAGGTAAACGCGAATGAATCCACGTTGACGACCAGCCTTGAAACCTACTTTAAAACGAAGGGCGGCTGGCTTCACAGCCCGCCGTCCTCAAACACACATGAATAGCTAAAATATATTATAAACACACACTATCTTATAACCAAACATTCTGTCAACTTTTATTTTGACGCCGCAAAGATAGGAACATTTTACGAAATGGCAAAGTCCAAATGTAGCAATAAATAGGATTTTTCAGCCATTTGGCGAAAAAACAACACTGATTGGCCTTTTTTGTAACAAACGAATCTTTCAAGTTTATTGATTTGTACATTTTTCCACCTGTTTCTGCATAAAAAATGATCTATTTGCTTGATTCGACAATAGGCTTCCCCGACCCGAAGGATGGTGAGCCCGATGGCCTGTTTGCAGTAGGTGGCGATCTGAGCACCCAACGTTTACTACTTGCCTATAGCTGGGGAATCTTCCCTTGGTACGCATTTCGTGCCGAGGACAACTGCGAAGCCCTGATCAATCCAGACACCGGAAAACCCTATATCCAATGGTGGTGTCCTATGAAACGTTTTGTGATCTTCCCCAACGAGATTCACATCTCCCACTCCATGCGCCAGCAACTCAACAAGGTCCAGCAAGGAGAACTGCGTGTTACGTTCGACATCGACTTCCGACAGGTCATCGACCTATGTGGAAAGCTGCGCGAAGACGGCATCGGAGCCTGGTTGGGCCAGGAAATGAAGGAAGCCTACACCCGGTTGCACGATGAAGGATATGCTACAAGTGTGGAAGTTTGGAAGGACGACACCCTCGTGGGCGGGTTGTATGGTGTCACGTTGGGAAAGGGTTTCTTTGGCGAAAGCATGTTTTCGCTAATTCCCAATGCTTCGAAGATTGCCCTCATCATGCTGGCTCGTGTGTTGCAGCAGTTCGACGTTGCCCTTATCGACTGCCAGTTCGAAACGCCGCATCTCAAGAGCATGGGTGGCCGTTACATCGACTACGACGAATACCTGAAGCTCATCCGTTAGGGACGTCCCACCCCATAACCATTAACCAATAACCATTAACCCACAACCAATCACTCCCCATGCGCCCCCTTCCCCCGCACGAACAAACCCTTCTCGATCTGGCTCATCAGGTACTGGCCGAAAGTCATCAGCTGATGTTGCCCCATCATCTCAACAGCATCGGTCCTCGTCTTATAACCTTCGACGAGGTGCAGATCCACGACGTCAATGCCACGGGGATAAATCGAGGGCGCTTCCGCACGAACATCTTCCTACTGACACAACCCGGACAAAAGCCCATCCTCACCCGTCAGCAGTCGTACGAAGATTCGGTAATCATCAATCTCTCAAACCAACCCGAGGATCTTGAAACGATGCGACGTTTCCTGCTCACTACCGAACAAGACCGCATCTGGCATCATGCCCCTTGGATTGTCATCAATATGCTGAAGAAAAAGAACCTATGAACGAAGAAATAGCCCAACACCTGCAGAACCACAACGTACGGCCCACCGCTGTCCGCATCATGATCTGGAAGACGCTCAAGGATTTCGACTATGCCTTCCCCATGGCCGACCTCGAAAGGCTGCTTCCCACCGTCGATCGGAGCACGATTTTCCGCGCCCTAACGCTTTTCGTCGAGAACGATCTGCTCCACACCCTCGATGATGGCTCGGGCGAAAAGAAATATTGCATCTGTCTCGAACATACTTCGCTCGGACTTGACCAAAGGGGACAACATTGCGACGACGAAGGAAAGGAGCCCGGATGCCAGCACCTTTGCCTCGATGGACAATGCACCCATCACCACGAACTGTGCCAGCACGTGCACCTCACTTGCTCCATTTGCGGGAAAACCTTTTGCCTGAAAAACCAAAGAATCCCCGAAGTACATGTACCCGAAGGATTCCAAGTGGAGTCCATACAATATATCATTCATGGAATCTGCCCCAAATGCGCACATTACCACCCCAGGACATGAATCCGACGGGGATTCGAAGGGGGACTTCTTTCGTAGGAAAGACAATCATTTCCACAAATCTTCTATCTTCTATAGTTTAGAATACTAAGTCGGCCGTCAAGGTGCTTTCCACGATGGATGAAGCATTCCGACGGCCGACATGATACTTGCCACGATTTGATGGAGTACTCTGTCGGCCGACATGATACTGCTACGATTCGAAAGAGTACTCTGTCGGCCGACATAATGCTTGCCACGATTAGTGAAAGTATTCTCACAACCGGCACGATTTTGTTACAAAATCTACAATGTCCACTCTTGGCGCAGATTGGTCATGCAGAGATTGGAGAGAGTATTCTGACGGCCGACACAATGTTTGCGCAAATCGAATAGAGTACTATGACGGCCGATACAATGCTTGCGCAAGTCGAATGGAATACTCTAACGGCCGAGATGATGCTATGTCCTTTTGATTACGAAAAATACGAAATTTCGACTTATTCCATAAAAATGAGACAGGGATTGTAACTTTTCAGCGAAAACTTTTGGCAATTTCGAAAGAATACATTACTTTTGCACATGAAGAAACCTCTTAACACACCCCCTATGAAAGCAAAACGACTGATCCAGACTCTTGCCATGGGCTTCATGGCCCTCCTCCCCTCCTGGGCATGTGCTCAGCTCCTGCCCCTTGTGGGATGGGAACCCGGTGACCACCTCCTCATCCCCATCATCCAATACCGCATCGCCGACTTCTACGCCAACAAGAAGCTCATGGGCCTCAACCTCTACAACGTGCAGGGTGAGGTGATGACACCTAACCAGGGCGGCGACAACCTGAAGTTCGACTACGTGCCCGGCCTCGTTGCGAAAGCCATCATCGAAGCAGCCGACGCCAACAGCAAATCAGGATTCGCCAAGAGCTGGTTCTACAGCGTGGAGGACTATGCTAACCGATGCGCCCAGAGCGTGCCTACCACCGGAAAGAGCCTCGATGACCTCAACGCCACCAAGATGTACTTCGCTCTTTACGACCTCACCGATCCCGAGACAGGAGCCTTCCGCGACATCGCGAAACCCGAGACACACGCCAACGCCAAAATGGCCATGGAACGCGCCATCCAGGGCCTGAAGGACGTGAAGGAACACTACAGCATACCCGCCTCACTGAGCAAGGAATGCGCGGGAGGCTGGTGGCACAAGGAGGTCTATCCGAACCAGATGTGGTGCGACGGCCAATACATGGGACCTGCCCTGCTCGCCCAACTGATCCACTACGGCTACACCATAGACGGTGCCGAAGAGGATTGGAAGACCATCACCCGTCAGTTCGACATCACCTGGCACAAGCTCTGGGACCCCAAGGAACAACTGCTGTGGCACGCCTTCAGCGCCGACCCCAAGGGCGAAAAGGCTCGCCTCTGGGCCGACCCCAAGACGGGATGCTCACAGGAATACTGGGGCCGCGCCTGTGGTTGGTATTTCCTCGCCCTGGTCGATGTGCTGGAGTTCATCCCTGAAGGTATCACGATGAAACCCACCCAAAGTACTCTACGCGGACTGAGCTCCGACTGCCGCGAACGCCTGCTCTACTACCTGAACACCCTCGCCGAAGGACTGGTGCGCCGCCAGGACAAGGAGACGGGCTGCTGGTATCAGCTTCTCGCCCACGACGGCTCGTTCACCGTGAGCGAATACCAAGGAAAGACCTACGAACCTGTGAGCAACTACCTGGAATCGTCGGCTTCGAGCATTTTCACGGCAACGCTACTGAAGGGTATGCGCCTGGGCCTGCTGTCGAAGGAGAAGTATGAGGCCTGCGCCGACACAGCCATGCAGGGCCTCGTGAAGCAGTTCCTCCGCGTGCGTGAGGACAACGGCACCTGGACTCTCATCGACGACTGCGCTTCGGCAGGCCTCGGCGGCGCCAGCTGGGGCGTGCGCGACGGATCGGCCGCCTACTACCTCCTCGGGAACGACGTCACCCGCATCACCGACTACACCGAGGGCAAGGTCTATGGTGCCTTCATCCTCGCTGCCACCGAATACGAACGGAAGGTGGGCAATTGATAAATAACAATTAACAGTTAATAGTTGATTGCCACTAAAACAATAAAATCACCGCTGCATCCGGAATGGGTTGCAGCGGTGATTGTTTATGTGCGGAAGAGAACTGTCGAAGGGAATCAACGGCCTACGGCGCGATCGGCAGCCTTGGCGTGGTTCTTGGCCTTCTGGAGAGCGTCCTCGGCATCCTCCTGACGGTTGTCGGCCTTCTTCTGAGCGCTCTGGCTATCCTTCTCGGCATCGATGGCAGCATCTACAGCCTTCTTCTTCTCCTTGAGGGCAGCGAGCTGAGCCTTCTTGTTCTGCTCCTCGGTCTTGAGGTTGGCGTCGCTTGGGTTAGCCTTCTGACGACTCTTGTTAGCCTTGAGCTCTGCCTCGATGGCATCGATCTCATGCTTCCACTGGTCGCTGAGCTGCTCCCAGGTCTTGTTCTCGGGGTTGGCATCGCCCACTACCTTCTTGGCATTCTCGTTGGCTGCCTTTGCCTTAGCAATAGCCTTCTCGGCATCCTCCTGAGCCTTCTGCGAAGCCTTCTGGGCCTTTATGTTCTTCTTATCGGCAGAGAGGGACTTATCGACAGCCTTCTTCTTCTCCTTAAGGGTGGCAAGCTGAGCCTTCTTGGTCTGTGCCTCAGCCTTGAGAGCTGCATCGTTGGGGTTGGCCTTCTGATGCTTCTTGTTGGCCTTGAGCTCTGCCTGGAGGGCATCAATCTCGTACTTGTACTGAGAGCTGAGCTCTTCGTTGCTCTTCTTTGCATCACTCTGTGCGAACGAAAGTGCTGGAGCTGCAAGGAAAGCAGCGAGGAGCACATACTTTACATAATTCTTCATAGGTGTTCGTCTTTAAAGGGTTAATATAGAGTTTTAGAGTTATCTTGTGATCGGGATGTGCCTGGGGGTTGCCCAAGGGCGGCACATCGGGATGCGCTTTGGGGTCGAAATTCTTATAAAGTTTTACTTTATGACATCCACGCCCATCCAAGGTTTAAGCACGTTGGGAACTTTTATTGTTCCGTCGGGCTGCTGGTAGTTCTCGATGATGGCGGCGACGATGCGCGGGAGGGCGAGGGCAGAGCCGTTGAGGGTGTGGCAGAGCTCGACCTTCTTGTTGTCAGCACGGCGATAGCGGCACTTCAGACGATTGGCCTGGTAGGTGTCGAAATTGGAGACGGACGAAACCTCGAGCCAGCGCTTCTGAGCCTCGGAATAGACCTCGAAGTCGTAGCAGATGGCACTGGTAAAGCTCTGGTCACCACCACAGAGACGCAGGATGCGGTAGGGCAGTTCGAGCTTCTGGAGCAGACCTTCGACATGGGTAAGCATCTCACGATGGGACTCGGCTGAATGCTCGGGGGTGTCGATGCGGACAATCTCGATCTTCGAGAACTCATGCAGACGGTTCAAGCCACGTACGTCCTTGCCGTAGGAACCGGCTTCACGACGGAAGCACTGGGTATAGGCGCAGTTCTTGATGGGAAGATCCTTCTCGTCGATGATGACATCGCGATAGATATTGGTGACGGGCACCTCGGCAGTTGGGATAAGATAGAAATCGTCGATCTCGCAATGGTACATCTGTCCCTCCTTGTCAGGAAGCTGACCTGTACCATAACCCGACTCCTTGTTTACTACTGTTGGAGGCATAATCTCCTCATAGCCAGCATTGGCAGCTTCGGTGAGGAAGAAGTTGATTAGTGCACGCTGGAGACGTGCGCCGAGGCCACGATAGACGGGGAATCCTGCGCCCGTGATCTTGACACCGAGGTCGAAATCGATGAGGTTGAGGTTCTTGGCAAGCTCCCAGTGGGGTAGCTTGGCTGTGGGCACCTCGGGGTTACAGGTCCAGTTGCCGACGGTGTCCTGTCCGAGGACGCATTCCTTGAGGTTGGATTTGACTACCCAGTTGTCCTCGGCGCCAGTGCCTTCGGGCACCTCGTCGTAGGGGATGTTGGGTATCTGGCAGAGCATATCGACCATGTCGGATTCGCAGGCAGCCTTCTTCTCGTCGAGTTCCTTGTTGATGGCCTTGAGTTCGGCCACACGGGTCTTGGCAGCCTCGGCTTCGGCACGCTGTCCGTTCTTCATGAGCATACCGATGCTCTTGGAGAGGCGGTTGGCTTCGGCAAGGTTGTCATCGAGGGTCTTCTGCGTCTGGCGGCGCTCCTGGTCCTTGGCGATGACGGCGTCGATAGCTTCGCGGGCGCCTTCGAAATGCTTCTTGTTCAATCCGGCAATGACGCGGTCGTATTGCTCGGTGATGAGTTTAAGGGTAAGCATTTATGTAATTAACAATTAATAATTAACAAATAAAAATGATTTGCTTGAAGCAATGGACAATAATCAAAAATTTGCTTGTCCAAGTAAATGAAAAAACAAAAACAGAGCAACTGGCAACCTGTGGGTTGTCAAATGCCCTGTAATTCTTTTAAGCTGTTGGCCAAGGGCTTAAGCCAATGGCTCAACGGAGACGTAGCTCTTATTCTCGCGCTTCTTGGTAAATACTACCTTGCCGTCGATGAGAGCATAAAGAGTATCGTCCTTGCCAATACCTACATTGAGGCCTGGGTTGTGCTTGGTGCCACGCTGACGAACGAGGATGTTGCCAGCCTTCACGATTTCGCCACCAAACTTCTTCACACCGAGTCGCTTGCTATGTGACTCACGGCCGTTCTTAGAACTACCTACACCTTTCTTGTGTGCCATAGTGCTTGTTTCCTTTCTTTTTAATAGCGGATTCGCTTATGCAACAATAGACTTAACTAACACTTCGGTAAAGTGCTGACGAGAACCGATGAGCTTATCGAAGCCCTTGCGACGGATCTTGTGGAACACCTTGATCTTCTTACCGCGAAGTTCTACCTGTGAAACTTCGAAGACAACCTTTGCACCCTCTACAGTGGGAGTGCCAACGGTGATGACACCGTCATTGTTAACGAGGAGGACCTTGTCGCAGACTACCTCGTCACCTACCTTTGCACCTGCGATGTTGAGAACGCAGATCTTCTGGTCGGGCTCAACGTTGAACTGCTGGCCCTGAATTTCTACAATAGCGTACATTGTACTTAAAAAATATTTTTAAAATATTTCTCCGCAAGGCGAATGACACCCATCTTGGAGGGCTGGCATCCCTGCCACCTGGCCGCGACGGTCATTTCTTATCGTGCCTACATCGGAATCAGCGCGCAAAGATAGACATTTTTCTCGAATCGGCAAAATATTTTGAAACGATTTTTGTGTTTTTGGGCACAAAATCGCAACATTAGGCTAAAAAATGGCATTTGCACTTCATTTTTTTGCCGAAAAAGTTGTTTATATAAATTAGAATTGTTACATTTGCACCGTGAATCGTTGAATGAAAAACGACCATTACCCATAACAAACAATAATAACCTATTTAACACAACAAAAACACTATGGCTTACAAGATTGATCAAATCGAAGGCATCGGCGAGGTTTACGCCGAGAAGCTCATCGCCGCAGGCATTGCTACCACTGACGACCTTCTGGAGAAGTGTGCTGCCGCCAAGGGCCGCATCGCCATTGCCGAGGCTACCGGAATCAGCCGCAAGCTCATCCTGAAGTGGACCAACCACGCCGATCTGATGCGCATCAACGGCATTGCAGGACAGTTCTCTGAGCTGCTCGAAGCTGCCGGCGTTGATACCGTGAAGGAGTTCCGTCATCGCGTTCCCGCCAACCTCCAGCCCAAGCTCGTTGCCATCAACGAGGAGAAGAACCTCTGCAACCGTGTTCCTTCGCTGAGCGAAGTTGAGCGCATGATTGCCCAGGCCAAGGAGCTGAAGCCACTGATCACATACTAATTAAGGGATCTGAAAGGACTGTCAACACATACCCCTAATACAAATTAATAAGCCCCTCCCGTTTCTGGTAGGGGCTTATTTTGTGCTAATACTTGTCGGAAGGTCCATCGAGACGGAAGACGATGCGGAAAGAGCCGCCTTCTGCCAGGGGCGTCCATGACGTGGAAGAGATACGGAAATGGCCGCATTCGAGGGTGTGCTCGACGTGTGACCCAAGACAAGCACAGACATCGTAGTCGCCAACACGGACGAGACGCAACGTCTCGGACGCATCATCGGGCAGCTTGGCGAGTGACACTTCGTGCGGAATCTGGTCACGCGTCACATACTCCATCGTCACTGGCATGTCGGCCTGGATGACCTCATTGACACGGCGTTCGACCACGGCCACCTGTTCGGGTGTGGGGCATTGGGGCAGCTCGTAGTTGAGCTTGCTCTTCTTCCGCTCCACATGGGTGTTGCGCGAACGTTCACAACCGAACATGCGCACCATAGTCTGATTGAGGATATGCTCAGCCGTGTGCGCAGGTTCATATTCCTGCTTGTTGTGGTCGTTGAGGATGGGTTCTGCCATGAGACTATCGGTTGACCTGACGATTGACCACAGCGCCATCGGCAGCATGGATGTTGAGAACGAGACGGTCTTCGCCGTTGTAGGGCGTGGCATCAATCTCGAGGGCACGCTTGCCATCACCCTGAACTGTAGCGAGGGTAGCACCCGAATAGCTGACGATATCGACCGAAGCGAGCGGCACGGCAGCGGCCACCATGAGCTTATTGTCCTGCTGACGAATGAAAGCATCAACAGCGAACGCATCACCGGGATTGCCCGACTCGCTCTGCAGCTTGGAGTCGGTGTCATCGGCCACATCGTAGCCGTTGAGCTGGAGCCACTTGATGGCATAGCGGGTACCCAGGCGACGATAGCCCACACCAGCGAAGTGGAGGTTGTCGCGGCTCACCTTGCAGGCACGCGATGAGATGGTGTAAGCCGTGGGGATGTAGTCGTGGATCTGGTCGATGGTGGGGTTGGCATGGGCGCAGACACCATTCTGGTCGAGGCCTACAGCTTCGCCAGCAAGCACAGGCACATCTTCGGCCTTCAAGTTAAGCTCGGTGAGGATGTCCTGATAGATCTTATTCACCTGGTTGGGCCAGTGAGGACCATAGGCATCGGTTTCGCCCTGATGAATGAGCAGACCGCGGATGACCCAGCCCTGGGCCTGAGCCTGCTTGGCCAACGTGATGAGACGTCCGTAGGGATTACCGTCATAGGCAGCAATCTCGTTCTTCATCCAATCCATCTGACAGCTATCGACGAAACCCTTGTAGAGATCCTTGTCGAACAGACGCATAGGACAGCCATCGACGGCCACCTGGATGATGGCTACAGAGTCGATGGGCGACAGGTGCTCAAGGACGGTGCGTCCAAAGTAATCGGTGGGCGACAAGAAGTTGGGGCGCTGATAGCCGGGACGGCAGTTGCCTGGCTTGGCCACACGCCACTCTCCCACCTTGCGGTCTTCGTTCTCGGTGGAAGCAAGATTGAGGAAACGGGGTGACACGATGGTGTCTTCGGGAGAAGAGATGTCGCCGATGCCCACCATGTTGGACTGGCCGATGGCGAGGAAAGCGATCTTCTGAGGCTCGGGCAACTTCTTGCAGGATACGAAACCGAGCACAACGAGGCTGCACAAGATGCAGCAAATGGTACGAATGCTACGCATGGGTATTTTAATTAAAAAATTATAATTAACAATTAACTTCACCATGAAAGGTTGAAATATTTGATGCAAAGTAAGCGATTTTTGATGAAACCTGCAAGGCTTTTTGCAAAAATGAGCTATTTGCAGCAAGATTCGTAACATTTTACAATGCTTTCTTGGGATACATGACATCCCACCAGCTGGAATCGTCCTTCAGATACTTCTGGAACCAGGCAAGCTGGGTGCGAAGCCAAGCCATGCGCTTGTCGTAATCGACAACGCCATGATCCTCACCATCGACGCAAACGAGAGCTGTCTCGCGACCGAGAAGCTTCAGTGCCGTAAACATCTGGATGGAATTGTTGATGGGGACGTTGACATCCTTGGTGCCATGAAGAAAGAGGATGGGCGTGTGAATCTTATCGACGTTGTAGATGGGCGAGTTCTTCACATAGAGCTCAGTTTCGCTCCAAGGATAGCTGTTAGCCATCGAGACCTCGCTGTAGCTGTAGCCCCAATAGCCATAGCCCCAATAGGTAGTATGGTCGGAGATGCCGGCATGACTGATGGCACAAGCGAAAGGACAGTCGGGCAATGTCTGCAAATACTGCGTCATGAAGCCTCCATAAGAAGCGCCGCAGCAGCCCACCTTCTCCTTATTAACATACGCGTGCGTACGACAGAATTCGCGCACAGCCTCGGTGATGTCGCGAGCCGGATCGACACCCGCCGTGTTGACATGGCGCGAAGCCCATTCCTGTCCAAAGCCTGCCGCACCACTGGGCTCTACCACGAGGACTACATAGCCCAACGCTGCCCAGCACTGCCAGGGATAGCTTGACTCGAAGTTGCGGCTCGTGGGACTGCAACCACCATAATAATAGGTGATCATCGGATAAACTCCCACGGCATCGGGAGCGCCATCGTCGAATCCGACAGGCAGATAATAGCGGCAAAGCACGTCATCGCCATTGCTGTTGGTGAAATGCCAGGGTTTGCACTCAGCCACCTGCACATCACGAAGCGTCTGGGCCGAAAGGTCCTCGAAGCAGGTAGCGGGACACGCGAGCTTTCCCGTCTTCCGGTCCAGTTTAACCTTTGTCAAATCGACGGTATAAAGGCGGTCGCTGTTCATGGCCGACTGCCCGTACCAGGCCAACACGGGAGCCTGCGAAGCAAAAGAGACTCCCTTGACAATCTCTTCGGGAAGGGGCAGCATACGGATATCACCCGTCGAGGGATCAAGGCGATAGAGACTCACCGAGTCGCAGTTCTCGCAAGTGAGGTAAATCTGGCCATCGTAAAGGTTCCACTCCATGCTCGAAATACTGGGGTCGAATTCACGAGTCACAGGATGCACCTCGTGGTCATCGACATCGATGATGTAGGCCTGATAGTCGTACATCGAAGGAATGACATCGACAGGCAAGGTGCAGCCCACCCGGCCAAAAGCCTCGGGAGAACCCTGAACGAGCACCCGACGACCATCGGGCGAGAAGGTGCCGCCAAAAACAAAACCATCCTGATGGATGAGTGTATCAATCGCCAAGGTCTCCAGATCTACTCGATAAAGGGAACTGAACTCGTGGGGGCGCTGGGGACGATCGACGGTCTTCTCCTCGCCAAGCGGCCGGAATGTGTGCTCACTCTTGGAAAGCAAGGCATACCGTCCATCCCGACTAACGTCAGTGACGTAGCAGTTGCTGAAGCCGAACGTGAGCGGACGAAGGACACCCGACGAAATGTCATAGAGCGCCATAGCATAGCGGTCGCGCCAGCCCGGCTGACGATCCTCGGGATTGAGCACCTCGTAAACATCCTTGTTGACCTCCTTGGGTCCCTCCTTGTTCACATAGAAGACGAGGAACTGCTCGTTTGGTGCGAAACTGAAGCTGCCCTCAGGCAGATGGCGGCATAGGACCGACTCGGCCCCAGTTGCAGGATCGACGGTGACGAGCTCGAGACCTTCGTTTCCCGTACGCGTGTAGTAATAGCGATTGGAGCGCGGCATCCACGTCATACCCTGGCTGAGCTGTGTGCGCTGGCCCGTGAGGCGGTTCTGAAGATAATACCAACGCTTGTTCTGCTTCGGCGCACGCTGACCTTCGGTGATAAGCATGTAGTCACCCTTGGGAGAAAGAGAGATGCCATAGCAGAGACGGGACTCCATCATTCGATTGACGGTATAGAGACGACCGAAACTGTTAGGCAGGCCGACAAGAACCTGTGACGAGGATTCAAAGGTCAGTTCGAGACTATCGGGTTTCTCGGCACGAGCATCACTAAGGTACTTGATGACAAGATCGTGGTCACCCGGCTCTAGCGACAGTTCCCCGACAGCGGCCTTCTGACCATCGAGTAAGAGCTGATAGTTAGCGGGTGCCTTATCGAGTTTGAGCGTTCCTTTGACAAAAGAAGAGGACGTGAGCGTGAAGCCCAACTGATGAAGGGCATAGGCTGCACCTTCGGGAACTCCGGGGAGTTCCTTCCCACGCCAAAGTGTGCCATTCTTCACGGCTTCGGGCGAAAGGGCGCAGTCGAGCAGCGATTTAGGGTCGAAGCCCTTCAGCTGGGCATCAATGGTGTCGAGCATCACAGGAGCCTGCATCACCACAGAACCCGCATAGAGGAACCTTTCGACAGGGACGGTTTGAGCAGAAAGGGACAACACGGGAAACAGCAGTAAGGCGAAAGAAAGGAAAGCGGTTTTCATATCATTTCTTGAGATTATCAATGAAGAGAAGCAGACGATTGGTGATGTTCACCTCGGAAACGCCCGAATCGAAGTCGAGAGAGAGCAGATTCATGTCGGGATAGACCTGCTTGATGCGGCGCTCCACGCCACGGGCCACGATGTGGTTGGCAATGCAACCGAACGGCTGGAGCGAGATGACATGGTTGATGCCCTGGCGCGCATATTCAGCCACTTCGGCCGGCAGGAGCCATCCCTCGCCAAACTGAGCAGAGAGGGTGACAATCTCCTGGCTGACACGCGCTTCCTCCATGATATCGTGGAAGGGCAGATAATAGCGGAAACGCTGTCCGATGCGGTTGTATTTCTTCACCTGATGACGGATGAGCAGATAGACCGTATCGACGATGAAGTCGGGCACGCTGGAACGCTCAACCCTAGTGGCGAGGTTGACCTTGCGGTTGACAAAGCTTTGTGCGAAGAAATCGAGCAGGACGGGAGGCGCCACCTCAATGCCTCGCTCCATCAACCAATCGACAACATGGAGCTGGGCGAAAGGATGGAACTTGAGGAAGATTTCGCCCACAACGCCGACCTTCGATGTCTCGCGGTCGATACAGGCCGCATCAAATTCGGCAGCAGCCTGTTCGGCCAGCTGTGTCAACCGACGCGAACTGCGCCGCTCGATGGCTTCACAACCCAACTGAAGGTACTTGTCCTTGAGACGCTGGGCAATGCCCGGTTCTCGTTCGCGAACAGCAGCTGGATAATAAAGTTTAGCTATAAAGTCGCTGTAGAGCACAGCATAGAAAGCGATGACGATGACCTTGCGCCAAGGTACATCGAAGCCTGGCTGCACATTTCCCATGTCCTCGCCAAAGGTGAGACTGATGACGGGCACCTGCGGGAAACCCGAATCGACAAGTGCCTTCTTGATGAGCGAGATGTAGTTGGAAGCACGGCATTGTCCACCCGTCTGCGACATGACCACAGCCGTCTTGTCGGGATCGTAGCGGCCTTCGCGGAATGCCTTGACGAAATCGCCTACCACGAGGGTGGCTGGATAGCAGACCTCGTTGTTGGCATAGCGGAGCCCCATATCGCCCGAGAGCTTGTCGCTCAGTGGCAGGCATTCCAAATCAAGGCCAACCAACTTCACGATCGACGGCAGAAGGGGTGAGATGAACTGGGTGAAGTAAGGGGCCAGGATCTTGCGTCCGCGCATCGTCTCGTCGAAGATGGGCGTGGTGACGAACTTCTCAGCCTTCTGCTTCGGCCGGATGCCCGAGGCGAGCTTCAGCGATTCGACCAGCGAACGGATTCGGAGCTTCATCGAACCAACATTGTTGATGTCGTCGAGCTTGAGGAGAGTCAGGCTCTTGTGGTGACGCACCATCAGGTCGCGCACCTCATCGACGATGAACGCGTCGGGCCCACAGCCAAACGAGGTGAACTGAACCAAATGCACGTCATCGGGCTGTTCGGCACACCATTTGGCAGCCTTCAGGATGCGTGTCGGATAGGCCCACTGCGACACGTGGTGAATATCGTGCAGGTCAATGTCCTTGTCACGCACATAGTCGTCGGTGATGACGTCGATGCCCATGCCGGCAATCATGTCAGCCACCTGATGCTGGATGAGCGGATCGCTATGATAGGGACGACCTACAAGCATGATGACCAGACGATGGTTGTTGCGCGCCTCACGAAGCACATCTTCGCAGAAATGGATCAGCTTGTTCTCGTAGAGATTATGGGCATAGATGGCTTGATCGATAGCCTGATTGATGGTCCTGCGCTCCTTTACGCCCAAGCTCTTCAAAAGCTCCCGGCACTGCTTGCGCAAAGACTTCTCATCCTTGAACGAGATAGTTGGCGAAATAAATTCGGCCATGGATCCCTGCACCGCCTTGATGACCTCGCTATAGCCACTGACAATGGGGCAATTGAAACTGTTCTGGCCGCCATTGGGACGCTCGTAGATGACGAAAGGCAGGAAGATGCGATTGACGCCACGCTCCACCAGGTCACGGATGTGGCTGTGCATCAGCTTGGCCGGGAAACAGATGTTGTCGCTCATCACCATGCCAGCATCGCGTTCGTACTTGCGATAATTGGAAGGCTGGGAAAGGACAACATCGATGCCTGCATGCGTGAAAAGGGCATGCCAGAAGGGGAACTCCTCAAATTGGTTCAGTCCGCGGGGAATGCCGATAGCAAGGGGGGATGAAGGGGATTGAGGGGTTACCTCCTTCGGGGCGCACGAGCTGAGCTCGGAGCCGATGGAGGCTGAGAGATTGGCACGATCGAAAAGCTCGTGGAGCTTCTGGTCATAGACATTGAGGCCCTTGCGACGAGCCTTGCCGCTGTTGTTGAAGACCTTCTCGCATCGATTGCCGCTGAAGTAGGTCTTGCCTCCTGCAAAGCGGTAGGTTGAAACCAGACACTGGTTCTCGCAGCCCTTGCAATACACATTCTTCTGCGTATAGGACGACTTCTGGAGCAGGTCTTCAAGGAATGGCGCCTTTTCGGCATCCTCGGTGCCATGTCGCATCGCATAGAGGGCACAACCGAAGGCTCCCATCAGTTCCGGCTTGTCGCACCGGCTCACCTGAGCGCCCGATAGGAGTTCGAGAGCACGCACCACGGCATCGTTGCGCATGGTTCCACCCTGCACAACGATGTGGCTGCCCAATTCGCTTACGTGCTTCAGCTTCAGGACCTTGTAGAGACAATTACGCACTACCGAATAGGCAAGGCCTGCCGAGAGGTCGGCCACCGTAGCACCTTCGCGCAACACCTGCTTCACCTTGGAATTCATGAACACGGTGCAGCGGGTACCCAGATCGCAAGGCGCCAGGCTCTGGCGTGCCTGATCGGCGAAGTCGGAGACATTGTAACCAAGGCTTGTGGCAAAAGTGGAGAGGAACGAACCACAGCCCGAGGAGCAGGCCTCGTTGATCTCCATGCGGTTGATGACACCATTCTGCACAAAAATGGCCTTCATGTCCTGACCGCCGATGTCGAGGATGAAGCTGACTTTGGGGTCGATATGATGTGCCGAGAGGAAATGCGCAATGGTCTCGATGATACCATGGTCGAGCTGGAAGGCAGCCTTGATGAGATCCTCGCCATAGCCCGTGCTCCCCGATCCAAGGATTCGCATATGGGCATTGGACGAAGCGAGCTGGGCGTTGAGCCGCTTGAGTCCCTCCTCGACCGCCAGGATTGGATTGCCGCCATTGGGGACATAATAATCGTAGATGATACGCCCCTCGGTGCTGAGCACAACGATCTTGGTGGTGGTGGAACCCGAATCGATGCCCAGAAAAGCATCGAGGACGGTGACATCCTTGCCCGATTCGGCCTCCACCTCACCGAGATTCTGCTCGAGTGGCTTCGCATCGGCAATCAATCGGTCGAGGTCGTTGGTAGGGAGCTTGCTGCGCGACATCCTGTCCAGCCAGGCCTGATAGTCGTCAGCACCCTTGAAGATAGGTGTCATGGAACCGGCCGACGTGCTGCCCTTTGTGCTGCAAGCTTCTCGAAGCTTCTCAATCAGAGCGGCAATGGGAATGTATTCTTCAGAAGGGACGACCGCCAAGGCTGCGCCCTCGGCAGGGAGTAGCGTGCCATGCTCGGGAAGAACAATCTCCTGCTCATCGAGATGCATATAGTCGATGAAAGCCTTGCGAAGCGCAGGGATATAGGTCAATGGTCCGCCGCAGAAGAGCAACGGACGTTCAATTTCGCAGCCATGAGCCAGCGTCATAACCGTCTGGACTGCAACGGCACGGAAGATGGAAGCAGCGATATCCTCACGCGAGACATTTTTTGCAATGAGGTTCTGGATATCGGTCTTGCAAAACACGCCACATCGGGATGCGATGGGATAAACCTGCGTGGCACGGAGAGCCAACTCATTAAGTTCGTCCACCGAACATCCCAGGATGATGGCCATCTGGTCGATGAAAGCGCCTGTGCCTCCCGCACATTGTCCATTCATGCGAAGATCGCGTGCCTCTCCATGATGAAAGAAAACCACCTTGGCATCTTCGCCTCCGATGTCAATCATGGATCTGACATCCGGATACTTGGCCTGAATACATTTGGAGGCTGCAACGACCTCCTGAACAAAAGGAAGACCGACTCGTTCTGCTATACCCATGCCGATAGAACCTGTGATACGAAGGGATACTTCGCTCGTCTCACCGATCCTGGCCTTCAGTTCGGAGAGCGCCTCAATGACACTCTCGAACGTACGGGCCAGATGACGAACATACTTGCTGAATACGACGTGATTGTCAGCGTCCAAGGCCATCACCTTCGTGGTGGTAGAACCCACGTCGATTCCAAGTCGCAATCTTTGTATATTCATTCTAACATGCATAAATTTGGCCGTCAAATTTATATCAAATTTCCCAAACAGCCAAATTTGCAGACAAAAAAAGCAATCCAATCGGTCTTTTGCTCCCTAAATGAGCATTTTTGACCAATTGGATTTGCGTTTTACCCTATAGGGTAAGGATGATTTGAATAATTACTCCATAAGGCAGGATGAAATACCTCATTCCACCTTCATGGACTCAAAAAGTTCCCAGCAGCCCATGAAATAGATGCCGGAACCTTTGCCGTCATTGTCGCGCACACGCTCCCCAATATAGTATTCGAAGGAGCCATCACGATACTTGTTGCCTCCCAAACCTCCTACGGCACAGCATTGCGTGAGGGAGAAGGTGCCATCGGCCAGACGAACCACCATGGTGTGCTGAGGACCATATTCGTAAATCATCGGGTCGCGTTCGTCCCCAATCACATGGCCCTCGGCATTGACTTTTCGGCAATCGGTAAAGACAGTCTGTTGCAAGCCATTGTAAGCATCCCAGGCAATCTTGATGCGGTCGGCGGGGAGATAGCCCTTGTTGACCGCTTTGGCGATGGCATACATGAACTGCACGGTGACAGTGGCCTCAGGCCAATTGCCCGCCTTATCCGGGCAATCGAGCACCTGATACCAAAGGCCGCCGCGCTGATATTGTGGCAAGGCATCGACAAGCTGGTTGATATACGAGATGAGCGTATCGCGCCCGGAAATCTGAATGGTGTCCTTGCGTCCGCAGTTGAATTGCGAGGTAAATCCTTCGGGGATGTAGTCGAGAATATCGACCATAGCCATCAAGTACCATCCTACCGAACGTCCCCAAAAGTTGGGCGAATGCCCAGCGGCATCGCTCCAACGCTGCGAAGCGCTCTCGTCCCAAGCGTGATGGAGAAGACCTGTACGAGCATCGTAGGTGTGGTGCCAACAGGTAATAACCTGCTGCAAAGCCTCTGCCTGCCACTCTGGGTGATTGAATGTCTTGCCATAGATTGCCATGAA
>JAEEGF011757016.1_pt1 | contig 18392 bp, 15 predicted proteins | sample 9134171 | NCBI WGS metagenome assembly JAEEGF01 (sample SAMN16246542, study PRJNA631951) | gut metagenome | biome: gut microbiome; feature: rumen; material: AP-attached | host: Bos | place: Iran: Karaj | collected 2018-10
ATATCTGTTGTGTAGGCGGCGCTTCTGCTCCTGACGGATTCTCTTAAGAGATGATTTGTGGTTTGCCATTTTACTTTCTACTTTTATTTTTTATCTTCTTTTGTAGTCCCTAGGAGAGTCGAACTCCTCTTTAGAGAATGAAAATCTCTCGTCCTAACCGATAGACGAAGGGACCAGCCTTCGTGACCTTTCCGCCACTACTTCGCGACCAGGTGGTCACGATTGCGGGTGCAAAGTTACTACTTTTCTGTGAACTGACAAAGAATTTCAGTTTTTTTTTGTAATTTCGCACTCGAATATGTTAGAAAAGACACGCGGAATTGTATTACACACGTTACGATATGCCGATCAGAAGCAGATTGTGACGATGTTTACCGAAGGTCGTGGGGCAGTGAGCTTTATGGTTCGAATTCCTCGTGGCAGACGATCGGTCATGCAGAATGTCTTGCTTTCGCCATTAAGCCTGCTGGAAGTGGATATGGATTTTCAGGATTCGGCTCGTTTGCAGCGTTTGGTTGATGTTCATGTCAACGAGCCTTATCAGTCGTTGCCCTATAATCCTATGAAGCAGACAATAGCCTTGTTCTTAGGTGAGTTCCTGTTTTATAGTTTACGTGAAGAGCAGGCCAACCCCGAACTTTATGCCTATCTTGAGAATTCGCTCATGTGGCTCGATAACCGTCGTGAACGGTTTGCCAACTTTCCCGCCACTTTCCTTATACGTCTGTCTCGCTTCTTGGGTTTCTGGCCTGATACGGAAGAGGTACAAGCTGTCCTCCACAAAGGAGAGGAACAACTTGTACCCCTAATGTTGCGCATGGATTTTGCAACCATGCATCTCTTTCATTTCTCACGCGAACAGCGCCAGCGCTTGATGGAGGTCTTGAACGATTATTACCGTCAGCATGTACCCCATTTCCCTGAACTCCGTTCGATGGCTATCTTGCGCGAGGTGTTGAGTTGAGTTTTAGCTTATCAACTCTTTTTTTTCAACTTGACAAAGAATTTTAATCATCACCCAACTGGAAGCCGACAAAGGGTTCTTCTGTCGTTGGAGCTGTAGCATCGGACGTTTCGCTTGGTTTTGGCTCTTGTATAGCCTCAGGAAGTTTTCCCTCGACATAGATGGTTGTGAGTTCGGGTTCTTCCTGACGATTGCGAATCTGGTTGAGTTCCTCCTTCGTGCGACGGAAGGTAGGTGTAGTCTCTACACGCGAGATGATGTCCTCGTCGTCGAGTTCCTCGGGTTTGAATACGAAGATATATGGGCGGCGACGGATAGTGGGTCGATTGTCTCCACTGTAGTACACGCCTCGCAGTGCATCGCGCATCTCCTGCTTCTCGCGGTCTTCCTCTTCCTGTTGCAAGCTGTTTTTCTCCAATATGTCTTGCATACCAGGAACGTGTTGCAGGCCGAAGCCTGTTGCCAGTAGGGTAATCTTGATGCGGTTGCCCAGTGAAGGATCTGTAGCCATACCCCACTTGGTCTCGACGTTCTTCGAGAATTTGCTCATGAAGTTGTGTACCTCGTTCATCTCTTCCATCGTGAACTGTTGGCTTTCTTCTGCATCGCTGAAGTTGATGTTCAGCAGTACTTTCTTGGAGTTGAAGATGTCGTTGTTGTTGAGTAAAGGCGATTTGATGGCCTCGTCAATGGCCTTGCTGACACGGTTTTCTCCCTCAGCATAGCCTGTAGACATGAGGGCAACACCTCCGTTTTCGAGAACGGTCTTTACGTCCTGAAAGTCGAGGTTGATGCGTCCGCGCATTGTGATGATTTCTGCGATGGAACGTGCAGCTACGGTCAAAGTATCGTCGGCACGAGCAAAAGCGTTGATGACGGTGAGTTCGGGATAAATCTCACGCAAGCGCTCGTTGTTGATGACGAGCAATGCATCGACATGTTTCTTTATCTCTTCCACACCCTCCAATGCCTGATCAATCTTCTTATTGCCTTCGAATAGGAAGGGGATGGTGACAATACCTACCGTCAGGATGCCCATTTCCTTGGCACACTTGGCAATGATAGGTGCAGCACCTGTGCCAGTACCACCGCCCATTCCAGCAGTGATGAATACCATCTTTGTGCCATCGCTGAGCATGTTTTTGATGTCATCCATGCTTTCCATAGCAGCCTGACGAGCACGCTCGGGACGATTACCTGCTCCGAGTCCTTCCTTACCCAACTGCAGAATTGTGGGTACAGGACTGTCCTCGAGGGCTTTCTTATCGGTATTACACAACACGTAGGTGACGTCGTGAATGCCTTCGTTAAACATGTGGTTAACGGCATTGCCGCCACCGCCTCCCACGCCAATCACCTTGATGATGCTGGGATTATTGACATGCTGGAAACCTGTGAACTGGATTCCTCCGTCCATTCCGAAGATGTCTTTCGTTTCTTGGTCCATATTCTTATGTGATTACGTGGTTATTATTCGTCTTCTTCTTCGTCGGTGAATATCTTCTGAAGGACACGTCCAAACTTCTTGAAGCCTTCGCCAAACTTCCTCTTTTGTTTGGGTTCCTTGTTTATCTCTTCTACCTTTTCTTCGACTTCCGTGGCAGGTGTGTTAACGGGAGCACCGGTCAGACCTTCACCATTCTCTTCCTCCACCTTTGGTTCTTGTTCACCATCCTCTCTAACATCGGCACAATTGGTGTCTCCATGCATGAGCAGAGCTATCAGCGTATCGCAGCTGTTGCCTTGGGGCGCTGTTACTCCAGCACCTACGTCGACAGTGGTGATAAGCGATTTAGCCACCTTTACTCGCTGGAACTTTGTAAAGTGCTTGATGGCTTCAGGCATGTCTCTGAGCTGTGCTGCTGCTCCAGTAATGATAATACCTGAGAGCAGTGTGTTGCTGACATTCTCAATCTGATGCCATACGTTGGCGATGATTTCTTCCTGGCGAGCGCCGATGATGTTTTGCAATTCGTTTTCTGACAGTGTACGCTCGTTGCTAATGGACAATTGTTGAGGCGTATCGCTCTCTGCTGCTACATACGCAATACCATATTTACGCTTAAGTCCTTCAGCCTCTTCGAACTCCATTTGATGAGCGGTGGCAATGTCGTTTGTAATGTTATTTCCGCCCAAGGGGATGACTACAAGGTGACGGAGGAGGTTGCCATTATCGACAGCCACAGTTGTAGTGCCTGCTCCAAAGTCAACCATAGCGCAACCCGAACGCTTCTCACTATCGGAGAGCAGCACGTCGGCCAGTGTCATGGGAGCAATAAACATGTCGGCAATCTCAATACCTGCCATGCGCATGCACTTCTGGATGTTTTCCACAAGAGTGTTTTTTGCCACGATGTTTAGGAAACGGGCTTCAATCTGGTCACTTTGTATGCCCACAGGGTCGGCAATGGTTCGATTGCCTACGACGTACTCTTGAGGTACAACGTCAAGAATCTGTGCATCGGTGTACTGTGTGGCACGGTTGTTGTCCATCAAGTTATCCACCAGTTCGGGCGTAATCTTTACTTTCATCTCCAATCCGCGTGAGATGAAGTTGCCGTCAGAGTGTAACGACTGACCACCTATGCCTACGTATGCACGGCGGATGTGGATGTTTTGGTTCTCGCCCAGACGTGTTACGATGTTCGTGATGGCTTGTGTCGTTTTGTCGATGTTGTAGATGACGCCACGTTGTATGGCATCGGTGGTGCGTTCTTGCTCAATGTCAAGAATCTGGATAGTGCCATCGGGCTTCTTTTTGCCGGCGATGCCTCGGATGGAGGATGTTCCGAACTCCAGAGCTACGATAATCTCTTTTTCTGCTCCCATAATTGTATATATTTATTGTTTTATTCTTTCGTGCAAATTATTTGGTCGGCGTATGTCGCATCAATGACATTGTATTTGTTCCACCCCGCCTTAGGCATAGCCTTATCGTAGAACAGACGTACGCGAGCCAGTTTCTCAGTGAGATCTTTAGGTTCGCCAAGCCGAATCTTTTGTTCGCAGAATCGGGGTATAATCTCTATGTGACCTTGCTCGTCAACATCGATTTGTTGAGTCTGCCGCCTCCAGTAGTCATCCGTCTTGAGCAAGCGGCCTAAAGGCAGAAGTTTGGTTGCGGCATATTTGCGAGTGACATGCCCTGTGATGACAGGTAAGTCATTGTTGAGTCCACCAGCCGGCATGATTTGTCCTTGCTCTCCAATATAGAATTCATCACCATCGTTGGCAAAAACGTGAAGCATGGGATGGACGGGGGTAATGCGAATGCATATTTTGCCCGATGCCGTGTGGTAACAAGAGACGGTGTCGATATAGGGATTGTCGGCTAACATCTTCTGAATGCCACGCACATCAACATCGGCTAGTTTCTTCCCTTTTGGACTTATCTTCTTTTGAGCCAAAAAATTCGCCACCATTGGTTCGTCGATAAGACGGGCTTCAACAGAATCGGTAAACTGGTATTCAATGCCCGTACACAGCATCTCCTGTGGGGAACGACTGACCTTTATCAGGGCAAAGATGAGATAGCCCACAGCGGCCAGCAAGAGCAGGGTTTTCAGTAGGGTCTTTATCATGCCTTCTCGTTCAGTATCTGGGTGATTTCTTGGGCATAGTCTTCAATATCGCCAGCCCCAAGTGTGACAAGAACGTCAAAATCTTTGCGACGCACAATGTCGGGTATCTCTTCCTTATGGCACATCTCTTTCTTCATACCTGGGCGCAGGTTGTCGTAGATGAGTTTACTGGTAATACCTGGAATAGGTAATTCTCGAGCGGGATAGATGTCAACTATCGTTACGTCGTCGAGCAGTGAAAGCGCATCGGCAAATTCACGATAGAAATCACGTGTGCGACTATATAGGTGTGGCTGGAAAATAGCTTTTACTCGTCTGCCTTCATACAATTGCTTAACACTGAGTACGCTCTGACGTATTTCCTCGGGATGGTGGGCATAGTCGCTCAGGTAAACCATTTGGGGAGTGCGTACATGGAAATCGAAACGGCGGTCAACACCACTGAACGATGCCATTCCCTGACGGATTTCTTCCTCTGTTGCCCCGGCCAGCTGAGCCAGCGCCATTGCAGCAATGCCATTCTCAATATTGACAGTGACGGGAACACCTAAGTTAATTCCTTTAATGTTGCCTAATGGGGAGATGAAGTCAAAAGTGATTTCACCGTTACCAATTTTTACATTCTCAGCATGGAAATCGCCATTGTCACGACTATAGGTGTATGTTGTTACTCCTTCCTTTGTGTTTGGTTGCATCTTCAGTCCTGTGTGCAGGATAAGATAACCGCCCGGTTGTATGAGGCTGGTGTAGTGACGGAAACTTTCAAGATAGGCTTCTTCATTTCCGTAAATATCCAAATGGTCGGCATCGGTGCTAGTGATAACCGTAGCCCATGGACGAAGCCAATGGAACGAGCGGTCGAACTCATCGGCTTCTATGACAACATACTCACTCTTTGCACTGAGGATGTAGTTTGTGCCATAGTTCTTTGTGATGCCACCCAAGAAGGCGTTACAATCAACATGGCTTTGGTGCAGTAGGTGGGCTGCCATCGAACTGGTTGTAGTCTTACCATGTGTGCCAGCAACACAAAGCCCCTTGAGGGTACGGGTAAGTGTGCCAAGAACTTGTGCGCGTTTTTGCAGGTCGAAACCATTCCGCTTGAAGTACTGTAGTTCGGCATGTTCGGCAGGAATAGCCGGAGTATAAACAATAAGACAAGTGTCTGGGTCGAGGCATTCGGTGGGAATCAGTCCGATATTCTCTTCATAATGAATGTGTGCGCCTTCTTCTATAAGACGTTTGGTAAGGTCTGTAGGCGTTTTGTCATAACCGCCCACGGTAAGCCCTTGATTAAGGAAATAGCGGGCTATGGCACTCATGCCAATGCCGCCAATGCCAATGAAATATACTGCTTTAATATGTGATGCTTCCATAATTAATGTTCTGCTTTCTTTGCGAGTTTGATAACTTCCTGTGCGATAATCTTAGCCGAATCCTTATAGGCCATCTTATATGCATTCTCACCAAGTGCCTTTAGGCGTTCTGGCTTCGTTACGGTCTCCATGGCCAGAGGAATCAACTTCTCTTGTGCCTCTGCATCCTTAATCATCAATGCGGCATCTTTCTTGACAAGAGCCATAGCATTGCACGTCTGGTGGTCTTCTGCTACATTGGGTGAAGGCACCAAGATGGATGGTTTACCTAAAAGACATAGTTCACTTATACTACTTGCGCCAGCACGTGAGATGACTAAGTCAGAAGCCTTGTATGCTTGGTCCATACGGGCAATGAAATCGGTAACGTAAAGGTTTTCAGGTTTGCCTTCCTCATCTAAGATTTCTTGTATCTCTTTGTAATAGAAACCGCCTGTTTGCCAGATGAACTGTGTACGCGATTTCTTTATGGAGTCAAGGTTCTTTAATACGCTTTCGTTGATAGTGCGTGCTCCTAAACTACCGCCAATAATGAGAACTGTTGGCAGGTCGGGCTCTAATCCAAAGATTGCCGATGATTCTGTCTTGGTAAGGGTAGGGTCGAGCAGACCTTGCCGAACGGGATTGCCAGTAAGGATGATGGTTTCTTTAGGGAAGAAACGTTCCATGCCTTCATAAGCCACACATATCTTTTGTGCCTTCTTGGCCAATGTTTTGTTCGTGAGCCCGGCATAAGAGTTCTGCTCTTGGATGAGACAAGGGATTCCCAAATCGTAGGCAGCATTCAATGTGGCACTGCTTGCATAACCACCTACGCCCACAGCTACGTCGGGTTTGAATTCCTGCAAGGTTTTCTTGGCTATGCGTTTGCTTTTTAGGAAGTCGATGACCACACCGATGTTGGCAGGTTTCCACAAAGGACGATATAGACCGCGGATGGGCAGTCCCACAATTTCGTATCCTGCAGAAGGAACACGTTGCATCTCCATTCGCCCTTCGGCGCCAACGAAAAGTATCTTTGTCCGAGGTTCTAATTCACGGATAGCGTTGGCAATGCTTATGGCGGGGAAGATGTGGCCTCCCGTTCCGCCTCCGCTTATGATGATTTTCAATTCACTCATTATATTTCAGTTTGCTCTGGTTTTTCTTCTATCTTTTTAGCGGTGTAACTTACGCTTAATATCATTCCTATATAGGCACAAGTGATGAATGTGGACGTTCCTCCCTTAGACACTAACGGCAAAGGTTGTCCTGTTACTGGCATAGCGCCTACACTTACGGCCATGTTGACCATAGCTTGAACTACTAGCATCAACGATAGTCCCATTGCCAGATAGGCGGGGAATCGATTTCGACAGCGTTCTGCTATCCGCATGGCTCGATAAAGCAATAACAGATAAAGGAACATCACCAATATGCCTCCTTCAATACCTGCTTCCTCAATGATAATGGCATAGATGAAGTCGCTGACGGCGTGAGGGAGGAAGTCGCGTTCCACACTTTGGCCTGGCCCTTTTCCAACAACATTGCATGTTGCAACGGCAATACGGGCGTGTGTCACTTGTATATTGTCGTGAATGTTATACTCTGCAGGATCGTTAGGCAGGTCACTACCGCTTTTGATACGATTCGACCAAGTCTCAAAACGATGGAGCATGGGCAATTCACTGATTTTGTGGGCAGTTTGGTCGGGGGTAAGTTTCAATACACTATAGCCTAAACCACCAATAGTGACTATGCTGATGACCACTATCCACATCCATTTCTTAGGAGCTTGGGCATACCACGTCATTAGGAACATTACAATAAAGATAATGCCTGCAGTGGAAAAATTCTCACCAACGATAAGCAAGCAGATAATTCCCGTTAATAGAGCCACACAATTGAAGGCCAATTGCGAAGCTCCTCCAGTCGTCTTGTCACGGAATGTAGCCAAGAGCATGGCCACAGTACCGACTAAAGAAATCTTGGCGAACTCTGATGGCTGTATGGTGATGCCGAATATACGAATCCATCGGGCGGCATCGTTAATGCTACCCATGAACAATACTACAATGAGCAGAATGAAGGAAACAAGAAGTCCCAATACACTAAGGAACTTGAAACTTTTACATGGCATCTTGTGTATGAGCCAGGTAATGAACAAACCAATGGCGACATATGAGGTATGCTCCACCACAGGTCCCCAATAGTGTCCCGAGCTATAAGTCATTCGGCTCGACGCACTATAGACTTCAACGATAGATATCATGCAAAGTGCCAGCAATATCATCCACACGACACTATCGCCTTGCAGGAATCCTTCTTTCTGTATTTTGATGCCAGATAGCTTCATCTTCTAATTTCCTTACCTTTTATATATTGCATGTGCGTACGAGGGACTTGAATTGTTCGCCTCGATCCTCCATGTTCTTGAATAAATCAAAACTGGCACAACAAGGGCTCAACAATACCACGTCACCCGCTTTTGCCATACGCATGCACGCTTCAACACAATCTTTCATGCTGTGGGTGTCAGCAACGGGGAGTCCCAGATGGTCGAATGACTGATGTAGTCTCTCATTGTCAGCTCCCAAGTATACTAGTCCGGCACACTTCTCTTTTACAATATCGAAGAGCACAGAATAGTCGTTGCCTTTGTCGCGTCCACCTACGATAAGGATGGTAGGACGATTCATGGCTTGCATTGCGACGTAACATGCATCGACATTTGTTGCCTTCGAGTCGTTGATGTACAATACCCCATCGCGCTCTATTACACGTTCCAATCGGTGTTCCACACCTGGGAAGTCATTAAGACATTGCCGAATGAGTTCCTCAGGAGCACCAGCCTGCTTGGTTGCGAGATAAGCCGCTAATGCGTTTCGCTTGTTGTGCTGGCCCATTTGAGAGAATGTCAGATTGAGACTCTCAAAATCGCTGTCTTTGAAAGGACATAGTGTTGGCTTGCCTTCTCTTGCCGGTTGTGACGAGGGTGTAGGCTTGGGACTATAGCCTTCGGCTCGCTTTTGTAATTCATTTTCGATATGCTCGTCTTGTTGCCAGAAGACAAAGATGTCTTTGTCGGTTTGATTCTGGATAATGCGCATCTTCGAATCGACATAGTTCTGCAAGTTGAACTCATAGCGATCCAGATGGTCAGGAGTTATGTTCATTAGTACGGCAATGTCTGCACGGAACTGGAACATGTTGTCGAGTTGGAAAGAACTAATCTCTAGTACATACCAGTCGTGGTCTTCTTCGGCTACCTGCAGGGCATAAGAGCGTCCTATGTTCCCAGCCAGGCCAACATCGACACCCCATTTCTTCATGATGTAGTAGATGAGGCTTGTAGTCGTGGTCTTGCCATTTGACCCCGTGATGCATATTGTCCTTCCATGACTGTAGGGTTGGGCAAATTCCAGTTCAGAGAGAATGGGCGTTCCCTGTTCAATGAGCCTGCGTACGATTGGCGCCGTATCAGGTATGCCTGGACTCTTTACTATAGTGTCGGCATCTAAGATGCGGGCTTCAGTATGTCCTCCCTCTTCCCATTGTATGTGATGTGAATCGAGTTGCTCTTTATAATGGTCCTTGATGACGCCCATGTCACTGACAAACACATTCCATCCTTGCTTTTGGGCTAGGATGGCTGTGCCTATTCCGCTTTCTGCGGCACCAAGTATAACAATCTTTCTCATATTCTCAATCTCTCTTTATCTAATCTTCAGCGTTATGATGGCTAATGCAGATGTGATGACGGTTACAATCCAGAAACGGGTGGTGATCTTAGACTCCAACCAGCAACCCTTTGGCCAATTCCACAAGATTCGTAAATCAGGAGATAGCTGACCAGGTTTGATTCGGAAGGCATCGTGTATAGGTGCACGTTTGAAGACTCTCCATTTCAGTCCCCGACGGTTGCCCATTTTGGCATAGTTGGTTTGCAATAGCACGCTGACACTCTCGCACAGGAACACGAAACACAATACAGGAATGAGTAGTTCCTTGTGGATGATGACGCATATTACTGCAATAATACCACCAATGGCCAGACTACCCGTGTCACCCATAAATACCTGAGCCGGATAGGCATTATACCATAGGAAACCTATCAGTCCACCCATGAAGGCCATGAGGAAGATAACCAGTTCCTCACTTCCAGGCACATACATGATATTGAGGTATGAGGCCATTCCGATGTGACTACTCGTATAGGTTAGGATGGCAAGGGCAAAGACGATGATGGCTGAATTTCCAGCGCACATACCGTCCATGCCGTCGTTCAGGTTTGAACCATTGCTGACGGCCATAACCACAAATGTAGTAACAAGGACAAACAGAATCCATCCGGCGGCATTTTTATATTTGCCTGTCCAATTCATGGCCTCCGTATAACTGAGGTTGTTGTTCTTTACGAAGGGGATGGTTGTTATGGTGCTTTTGACGGGTTCACTCTTGTACACGACCTCTGTTCCGTTTTCGTTTGAAACTTGAACATTCTCACGAATCACGGCATCTGGACTAAGCCATAACGTCAGTCCAATGCCAAGACCCAACAGAGCCTGACCTGCCAGTTTCAGGATAGGGCGTAACCCATCCTTCGAAATCTTCATCTTAATATAATCGTCAACAAAGCCGATGCCTCCCAACCATAAGGTGGTGACAATCATCAACAGCATATAGATGTTGCGCAATCGACCAAGCAACAGGCAGGGAACCACTGTGGCCAGAATGATAATAATACCACCCATTGTAGGTACACCTTTCTTTTCCACACCATAGGGATCTATGGTTATGTCGCGTTGAGCTTCGCTGGCATTATGGCGTTTCATCCATTTGATGAAATATTCACCAAACCAGATGCTGATGATAAGAGAGAGCACCAAAGTGAGGATAGCACGGAATGAGATGTAGGACCACAGATGTGCTCCAGAAATTCCAAACTGGCCGAGATATCTAAAGAGATAGTATAACATCTTTTATTACGAATTACAAGTTTCTTCTCAATTGTCAACTTATTCCAAAGCACTCACGGATGACCTCATGGTCATCGAAGTGATGCTTCACGCCTTGTATGATTTGATAGTCTTCGTGTCCTTTGCCAGCCACCAGCACAACATCTCCAGGCTTTGCCAACATGCAAGCCGTGCGAATAGCTTCGCGACGGTCGACAATGGTTATCACTGTACGACGCTCTTCGTCCGTTAGTCCAGCCAGCATATCGTTGATGATGTCTTGTGGTTCTTCGAAGCGAGGATTGTCACTTGTGATGATGACGCGATCGCTGTTCTTTACGGCCTCTTGTGCCATAAGCGGGCGTTTGCCCTTGTCGCGATTACCGCCAGCACCGCAGACAGTCCAGCATTGCCCTTTCTTCTGTAAGACTTCGTTGATTGTAGAGAGGACATTGACCAAAGCATCAGGCGTATGAGCATAATCGACGATAGCAGTTACGCCTTCACGACTGCGTATGGCTTCGAAACGTCCGTTAACGGGCTTCATCGTACTCAAGGCAATAAGCACTTCTTCTGGGTCTTTACCCATCATAATAGCTGCCCCATATACAGCCAGCAGATTGCTGACATTGAAGCGTCCGACAAATTGTACAAACACTTCTCGTCCATCGATGTTCAAGTTCATACCCTCGAAGCCTTCTTCAAGAATGCGGGCTTTAAAGTCGGCAGACGTGCGTTGGGCATAAGTGCGAACTGTTGCTTGAGTGTTTTGTACCATGAACATGCCGTTCTTGTCATCGGCATTGGTGATGGCGAAAGCATCCTTGGGCAACATGTCGAAGAATCCCTTCTTGGCATCGCGATAGGCCTCAAAGGTCTTGTGATAGTCCAGATGGTCGCGGGTTAAGTTTGTAAATAATCCGCCAGCAAAGGTCAGTCCACCTATGCGGTGTTGAACGACAGCATGTGAACTAACTTCCATAAAGGCGTATTGGCAACCCTCATCGGCCATTTGTCCTAAAAGACGGTTGAGTGTGATAGGGTCTGGGGTTGTACATTCCGTGGGGATAGCCCGTCCATCGATATAGTTGCAGACGGTACTGCACAATCCCACTTTGTATCCAAATTGGCGGAACATGGTGTAAAGCAAGGTCGCAATGGTGGTTTTACCATTGGTGCCAGTAACACCGATAAGTTTCATCCGCTTTGTTGGGTCACCATAGAAGTGCGTGGCCAATGCTCCAGCAACGCTCTCGGTACTTTCGTATTGAACGAAGGTAACACCCTCTTGCGGCTCAGTAGGAAGTGTCTCGCAAACGATGCAGGTTGCACCCAGTTCCAATGCTTTGGGAATGAACTGGTGTCCGTCCACTTGCGTACCCTTCATGGCTATAAAGGCATTGCCCAGCCCGATACGTCTCGAGTCTATTTCTATGCCCGTTACTTCGATGTTGTCATTGCCAACAATCTTCAGGGGCTGCGTTTCTTCAATCAGTTGCTTTATTGTCATTATGCTCTAAATTATCCTGATAAGACGTTTTTATTTTAGGTTTATTGTAATTGTTCTTCCTTTTGCATTCTTAGTGCCGGCAGGTATGCTCTGCTCTTGTACGACACCAGCACCCCTTAAGCGCACTTTCAACCCTGCGCTTTGCAAGGCATAAACGGCTTTGCGAGCACCCATGCCCACCACATCAGGAACTTCGCCTGCCACCATATTGGTTTTCTCACGAACCAGTTCGGGGGTAAAGATGCTGGTGGAATCAGATGCTTCGCGTGGGTCGCGGTATACGCCTTGGTTCATCACCAACTGGCTAATCTCACTGAATACAGGACCGCATTGTCCGCCTCCTGATGCCGGAAGACCGCGTTTGCGGATACAAACGATGCACGAATACTTTGGATCGTCGCTGGGGAAGTATCCGCAGAAACTAACCATATAGGCGTGGCTGGCATAACTTCCGTTCTCGGCCACCTGTGCTGTTCCGGTCTTTCCACTTACCTTGAAACGCTTGTTACCTGCTTTCTTACCTAGACCCTCGCTGACTACTTTCTCAAGAATGGTGCGAATATCGCGTAGGGTATGGGGCGAGCAGATGCGTTCCTTAATGACTTCAACAGGGAACTCCCGAATGACTTGACCGTTTTGCATTTCAGCCTTCACGAATCGTGGACGGACAAAGCGTCCGTTGTTCGCAATAGCATTGTAGAAAGCTACGGTACTGATGGGAGGAATCATGGTTTCATAGCCGATGCTCATCCACGCCAAAGCGGTCTTTGACCAGTTGCCCTTTATCTTGTCGGTATTGGGCATGCGGACACGTGGCTTAGCTCCCATGGGCAATCCCAAATCAATACCCACACCAAGGTTATAGAGTCCTTGCACATACTTCTCCGGACAATCGTGATAGGCATCATCGATGAGGCGGCTCACGCCAACGTTTGAACTATATTCCAACACTTGGGTTACGTTCAAAGTGCCATATCCACCACGATGCCAGTTGTGGTCTTTCATGGGTCGGCCATGCATGATATATATGCCACTACCCGTCTCAACGGTAGTTTCGGGCGTAATCTTCCTATCTTCCAAAGCCACCATGATACTACCCGTCTTGAAGGTGGAACCTGGTTCCCATAGGGCATTGATGGCATCGTTCTGTGCCTCGATGTATACGCTTTCGCCAGTTTGTTCGTTGCGATAGCGTGTCATGCTGACCATTGCCTTGATGTCGCCCGTCTTCACTTCCATCAGGATGACTACGCCCTTGTCGCCGTTCACCTCTTTAAGTTTGTTGACGATAGCCTTTTCGGCAATGTCTTGCATAGTGACGTCGATAGTTGATACCAAATCGTGTCCGTTGACGGGCTCTGTATCGAAGAAATCGACGGTTTGCTTATAAACGCGTGAACGGTGTTTGATGCCGTCTTGTCCACGCATGAGGGTGTCGTAGCACCATTCCAAACCGCTCGTTCCGCGTATGGAGTCGGAGAGGGAGTCCTTTGCTACATCGCCCAATGTGCGGCTGGCAAGTGAACCATAAGGTTTCACGCGAAGCATGATGCGCTCTGGATTGAAGCCGCCCTTTAAAGGCGATTCGCATAGCAAGGGCAGTTCTTTCACTTGCTTGTACTGGATGTAGCTGGCCATTTTGGGATAGAGGTTCCAGGCATGTGAATTACGCCTTCTTCCCTCGAGGAAACGGTCTTTGAACCATTGTTTCGATTTGTCCGGGAAGATGCGTGCAAGTCCCTCGGCTATGCTATCGGCCTTGCAGTTTACCATCGAATCGCGCCAGGCTTGTGCCTTAACACGGGCTGTCGAGTCTTTGTCAATGACAACATAGTCCATGAACAGTCGATACTTGGGTAGTGAAGCCACCATTACCCGACCATCGGACGACAGGATGTTGCCACGCATGGCAGGAACGACGATGCTGTCCGATTCGAACCGCTTGCCTACCTGCCTCCAGTAATCGGCTTGCACAAGCATGGTCTTCAGGGCTGTGCCTAGGATATATGCCCCAATGAGACAGATACCTATCAGTATCATTCGGAAGCGCTTGATGGATTTTCTATTGTTACTTGCCATGTGTGCTTAATCATTGGGGTTAATTGTGAAAGGCGGTTCCTTGGGCGTAGTTATGGAACTGTCGCCCCAAGCCTTCAGCCGTTCTTCGATTTGGCTTTGACGTGTCTTCGTCGTCAGTTCACTCGAACGGGTAAGTGAACGGAAACGCCAGTCTTCCACTTCCTTTTGCAGTTGTTCCTTCTGAATGATTTCCTGCTGGGCCTGATAGCGATTGGTCACCATCAGCAATATGCCTGCCAATATCAGCAAAAGCAAAGGAATCTGGCGGAAAAACATTTCTCCGTCGATTTTTATCGAACGCACCACGTCGCCAATACTTTTGCTCTCGTTGGCGTCCGATTCACCTTCTGTGAAGAGAGAACCCCACAAGCGACGGCGTTGCTGTTGCCTTTGGGTCTTCACGTCCTCAGTATCTTTTTTCTTTATTTCGTCCATTTAATCTAAATACTCAAATTTCAACACTCAACCTTCTCCGCTACACGTAGCTTGGCACTACGACTGCGGGGGTTCTGATTTTGTTCCTCGTCGCTTGGAACTTGCATCTTCCCTACTGCACGCAAGGGCGCAAGGATGTTGCCATAGATGTCTTGCTCCATCTCGCCCTCTGGGTTGCCGCTTCGCATAATGTTTTTCACCATGCGATCTTCCAGCGAGTGGTAAGTCAGCACTACCAGTCGCCCTCCGGGTGCAAGCAGGTTCGTTGCTGCTGTCAACATTTGTCTCAAGGCCAGCATTTCGCCGTTTACCTCTATGCGAAGCGCTTGAAACACGCGTGCCAGATCTTTCTTCTCTCGCGATTGTCCCACCAGAGGAGTCAGCACCTGCGCTAGTTCGCCAGTGGTGTTTATCGGGTTGATAGAGCGAGCCTTCACTAATGCGGCTGCCAGGCGTCGGCTTTGTTTCAGTTCGCCGTACAGGTAGAAGATGTCGGCCAACTGGTTTTCCGAGTAGGTGTTGACTACGGTGTGTGCCGTCAAGCGTGCGCGTTGGTTCATGCGCATGTCCAAGGGCGCGTCAAAGCGAAAACTGAATCCGCGCTCTCCTTCGTCCAGATGATGACTGCTCACGCCTAGGTCGGCTAAGATTCCATCCACGTGCTCGCACTCGTAATATTGCATCCAGTTCTGCAAGTAACGAAAGTTGCTTCTGACAAAGGTGAAGCGTTCGTCCTCGGGTGCTCCAGCTATGGCGTCAAGGTCTTGGTCGAATCCGTAGAGGTGTCCGCAGGTGCCAAGGCGATTCAGTATTTCTTTGCTGTGTCCCCCACCTCCAAAGGTTACATCTACATACACTCCGTCGGGTCTGATTTGCAGGCCTTCGAGTGCTTCTTGAAGCATTACAGGAGTGTGGTAGTCGTAACTCATTTTCAGTGAAAAATCTAATTCAGTCGATATTCGGGCGTAAAGGTACAAAAAAACTTTCATATTTCGGTTTTAAAATCTAAATTTATTTTTCAAAATTTTGCATTTTTTTTGCCGTGTTGCGGAAGGGGGTCAGAAAGGGCTCTTTTTAGGGCTTTCTTTTATACGTGCGCGCGTTATAATATAATAATGTATGCTCTTTTCTTGACATCTTCCAAAGTGGCGTTATTTGGCAGGTTTAGAAATTTGTATTCTCGTCCGTTTTCTCTCTTTTAGCATTCCTATTCTGGGGAAATATTGAACCCTTGTTCGATTGCACTTGAACCTAGGTTCGATTTGCCTCGTACGCTTGTTCGATTACACTCGAACCTAGGTACGACAAATGTCGCATTTAGATATGCTGAAACGGATGTGCTTTTCCGTCAAAAATCGTCCATTTCATCGATAGAAATCCTACTTTTGAGCAAGGTGTTTCGAATATGTCTCCTGAGACGATTTTGAAAGGTTAAACCGATGAAATTTGGGTATTTTGAACTGATAATACCAAAATTCCTCGCGCGTATGAGAGAAATTGTGTTCCTTTGCACTCGTTTTTAAGGAAAAGGACATTATTAGGTAATTTTTTAACGAAATATGATGAAGAAATTTCTTTTACCGTCACTCGCATTGCTGGGAATGTTGATGGGAAGTTGTATTGGTGATGAACCCCTGAATGCAGAGTGCGACATCGAAGAAGTGAGCCTGACGATGGCAGATGCTGAAAGCATCTTTTATCATGAGTATGATACCTTGCAGGTTGTTTCTTCTGCTGTTGATAGTGTAGGTTTCCTCATTCGCTATGATAAGAATGTCGGAGAGTTGCCCCTGAATCTGAAGCTGACACCTGGTGCAAAGCCCTATATCATGGAGAATGGCGGATATGTTCCTTTCAAGCAAGGTTCATTGGTGGATTTCTCTAACGAGCAGGTTCGCCAATTCCGCATCGTTTCTCAGGATGGCAGATGGGCTCGGCTCTATCGCATCAATATCGTTCACGATCAGGCACCTGAAAGGGAGCACTTGTTCATGAACATTACTTTCGACTATTTCGAGCTGAACAGCACAGGCAAGTACCATGTTTGGCACGGTGTCGAGGAAAATAGCATCAGTTACGACCAATGGGCTACTGGTAACCCAGGTTTTAATTTGAGTAAGTCGAGTGCCAAGGTTGAAGAGTATCCTACTTTAGGTGTGCAGACAGGTGGCGTTGATGGTGGTCCTTATTTGAAACTGGAGACACGCGACACGGGTGCTTTTGGTCGCATGGTAAACATGCGTTTGGCTGCAGGTAACCTGTTTATCGGAACGTTCGATGTAGCCAATGCTTTGAAGGATGCTATGGCTGCGACTCGTTTCGGTCTGCCTTTCAAGCACAAGCCCGTAAAGGTAAGCGGTTGGTATAAATTCAAGGCAGGCGAGCGGTTCCAAGATCGCAAAGGAAACGCAGTTGACCGCGTTGACCAACCTGATATTTATTGCGTAATGTATCGCAATCAGGATGCAGATGGCAATCAAGTGCTTCTTTACGGAGACGATGTGCTTACAAGTCCGGCAATCGTGGGTCTGGCTCGTATAACTGGTGTTGTGGAGACTGATGAATGGACGAGCTTTGAAATGTCACTTAATTACACTAGCGAATTGGATTCTGAGTTGCTGGAGAACAATGGTTATAGCATGACCATCAGCTTTGCCAGCAGTATCGAGGGCGCTTCATTTGAGGGTGCTCCGGGCAGCGTCTTCTGCGTAGATAATGTGACTATTGAGTGCGAATATTAAATTGAATGAACATCGATCATTGACCATTGACGATTAAACATAGAAGATTGTAGATTGAGATGAGAAAGATAACACTTTTACTTTTTGCTGTATGTATTGCTCTTCCTGCTTTGGCGCAGGATAAGTGGGAAAAGTGGGGACCAACATCGCCTTCACAGGCAGGTTTCCTGGTGCGTGCGGGTTACACCATCGGTGGTACTACACCCTTACCCCTTCCCAATGAAATCCGTTCCATCAACGAGTTCTCTCCCAAGGGAGGTGCCACGATAGGACTGGATGTCTATAAGATGTTTTGGCGTCGTTGGGGTATTATGGCCGGATGGCATTTCTATTACCAAGGATTCCATACGGGTGCAGATGTCAAGAACTACAAGATGTCGCTCACGCAAGAGGGTAATACCATGTCGGGCTATTTCACTGGTCGTGATATCACCAATACCGATATGTGGGGAATGACGTTGCCCGTGATGGTTACCTTCCGCATGTCTTCTCGTTGGAACTTTAGCTTTGGTCCGTACCTGTCGCTCTACTTCAAGAAGCATTTCAAAGGAGAGGTCTATGACAATAAGGACGGCATTGGTTATCTGCGTGTCGATGATCCGACAGGAGAGAAGATTAATATCGACCGCGAGAACCCCGCCACCTACAACTTTAGCGACGATATGCGCAATTGGAATGGTGGTATGGAATTTGTTTTCGACTATAAGGCCACACGCCATCTTAACGTATTCGGTATGCTTGACTGGGGTCTTTCGAGCATCTGGAGTAA
>JAEEGF011279370.1_pt1 | contig 18388 bp, 8 predicted proteins | sample 9134171 | NCBI WGS metagenome assembly JAEEGF01 (sample SAMN16246542, study PRJNA631951) | gut metagenome | biome: gut microbiome; feature: rumen; material: AP-attached | host: Bos | place: Iran: Karaj | collected 2018-10
TCTTTGGCGATATCTTTACTCCGATAGATGAGATGATCCAGTTCCATGGTGAATTGAAAAAGAAGGGTATCCGCACTTATATATTTTCCAACACGAATGACACGGCGGTGAAATGGATCTCGGAGCATTATCCATTTTATAATGATTTCGACGGTTATTTTTTGAGTTACAAGATGAAAGTAGCCAAGCCGTCAAAGGAGTTTTATATCAAGCTGGAGGAAGCCACCGGCAAGAAGGGGAATGAAATCATTTATATCGATGATAAACAGGAGAATATAGACGAAGCACTTGCGCGCGGATGGTCTGCGATCCTTTATACGTCTTCCGAAAAAGTCATCCCGCAGGTGCGGAGTTTGTTAGGAATCGAGTAAAAGGGGATGAAATTGATAAATATGAATAATCTTGTTAATTTAAGAGTCGCAGAAATTTGTAAACTTCTTACCCCGGCGGAGTTGAAATCGCAGTTTCCGCTGCCGGAGGAATCCTATGCGAATATTACCCTGTGGAGAAAAGAGATTTCTAATATCCTGCACAAAAAGGATAAACGTTTTTTAGCGATCGTAGGACCGTGTTCTGTTCATGACGGCAGGTCCGCTTTGGATTATGCCTACCGCCTGAGCGAGCTGCGGAAGAAGGTAGAGGACAAGATCTATCTGGTGATGAGGGTTTATTTTGAGAAGCCGCGCACCACGATCGGGTGGAAGGGATTGATCAATGATCCTTTCATGGACGGCTCCAATGATATCGAAGCCGGTCTGGAGATCGGTCGGAGTTTGCTGCTGAAAGTCGTTGAGATGGGGCTGCCGGTGGCAACGGAGTTTCTGGATCCGATCATCCCGCAGTATATTGACGATCTGGTGTGCTGGTCCGCGATCGGCGCGCGCACATCCGAAAGCCAGACGCATCGCGAGCTGGCCAGCGGTCTTTCCATGCCGGTCGGTTTGAAGAACGGCACGGACGGACGTTTACAGACGGCAATCGATGCCATGATGGCCTGCAACGCGTCTCATTCTTTTGTCGGGATCGATGAGTATGGTGTGACAAGCGTGATCCGCACGACGGGAAATCCGGATGTGCATGTGGTTTTGCGCGGCGGCCGGGATCATCCCAATTATGACAGAGATTCTATCCGGGATTCCATAGCGCTGCTGGAAAAAGCCGCGATGACGACTTCCCTGGTGATAGACTGCAGCCATGCCAATTCCTGCAAGCGTTTTGAACGGCAGGTCAATGTGTGGAATGACATCATTGATCAGCGTTTGGAGGGCAATGAGGATATCGTCGGCGCGATGGTGGAGAGCAATATCAATGAAGGCTCTCAGCCGCTGCCGGTCGAGAAGGATGGAAAAGATATCAAATCACAGCTCAAGTACGGGGTTTCCATTACAGACGCTTGTCTGGGCTGGGATGATACGGAGAAGATGATCTTATCCACCTATCAGAAGTTTTAGGGGAGAGAGCATTTTCCGGTAAGCGTTTTCCGCTTTTCTTCGAGTTATGTTTGAGCTGGTTTCATCTTACGCGCCCTCCGGAGATCAGCCTCAGGCGATTGCCAAACTGGTGGCGGGAGTCAAAGCAGGGGAACGCCATCAGACGCTGCTGGGTGTGACCGGTTCGGGCAAGACTTTTACGATCGCCAATGTCATCGCCCAAATCAATAAGCCCACGCTGATCATTTCGCATAATAAAACGCTGGCGGCTCAGCTGTATTCGGAGTTCAAGGGCTTTTTTCCGCATAACGCGGTGGAGTATTTCATCAGCTATTTCGATTTTTATCAGCCGGAGGCGTATATTCCCCAGACAGATACTTTCATCGAAAAGGATTCCAGCATCAATGATGAGATCGAGCGGATGAGACTGGCCGCGATGAGCAGTCTTTTTTCGCGGGAGGATGTGATCGTGGTGGCGAGTGTCTCCTGCATCTATGGTCTGGGCAGCCGTGAGGAGTATGAGGAAATGCTCATCCAGGTCCGGCGCGGACAGATCATGGACAGGGACGCGTTTTTGGAACGGCTGGTGGAGCTGTTGTACGCGCGCAACGACATCGAGTTTGGCCGGGGCACTTTCCGGGTCCGCGGCGATGTGGTGGAGCTTTTCCCGGCATGGATGCAGGACGCGTTCCGGTTCGAGTTTTTCGGGGATGAGATCGAAAAGATCAGCCGCTGTGATCCGCTGACGGGTGAGACTTTCAGCGAGCTGGAATCGGTGACGATCTTTCCGGCCAAGCAATTCGTTTCTTCCAAGGAGAATCTGATCCGCGCGGTCAAAACGATCAAGACGGAGCTGAATGAGCGGCTGGAATGGTTCGAGCAGCATGGAAAGCTGCTGGAGGCGCAGCGTCTGAAGTCGCGCACGGAGTATGACATCGAAATGATGCTGGAAATGGGTTTTTGTTCCGGCATCGAGAATTACAGCCGGCATATCACGGGACGGCCTCCCGGTTCCAAGCCGTGTACGCTGATCGATTTTTTCCCGAAAGATTATCTGCTTATCATTGATGAGTCGCATGTGACCGTTCCCCAGATCGGCGGAATGTCGGCCGGAGACCGCTCCCGCAAGACGGTGCTGGTGGATTACGGGTTCCGGCTGCCCAGCGCGCTGGATAACCGGCCTTTGCGTTTCGAGGAATTCCAAGCCATGCAGGGGCAGACTATTTATCTGAGCGCTACACCCAGTCCCCGCGAGTTGGAATGGAGCCACGGCAAGGTCGTGGAGCAGATCGTGCGGCCTACGGGACTGGTGGATCCGGAAGTTTTCATTCGTCCCCTGAAGGGGCAGATAGACGATTTGATCGAGGAGATCCGCAAGCGTGCCGAAAAGCATGAGCGTATTTTTGTGACGACGCTGACCAAGCGTACCGCGGAGAAGCTGACCGATTATCTGCGCGATATCGGGATCAATGTCCAGTATCTGCACAGCGAAATAGACGCTATCGAACGTGTGGAGATACTGCGGGCGCTTCGCCGCGGCGACTTTGACGTGCTGGTGGGGATCAATCTTCTGCGAGAGGGACTGGATGTGCCCGAAGTTTCTCTGGTGGCGATCCTGGACGCGGACAAAGAAGGTTTTCTCCGCAGCGCGACCAGTTTGATCCAGACGGCGGGCCGTGCCGCGCGAAACGTCAAGGGACAGGTGATCCTGTATTGTGACGTGATGACCGACAGCATCAAAAAGTTTCTGGCTGTTTCGGAGTACCGCCGCAAGCGCCAGATGGATTACAACAAGGAACACGGCATCACGCCGAAGAGCGTCAGCCGTCCGGTGGAAGAGGGGTTGATGGCAGCTGCCGGGCTTCATCCATCTGCCAGAATGTCCGCTTCTGTCCTGGCGGAGGAGGCCGGGGAGCTGGATCTGGACGAGACGATCGCCGGGCTGCGGGATGAGATGGTGGCGGCCGCGCGGGAACTGTTGTTTGAGAAAGCCGCGCTGATTCGTGATCAGATCCGCGAGCTGGAGCGACTGAAGTCAGGCGGCAAACCGGAAGAAGAACCGGAGAAATATAAACCGCCTCTGCACTTCCGGCGTGGCGTGGCCTTGCGCGAAGCCAAGATCGCCAAGCCTTATCCCAAGCCCCGCAAGAGAAAAAAGAAGTAGTTTTCTGTGAACCATCGATGGTATTAAAAGAACCACGGATGAACACAGATGCGAACAGATAATTTATTCAATAACAACATCTTATGTAGAGATATTGTAACCCACTCATCTCACATTTTTTAACACGGAACGAGGTCGCCGCGTTCTTTTATCTGCCCTTTGTACGATAGAATACGCTGCCTTCTTTGGAGAGGGGAATGGTATAGAAATAGTCTTTTAACCCCGGAACGGTTTGCCAGTTTTTCAGGTCGGGACTGCTTTGCAGAACACCGCCACTGTAGCGGATGGTCAGACCCTGTTCATCCAGGGAAACGGGTAAAATAATCTTCCAGACTTTTGTCGGGAATCCTTCCCAGGAATTGTACCAGCCGGAGTTTCCTTCCAAATAATAGACGACGATCGGAGGAACGTCAAAACACCTGGGATCGGTTTCGGGCGGGTAGCCTTTGAAGTATATCCCTTTCAAGTTTTCACACTTTTCCATAGAGAATAACCTCATGTAAGAAAGTGATTTAGGAAAAGTGACACTTTCTAAGTACTGACAGCTGGAAAATGCTCTTGTTGCAATGCCAGTGACACCTTCGGGAACGATGTAGGATAATGCTTCTTTTCCTGCCGGATATATTAACAAGGCTGTTTTTTCTTTATTGTATAAGACTCCGTCCACACTGCTGAAGTAGATGGTATCTGGGGAGGCATCGATACTGCGCAGAGAAGTGCATCCCGTGAAAATGTCATATCCATAAAAAGTCAGGGCAGCCGGTATCCAGAAGCTTTCCAGACTGGAGCATCCACTGAACGCGTTATCATCAAGCCATGATATGCTGTCCGGAATGGTGATGGTTTTCAGACTGATGCAGTTGGTAAACGCGCCTCTTCCGATAAAGGACATGCTGTCAGGCAGCACGATCCCGGTCAGATTGGTGCAAGAAGCAAATGCCCCAGTCCAAACGCCTTGCAGAGTGCCGGGAAGGTTGACTTGGGACAGTTGTCCGCATCTCTCGAATGTGTAGTCAGGAATTTCGGTCACACCTTCTGGGATCGTGATACTTTTCAGTCGGGTACAATTATTGAATACGTACCAGCTCAGGATACTGATATGGCTTGGAAGTGTGATGGTTTCCAAGTTTGCACAGTTGGCAAACGCATATCCCCGGATGATGTCCATTCCATCCCGGATGTTCACGTTCACCAGGTGGTCATTATTTTTAAAAGCGGAATCATTGAGTTCCGTCACCGTAAATTGATAAGCACCTTTTTGAAACGCGTCGATAGTCAGATTTTCCTCCGTCCATCCGTCATCAGTGACAGAAACGGTCGCTGTCTTTCGGGTGGAGTCTGCTGTCAGCACGGTGTATTTCAGGTAATCTATGGTGAAACTATAACCGGGAACGATTTCCGTTAAAATAGTTCGTACAGGATTGCTGAAAACTGTCTCTCCGTTTTGGCTGACGGAAACGGTGTAGATATTGGCATCATCTGTCATGGAGGCATCAATAACATAGGTATCGTTTACAGCACCGCTGATCGTTGTGCTATTTCTGTACCATTGATAGGTCAGATCCTTTCCTTCAGCGGTCACACTAAAGACCGCAGAGTCGCCTTCGATGTGTTTGGCCGGGTAAGGTTGCTCAACAATGCGCAGGGGCAGCGGATCATTGACCAGATTGTTCACATTGATGCGTCCGCCGGTGGAACATTTTTCACTCAATTCGGGGACGGGATCTACATTCCGCAGGATGCGCTCTTTGATCTTCAGGTAGTTTTCGCCCGGATGCGCCGCCATACACAAGGCCGCGGCACCTGCCACGAACGGGGAAGACATGGATGTTCCCGCCAGCTTTTCATAGAAGGAATTATTCAGGGGCAATTCGCTATTCGGGTCATAAATATAGCCCAGGCTGGTAGAATAGATATCCTCACACGGCGCGAATAATTGTACAGTTTTTTTGCCGTAATTGGACAGACGATAGACTCCGTCATGACTGTCACTGCCTCCGACCGAGATAACATTATCGCACTGAACGCATAAGCCGGAGGGATAGTGCGGCACGATGTCTGTATCTCTGGAGTTGTTGCCGGCAGCGCAGAAAATGAGGATGCCTTTTTCTTTGCAGCGGTCAAATTCTTCCTTATAGATCAATATGTCACCATCATAATCGGATCCCATGCTTATATTGATGATATTGGCTCCGTGTTCACGAGCATAAGCGATCCCTTCGATGATGTCGGCAGTATTAGAGAGTCCCATGTAATCCGTTACTTTACATGCCATGAGCTGAATGTTCCAGGCGACACCGGCGGTGCCCAGACCATTGTTTCCGCGGGCTCCGATGACACCGGCAACGAGTGTGCCGTGCTGGTTGTCATCCATGGGATCAGGATAGAAGGTCCCATTGTAAATGTTGATGCCGTGGATATCACCGATAGTGGGAGAGGAATTTACCCACATATTATCTTTCAGGTCTTCGTGTTTGTAGTTGATGCCGGTATCTATGACGGCCACGATGACCGAAGGAGCTTCGCTGATGGTTTTCCACGCGTAATTAGCTTCTGTGATATTGAATTGATAACACGTCTCCACCGTGTCAAAAGACGGGTCATCCGGGAGACGGGGGACGATCGTAGTTTCGGTCTGGAGAATCAGATTCGGCTCGGCATGGAGCACTTTGCCGCTTTTGACATACTCCCTGGCTTTGTTTTGCACATCATCCAAAGGACTGAATTGGATCAGCTGCCAGTCGTTATTGGCGGCCTTCAGCAAACGCACGGAAGTCACTCCCAGGGTCTTGTTCAGACCATCCAGCTGCGCGGAGGTGACACCCGGTTTTGTTTTGATAAGCAGTTCACCGGGGACCCATTCCCCGGCGGAAAGACCGGAACCGACCAGGAAAAACGCGGTCACACATGCTGAAACGAGTTGGCTTGATAATGTTGATAATTTGTTTTTCATAATTCAATATATCCATTAGCATCCCTTAAAACAGGAAATTGTATTATTTTTTTGTGGCTTACCCTCATAAGCTAACTACATGAACAATAACAAAAAAACAACACGTGTTTTTGTACAGTTTTTATACAGTTCGTGCAATACAATTCTTTGGAAAGAACCATGGATGATACAGATAAATTATTCAATAACAATATATTATCTGTGTGTATCTGTGTTCATTCGTGGTTCAAATAAAAAAGCCCCGACGTGTGCTGGGGCCTTTTGTTAAGGAGTGTTATCCTTTGTTATTTGACCAGTTCCAGTGTTTGGAAGCCGACATCAATGTACTGGCCTCCGGTGGTCTGGTGGCAATGGACCGCGATGACGTTCTTGCCTTGTTTGAATGCGCTCAGTTTGTCTTTCTTGATGTAGCGGTCAATGTAGGTCGTGTAGCCTGTGAAGGTGGCGACCAGCGTTCCATTGATGTAGATCTCAGCATTTTCGTCATGAGCTAAACGCATGGCCAGGTTGTCGGGAATGTCCTGGAGATCGAAGTCGCGGCGGATCCAGATGTCGCTGGTGTTCCAAACCGTACCAATGACAGCCGCAGGAGTTCCTTCAGTCCCGAAACCGGCTTTACCGGTCTTCCAGGAACCGGCATCGAAGTCCGCCGCAAACCAGTTGTCTGCCGGTTTTTCAGTGGTGTACTTCCATTCCAGACCTGTTGTTTCGGCCGTGGGGATGATGGTCGTGCGGATATACTCCGGACGAGTGGGAATAGGAGCCCAGTTCTCAGGATGGAGTGTGTCGCGGTCAGCCCATTTCTTCCAGACATCTTTATTATAGAGCATCTTGATGAAGACCCCACCAACCACAGGACGCGCGGTGAAACCTTGTTTCTTGGCGGTCGTGGTCCAGTACCAGTCGCTCATGGGAGCACGCTCCGGAGCCGCGTTCAGGTATCTGAAGACGGGATCCAGCAATGCTTTGAAATCAGCATCGTTTTGAGTCAGACAGGCTGTCCAGAGGATCCAGTCCAGCTTGGTATAGTCGCTGCGGTTGTCCAGAGGCAGACCGTAGGGCTTTTGGGCTTTCTTGTAGAAATCCATTTCCATTCTGGCGACTTTGTCCGGGAAGAGTCCTAAACCGAGGATCTTGTCCCAAACCAGATTGTATTTCATGCTCCAGGTGCCTTTCTTGTCAAAGGCCAGCTTGTAGTGGTCGCCGTCCAGACCTTCACGCACCCAGCGCTCGGCAAATTCCTGAGCCACCTTGCGGTAGAGCTCGGCGGCGTTCTTTTCACCTTTGACTTCGCTGATCTTGGCAAAAGCGCCCAGTGCGACGATCGCCTTGGCGGAAAGGTTGATGTTGTGAGCCAAGTGACCCGCGAAATCATCGGTGCAGAGCTGGTTTTCAGGATCGAAACCTTTTTCTCTGAGGTAGTCGGCCCAGCGAACGATCAGCGGCCAGTAGGGAGCCACAAAGTCGGTGTTGCCGTCGGCTTCGGTGATAGCGGCCAGGATCAGCATCATATTTGCTGTTTCCTCGACAGGCATCTGATCTCTTTCGCTCTTTTCGCCCGCGCCGTAAACTTGTCCGTTGGCCTGTGGATAAGTGCCGATATCATGCGGGGCAAAGCGGAATCTCCAGCGGGGAGAGCTGGCGTATTCCAGGATAGGAACCACCGTCGCTTTGATCAGAGAAGGACTCATGAAGATCAGCTGCGGAGACTGCGGATAGAAAACGTCCACGGTCCCGATACAGCCGTTGCTGTGATTCTCTTTGCTGAACATGAGAGGCTGTCCGTTGTCATCGGCGACGACTTTGCACGCGGCCAGGGATTGACGATAGGCCAGAGCACAGAGCTTGGCATATTTCACACCGCCGGCATCGGTCAGGTCTTTCATCAGCTCTTCATCGAACTTTTTGCAGGCTTTGGCCAGATCGTAGTATTGATCTCTGGCCTGCATGAACATGTCTTTGGCAGTCTCGCCGTTCCTGCGCCAGTAGGCACGGAGATCTTTTTCCATGTACTGGATGGAGTAATCATCATCATAGCCGACAGCCATGACTATCTCTTTTTCTTTGACAGTGCCGCAGTTGAACGCGAAGGCCAGGACAGGCTGTTTGTTGTTGGCCGCGCGCGGGGTCTGCTGATCCATTGCGGGGAGTTTGCCTTCCTTGACGAATTGAGCACGGGCGGCTTTGCCTTCTGCTACAGTGCTGAGGGGAGCGAAGGAATTATCCGTTCCCGCGTAGAAATAACCCCAGTCGATGCGGATGGAGTCACCCTTCTTGGCGAGGACTTCCTGAGAGGTCGTGCCGATCTTGAGGATGCTCATGCCGTTGAAGTCCGCTCTTTCCCAAGCGACTTCCTGGTCAGGAGTGTTCACCGCGATATCTGCAGCCGCGTCGAAATAGAGGTCTATTTGGTGTTCTTTGCCGTCAGTGGACTTGATGTTCCAGGTCAGGTAGGTCACCGGGCGGGACAGAATGTCCAGGTACTGAGGCAGAGCCGGAGTGGTGAAAGTCAGACTCAATTCGATGCCGGCACCTTCAAATTCATAAATGGTGCGGGTCGGATAGACATTGAGGGACTTTTGAGTCAGAGGTTGCACGTTGCGCGGCAGAGTACCCATCAGACGGTAGGGTGTGCCGTCCACGCGGATCAGACTGCTCATCGGCTGAGCGGCGCTGGTCCAGTGAGCTGTCGGAGCGTCGGTCAGTTTGTCGGCAGGTGACCAGATGCTGAAGTAAGGATCATGAGTGACCAGCGGTGTGGCCGGCGGGATCAGTTCATCACCATGAGGCTGACGAGCCTGCGGCTTTTGATACATTCTCTTGTTGGCCGCAGCGATGGTGTCCACATCCATCTTGATGATCTCACGATCGTAGGTCATGAGGCCGTTGACTTCGATTTCTACGTCGGTGGTCTGAGTATAGACAGCGGCGCTGAGGCCGTTGCGTCCGGCCAGAGGCTGCATCTTGTCGATCAGAGAAATATAGCTTTCGGCCAGTTCATCGGCGTTGGCATAGGAGACATAGCCCCAGTTGCCGTCTTTTTTCCAGAGATGGCCCTGGATGGGATAACCCAGTCCGCCGTATTCACCCAGAACGCCCGCGCGGTTCGCTTCGAGAGCCGGTGCGCCGGGACCGGGATAAACGTGGATGTCCATGACATCGCCGACTTTGCGGTCTGCCCAGCCGGAGGTATTGTTCACCAGACGGGTCGGATCCCACTGCTTGACCAGCGAGACGATGCGCGGAGTATCGAACTGACCCCAGCCTTCATTGAAGGGGACCCACATGACGATACAGGGATGGTTGTAGAACTGGTCGATGACTTCTTTCAGCTCGTACTCATACTGATCGGCGGAGGCTTTGGTGCGGATGATGTCCGGATCCTTGGTGCCGATGTATTTATCGCCGGAGGGCATATCCTGCCACACCATGATGCCCATCTTGTCGCAATGATAGTACCAGCGGTCGGGTTCTACCTTTACGTGTTTGCGAGCCATATTGAAGCCCAGCTTCTTGGTGATCTCCAAGTCGTATTTCAGAGCTTCATCGGTCGGAGCCGCATAGAGACCGTCCGGCCAGAAACCTTGATCCAGAGGACCAAACTGGAAGAGCGGTTCATTGTTCAGCATCAAGCGGTTGATGCCGTTTTTATCTTTGGCTACGCTGATCTTGCGCATACCAAAATAGGAACCGACTTCGTCCACCTTTTCACCATTCTTTAGCAGGGAGACTTTCAGGTCGTACAGGAAAGGAGAATCCGGAGACCAGAGTTTAGGTTCTTTGATGGCTATGCTGAGGCGCTGTATGGAAGTCGTTGATTCGCTGCTGATCAGACTCACGGTGGAGTCTGCCACTTCTTTGCCGGAATCCAGCACAGAGACTTTCCACTCAAAGGATGTACCCTTCTCAATAGCAGTGGGTATCTGGACATAAACACACTTCTCGTCAATGTTGGGAGTGATTTTTAGGTTTTCGATGTAGGTGGTGCTGACAGGTTCCAGCCACACGGTCTGCCAGATACCGGAAGTCGGTGTGTACCAGATGCCGTGCGGATTGCTGATCTGTTTGCCTCTGGGCTGAGTGCCGGAGCTGGTGGGATCCCAAACGGAAACGGTGATCGTCTGTTTCTGATCTTTGACCAGGGCTTTGGTGATATCCATGCTGAAGGCTGTATAACCGCCTTTGTGAGAACCGACTTTCTTGCCATTGACATAAACGGTCGTGTCCCAGTCGCACGCGCCGAAGTGGAGGAGCATTTTCTTGCCGTTCCAGTCCTGCGGCACGCTGAAAGTGCGTTGATACCAGATCTGCTCGCTGTCCTTGACCATTCTCATCACACCGCTCAAAGCGGATTCCACCGGGAAGGGTACCAGGATCTTTTCATTGAAACTTTCCGGTTTGGCTTGATCTCTGCTGACGATGGCGAGATCCCACAATCCGTTAAGATTGATCCAATTATCGCGTGTTAATTGAGGACGCGGATACTCCTGATGAGCGTTGTTCTGGTTTACGTCTTTGGCCCAGCGCGTCATCAGTGGGGCTTCTTTCTTGCTCCACGAGGGGGTATCTGCCCAGGAAGATGTGACTCCACCCAAGGCTAACGCCCCAAGGATAGCTACTAATGATGTTAATTTCTTATGCATAAAAGCTGGAAAAATCATCTCATAAGCAAGGGGGGGTGTCAATGTAAAATGATAACTTGTCAATAGTTGGTGATTTTCCTCTGTATCTGTGCTATAAAAAGTCCGTTAGTTTATGGAAACTAAGACAAAAACGGGAGTTTTCAGAGTCCGTCATCCGGATGTGGGAGCGAATGGTTTGCTCAGACCTGATATTCTTTTTGATTATATGCAGGAGCTGGCCGGGGATCATGCCGAGGAACTGGGGTTTGGTTATAACGCACTGAGAGAAAAACAGTTGACATGGATCTTGTCGCGTTTATGCCTGAGCATCGAGCGGTTTCCGGCTTACGGGGAAGAGGTGCATATCCAGACCTGGCCTTCGGGAGTAGATTCGCTGTTCGCCACTCGTGAATTTGTTTTTAAATGTTCAAAAGATACTCATTCCGAACAGGAAACAATAGCCCGTGCCAGCAGTTGCTGGCTGGTGTTCCATACAGAACGGATGCGTCCGGTTCGTGTTTCCTCTCTGGGAGTGGATCTTTCGGCTTATTCCGACATGCCGCGTTTCTTTCCTGGGCTGGGGAAGATGGTTCGTCAGGAAGTCTCGCATCCTCTGACGGTCAGAGTGATGGAGACGATGATCGACTTGAATGACCATGTCAACAATGCCCGTTATATCGGGCTGGTCTATGACTGGTTGGCGGATCAGTTGGGCAAAATACCGCAGATGAAGAGTCTGCATGTCAATTATGTGGCTGCTACGCAGAGGGGCGCTCTTTTGACGACCGCCGGACGTATCGAAGGACAGCGATTCTATGTGGAATCTTCTGAAGAAAATTCACTCCATTTTCAGGCAGAAGGGGATCTTGTTTGATACAATATATTCAAACTAAAAAAGTTATATATAAAATAGATGTCAGATATGATTTGTGAAGGTTTTCTGGCATTTTTTCCGGTTTTAAGTTAATATGCCCATGGACGTGTGTCTTTTGATACAAAACTATGAGTCTGTTTTTTAGATTTTTGTTACGCTTTTTACTGCGGGTTCTCTATGGATATAAAGTGTTTGGCGGCGAGTGCCTGAAAACAAAGGGACCTGTTATTCTGACGGTGAACCACTCCTCATGGCTGGACGGGCTGTTCCTTTATGCCTCGCTGGGAACGGATTGGCAGTTTGTCACATCCAGTCCAACGGCCAAACTAAGCTGGTTGCACAAGAAATTTGTCTATAACAAGTGGACCGTGCCGATCGAACCCGCTTCCGCGTTTGAATTGAAACGCCTGGCGGAGATCCTGTCCAAAGGCGGCAAACTGGTCATCTTCGCGGAAAAAACGATCTCTACTAACGGCGAGTTGATGAAAACTCAGGCCGGGATCCATTTTCTTATCCAGAAGACCAACGCGAAGCTGATCCTGGGATATTTACGCGGGGCGCGTTATATCAAGGGGGCGGTCTGTCATCCCGGAAATTGCTGTTATTTCCCGCGGGTCGGCTTGTATCTGAAGAACTGCGAGGATATGAACGGGAATCTTCATTCTCCGTCTCAGAACAAAGAAAACCATATCATGACAGAGAATCGCCGTGCTATCTGGCTGCGAGACAGAATGCTGGCCCATCATCTGGAGGTGAATCTGGAGTATGGTCCGCAAACACTTCCTCATGTCGTGAGGTATATGTGCAGGATGGCCAGGAAGGTCTGTATTTGGGAGGATTTTAAATATACCAAGATCACTTACCGCAAGCTGATATTGGGAGCAAGCCTGATCGGCGGTGTGCTGAAAAAGACGCTGAAGCCCTCCGAAGACGGACGAGTCGGCTTTTTGCTGCCGGGTGTTGCTGCCGCGCCGGTCGTTCTGCTGGCTTTGTGGTCTATCGGCAAAGTCCCTACTATCCTGAATTTTAGTGCCGGGATCAAAACGATTTGTGACTGTACCCGTTTATCCAAGATCAAGCAGGTGGTCACATCCCGCAGTTTTATTGAGCAGATCCATTTTGATGTCAAGGCTTTGGCCGATATCGGTGTGGAGATGGTCTATCTGGAGGATGTGCGGCCGCAGATCTCATTTTTCGCGAAAATCAAGAATCTGATTTTCTGCAAATGTCCGATCCCCAAGGGTATTTCCGCCCAGTCCACCGCGGTGATCCTCTTCACCAGCGGTTCCGAAGGAATGCCCAAAGGCGTGGAGCTGACCCATCGGAATTTGATCGCCAACTGCGAACAGGCGGTGCCTTTTGCCAATGTGGCTGATTCCTATAAGATATTCAACGCGCTGCCTATTTTCCACGGGTTTGGACTGATGCTGGGCGTTATCATCCCGATAGTGCGCGGCATCCGCTGCTTTATCTATCCTTCGCCGCTTCATTATAAGATCGTTCCCGGTCTGGTGTATGACACTAAGAGCACGGTGATAGCCTCCACGAACACATTCCTGAATGGATACGCACATTACGCGCAGCCTTCGGATTTCAGCAGTATCCGGTTGTCTATCGTGGGCGGCGAGAAGCTCCAGCCTTCCACGATAAAGAACTACGCTGACCGTTTCATGACGCTTGTTGAGGAAGGTTACGGTGTGACAGAGTGTTCGCCCATCATTTCGGTCAATACAACGTATGATTACAAACCCGGCTCAGTCGGACGGCCTTTCCCCGGTATGCAAGTCCAACTGAAGGAAGTTCCGGGCATCGCAAACGGCGGCCGTCTTCTGGTCAAGGGGCCCAATGTAATGAAGGGCTATCTGAACAAGGAAGCCAATGATGCCTTCAAAACGCTGAACGGCTGGTACGATACCGGCGATATCGCAACGATAGATGAGGATGGTTTCATCACCATTTTGGGACGTGTGAAGCGGTTTGCCAAGATCAGCGGCGAGATGATCAGTCTGACCGCGGTGGAAGACACATTGAAAGAGGCTCTCATTGAACTGGGCTCCGAGCTGGAGCTGGCGGTTTCCTCTGTTCATTGTGAGGATCGCGGTGAGGCGCTGGTTGTGGTCACCAATGACAAACGGGTGACGGATGAAAAAGTCCGCGCGATCATTCGCGAAAGCGGTCTGAGCAATCTCTGCACTCCGCGCAATGTGATGCTGATGGACGCTCTGCCGCGTTTAGGATCCGGCAAGATCGACTACATAACCCTGAAAAAGATGCTGGAAGAATCCTCTGCGCAGAGTTAAATAGAATCTCGTATAGACACGGATAAACATAAATAACTCATTTAATAACAATGAGTTATTTGTGTTTAAAAATGGTTCTCTTTTTGGTGATGCCGCATTGAAGGGGAGGCTGTTTTTTTGCGCTATTTACATTTTTCAAAGAAGGAATAGAATATCCGGGTATGTTGCTTGCAATATTTTTTGCAGCTTGTGTTCTTTTTGGTTTGGGATACCACTTTTATGGTGGATTTGTTGAACGCAAGCTTGAAGTCAATAAAGAAGAGCAGACACCTGCTCACACGATGAGGGATGGTGTGGATTATGATCCCGCCCCTGAATTGGTTTTGTTTGGTCATCATTTCAGCGCGATCGCTGGAAGCGGCCCGATCGTGGGTCCCGTTGTCGCCGGGTTGGCGTTTGGCTGGGGACCGGCTCTGTTCTGGATATTGCTAGGGTGTATTTTTATGGGATCGGTCTATGATTATTCCTCCCTGATCGCCAGTGTCCGCAACCAGGGGAAATCGCTGGGTGAGATCGCCCGTGACTTTTTGGGGAGTTTTTCATATAAGATATTCCTGGCCTTCTTGATGATCGTTCTTTTCTATATCCTGATCGTATTCGTGGATCTGACGGCGGCGACATTCGCTCCGCCTGTGAAAGAGGCTGAGGCGCAGGGTGGTGTTGTGGCGATGGCATCGCTGATCTATATCGGTCTGGCGGTGGCATTCGGATTGACACTGAAACGCTCCGGGCTGTCCGCCGGAAAACTTTCGCTTATCTTTGTTCCGCTTGTTTTTGTGTCTATCTGGGTTTCTATGCGCATACCGCTGATGCCGGAGATGGTGGCAACTAAGACGGGGTTCGATCCTCATTTCTTATGGACGATCGTTTTATTGATCTATTGCGGTGTGGCATCGGTGCTGCCGGTGTGGATCCTGCTCCAGCCGAGAGATTTTCTTTCCTCTTTTCTTCTGTATGCCTGCCTGGCGGCAGGTTTTATAGGGATCGTGGCGGTAGGGATAACAGGCAAGTATACTATCCAGTATCCCTTTTTTACCGGTTTCAATGATCCGGAACTGGGGCCGATCTTTCCGATCCTTTTCGTGACGATCGCCTGTGGCGCGATCAGCGGTTTCCATGGGCTGGTGGCGACCGGAACGACCTCCAAGCAGCTCAATAAGATATCCGAAGCGCGACCTATCGCTTATGGCGGAATGCTGGTAGAAGGGGTGCTGGGGGTGCTGTCGCTGGCAACGGTGATGATCTTGACTGTGGATCCTGAAATCCCACCTACGACATTGTTCGCGTCCGGTTTAGGAAAATTTATGAGTGCTTTTGGTATCAACTCGCTGGCAGTGAGTTCGTTCGCGCTGCTGGCGGTGAGTACCTTTCTGCTGACATCGCTGGATGCGGGGACACGTTTGACCCGCTTTATCGTTCAGGAGCTGTTTGGTGTATCGAATACTCTGCTGAGTCGGTCTATTTGTTCATTCCTGATCGTGGCGGTGCCCGCGATAGGCATCTTACTGGCTCCCGGTGAGCAGCCTTTGTGGAAAATAATTTGGCCGGCTTTCGGCGCGACCAATCAGCTGCTGGCTGCGCTGGGGTTGTTCTTCCTCTTCTTGTGGAGACGCCAGAGCGGAAAGAGTACGATCTTCATCAGCATCCCAATGGTGATCATGTTCGTGATCACATTGTCTGCAATGGTTCAGTTGGCCGTTAAAACCTGTGGTTCAAAGTCAGACTGGCCAATCGGAGCTGTCTGCATTTTGCTGCTGGTGATGACCTCGGCCGTCCTCTTTGATGCCCTGAGAAAGATGTTCCAGAGGGATCCAAAAGGGAAGAATTAGACTTTATTAGTTCAATATCTATACAAGAAAACGGCAGTCTCCAAAAGAAACTGCCGTTTTTTTAATCAGTTCAGTATAGGGTATTCTTATTTGAACAGCAGCTGCGCAAGGTCATGAAGGTTGTCTCTCCAGACGTACCAGGAGTGACCGCCGTGCATTTCTGAGTATTCATATTTCACGCCGCATTTGTCAAAGGTCTCAAGTGTCTTTTTGCCATTCTTATACGCGATGTCTTCTTCTCCGCCCATGAAGAATTTATAGACTTTGAAGTATTTGTTCATTTCCTGCGCGTGTTCTTTCAGATACGGTTCCCATTGGGCATAAGCCGGTGAATCGCTGAACCATCCCGTGCTCATGGGGAAAACATAAGCAAAGCTCTTATAGTTTTTCAGAGAGATGTCCAGTGTCTCCAGACCACCCATGGAGAGACCGGCCACGGCGCGATGTTCATTATCTTTGAAGACCTTATAGTTATCCTCAACATAAGGGATGATATCGTTCATCATTTCATCTGTGAATTTTTCCACGCCCATGCCGACACCGCCGTCAGGCATGACAACTATCATGGGAACGCACTTTTTCTCTGCCAGCAGATTGTCCATGATGAAATTGGCGCGTCCCACATTCGACCACACAAAATCATTCTCGCCGCCGCCATGGATCAGGTAGAGAACAGGCAGCTTGTCTATCTGATTGTATCCGGGCGGAGTATAGATGTGCATGCTTTTTGTCCGGTCAAAAGTCTTTGACTTGTAGTAGATCTGCGATACGGCACCATGGGGAACATCTTTCATAGCCCAAAAGGCGGTCCCATCGGGATCCACGGCCACATAAGGCGGCATATCCCGGCTGACTTTCGCCTTGGGGTCATTGACCGCAACCCCGTCAACGATAAAGCCGTAGCGGTAAATGCTGACTTTGTCATTCTTCTGAGTGGCAGTCCAGACACCTTCTGAGTTTTTCGTAAACTTAGCGCGGTTATCACCCCATCCGGCCAGATCGCCGGAAAGCTGGACATTTTTGGCTTCCGGGGCATAGATCTGGAAGGTCACGCTTTTGTCCGGGTTAACTTTTACGGACTGCAAGGTGTCGTTGGGCGATCTCCTTTGTCCGGGGAAATTCTGTGCCTGTACCGTTACGGCGATCAACGCGGCTGCCAATAAGATCGAGAATCGTTTCATATTGATTAAATTAGATATCATCACGCGGCATTTATACAATTTTCAGCAAAATCATGCAATACATTCCTCTTTTATTTGTGTGACGATGGGTGACAGAAGAACCACGGATGGAATGAAAAGAACCATAAATGCATACAGATAGACACAGATATTTTGTAACTAATTTGATAATAATATGTTATCTGTGTTTACAGTGCAAAGCCGACGTTCGGTTCTGCCACCTCTTCAGGGTGGAATGTTAGTGCTTGCGCTACCGGGGGTTACGCTGCGCTCACCCCCGGCTATTCTCTGGCAAGCCCTTCAGGCTTTCAAGTTACAGCTGCGCGCGGCTCCATTTTAATGACCCGGAACGGGTCAAAGATAGCAGCCAGGGCGTGCGCTTGCGCACCCCCGGTAAAGGTATCCCACAAATACTTCACCGGGGACCGGTGACAGAAATGAATATCCCCCTTGCGATATTGCAAAATATCTGCTATTTTATTCTGGTCGTTCCTCGATGGTGGATGTCGCTGAGGAATGGGAATGAAATAAATAACTAAAATAGAAAGTTTTAGCGCTTAGCGTCAAAACGGTGAGGTCTAAACCGGAATCTCCAAAATTTTCGTACCAAAGACTAAACCTGTTAGAAACGCCCCCTCGTGGGGTGTCTCTTCGAGTTTCCTTTGGTATGGGCTTTGGAGAGCCTCGGTTTGGGAAACAGAATGGCGACCACGTAGAGCAGGATAAATCCTGTTGTGGCACAGGTGAAGATTCACCCTTTCTTTTCCCGCTGAAATTTTTCTTAATTTCCTTAGATCATTCTTTTTTGAGCTAGACAGTTGAAACATTTAAAAAATAAAACTATGGCAACTTATAAATTTATGTATGGTCTGGCGGCAATAGCATTCAGCTTATCTGCCGGTATTTTCACTCCAGCTCAATCTCAGGCAGCTGTAGATGATCGTTTCGCGATAGGTGATTTAACCTATCGAGTCTTAACAGAAGATGATACCACCGGAACGGTTAGCATAGCAGGTTGTAATGGAGAGGCAACAG
>JAEEGF010363060.1_pt1 | contig 18384 bp, 8 predicted proteins | sample 9134171 | NCBI WGS metagenome assembly JAEEGF01 (sample SAMN16246542, study PRJNA631951) | gut metagenome | biome: gut microbiome; feature: rumen; material: AP-attached | host: Bos | place: Iran: Karaj | collected 2018-10
TATAGTCGATATAATCATCAGGGTCGCCGTTGGCTTTGCTGTCAAACACGATAGAGGGCTGCAAATTCATCGTCACACCATCCATATAGTTGGCAAATGCGGAGGCGTCAGCTTTCATATAATTTATTGAACTGAAACCAGCTGCCCCTGGATAGACCCCCGCATAGTGCTGAAGGGTGCCCTCGTCTATCATGCCCTCACCATTGTTACCCAGGAAGACCTTGTCAGCCCATACGTAAGAACCAATCTTCAACTCTACTAACGGGTCTTCCTTCTTGGTGTCCAGCGAGGCACAGTTACCACCTACAAATACAGAACCCTTGATGATGGTGGGATTTTCAGCATCCTTACCCTTCAGACGGAGAGACACCTGTTCGGCATTGGGACGGAAGGCGTTCAATGCTTCTACAGAAGAATTATAGCCATCAGTACTATAGAGGAAATCGCCATAGGCATCATCATCCTTATAGGTGTGATCATTGTCGGTATAAGGATAGGCTCCGTTACCGCCACCATATACGTCTCCGTGAACGGTGGTATAGATACCGATGGCATTACCGCCATATACCGTACCCGTTACGTCGTTACCGCCATAGACATTATGCACAAAGCCACCACGTACTAGCGTACGGGCTGACAACTCGTCCGGGAACTTATAAAGCAGATTACCGTCTTTGTCCTTGTCTTTCAGGTTCGTACAAGGCACATAGACACCGTTCACCGTCGGCATCACGTCTGCCATACGGCAGCCGCCATACAGGTTATCAACGATAAGGCTGGAGTAGTCCTTGATTTCCAGCAGCAGACCCTCCGGACTGGTCATGTTACCCTTGTTACCACCGCTGTACAGGTTACGTACCTTACCTGCCACGAGGTTCCACGTCGGACGGATATGCATCTCTGCCACGTTGTTACCACCGAAGAAACGACCCACCTGATAGGCTCCACTGCTAGGCTTTGAGAAGGTGGTGTTGATGCCCATCTCCTTGAAGCGGGCTTCAGTAAGCAGGTCTTTGATGGTATTGCTTTCTGCCGTAGCAGAAAGGTTTTCAGCCCAGGTGTCTTTATTCACATAGATATGGTTCACCACCGCACTGGGGTTGTCAATGTGGATGATGGTTTTCTCCTTCACCGTAGCATTGTTACCACCACCATAGGCATATACGATAGAGCCACCCACAACCTCCAGATAGGTCTTGTCCAACTCTGGCAAATGGAAGCCCACCTCACCCTCGTTGGTCACCATCTGTGCAAGAGGTGTCATGTGGTTTTTGTCGCTCCTATTATAGATGGTGTGTGTCACCTTGCCTTCGTTCGGCTCAGACTGTTCATAGTCGAAATCACCATTACCACCGGCAAAGAGCTGACCGATATATACCTTTCTGGCATCAGAAGCCGGCTTCACGTCATCAGTAGTCTTACCATAGGCTGCATTCTCCGGATCTAACGCTGCTGCCGCAATCTCCTCAGCAGTATAATGTTGGTCAGTTGCCTTGGTGCTGACGCGAACATAGCTGTTGAAGGTATTGTCAACTGCATTCTTCTTGGGGTGGGTTTCCTTGGTTTCCTCACCTGTAAGCACCGCTGTCAATTCCGTAGGCATTTGCTCACCCACCGCTGCAGCTGTACCTATCTGACCTGCAATATCATTACCACCAAACACCTGATTAATAAGGATATAGTTAGATTTAGTAGCAAGGTCTCCCGTCAAATCACTCTTACCATCGATGTGTACAAAGGTGTTACCGCCTACATTAGCCATACGGGCACCGCCAAACACCTTACCCTGGGGATCTGCCAGCGGACGTGTTGCATTCGGGTCCATTACAGCACCAATATCGCCAGCCTTCACAGTCACCTTCGTGCTGCCCTTCACCTCTGCATGGTTGCCGCCACCATATACATTACCACCAATCTTGATCTGCCCCTGCGCTACTATCGTGCTCAGGAGTATCATCAGCATTATGGTAATATATCTTCTCATTCTACTATTACCGTTGGGTTATTCAAGTCAGGTTCCGACAGCACATACAAGTACGTCGGGTTAATTGTCAGATTGATGGTATATCTACATCCACGCTTCGCCTGGGTCTGTCCAGAGAACATATTGATGTTAAGCGTAGTCGTGGCAGTACAGCCTTGGCGCACCAGGTTACCTTTCTTGTCATAGACGTCGTAGGTGCTCTCAAGGATTATCTTGTTGACACCCTGCGGCATGAAATGACCCGTAAACTCTTGATAGTCCTCGTTCAACTCAAAGCCTGCTTCCGATGTGAACACACTACCCGCTTCTGTTTCCGTGCCACGCGGAGTAAATGTCACATCCGTTATCGGGTCATTACCTTCACCATTGGCTTCTAACGTGATGGCCACATCCGTTTTCTTCTTTGTGGCCGTTGAACCTTCATAGGTCATCAGCTTCAGCTCCTTCAGCTTGATGGTGCGCAGGGCATTGTAGTCGCCCTGTACGCGCATTTGCAGACGTAAGGCTGAGAACAGGTGGTCGAACAGCAGGAACACATAGTTATTGCCACCTCCAGGGGCCACATACTGGAAATCACCTCGTTGCAGGCCCGTGATGGAGTAGTCGTCCGACACTGAAGGATAACCATTGCCGTATCCGTTTCTAGCCCCCACCATCACACAGAAGTCGGCAGTCGAGACAGTAGGCACATTCGTCAGCGTCACCACGACACCATCGGCATAGGTCTTGTTATCGCCAGATAGCACACTCAACGTTGAAGTTATGCTCTTATCGTGGGGCATATAGCCATAGAGGTAATACGTTCCTGCTGAAATCTCATTGCCACTGACTTTCCACTTGCCACTACTCTTAAAGAAGAATTGCTCGTCTCCAGCAGTAGTATTCTGGGTGAAGAACACGCTGATAGACTTATCACCAGTATCAAACACAGAATAGCCCGTAGGCGGCTCCCAGGCCCTATTGGTTCTATTGTTCCTGCTAGCCTCCTCATATTCAGCCACATAGCCAGCCAGCTGCACCTCTGTCGACTTCTCCGTCCTTGGTTCAGCCGTATCGTCAGACGAGCAGCCCATGAGTCCCATCAGGATTACCAATCCGATGAGTCCCATCAGCCTTCTCAGCTCTCTTACTATGGTCTGTTCAATTATCATTTATCAATTATCATTTAGGCCGCAGGCCGCTTCACCAATTATATACTGAATGGACTATAGACATATCCGTCCATGCTGTTACTGCAGCTTGTACTAGTTCAATCTCCACACCACCCTCTTCGGTAATCTTAAAGATATAGGTGTAGCTGTAGCCTGGCTTCCAGCTCATATATTCCGCAGGCACGACAGCGGACTTCGATGTGTTGTTAACACTAACACTCATCGTATAGCTTTCTTGCGAGAGAACAGGCAATACGATATACCATTTCTCTGTGCCCTCAGGGATATACTCCTCGGTAAAGGCAGTCAGTTCTTCGCCTTCTGCAGGGGAGGCATTCTTAGTTACAGCGTACGACTCTTTCGTCGCCGTTCCCGTCAGCGGATAAGTCACCTTAACCGTACCCTTGCGGGCTATCCCTGAGCCGTTCGTTGGCTTGAAGCTGGGTGAAGTCACCTTCACGCCCTCTGCAGCATACGAGTAATTAAATAGGAATCGCACGCGCGCGAAGGGCTTGATGAACTCCAGCTGCACGGGTTTGCCGAACTGCTTGTCGGGGAAGTCGCTCACATTTCCCGTCGAGAACCACAGGTGCGAGAAGAACGGGGCGTTCGCCATGTTGGTGGCGATGGCCTCATCGGTAGCGCCACTGCAGTCTGCCGTCATCGTGAACGAGACTTGTCCATCAATTGTTTTGTCAGGATTCCCTGCACCTGCAGTTACAGCAAAGTACCTATACGCCTTGGCGCTGAAGTCCCAGTACTTAATGGTCTGCTCTGTGGGTGTTGAACGCACATACTCCCAGCCATTAGTATTGCTGGTCGTAGAGGCTGCACTACCATCGTGCCAGTCTACCTGGTAGCCTGGGAACACGGTCTGCAGGTCGCCATAGGAACCAGCCGTATAGCTCATATTCTTATAGCCCCAGACCGTAAAGTTCGTGGCACTCTCGCTCAGCGACTTGCCTGCAGCCCTCCTATTGGCCCCATAGGTCCCATAGGCCCTATTGGTCTTATTATTTTCGCCATTGCTCACTGCCTCTTCCTGGCTCTCGCTGCCGCTGAAGCTGATGGGCACCTCCGTCTTCACAGGTGTTGGTGGATTGTTATCCACAGCATCGTCGCTGCTGCTCGAGCAACTCACGAGGCCCATGAGCCCTATAAGTCCTATAAGCCCCATTGGCCCCATCAGCTCCTTCACCTTCCGCTCTAGCTCTGCTATCCGAGCCTTCAGCCCTGCGTTCTCTGCCTCCAGCTCCGCTATGCGGGCCTTCTGCTCGTTGCGGTAGCCCAGACGGGCTGCTGTCATCTGTTCGCGGATGCCGCCCTTTTCCACGAAGTCTTTCTGCAGACGGTCCAGCATGGCAGCCGCACACCCCTCTGCGATATTCTGTTTAGCAGAGCGGGCAGCCTGCACCACCTGGTCGATAGTACGGTCTTTCCGCTCTACGAAATAGTGATGAGCGAAGTAGAAGGTGATATCGTAGATGCACTCCGCCTTTTGATAGACGATGAGTCCACGATAGTTCCCCTTCTTTGGCAAGAAGGTCTTAGGCTCCAGCGGCTTCCCCTGAGGCTGAGACACAGTCCCATAAGCCCCATTAGACCCATAGGTCCCATTAGCCTTATTGGCCTCATTGGTCCCACTGGCCTCATTAGCCGCCTTGCTCATTTTTCTTTCTTCTTCGTTCATTCTTTATTTCTTTTTTGGCCCATTGGCCGCCTTCATCTTATCAGTCTCAGTGGTCTTATCAGCCTCATTGGTCCCTTTCAGTCCCTACTTAACTCCCACCTAACTCCCACTCTTTTTCGATTTTCGTCTCTTTTTCGCCTTTTCCTTAAATTTTTCTTCTTTGTAACTCATCGGGGAGTCGAACCCCGATGAGCTTATTTTAGAGAGGGTTAAGCTTTTATCTTGATTACCTTAATAGCATAGGTTGCAGTAGATTCTGTATATTTGTCGTAGTAAGTCACACCTTCTGCAGCTATTGTAGTGGTCGTAATTTGAGTATATACGCCTCCAGACTCTGTGTAATAGCCATTAACATCAGTTGTTCCAACCGTAACTGTAATGGCCTCATATTTATCAGTTGTGGTAGGTGAAGATGGTGTGGTATCAAATACAAAAGCATAGTATTTTCCGCCAGTCAATTTGCTCTTATCGATCAATGCAGCCTGTCCTGCAGTAATATTAACAGTCTGTCCATCAACAGTAGGTATTTTCGTCTTAGATAAATCAAGAGAGCTAGCTACAGGAGAAAGGACAACACTATTACGACCAGTATAGACTTTTGTGGTAGCATTGTAATCAGAATATGTAGTAAGCGCAGCAAGAACCTCTGCTTCGGTAGCAGCATAAGAAGAACTGCTCTTTGTGATGTCATAAAGGACTACCTTATCAGTCAAAGAAATCAAACTACCACTTTCTGTAGCAACTACATAGATATCGTCGCTTGTGGTGTACTCATTATTCGTAATCACATTGGAATTAATGCTGTAGGTTGTGATACTTGGGGTAGCTACAGTGGTGATAGTCTCCTGAGTACCCTCCTCATTACCAACTACGACAGCATCAAGAGTGATAGGATAAAGACCTACTTTATCTGTATTAACAGTATTGGTCAAACCATTGGTATTATCACTAATCTTGAAGATGTAAGTGTAAGCATAGTTGGCCTTCCACTGAGTGAACTGTGCAGGCACAAGAGCTGTTGCACCATGAACAACAATTGTTTCACCTGTACCATCGATAGATTCCAGTGTGTAGTCGAGCTTCAAAGTAAGAACTGCACCTGTCTCGTACGGAAGAACGATGCTATAGTCGCCTGCAGATGCGCCTCCTTCTGTTGCCCAAGTACATGTGCCGGCAGTACGCTGTACCCAAATATTAGTCCATGACTCAGAAGGAGAAGCGGTATATCCAGTCTTTTCATGCTTACCATCCTGATGTGCTCCATAAGTCAGTGTTCCAAACACTACCTTGCTGGCCTTGTCATCTGAGGATATGGCTACATGGGCCTTGTTGTAGTCAGAATTGCCAATATTGCTAACACCTGTGGTTGGGAATGTTACAGTATATTGTGCGTCATTTGTTGAACCATCAAATGCAGGCAGGACTGCAGAAGATGCATAGAGCGCTGCAGTGGACGTTGCAGGACCTGTAGCATCTGGATAGAACTGCACATTTCTTACAGAGTAACCTGGGATAGTCTCATAGAGACCTACACGCACCTTTGACATAAGTGAACGGAAAGTCAAATTAACCTCTTTACCCATATCAGAAGCTTCAGTTGCTGTTTTCTGTTCTGCCGTACGACCTGATGTTGTTAAATCTGGATTGTAAGCTGTCACCAAGTCAGAGATATAAACCTTTGCTAGATTTTCTTTTGTACCACTTATGGTATAAGCACTGGAGTTAAGAGTTGCATTGTGAGCCAAGGTGCTGACTGATGCCGAACCACCACCAAGAGAATAAGCCCAGAAATCATACTGCGAAGCAGCGAAGTCCCAATATTTGATGGTCTGCTCTGCAGCAGCTGTCTTACCACCACCAAGAATGGTTTGGGCCACATACTCCCAGTTAGCAGAATTTGAGGCCGTAGTAGCTGCTGTATTAGCGGCATAATTCACATTGTAGTTATCAAATACTTCCGATTTTGTGCTGCTTACAGTTTTGATACCTTCTACCACGAAGTTATTGTTCAACTTAGCTGCGGCTTCTGCACCTGAAGCACGCGTAATTGACTTTGAGCCACCATTAAAAGCTATCGCTCCAGTTCCACTTCCCGAATTCAGCGCCTCCTGATCGCCTACATAATTGTCATCTGAACAGCTGGCCATAGTCATGATGGCGAGTGCTACTGCTAATAAATAGTTCTTTTTCATAATCTTAAAGTTTAAATTGTTTATAATTATTGTTAGTTGTTCTCTGTTTGTGCATCAGGAATCCGATTCCCTTATCACGTTTGTCATTTCTTTTTACTTATTAGTTAGTTACCTCTTTTTTGCTGCATCACTATGAAAAACTTGTTCTCTGCCTAGGGAATTTTTTCTCCCTGCCCTACGCGCAAAAACGCCCTTTTCTCACAGTGTCATACATTGTTAATTATTTTCTTTGCGGGCACCGGCCCTTGTTACATTTTTATGTCCTTCTATCTTCCTTCTTGGCTGCTACTTGGCTCCTATTACTCTCTTTCTTGCCTCCTTTTACTCATACTCATTGAGTATGCTTAGAGTATGGCTAGAGTATGGCTAGAGTATGCTTAGAGTATGCTTAGAGTATGCCTAGAGTATGGCTACGCCACTCTCAAAGAGGGAATTATCATTTTGCGTATGCGCCATAATATACCTCCGACGGCCGAACGTCCTTGGAAGAGAAGTCCATTTTTCTTTCATTGTTTTGTTTCTTTCTTTTTCTTAGTTCCCTGACGAAGAGTCGAACTTCGTCAGGGATAAATATAGAGGATTAAGGTACTACTCTGATAATCTTATAAGCATATCCAGGATTTGTTGAGTAAGTAGGTGTATAGTAGTTGTTAACACCATTGGCCCACTCTGAATCACCACATGCTTCCATTCCATTGATAATGTAATAAGATGATACATCAGTTGTACCTACAGTTATTGTTGTAGTAACCACTGTATACTTATCAACCTTTATGTAATAAGTTGTAGTTCCGTCAGCCTCAGTACCTGTGGTACATGCTGTGTTGCATTCAGAATCTGTATAATAACCATCCAGCAATGTGCCTTTAGGAAGTACTTTACCAAGAACCATCTGCGCTTTCTCGTAATATGTTGTGCCATCAACTGCAGTACCAGTAGCACTCTCAAATTTATCACGATAATAACCTTCAAGTGATGTGCCTGCAGCAAGAACGGTACCTGCGCTATATCCAGAAATTACAGCATCAGACGTCGTGTATCTGATAGCGAAGACCTTATTGGCAGCTGTAGTAGGTGTGAACTTAATAGCATTGATAGTCTTAGTTGTACCATCCTCTGCAGGAACAGAGGTAACTTTTGCGGCACTGTTGTATCCACAGCATTCATGTGTAACAGTAATCTTATTGTTAGCAGGATGCTGCTGAGACTCAGCTACTGATGCTTCTGTAATCGGGTAAACGCTTTCATTTGCTGATGTTACACGATAAATATGAGTATCGCTACCTAAATTAGGATTATATATCGATCCGTCAGATTTAACGCAGGTTACATAGATAGTGGTACCTGATTTATACTCATTTTGGTTATAGGTGTATTTACCATCCTTCACACCAAATGTTGTGATGCTTGTAGTTGACACAGTCGTAATGCTCTCCTGAGTACCAGTGGTCTCGTCGTCCATGACAAGGGCGTCGAAGGTAATAGGATAGAGACCTGCAGGGCCTAAATCGGGATTAGTTTTACCTGGGGTATTATCACTAATCTTGAAGAGGTAAGTATAGGCAAAGCCAGACTTCCACTGAGCATATTGCGCAGGAACTATGGCAGTTGCACCTGTTACGTTGATAACCTCACCACTACCATCAGTAGCAACAAGCTTATAATTCACCTTCAGGTTCAAGACAGAACCAGCCTCGTTAGGAATAACAACGGTGTAGTGATTGGATGCATTGTCACCAGCATAAGTTGCTGTAGTTGAAGTACGGCCTAGATAAACTTTACCTGTTGTTTCAGCCACTTCCTCATTAGCACCAGTGTTGGTATAATCAAGTGCTCCAAACTCACTCTCCTGAGTAGTACCTCCAGTTCCGACTGATGAAAATGCTAAATGAGGCTTATTGTAGTCTTCTTTTTCTTTATTGCTACTTCCTGTAGTGGGGTAATAAACAATATATGTACCTTCTGTATTAAATACATCGCTTCCTCCTGTTGTGTAAAGGTGAGCCTTGCCATCTGTTGCAGCAGCACTAACATTGGTATAGAAAACCACATCTTTTACAGAATAACCAGGGATTGTCTCGTAGAGTGCAATACGCACCTTTGTTGAAAGAGGACGAAACTTGAACTGAACAACTTTGTTGTAATCAGTTGTTGCAATAGGATCACGATAAGCAGTTGCAAGGTCGGCAATGTACATCTTGGCCAGATTGGTTGCCGTACCTTTTATGGTGTAGGCACCTGCAGTTATTTTACCATCTCCATCCTTAACGCCATTCAGCTTGCTTGCATCAATCTCTGAAATCTGAACCTTTGTGTTGTCATACGTTCCACCAGAATAATCAGCTGTAGCTGTACCAACAGAATAAGCAATGAAATCATACTGCGACTTAGCGTAGTCCCAATACTTGACAACTTGATTACCAGCAGGGCCATAGGCATGCTTTGCTTGTCCTACATACTCCCAGCCATCTGTGTTAGAGGTTGTAGAATAGGCATTGGCAAGCCAATTGACATTGTAATGGTCATACACCACTTCTTGTGTGCCTGAACCATCCCACTTCACACCTTCTACGACAAAGTTGTTGTTTAACTTTGTTGCTGCAGCAGCACCAGTACTTTCACCACGGGTTGTGGCAGCACTAGAACTATTGAAGGTAATAGCTTTCAACTCACTGTTGACAGAAGTCTCTGAGCCTTGTGTCACCATGCTATCTTCTGAGCAGCTGGCTAACGCTACGAGAGCAGCTGCGAAGAATAAATACTTTTTCATAGTTCTATTATTTTAGTTGTAAGAGTTTATTGTACCTTGATAACTTTTGTATAGTAAACGCCATCGTTCTGCGTGTACTTATCGTAATATCCGTGATCTGCAATAGCCTTCTCGCCATTCATACAATGATACCTACCATCAGCAAAGAACTGATATCTGTACCAGCCATTAACCTGTTGAGGCAGCATGACGCATCTAGTGTAAACGTATGGGTCTTCAGTCGTGCCAGTACCAGTACGCTTATAGTATGTTGTGTAATCGGCAGGCGTGGTGCCGGTCTTCGGCGTGTAGCTCGAACCATCGTAGGTATAGAGGTCTGTTGCAGTTGCGAAGTCTGCATAGGCTATATTGACAGCAGCTTTAAAGGTGGCACCTGCATCAGTCGTATAATAATAGGCTGTGCCAGTTTGTGCAAATCCCCCAAGGCTGGTGTAAACGTATGGATCCTCTGTCGTACCAGCTCCAGATGATATGACGTAATAATAGTGATTAAGTCTTTGGCCAAGGAAAGACGTTTCCTGAGTCAGAATACCTGTAGTAGTATTAAAACTCATATATACATATCCTTTCTGAGCATCACCTGTGACAGAGGTCAGGTTGAAGTTACGATACAGGTTGGTAACATCTGCACCAGCCGCCTTTGTCACAGCCTCGTATCTGTCGGTAGTGTAATAAATGGGAGACTTGGTATAGACGAAAGCGTATGTAACGAGGGTGGCAGGTGCAACAGGGGCAGTGGGAGTGAATCTTGCCACTCTCTTTGTTGATCCACTGAGGTCGATAACATTGCCATCAACGCCATATTCAATCTTATCAGTCAGCGTCAGGGTCTGTTCTCTCAATTCCATTCCGTTACGACCCAAGATAGTAACACCATCAGCAGGATGGTCGTCACGAATAGAGAGGGCGTCAACTACATCAGCTTCTGTCTTGCCATTATCAATAATATAGAGGGTAGCCTTGCCTGTCAGATCCTGAAGGTCTCCGTGGGCCAGGTCAGGAGTATCAGCTGTTGTGCCATCGTTTACAGTAACGAAGATGTCACCAGTAGCAGCCTTGTACTCATCGTTGTTGATAACGGTAGAACCCTTCTGATAGGTAGTGATGCTGGGGGTAGAAACGGTAGTGATTGTCTCTTGCCCCTCATGATCCTCAGCATTCTCAACCATAGCATCGAAGGTGATGGGGTAAAGACCTGCGGGGTCGCTGTTCACTGATGTGTCATCGGGCTTCAGTGGGTCGTATGCACCAGTGTGACCATTGGTCTTATCACTAATCTTAAAGATGTAGGTGTAGGCAAAGCCAGGCTTCCAAGTAGCATAGATGCTGGGGATTTGAGCTGTAGCACCCTTCACCTCGATAGTCTCACCACCACCATCGATAGCCTCAAGGGTGTAGTTTACACGGAGGTTCAGGTTGGTACCATCCTCGTTGGGGAGGAAAACTTCATAGTAGTTCTTGGCTGGGTCACCAGCATAGGAAACCTCGTTTGATTTACGTCCCAGATAAACAGAAGCGTACGTCCTTTCTCCATCTTCAGGATAGGTGTAGTTCAGAGCACCCCATTCAACGCAAGTTGCCTGAGAAGAATTGGGGACGAACGACACGTGTGCCTGATTGTTATAGTCCTTGGAATCATCGTCAACATCGGGGAACTTAACATAATAGGTACCACTGGTGTAAATATTGTTAGTTGTCGTGGTGAAGAGCTTCGCCTTGTTGTTCTTAGCAGTATTGGCAGCTCCACTGGTGGCGTCGCTCTCATCGAGCAGTGCTGAAGCAGCTGCGTTATAGAACTTGACGTTCTTTACAGAATAGCCAGGAATGGTTTCGTAGATACCGATACGTACCTTAGTTCCGAGCTGGCGGAACTTCATAGTGACAGGACTGGTGCCATACTGAGCCTTCTTAACGGTTACAAGGTCAGAAATATAGCACTCCTGCAGGTCTTCAGCTGTACCAGTGAAGGTATAGGCTCCAGTAGCACCAGAACCAGTAGCCGTTTCGGGAGTGATGGCAGAAACCACTACGTTATCTGCAGAAGGAGAGCCACTATATAAGGCTGTATTCGGGCCTGCAGACCAAGCTATAAAGTCATACTGAGGAGCACTATAGTCCCAGTATTTGACGGTCTGGCTGGTAATACCCTTATCGATGGCGTGCTGGGTACGAGGCTTGCCTGCATACTCCCAGTTAGCCACGTTCGACTCAGTAGTATGGGCTGTGTTCTCCTCATATTCCACGAAATAGTTGTCCATAGTAATCTTGCTGTTTGTTGCATCCCACAAAGACTTCGGGCCTTTGTAGGCAGTTACCACGAACTTGTTACCAAGCTTGGTAGCAGCATCCTTGCCGGTATAGTCGGCACGGGTCATTCCTTGGTTCAGCGAACTGAACACAATGGGGGTCTCCCCATTCTCACCATTGGTGGTCTTGGTAGGAGATGAGTCTGCGAACTCATCGCCTGAGCAGCTAGTAAGCGTTAAGCTTGCTACAGCTGCGAGAAAACATAAGGTCTTTTTCATATTACAGTACTGTTTTTTGTTATTATCGTTCATTCTTTTATCTCATTGGACTTATAGGTCTTATTGGCCTCATAGGTCACATGTCAAACTCCCAAGTTCCGCCATCTTCTGTGTCCTTGACCACCGCATCGAAACCGGAGCCGCCAGAGCGGGTGGGTATCTTAATGGTGTCCACATCCAGCTCTACCGTGATGACACCTCCCTTGTAGCGTTCTCGCACCTGGTCGGTAACATCAAACACGAAGGTGGAGTCCATACCATTGTTGAACTGCATGGTGAAGTCCATATAGTGACGGTGCGTATCGTTCACATCCGAGGCGCGACGGGCCCTATTCACCTCGCTGCCAGGAATGCCAAAGGTCATCAGTCGGCCACCAATGATGTCCACCACCTCGCCATCCATCATGCAGTTCTTCTTCAGGTTGGCATTGAAGTACACCGTAATGGCATCGTTGCCAGCCACACCCGTATTCAGGTTGGTGCTGCGTGCCATGCCTGAGAGGTCGGCAGTACCATCGATGCTGGTAATGCGGCCCTTGTTGTTGTGCAGGATAACCTGCGGCAGGTAGATATAGGTGACGGGCATCAACACCATCTTCAGCGTTCTGACCCATACGCCACGCTCCTCATTATAGTCGAAGCCATCCAGGTTCTCGTTGATGTCGATACCCTGCTCGTAGGCAGCAAATAGTGGTTCGGGCATGTAGAACGCGTGCGTATAGCGAGGAGCATTATAGCGCGCTGCGTGCATGGTCTGGTTGGTGTAGGCATAGACTGTATCGAGACTTGTCGTCTCGTCGATGATGATGCTCTGCACGCCATCCTGCGTCTTGATGTCGTTCCACAGCAGCACGTCCCAAAAACCCCAGTCGTAGAGTCCCTGGAAGTGGGTTCCCTCGACATAGGCTCTGGCAACAGTGGTGTGAGGTGCCAGAGGTGTCTGACCCGTATAGTAGCGGCGCACCTGGAATGCGGAAGGTTGCTCATAGCCTATCTGACCAAACATAGACACGTCGATGTCGTCCCAGCCGTAGTACCACTCTGCCTCCCAGTCGTACTCCACACCAAAGGCCATCTCATAATCCCAATAGACATCGAGGTCCAGGTCAATCTGTGGCAAGTCTATCGTCGCCTCTGCCGAATCGTAGAGGTGCAGGGGCGGCTCCGGAGTGCAACTCAGAAGGCCTATAGGACCTATAAGTCCCATTAGCCCTATAAGCCCCATGAGTCCTTTAAGGTTCAGAAGTCCTATCCTCTTACTCATAGGCCCTCCTTTCTTTCTTGCCCTCATAAGCCTCGTTGACCTTGTTGGTCCAATAAGTCTCAAAGGATTTCAGACTGATTCCCTTCTGCTGCACACGACGATAGAGCAGGTCGTAGCTCAGGGTGATACCCACACGCGTCGGACCTATCCAGTTCCAGCGGTACTGGCGCTTCTTGAACAGTTCGGGCTTATTTGTCCACTTATAGTAGTACAGGTGGTCACGGTATTTCTCGTTTACGGGGTTCTCATACTGGTAGGGATCGTACTTACAACGGAAGAAGCCGGCCTGCACGCCCAGCTCCAGTCGCCAGTGCCCACTCTTACATAGCGGTTGCACATAGCCCAAGCCAATACCACCACCGGCACCCTCGCCTACCCAACCGCGATTCTCGTCGAAGCAGATGCCAAAGATGGCAGCATGAGCATAGGCCTGCAGGTAGAAACCGGTATAAGCTCTGCGGTTATACTCATGGGTCGCCTCATTGGTCCCAGAGGTCCTCTTAGCCCCCTTCGGATAGTAACGTCCTTCCACCTGATAGTTGCGGAACTGGAAATACTTATGGGCCTTGTAGTCCTGATACCAAGGCATATCGAACGAAGCACCCCACGTGAAGTGGCCCTTCAGTGGATAATACTCTATCGCAATATTCGGAATGGGCGCCCAGCGGTTGTAGCCAGGAATATAGGCTCCCCAAAGCAGCAGGTTGGTCTTGACGGCTAACAGCTTCTTGCGCAGCAGCACCTCCTCAGAGGGCAGCACGGACAACTCAGGGACTGGAAGCCAGGCCTGTCGTCTCACAGTGGGGATAACCATCTCTCGCACGATGGTAGGATCGGTAACGATTTCCGGACGCTGGCGGAAGAACAGCATAAAGCGTGCTGCACGCAACTGCGGATAGTACTTATTCAGCAGATAGTGCCACAGTCTGCCACCCTTTACCTTCATCAGCACCTTCTTCAGTTGCTTCTCATCGTTCTTGGTCAGATAGTGGTCGCAGATATCCTTCACGTAGTTATAGTTGGGATCGCCCGCATTCTTCATGGCCACACAGAGCGAACGGTAGTCCTCGGTAATGGACTCCTGGTGCAACAGCATGGCGGCACTGTCCACATTGACGTCCAGCGCATCGGGGGCAGTCTTAAACACCAGACGGGCATTGACAAAGTCTGTCAACGCCTTGGCACGACGCTCACCCAGGAATTGGTTCCACTGATAGGGGCCCTCTGGCGAAGCGGCACCTCGGATAAGGATGCCTACCAACTGCGAACTGTCTTTGTTCAGACGAGGCAACACATCCTTCTCCAACACTCGCAGTATCGGGTCGTTCTTGGGCAACACGTATTTGTTGACAGGGAAGATGATCTTTGCACAGTCGTCAAAGAACTCCTCGTTCGTCAGACCCATCGAGTCGCGACCACTGACGTAACGGACAAAGGGATATATGGAATCTTTGCTATTGGCAGGAACCATAAACGGCTGCTGGGCCATAGCGGGAAGAGACAAAACAAACGTCAAAACCAGGAACAGAAAACGTCTTATGGTGTAACTTTTATTACACCCAAAAGCACCGTTTTGTATGGTTAGCAGGTTTATCATTGCCCCTTAAAATATAAATATATTTTATTATTTCTTTGCAAATGTACAAAGTTTTTCTTAAATAAACAAGAAAAATGGGTACTTTTTTACTGCAATACCCCAATATTTCTTGATTTTAGTCAATTTTGGCCCAAAGATTTATGATTTTTTATAGTTTTCTACATTCGTCGAAAAATCTGCTAAATCTGCGAGAAATAAAAAAAGTCTACCGCGAGAAAAAACAAAAAACCCGCTGAAAAATCAGCGGGCTTGGAAGGTTGCGGAGAGAGAGGGATTCGAACCCCCGGTACCTCTCGGTACGGTAGTTTTCAAGACTACTGTAATCGACCACTCTACCATCTCTCCAGAGGGTGATTTTCTTGAAATCGGCTGCAAAGGTAGTAAGAATAAATGAATTTACCAAATTTTAATGCAAGTTTTTTGAATATGATAGTATTTTTTAGTACTTTTGCACCATGATTTACCCGAATAACTACGAATCGAAGATAGGATTCGATGAAATACGACGCATTCTAAAAGGCCATTGCATGTCGTCGTTGGGACAGGAGAAAGTCGACGAACTGACCTTCTCCGACGATGTCACAGTTGTCAACGAACAGATGGCTCAGATACGTGATATGCGTCGCCTGATGCAGGCTGTTGAGAAGCCGGAGATGAACTACTTCTTCGACGTGCGCGAGTCAGTGGCACGCCTACGCATGGAGAACACCCACATAGAAGAGGAGGAACTTTGGGACCTGCGCCGTTCACTAGAGACCATCTCGAAACTCGTGGAGTTTCTGAATAAGGATTATGAGGACGGTAATCCGCTCTACCCTGCCCTGCAACGCATGGCAGAGGATGTGCAGACGTTTCCTGCCATTATCCGCCGCATAGACTCTATCCTGGATAAGTTTGGTAAAATCAAGGACTCTGCCTCGATGGTGCTGGCAGGCATCCGTCACGAGATGGAACAGACGGCAGGATCTATTTCGCGTACGCTATATACCATTTTGCACTCCGCCCAGCGCGACGGACTGGTGAACCAAGATGTGGCTCCTACCCTACGCGACGGGCGACTGATGATACCTGTAGCACCAGGACTGAAACGTAAGATTAAAGGTATTGTCCACGACGAGTCGGCAACGGGAAAGACCGTATTCATTGAACCTGCTGAGGTGGTGGAAGCCAACAACAAGGTTCGTGAACTGGAGGCTGCCGAGCGCAGGGAGATTATCCGCATTTTGACGGTATTCAGCGACGAATTGCGCCCACACGTACAGGAAATACTGGACTCCTACCGTTTCTTAGCAGAAATAGATTTGGTACATGCCAAGGCAGACATGGCCGAACAGATGCAGGCCTTCGAACCCACAGTAAAAGCGGAGCCCCACATGGACTGGATACGGGCCATCCACCCACTTCTGCAAAGGTCGCTGTCGAAACAAGACAAAAAGGTTGTGCCGTTAGACATCCGTCTGGAAGGCGTCGATATATCGAAAGATCGCAATATCGAAACATCGAAACATCGAAACTTCGAAACTTCGAAAGACAAGAACATTGGGAGACTGCTGATCATCTCTGGCCCGAATGCTGGTGGTAAGTCGGTCTGCCTGAAGACGGTGGGACTGTTACAGTACATGGTGCAATGCGGACTGTCGATACCCATTGGCGACAGGAGTACAGTGGGACTGTTCCAGAACATCATGATAGACATCGGTGACGAACAGTCGATAGCCGACGACCTATCGACGTACAGCAGCCACCTGTTGAACATGAAGAACATGATGAAGCAGGCCAACAATCGCACATTATTGCTGATTGATGAGTTTGGTGGTGGTACGGAGCCCACCATTGGTGGAGCCATTGCCGAAGCTGTACTGAAGCAGTTCTGGAAAAAGGAGGCCTTTGGCGTGATTACTACCCACTATCAGAATCTGAAGCACTTTGCTGAGGACCATCCAGGAGTGGTGAATGGTGCCATGCTGTATGACAGACATCAAATGCAGGCGTTGTTCCAGTTGTCGATAGGCCAGCCAGGCTCTTCGTTTGCCATCGAAATCGCCCGTAAGACGGGTATCCCTGAAGAGGTCATCAACGACGCCTCAGAGATAGTTGGAAGCGAGTATATTCAGAGCGATAAATATTTACAAGATATTGTGCGCGACAAGCGCTACTGGGAAGGAAAACGCCAGACTATTCACCAACACGAGAAGTCACTTGAGGGTCATATCCAGCGCTACGAAACCAACTTAGAAGAGATAGAACGCGAGCGTAAAGCCATACTAAATCGCGCTAAACAACAGGCAGAAGAGCTGTTAGCGGAAGCAAACCGCAAGATAGAGAATGCCATCCGAGAAATCAAGGAGGCACAGGCAGAGAAGGAACAGACGAGACTGATTCGCGAAGAGCTGCAAGAGTTCCGTGAGCAGGTAAAAAATGACGACACTCGCGGACTAATGAGCGAAGAAGATTTTGCTAAGAAACTTCGCCAGATGGAGGAGCGCAAAGCACGCAAAGCGCAACGCAAGGAAAAGAAGGGCGAAGAGGAACGCATAGCCAGCGAGAAACTGGCAGCCAGGGCCAAAGCCAACCTCAACGATCCCCATCGTCCTTTGGAGAAGGGCGACACCGTTCGTATCAAGGGTACGAATAGTGTTGGTGAGATAGAGAGCATTCAGGGCAAGCAGGCTACAGTGGTGTTTGGCGGATTGCGCAGCAAGGTGAAGCTGGAGCAGCTGGAGTCTGCTGCAAAACCGCAGACGGCAAGCAACCCTGCTGACAAGCACGCACACCTAGCTATCCAGACCTCGCACATGACACGTGCCACGATGGAGGATCGCAGGCAGAACTTCCATCAGGACCTGGACGTCAGAGGTATGCGAGGCGACGAGGCTATCGATACTGTCATGCACTTCATTGACGACGCCATCCTCATTGGACTGAGTCGTGTACGTATCCTACATGGTACAGGCACAGGTATTCTCAGACAGCTGATTCGTCAGTATCTTAACACCGTTCCAAACGTCAAGAAAGCCAAGGATGAACACGTCCAGTTTGGTGGTGCAGGAATAACGGTGGTGGACTTAGAATAAAAAAAGCAGCGAATCGCTGCTTTTTGAGCCTCTTGTCGGATTCGAACCAACGACCCCGAGATTACAAATCACGTGCTCTGGCCAACTGAGCTAAAGAGGCGGGTGGGCAGCGATCTATATCGCGCCGCTACAACCAA
>JAEEGF011851187.1_pt1 | contig 18383 bp, 18 predicted proteins | sample 9134171 | NCBI WGS metagenome assembly JAEEGF01 (sample SAMN16246542, study PRJNA631951) | gut metagenome | biome: gut microbiome; feature: rumen; material: AP-attached | host: Bos | place: Iran: Karaj | collected 2018-10
AGGCCAACTACGTGTTTTGCGAAGTAATGCCACCATTTACAGCATCGGAAATTGTAATGCGGATGTTGAAGGGCCAGAATATCTTGATGAGCAATTGCCGGGCAAAGAAGGGTTTGGAGGGCGACCGCTACATACGCATTGCCGTCAGAGGCAAAAAAGACAACGAGAAATTAGTCAAAGCATTAAAAACACTGAAATGAAATTTTTGGATTTTAATAAAATAAAGAATTTAGGTATTACTGCCCAGGAGATGTACTCATGGACCGAAGAAGTTTGGAAAAGACAGGATAGGTTTGTGTATGCTACCAAACAGCATATTTGGGATGGCGATAGTTCAAGGTATATAGTTATGCCAGCAGTGTATCCTGAAGGAGATGTGGCTGGTGTGAAGTTTATTTGTCGTAATGTTGATGACATTGAAGGACTGCCAAAGCGTAATTCAAACATCATGGTTCAACATATTTCGAAGCATGGGTTATGGGGTGTATTGGATAGTACTTATTTGACCAATATGAGAACTGGTGCTTGTGCATTTTACAATGCCACTAAGTTTGCCATATCAAATCCAAAAACACTTGCAATTTACGGGTTGGGGCTTGCGGCACGTGCTTTTATGTTTTTTTGGACGGCTTTGTATCAAAAGCCAATCACCATAAAAGTTTTGCGTTATAAAACACAGGCAGAAGAGTTCGTAGAAAAGTATAAAGATAATTCGCTGATAAAGTTTGAAATTTGTGAAAGTGTAGAAGAATTGTTTGATTCAGATATTATTGTTTCATGTGTCAGTTTCGCTCGTAAGGAAATATGTGCAAATTCTGTATATAAAGAAGGGTGTACAATAGTACCAGTTCATACGAGTGGTTTCCAGAATTGTGACTTGTTTTTTGATAAAGTGGCAATTGATGATTTGGGTCATGTAGAGGGTTATCGTTATTTTGAGCAATTTAAACCTAAAATGATCAGAATAACCGATGCAGCAAATGGTAAAACTTCATTTAGAGATAATGACGGCCAAAGAATAGTAATCTACAATGGCGGATTGGCTATTTTTGACTTGTATTATGCGATGAAGACATTGGAAAAAGTAGGGGATGATTGTATTGACTTGCCGATGTCATATCCAACAGACAGATTTTGGTTATGAAACAAGTATTTCTATCTGCGGACGACTTTGGACGCAGCCATGAAAGGAATCTAGCTATTGATGATGCTTTCAAAAAAGGTCTAATTAGGTCTACTGGATTAATAGTGACAGGACAGTATTTGCAAGATGCTGTGAATAAAATGAATAATGGGGGGGTACGTAGAGTATGTTCATTGTCACTTTAATGTTTCGGGAAATATTAATGGAGAAGATTCTTTAGATAAACCCTTGACAGAAAGAATGGCGAAAGACAGATCGTTCTGCGAAAATGGGTTGTTCAAGCCATACAATGGTCTTCCATCTAGACCCAAAGACGTTTTCAAATATCATAAGGTTTATAAAGACAATAGTTCGGAAATAAAATTTTAACAAATCAAGCGGCGCAAGCCGCAATATCATATAGTTCTTTGAAAATTTTGGCATTTAAGGTCATGTTAGGTCTGAGACCAGACATGGCAAAAAATCTTTTAGTCAGGTAGCAGTTGTATAACAAGGACTTGAGGTTTGCGATTGAGAGACGTGGGTAGTTTTGTCTGACGACAACCTTTGCCACATTGACGGCTGTTAGCGAGGAGTTGAAAGCGAAATCCAGCTTGGCGAAGTCGCTGGCCTGGCAGTCGCAGAGGCCAGAGAACTGCTTGCCGTCACGGTAGCAAAACTCGATCTGGAAGCGAGTGCGGTAGAACTCCACAACATTTTTGGCGGACATGTCCGTGTCGGTGGAGAAATAGAGTATCGGCTTACCTTCGGCGGGCATGAACATCACCAGGCGCACATTCCTCTTAAGGGACTTGGAATAGGCAATGGTCGTAAAGAAGTCACCCTCGTCGGGGAACAGTTCGACCCTCGTCACCTTGCCGGAGTCCAGCTCTCTGAAGTTGATCTTTCCGTCGTAAGTCTTCGGGCGACCCTTTTTCCCTGTGTGTTCGCCGTTATAGAGATACAAGAGAGCCGCGTCGCTGCGGAAACGGCTGACCAGATGGAATCCGTTTTCCTCAAGGCCGTTGGCGAAGTCCGACACGGAGAAATAGGCGTCGGCCACAATGTAGCGGGACACCTGGACGAGCCTGTCGCGGAGGTTGAGAATACAGGTGAGGTACCATCTGACCAAAGAGACGCCACAATCGGCCAGGGACTTTGGAGAGGGGGTCTGCACGGCCTTTAGCGAAAGGCAATCCTTCTTGTCGATGTCAATAAGGCCTATCCCGAGAATCTCAAGGCCGTGTTTTACCTGCTGGGCGCAGCCCGACCAGAATCTGCCAATGCCCTGAGTGTGCTTGCCCGACTAGGAGATATAGCTCGGGTCGATGGCGATAGCCTTCCTGCAGCCGGCTCCCCAAAGGCGGTTGCTGAGCTCAAGGTTGAAAACGACCCAATCGAAATGCTTCAAAAACCCTGACCGATAGGTCTTTTCACAGTAATTTCCGTAGATTTCGAGCTGTGTGATGTTCACTTTTCTTGGCAGCAGAGCAAACATAAGCAGCGTGTTAGTTAAAAAGTTCCTGAATGCCTTGTTTAAGCCCGGAATGGCCTTTAAAGCCATCTGGCAGACGTCTGAAAACTGGTTGAGCGGGCTGAAAAATGCGGTGTTTTTGTGCTTACTTGAAAATATCTACAAAGATACTCATTTTCAGCTACTTGACCAAATTTTTAAAGTTAAAAAAGTATAAATAAATTATTGTATATCAAACATATAAATCAAATATTTCCGAAGTATTGTATTAAGTGAATTCTCTATAAGTTGCTTCAGTGAGGCAAATTTTTAATAACCCCGAACTTGCAGTGTGTGGTATATTGGGAAATTATATCTTAGGGTGTTGATGATACAGCTCTTAAAAACGAATTAATAGACCCCATCTTAAGGATGTCCAAATTATATATTCAGCTGATTTTGTCGGAATTATTTCGGATGGTACAACTTATTTGAAGCAAAAGAACATGTATAAATAGGGGCATGTGAAGTTTTGTTATGGATACTTTGAAGGTGAGGTTCTGTAGGGCGAAGTTTGAGTCCTGCGGTGGAGAATATCTGTATACTTCTGTTCGTCGTTCTATCATAAATAATCGCGGTAGTATACTAAGACAGTCTTATCGACTAGATAAATGTCTGTATAAAAAGGGATAGGGATATTCGTTAATGAGCTAGAAAACGACAAAACAGATTATCCGCTTAGGTTATTTGGAGAAAGCGATTGAGGTGTAGCAACTTCCCACTTCGGTGATTATATTTACTTTTCCATCTTGTCATTGTCAAGTTCTTAGTAGTTGTTTTTGCAGTTATAGACTATAGAGTTTCCTTATCTTGCTACAGATTTCACCGTAATAGTGAATTATCTGATTTGTGTCACAGCATTATTGATAGACTGTATCATCTAGGGTTTCAGGGCTATTAATAAAATCTGATTCATTATTCGTAAAAGTACAAGCCGGTGTAGCTTAATTGTAGAGCGGCTACGTAGTATGTAGCAGATGGGGGTGCGATTCCTTCTGCCGGCTCAAATGGAAAAATACTATAATTAAAGGGGTTATCCAGATAACAAAGATGAAAGATATTTGAGTCATCGTTATCCATAAAAGTACAAGCCGGTGTAGCTTAATTGTAGAGCGGCTACGTAGTATGTAGCAGATGGGGGTGCGATTCCTTCTGCCGGCTCAAATTGTAATATAGTAAAGTTGCCAAATTATTCCTTCTCACATTAGGGTCAGTCTTCTTTCTTGTCGTTGCCCATTCTTAATAGTTTTTATCTCAATCTTTTTCGAATACAGATTGAGAAATAGGTATTAAGCCGGAGAAAAGCAGGTTACGGGTCTCTAGTATAAAGGGATTATTTGTAGGAGAGTAGGGTGAGGCATGAAGTAGTAATATTGTTGCCACCGACAAGTTTACTAGTTCTAGATAGTGGAGCTCAAAGATGTCGAACGCTCCATCGGGTGATAAAGCAGTACCCAAAGAAAAGAGTTACAGTAAAAAGTGATAAATTTTGGAGTGTAGCAACATCGAGTCTATAGTAAAAAGATAGACAAAACAACCTTTAAGAAATCTTTATTTAAGATAATTTCAAGCAGAAATACAACAAATCAGTCATCATGTTTTCCCCATTTTGTATCAGTAAGGTCTTTAATAAATAAGAAAAACGTATGATTGTTAAAATATGCATGTTAACACTTTATATTTATGCAAATAAGTAGAACACTTTTTTTTCAGATTCAAGAAAAACTAGATACCATTCCATTCAACCAAAGTAAAGAATGGATTGAACATGCTTATGGTGATTTGCCGAATGAGTCTTTATTTTTCGTTGATTCTGAAACAGAGCCCCATATCGCCTGTATCGGTCAGTTTTCCCAAAAAAAAATACTGGGAAGAAGATTGATAATTGATGGCATATCCAAGTCAAAGACTCTTACTTCAGATCATGTGAAGAATCTCTTTAAAGGTATGGTTGAAGATGGGTACGATGCTATATGGGTATCTGATGTGGATGAATATGACCCAACTTTTGAGGTGGGCATTCGTCGGGCAGGTTTGATTCGCCCCCTGGGATTGCATCTCTGTCCAATGTCAATGATAATGGAGTTGCAGCAACCCTTCAGTTTTCACCGCAACTGGCGAAGGAATGTAAAAAAGGCTATAGAGCATGGTTGTAAATTTGTCGTAAAAGATGTTCCTTCCAAAGATGATGCGAAGGATTTTGTGAGATTGTTTGGTGAATTAAAAGAAAGGAAAAAATTGGGGTTCACACTAACAGCTGAGAGGATCATGACTTTGCTAGAAGGTAATTATCATTTGTTTTTCATTGAAAACGGTGAAGGTAAGAACATTTGTGGAAGGATAAGCTATACTAATTCTAACTTAGTATATGATGTTTACGCTGCAAATTCGGATGAGGCTATTTCTGTAGGGGCAGCATATTTGATACAAGAAAGTATTTTCCATTTTTATAAAGAGAACGGATTTGATAAGTTTGACTATGGTCGAATATCTCCCAGTGCTGACAATATGGATAATATATATGTAGCTAAGAGTTATTCGGGAGGAAGACCAGTCGGATATAATGGAGAATGGACTTATTATAACAAATTGTGGAAACAATATTTCTATAGTATATATCGTTTTGTTTATTGTCATAGTAGATTATACTGATTATGAGAACGAGAAATAAAGAGTATAACATCAAACGAGTATTTATTTTCTTTCAATACAGAATACTTCATACATATTGGCATAAAGCTCATTATTTGCGTTTGAACATCAATATTGATAGAACCAATGAACTATTGAAAGGTTTTGATTTGGACGTTAGGGAATTGACCTATGACGATTTTCTAAAAGGAGATCCGTGCGTGTTTAAAGGAAAGAAGATGGAGATATACAGGCAGCGCTGCAAAGACAAAACATACAAGGCATACGGAATTATAGAAAGTGGTAGACTAATCTATTCAACATGGGTGTCGCTGCATAGGATGGGAATGTCAATTGAAACCAAACCAGTTTATTTGGCTCCGAACGAAGGTTATTTGGAAGATTCTTATTGCGATCCCATTGCACGTGGACGTGGCCTGCACTCCCAAATGAACAATTACCGTATTATGAAAATATATGAGGCAGGGAAAAACCGGGTTATAGCCATTGTACTAGAAGGTAACACTCCTGCTTTTAAGGTGCAGTTCAAGAGTGGTTTTGAAGATCTCGGTACTTTTTATCAAGGACACATCTTTGGAATCGGATTTAACACCTTGAAAAAAGAAAGGTTTGATGGGAAATGAATGTGTTTCAAAAGATAAAATATAATCAAAATTGGAATATTGGCTTTTGTGAGCAAACGCCAGAGGATTTTGTGGCTAGAAAGGCTTTGAATAAAATTCATTGGATGAAACATTCATACAAAGACCGTTGGTTTGCAGATCCGTTTATCTTAAAAGTAACTGAAGAAGAGATTGTCGTTTTTGTAGAAGAGTGCCCTATAGACCATCCAAAAGGTGTCCTATGTGAGCTAGTTCTGGATAGAAAATCCAAGTGGTTGAAACAAAGGTATTTATTGTTGGAATCGCAGACTCATCTGTCTTACCCACAAATCATACGACAGAATAATAAAGTTTATGTGTGTCCAGAAAATGGAGCATCAGGTAAATTAAATATATATGAGTATGATGCAATAAATCATAGATTGATTGCTCCAGTATGTATTCTTGAAGAAAACTTGGGTGATGCCACACTTGTAAAAAAAGGGGATGAGTATTATTTATTAGCAACGAAGTATCCTGCACTATTTGAGGATGTCTTGTTATTTCATTCGGCTTCACTTATGGGACAATATACTATGGTTGTAGATTCTCCTGCTCAGAAAGACAGGTCTTGTGCTCGGCCAGGAGGAGCGTTCTTTTATTCGGATGGTCAATTGTATCGCCCAGCTCAAGATTGTGTAGAAAGATATGGGTCTGCGTTATCCATTATGAAGATACAGTCATTAAATGTGCCAATGGTGGAAGATAAAGACTTTATAATCACTGCAGAATCCTATAAATATAATTTAGGAATTCATACCATTAATTTTTATAATGGAATATGTGTGGTAGATGGGTATGGATATTACTATCCAATAATCGGAAGACTTTATCATCATGCTATTTCTCAATTTGTTATAAATAAGATTAAACAAATTGCCAATATATGAATGCTTATTATTTTGTTTGTTTTCTTACACTTTTGATTCAGTGGACATTGCCAGGTGAAACTGATAAACAGTATAAGATAAAGCTATTTTGGTCATTGTTTCCCATTTTTTTGTTTGGTGCGTTACGTGTGAATTTTGGAAATGATTATTCTGTATATGAGTTGATATTTGAAAGTATGCATTGGTCGAATGCTAAACTGGATTCAGGAATGCATTCAGAGTTGGGGTTTCAATTGTTATGTATGATATTACCGACATACAGAACGTTGCTAATCTTTACTTCATTTTTGTTATGCCTATCAATTGGTGTGTTTTTATATAATTATGTACCACGTAATTATGTTTGGTTTGCATTTATTTTGTTACTATTGAATCCACAATATAATATCCATGGGAATCTGGTGGGTATTAGGCATGGAATTATGACATGTTGTTTTCTTCTTAGTTTTGTTTTTGTTCAAAAAAGAAAGATAATACCATTTGCCATAGTTACAGTTGTTTTATCATATATACATACTTCTGCATTGTTTTTCTTACCTATTGTTTATTTGGTAGGGCGTCCTAATCCTATCTCAAAACGAGAAATCATTATTTGGTGTGTAGTATTAGTGGTATTATTGGCAGCATCAATGACGTCGTTGTATAATGTCCTAACCAGATTTGTGGTAGCTTATTTTGAAAGGTATGAGACATATGTAGCAAGTGAAAAAAATGTTCATAGAGGGTGGTTGAATTTATTGGCTATGACAATTTTCCTTTTTTCTTTTTTTTATACGATGTACCAAAAAAGATTCCAATTATCAGACAAGGCTAATTCCATTATGAGAGTCGGTTTGTTATATTGCGGTCTTGCATTTATTGGTACATTATCGATGCGAGGAAACCTTATCTATAATATGTTTTTTATTGCCTCAGTCTGTCTTCTTGTATCTCAATATAAAAAAGGCGATTTTTTTAGAGTATCTATTGCCCTATTGGCAACGGCAGTATCAGTGTATGGGATGTTTGTCGTTTGGATGCGGAGTTCAAGCTGGAGTCATATGTATTATCATAGTTTGATAGGTAGTTGGTAGTCTATGAAAAAAAATATTCTGTTTATTGTCACTAGTCTTGGTACAGGTGGTATCATGCGTTCGTTGCAGAACTTTTTGAATCAATATGATACGAGATTATATGATGTGGATGTGTTTGCAATGGTTCACCAAGGTTTATACAAGGGAGAGCTTAATAATTGTAATTTGTTGTCATGCAATAGGATTCTTAATGCCTCATTAGCTCGTTTTGAGAAACAGCGTGGTTGGAATAGAATAGCAAGTCTGCTGACAAAGATAGTAAACAAGGTCACAAAATATCGTTTCCAACAAAGAGTGTTTTATAAAGTTTCCAATAATTTATCGAAAAGGAAACGCTATGATGCAGTTATAGCTTATAGTGAAGGCGTACCAACAGAATTCGTGGCATGTATGAACCACCCTAATAAGATAGGCTGGATTCATTGTGATTACGCTAGTTACTATCAATTAAATCATAAAAAAAATGAGAAAAAGATATATTATGCATTGAAATCTATAGTATGTGTTTCTGATTATACAAGGTCTTCATTTCTTCATTTTTTTCCTGAGCTGCACGAAAGCACATATTCCATTTACAATGTTTTGGATGCGGAAATGATGAAAACAAAATCAGTTCAGTCATTGGACGTTCCATTTGATAAAAACAAGTTTAATATTATCTCCATCGGGCGCATAGATCCCGTAAAACGACTGTCTGCTATTCCAGAATTGGCTCGAAAAGTTGTTGATGAAGATTGTGATATACAATGGTATGTAATAGGACCTAAAGGCACTAATGAAGAATACAATATGTTGTTACAAAATATAGACAAATATGAAGTAAGCCATGTTGTGTCGCTTTTGGGGGAACTGAGTAATCCATATCCTTATATAGCAAATGCTGATTTGTTAGTGAACACTTCTGTATCAGAGGCATGCCCATACGTGATTAATGAGGCGAAAATTCTTCACACCCCGATAGTATGTACAGATTTCGGATCGGCAAAAGAGTTTGTTGAAAATGATGTTAATGGTTATTCTGTTCCGATCGAACAAGTACCACAAATTATAGTATCGCTTATTAAAGATCGGGTGAAGCTGTTGAGGTTGAAAGAGAATCTATCTCATTTCCGATACGACAATGAGACAATTTTGCATCAAATATATGCTTTAATATAGTATCAGCAAAATGATTAGGTATACTATATGTCTTGATTATAAGTAATTTGTGATATTAGTCTATGCTAACGAAGACGGATAATACGTTGGTTGAAATAATGCTTGAGTTTGTTCGATCAGCAGTGTTTGAGCGTGAACCTGTAATTCCTAACAATGAAATTATTGATTGGGATAAGATGATGGATATGGCTTTAGAGCATGGTTTGTTAGGATGGGTATATGACGGGATATTTAGCCTGTCAGAGAATGGTCAAATCCCTCGCCAGCAGTTTATTAGTTGGGGGTTATCTGCTCAAGAACAAACATCCCAGTATTTCCGTCAGCAGGAATTTCTTGACAATATGATAAAAGTATGTGACAATAATGACATGAAATTGTTGCTGCTTAAAGGAATAAGTCTTTCTGAGTATTATCCAAAACCGAGTTCACGTTTGTCTTGTGATATTGATATTTATCTATTTGGAGACTATGAGAAAGGCAATAGATTATTATTAGATGGAGATGTCAATCTGGCAGAGAAACATTATGTCTATAATAAAGGTGGTATTCAGGTGGAGAATCATATATGGTTGATTGATATGGGTACACCGTTACAGAGAAAAGTAGAAGATTATCTTGAGTCTACATTGAATAGTTGTGTCAGAACAGAAGATGGTTATTATGTATTGCCTTCCAAGAGTCTTGTCGTGTATCTTTTAATGCATTTACTTGCCCATTTAAATAATCCGCAAAATGATCCTATCAAGATTAAGAGTATTATTGACTTTGGAATGGTTTTAAAGACAATAAATGCGGATATCATGGATGAAATAAAAAGTATAATATTTAAGTTTGACTTGTCACGGTCTTACATGTTGTTTGTGGAGTTGGCAGAATGGGCATTATCTTTTGATTTGTCAAGATATAAGTTTTTTGAATTTGAAAGTAAGGATATTCAATCCGCCCTTCAGTTGATACTAGATGAGAATCTCCGTCATCCAACATATATTCAAAGTCCGAAATATAAAGAAATGTTCAAGCGTTGGTCTCATTATAAGCAAATCAGGTGGAGGTATAAATATTTGCCAACGATGGAGAGAAAACGTGTTCTATTTTTTATGAATGATTATTTACACGATCTAGTGAAATCGTTGTTAGGGATGTCTCCCAAAGATTCGATTGGGTCTAAATTCAAGACTGGGAGAAGTCGTATATAGTCAAAATCTGATTTCTGGTTACACTGCCATGTATGAAATTGAAAAATATAGGTCTTTAGCCATACAGGTTCGATAGTATATGGATAAGACCCATCAATATTCGTTCTATCAAACTATTAGAAATGCATATATACTATATCGGTGCGTTCAGATTACCCAATTACGATGCAGCAGCTGCAAGGGTTCTTAATGTCGCCAAAGCTTTACACGAAGGTGGGCATACAGTCAGTTTTATTAGCTGGGGCGGACGGTATTGCGAAAAAGACCTCTGCCCAGATGGCAAATACCGTGTCTATGGTTTTGATTACGTCATCACCAATGAGTTGGATCCCCAAGGTGGTTTTGTTGACAAAGTCAAGTCAAAGCTCACTCGAGGGAACAAAACAAAAGCTATAATAAAACAAAAAGCATCTGACATTGGTGCTATTATCACCTACAATGGAAGTATAACTCAGTGGTTGTTGAGATTCACTAGAAAACATAATATCAAACTAATAAATGACATAACGGAATGGTATTCCTACTCTGAGCTGAAATGCACGGATTGGGTTCAATACGCTTTCAATATGTTTTTCACCCAGAAACTGGTTAAAAACAAAATTGTAATAAGCAGTTATCTTGACCATTTTTATAGCACATCTCATAATATCATTATTCCGGCCACTTGCGATGCGTCAGAAGCTAAATGGCATGTGGATAAGGAATGTGCCGAAAAAATGGCTGGCCGGTTTGATGGAATCACTTTTATTTATGCAGGCAATCCAAGCCGAAAAGACCTTCTCCACACTGCTGTTAATGTTTTTCAACGTTTTATTGAAGAGGGATTTAACCTGCGTTTTCTCATTTTAGGCATTAAACGAGAAAAATACCTAACTCAATTTCATCACCTCTTACACAATTCTAATTTAAGCGATAATATTCAATTTCTGGGTCGGGTTTCTCAAGATTTAATTCCTGCTTTCTATTCCCTTTCTGATTTCATGGTGTTACTGCGAGAGCCAAACCGCAAGTCTAATGCTGGTTTTCCAACTAAGTTCTCAGAATCTATGACGGCTTGCACACCAGTTATCGCAAATCTGACAAGTGATTTGGGAAAATATCTAATTGATGGTAAAACGGGTTTTGTTGTAGAAAACCACAAAGAAGAAAGCTTGTATCGATTATTGAGGGAGAAAGTCCTTACGTTGTCTTCAGAACAAATGGTAACGCTAAAAAAACAAGTGAGGGATAATAATAAATCCTTTGATTACCATTATTATATCGAACCGTTAAATGGGTTTTCCAATGAATTAATTTGAGGTTATGGCAAAGCTATTATTGTCTTGTGATGATTCTATATTTCTGAACGACGGGCGTTATTATGCTGCGAGCCAAGAAAAGATGGATTTCTATCAACGTTATCTACGGGTGTTTGATAAACTTCGTTTGGTTACACGTTGCGAAGTCGATAAGCCGATGAAACAAGAGCGAATTCCACTTGATGTCGATTCGAGAATTGAATACGTTGCTATTCCAGAATTCCATGGGCCACAACAATATGCAAAAGTTTATTTTAGAGTTGGGAATGTGTTGCGACATATAACTGAAGGATGTGATGCAGCAGTACTTCGCATACCTTCCACTATAGCTATGCGAGTTGGGAAAAAGGTGATGAAGAAAGGTCTTCCATACGCCTGTGAGGTGGTATTTGACGCGGAAGATGCATGGCGTGGAAGTAAAGGTCTCAATGCTCAGATATGGAAGAAAATTGATGACGATATGCGCCGCATGTGTGCAAGTGCTGACGGAGTGTCTTGTGTTACGGAGCACTACTTACAACAGCATTATTTTAGCAACAAGCCACAATCATTCTCTTCACACTATTCATCGTTAGCTTTAGATAAGACTTTTTTTGGAAATGCGAAAACATACCCAAACCATCAACCATTTATAATAGCGCATACGTCAAATCAAGTTGCCTTCAATGGAAGAAAAGGATATAACCAGATTATCGAAGCCTTAAAAATATTGAAAGAAAAGGATGTTGCTGTAAAAGTTAGGTTTGCTGGAAAAAATTATCAAGATGGTGTAACCCGACTTAATGCTTATGCACAGCAGTTAGGAGTTGATAAGATGGTTGAGTTTGTTGGTTTTTTAAATCGAAAAGAATTGGATTCTTTTCTTACGGATGCAGATATGTATGTTATGCCTACTATGGCAGAAGGTCTGCCTCGAGTTATTATAGAGGCAATGTCCAAGGGGCTGCCATGCATTACAACCCCTGTTTCTGGCAACCCCGAATTGGTTTCATCTCCTTTTTTAGTTGATTATTATGATATTCAAACCTTGGCAAAACGTATAGAGGAGTTTACAATAAATTCCCAATTGTATGAGCAGACTAGTAAAGAGAACTACGAAAGAAGTTTGCAATACGAAGCTTCTGTTTTAGAGAAACGCAGAGATGTTTTTTATGGGAAACTGTATGCTTTGGTTTCATAATTATTGGTGGTTGAAAAACTAATGAGTAAATGAACATTATCTTCCTCACCATGGTCACCCTCAAGGATGTGGACTCTCATGGCATTTATAGTGACCTTATGCGAAAGTTTCGTGATGAAAGGCATGAGGTTTACATAGTGTCGCCACGGGAACGTCGCACAGGTGAGAGTACTCACCTGTATGAAACTGGCGGAGTGCATGTTTTAGCTGTGCGAACATTGAATCTGCAGAAGACAAATGTAATAGAGAAAGGTATTGGTCAGGTGTTAGTTGAGACACAGTTCAAACAGGCGATAAAAAAGCATCTGGCTAATATTAAAGTAGACCTTATTCTCTATTCAACACCACCTATCACGTTCCCTAAGGTGATAGAGTACTTGAAATCGACTAATCCAGCAGCAAAGACATATTTGCTGCTGAAGGATATCTTTCCACAGAACGCCGTCGACATAGGCATGATGAGCGCCACTGGATTGAAAGGAATGCTGTATAAGTTTTTCCGCAAAAAGGAGAAACAGTTGTATGCCATTTCAGACCATATCGGTTGTATGAGTCCGGCGAATGTAAAGTATTTGCTGGAACATAATCCAGAGATTACATCCGATAGAGCGGAGGTGGCACCGAATAGTGTTGCGGTACCGCTCACAGAAAGTGCTGAGAACGCAGATGGTTGTCTCGCAGAAACCGCTGAAAGCGCAGACTCAGCAGAGGTGTCTATTTCGAACATGAATGCTACTAATTCAACCTATGCATGTATAGATATAAGAAAGAAGTATGGGCTTCCAGTAGATAAACCGGTTTTCATCTATGGTGGAAACCTAGGGAAGCCACAGGGGATTCCGTTCTTGATACAGTGCCTTGATGCGAATGCTAGCCGCGAAGATTGCCATTTTGTTGTGGTGGGTGATGGAACGGAGTACACAAAATTGGAGAGTTGGCATAAAGCAAAGCAGCCGAAAAGTGTATCGGTATTCCGTCGATTGCCAAAGGAGGATTATGACCAGCTGGTGCGAGGGTGTGATATCGGATTGATATTCTTGGATTACCGTTTCACTATTCCGAATTACCCATCTCGTCTGCTTTCTTATCTTATTGAGAAGAAGCCTATCATCGCTGCAACAGACCCAAATTGTGATACAGGCAGTATCGCAGAGGCAAATGGCTACGGTTACTGGTGTCCTAGTAACGATGTGAACGTCTTTTCAAGATGCGTTGATAGAATGCTTGTATCGGAAATCAAGGAAATGGGCGAGGCAGGATACTTGTTTCTCTTGAACAATTACACGGTTGAGCATACTTATAATGCTATTATGAAGCACTTCCGGTAAAGTTTAGAGTTTATTGGTTACAGGTTATAGTTTACTGTTTACGGTTTAAAGTTTAGAGTTTAAAGATGGGTTGTCATTATTTGTTGGTCTAATGATCGTGGGTATAGTTACACTTTATTTCTAATCGTCATATAATTGCTTTGCTATGGAATACAGGGCTTTCCAATTCGGTGTGGATGATCGTTATATTAAAGCGATCCATGATGGAACTGCTGCAACGGGTCTTAGAGTTGACGTGTCAGAGATGTGGTTCAGACTACGGTTCGAGCAGAATCCACTGGGGAAGGCCGTCTTAGCTTGTGCTTTTGACGGAGATAGGTTAGTGTCTTGCGTGGCGGTAGAAAGAATGCCGATCCAATGTGATGGGAAGACTTCTGTCGGTGGTTGCACGCATGTTTTGTTTGTCCAGGAAGGATATGACACTCAGGACATGTGGGTGGGGTTATTAAAGGTGCTAGAGGAAGATTGTGAACATCAAGGTATAGATTTGGTAGTAGGCTTTAATGATCAGAATCTCATCACATCTGCACAAGGCTTTGGGTGGATGTACTATCAGGGTATGATTCGCTATCGGTTGAATTCGGTGACCGGTATGTGGCGGAATATATTCAAAATGTTGGACATGAGAAAGCCGTTCGTCGTCGATGACAAGGCTGAAGGTGTTCAGAATGAGGGTGTGGATGATGTATGTATTCCAGATTATTTCAAATGGCTGATACTCACAAGCCTGAAAAGGTTTGTTGTGGTTGATAAGGAGGAGGTATGTGCAGTAAAGGTTATAGGCCATAGAGGAAAGCGTGTGAAAGAGGCTCAGATCTGTTATTTTGAGCCAAAGAAAAGTTTAGGGGCCGCACAACGCAGTTTAGTGGGGTACATAAAAGGACACTTTACAAAGGAAGAGATAGATGTGGTCAGTTGTGTTGACGGTAAGAATTACCTTTCGAAGCGTAATTCGATTAGGACAACTCAAGAGGTGAATTATTGTTATAAGTGCCTCGGAGAGTCAATCGATTTTCAAATAGGGGAAATAACTCAAATGGAGATATTATTTCCTTAAGTGATAGGTAAAAATAAGGTTAGATGATGTCAGCTTGAGAACTCATCTCTCCGAGACGCATTGTGCTGTTGATTTATAACACCCCTCACATAAGAAGGAGTTGCTCCCATTCGTTCGCGACCCCATTATATGCGGGGTCTCTACGAGACGTAGTTACATCTTGGCAAAGCAAGTGGAACTTACTCTGCTCTCATCTTTTGCAACGTTATTGAGAGATTGTGCCTTCGGCACATTTATTAATACACCCTACTTCTAAATTGTTCGGCTCCGCATATCACATGTATCACACGGGTTTGCAAGCTAAAGTTTGAGTGGGTATTTTGTCACACGGATTTCACTATTAACTTTAAACTCTAACCTCTAAGCTATCAATATGTATAAGCATTTTTTCAAACGTCTTTTTGACATTCTTATATCGGGCGTAGCCTTGTTGCTCATCGGTTGGCTGTTGATTATTATTGCGATCTTCTTGCATTTCGCCAATAAGGGTGCTGGTGCTTTCTTCTTCCAAGAACGGCCGGGCAAAGATGAGAAGATATTCAAAGTTATCAAGTTTAAGACGATGACTGATGAGCGCGATACTGAGGGGAATTTGTTGCCTGATGCTCAGCGGTTGACTAAAGTTGGTAAGTTTGTGCGGAGCACCTCTATAGATGAATTGCCACAACTTATAAATGTTTTTAAGGGCGACATGTCGTTGATTGGGCCAAGGCCTTTGCTGGTGCAATATTTGCCTTTATATAGTGCAGAGCAAAAACGCCGACATGAAGTGCGTCCTGGTATCAGTGGTTGGGCGCAGTGCCACGGGCGGAATGCGATTAGTTGGACAGAGAAATTCAAACTCGATGTGTGGTATGTGGACCATTGTACCCTATGGACAGATATTAGAGTTGTCCTTATTACTCTCATGAATGTCATGATGAGAAAAGATATAAATTCTGCTACAGCAGCGACAATGGAAGTATTTAAAGGAAATAAATAATTAGTACCATGTATCTTTATGGAGCAAGCGGTCACGGAAAAGTGATAAAAGATATTGTAGAAGCGCAAGGTGATTCTGTGGAAGCCTTTATAGATGATAACCCTAATCTTTCACATTATTGTGGAAAGCAGGTGTTTAGTCAAGCTCATGGATTATCGCCAATGATAGTTAGTATAGGTATCAATAAGACGAGGATGAAAATCGTCGAGAAGCTCATTTGTCAGTTTACGAAAGCCATTCACCCTACAGCAATTGTTTCCCCATCAGCTCAAATAGGAGAAGGAACTGTGGTGATGCCCGGAGCTATAATCAATGCAGATGCTGTTATAGGTAAACACTGCATCATTAATACTGGTGCATCAGTGGATCATGAATGTGTTGTGGGTGATTTCTGCCACATAGCACCCCATGCTTCCTTGTGTGGACAGGTTCATGTGGGTGCAGGTACATTAGTTGGAGTTGGTGCATCCGTGATTCCATGTATTGAAATAGGTGAATGGTGTATAATCGGTGCTGGTGCGGTGGTGACAAAGCCGATATCAGGTTATTCTAAAGCTGTAGGGGTGCCCGCCAAAGTGATAAAATGAAGTATCATATAGAATTGTTATAACACTGAGTATTTGCAATTGGAAAGATGCATACATGTGTTTGTCTTTCAATTGATGCATCACATTTTATAGTAGATTGTTAATTGAGGTGTTTTTTTGTTCATATGAAAAGCAGATAAAGCTAAAAAAGAAGTTTCAATTGGTTTTGATATCAGTATTGATGGATATCAACCCAGCAACATGATGGGAAAAAATTGAAAAGATTGGAAGTAGATAGATAATAAAGGTTAAATTGATAATAATATTAAAGTGTATGTCCATATTTAAAGGCAAAGTATTAATGATTACTGGAGGAACAGGTTCCTTCGGTAATGCAGTGTTACGTAGGTTTCTGAAAACCGATATTGGTGAAATCCGCATTTTTTCGCGAGATGAGAAGAAACAGGATGATATGCGCCATGAGTATCAGGCGAAGTATCCTGATGTGGCACATAAAATTAAATTTTACATTGGTGATGTGCGCTCCCTAGAGAGTTGCCGCTCGGCGATGCCGGGAACGGACTATATCTTCCATGCTGCGGCCCTAAAGCAGGTGCCGTCGTGCGAGTTCTTTCCTATGGAGGCTGTGCGTACTAACGTCATCGGGACGGATAACGTCCTCACTGCCGCTATCGAGAGCGGAGTGAAGTCTGTCATCTGTCTCTCCACGGATAAAGCTGCCTATCCTATCAACGCTATGGGTATCACTAAGGCTATTGAGGAGAAGGTGGCGGTGGCGAAGAGCCGCTATAGCGGCAACACCAAGATTTGCTGCACCCGCTACGGCAATGTGATGTGTTCGCGTGGTTCGGTCATCCCTCTCTGGATTGACCAGATACGTAGCGGAAACCCCATCACTCTCACAGAGCCTTCGCTGTCTCGCTTTATCATGTCGCTGGATGAGGCTGTGGACCTGGTGCTTTTCGCTTTTGAGCATGGTGAGAATGGAGACATTCTGGTCCAAAAGGCACCGGCCTGCACGATCCAAACACAGGCAGAGGCAGTGTGCGAACTATTTGGGGGCAAGAAAGAGGAGATTCGCGTTATTGGTATCCGCCATGGGGAGAAGATGTATGAGACTCTTCTGACCAAGGAGGAGTGCGCGAAGGCCGTGGATATGGGTGACTTTTACCGTGTGCCGGCGGATAACCGCGATTTGAATTACGATAAGTTCTTCAAAGAAGGTGATACCCAGCGGGTGACGATTGAGGAGTTTAACTCGAATAACACGAAGCGGCTGAATCTGGAAGAGACGAAGGAGAAGATTGCTTCGCTGGAGTATATTCAGAATGAGCTGAGTGGAGTGAGGAATAACGTTAAGTAATAGTTGAAAGTTGATAGTTGAAAGTTTAAAGTCAGTTCTAAAGTTTAGAGTAAGGTAGTTCGTGGAAATATGATGGAATTCTGAATTCTTGATAGTTGAAAGTTGATAGTTGAAAGCATGGAAGTTTTTGGGTATAGGAAGTTGATGGCTTATCAGAAAGCCAAAGAAGTGGTAAAGAGAACGTATAAGCTATTGAAGAAATTTCCTGCAGAAGAACGGTATGCTATGAGCGTCCAGTTAAGGCGTGCTTCGGTATCAATAACTTCCAATATTGCTGAAGGTATAAATCGTTATTCGATAAAGGAGAAGTCTCATTTCATAGAAATGGCGTATGGTTCATTGATGGAGGTATCATCGCAAATAGAGATTGCAGAAGATATT
>JAEEGF010898589.1_pt1 | contig 18382 bp, 15 predicted proteins | sample 9134171 | NCBI WGS metagenome assembly JAEEGF01 (sample SAMN16246542, study PRJNA631951) | gut metagenome | biome: gut microbiome; feature: rumen; material: AP-attached | host: Bos | place: Iran: Karaj | collected 2018-10
CGGGAACTCTTGCCGGCGCACTGATTGGAACTATGCTTTTATCAGGAGCTATTGAAGGGCTTCCCGGAGTTGCTGCAATGATGACGGGCTCATATATAGGCGGAGGCGTGAATTTCACCGCTGTGGCTGATGCATTCCACGTGGACGGAACGCTGATCTCGTCCGCAACGGTAGCAGATAACCTGAACATGGCCGTGTACTTTATGATCCTTCTCGGCATAGCATCAAGCGCCTGGTTCAGAAAACGATATGCGCATCCGCACATCGACGAGGTGCTGGATAAGGGCAGCAGCGCTGATGGCGACACACTGGCCGCCCAGTACTGGAAACGTTCTGACATCTCCCTGAAGGACATAGCTGCAGCAATGGCATATTCAGTGATCGTTGTGACTTTTGCAAAGCTAATCGGAGGATTCTTTTCCGGGATCATTCCCCAGAGCAATGCCTTTCTCAAGATGCTTAACGTGTTCTTCGGAAGCCAGTACGTGTGGATAACGAATATATCAATGATCTTTGCGACTGTATTTGAGAAGCGTGCAAAAGAGATCCATGGCGCAAAAGAACTGGGAACATGGCTGATCTATCTGTTTTACTTCGTGATCGGCGTGCCGGCGTCAATCGTGCTGATACTGAAGAATGCGCCGCTACTGCTTTTATTCTGCTTCATACTTGTTGTTTTCAACATGCTGTTCTGCTTTGGGCTGGGAAAGATCTTCCACTTCAATCTGGAAGAGATAATCGTGGCTTCAAACGCCAACATAGGAGGCCCTACGACAGCGGCGGGAATGGCAATATCACAGGGCTGGAGCAAACTGGTGGGGCCATGCATGCTGGTGGGAACCTTTGGATATGTGATAGGAACCTGGCTTGGAATAATCGTGGGTTCCGTATTGGGAGCGTAAATGAACATGAGTGATGAAAAGAAATATCAGATCTCCGCGGATTCATCCGGCTTTATCAGTGTGGCGGAAACAGTACCGGATGTGATACTTGAGGTGAGATACTATTCAACCTATAATTTTATAGGCGACAGGATAGACGGTTACGAACAGCCGATAGCTCTTTTGACAAAGGAAGCGGCAGCTGCGCTTAAGACGGCAAGTGATGAACTTGTCGCAAAGGGCTACAGACTGAAGGTGTTTGACGCCTACAGACCTCAGCGGGCAGTGGACCATTTTGTGAGATGGGCGGAGGATCTGGATGACCTGAGAATGAAGGATATCTTTTATCCTGAAGTGTCCAAGAAGGACCTCTTCAGGCAGGGCTTCATAGCTGAGTACTCCGGTCACAGCAGGGGCAGCACGGTGGACCTTACGCTGTTTGACATGGCGCAGGGATGCGATGTGGATATGGGCGGATTCTTTGATTTCTTCGGAGAAAAGAGCCACAGCGATTATGCAGGGATCACGACGGAGCAGTATGAAAACCGCATGCTGCTGCAAAGCACGATGGTTAAGTGTGGGTTCGTTCCGCTAAAAGAGGAGTGGTGGCACTTTACTCTGAGGGACGAGCCATTTCCGGATACATATTTTGATTTTCCGGTAGGCATGTAGTTTGGCCGGAACATGGACTGTGGAGGATAGAAATGATAACTGAAAGCGGGAGAAGTGGCGCTGCTTTTATTGATATATTCGGAACTCTGGGGCCGGCCTGCGATGACGAGGCGGTCTTAAATGAGATGTTTGCGGAGGGCATGACGGGCATAAGGATCAACCTGTCCCATGTCATGCTGAGGGACTGCGCCGATTCGATCGGGCGGATCAGGAGGGCTGCAGAAGCTAATGGCATAGTGCCCAAGATTCTGATCGATATGCAGGGACCGGAGATCCGTATCGGGAATATCAAGGCTCCGATAGAGTTGGCGGAAGGCGATGATTTCGAGCTTGGCAAGGGTGGTATTTCAGTCCCTGACATCGCGATTTCATGTATCGCTGAAGGAGATGAGGTCCTTCTTGATGATGGCAAGATTCTGGCCAAAGTCGCGGCATGCTCTGAAGACAGCGTTAATCTCAAGGTTCTGCGTGGCGGCGTGCTTAGCGGCCGCAAGAGCCTTGCTATCGTGGGAAAAGAAATCCCGGCTCCGGCAATAACTGACGCAGACATACAAAACATAGCATCCGCAGCAGAGTTTGGAATCACCGGAGTCATGCAGCCCTTCGTAAGAAGCAGGTCAGACCTTGAGGAGCTGCGCAGAACCCTGGATTCCCATTCAGGCCAAAACATTAAGATATATGCTAAGATTGAGAACATGACAGGCGTAGAGCACCTGGAAGAGTTCTTTTCCGTATCAGATGAAATAGTGATCGCAAGAGGCGATCTCGGCAATGCCATGCCGCTGTGGGAACTTCCTGCTGTGCAGAAGGGCATCTCAAAGAAATGCAATGAACATGACAAGCCCTTCATGGTTGTCACACAGATGCTGGCCTCAATGGAGCACAGCAAAGTCCCGACCAGAGCAGAAGTCAGCGACATATACAACGCTGTCCTGGACGGTGCATTCTCTGTCATGGTGACAGGAGAGACGGCAGTAGGCAGCAACCCGGTTGAAGTCATAAAGTATCTGAGCCGCACTGCTGCGGCTGCACTGAAATGAGCTTGGGGGACGGGGGCAAAATAAAGGGGGAAAACAATAATGCTTCGAATAGCAATATGTGACGATGATAAAACAGACAGAGAGCGGATTCACGGATATGTCACCGAGTATCTTGAAACAAAGAACATTCAGGCAGATGTAAAGGTATTCGACCATCCGGATACACTGATCAGCGAGTGTGAGAGCTTCAGACCGCAGATATATCTCCTGGACATAGTGATGCCTATGGTAACAGGAATCCAGGCAGCCAGAGAGCTTCGCTGGAACCAGCCCGACGCACAGATAATCTTTGCAACATCCGAGAGCTCTTTTGCTCTGGAGTCCTTTGATGTAAATCCCATCAACTATATTCTGAAACCCGTGGACAAGGAAAAGCTCTTTTCAACGCTGGACCTGGCCCTGTCCCGAGTTAAGATCGATGAACAAAGATTTGTCACGGTGAAAGTCAAAGGCGGTCTGAGCACGTTGCGTATCGACGAGATAATGTATATCGACTACCGCAACCATGTAGTTACTTACCATATGTTTAACGGCGAGACCGTTTCGACGCCGACGCTCAGGATAGGATTCAGTGAATACATGGATGAAAACCACAGCGATCAGGATTTTGTCAGATGCCATGAGTCTGTAAGCGTAAACCTTGGCGCCATTGACAAGCTGACAAGGACGGACATAACCCTGCGCAACCATGAGCTGGTTCCGGTCTCCAAGAGCAGGTACACTGAGGTTGCGGACAGATATATGGATTTCAGACTATAGACTTTAGGGAGTTTTTGACCAATGCATGACTTTCTTTTAGTTGCGATTATTATCAGTATATTTGCCATGTTCTTTGAGAGTTTCATCGTCTTCAGAAACCTCAAGAACAGGCTTCATGCATATCTCTATCTCAACTGCATCGTGATGCTGGTAAACAATACGGGCTATCTTTTAGAGCTTTTATCGAAAACGGAAGATGAATATATCGCTGCGCTGAAATTCTCGTATGCCGGGAGAGTATGGATAATATTCTCTCTTTTCATGTTCTCCTTCGAGTTCTGCCATGTCAAAGTTCCGAAGCCTTTCGTATGGGCATTCATCCTGTTTGATGTATTTGTCTATGTGACGGTGTTCACTGTAGAGAATCATAACCTTTACTATTCCAAAATGTGGTTTGATAAGGACGGGCTTTTCCCGGTTCTTCTGCACAGAAGCGGCATTGTGCATCAGATATATATTCAGTCACAGGTCGCCCTCATAGCCATCGCATTCTTCTGGCTGTTTAAGAGCATGAGAAGCTATAAAAGCAAAATCGCCAAAAAGCGCGCGACGATAATTATCGCAGGTTTCCTGATAGAAGCTGCACTTTATATATGTCAGGTCACGCATGCATTCTTTGTGACTTACTCCTTTGACATTTCGGTATTTGGAAATGTGGCAGTAACAATTTCCATGTTCATAGCCATATTCAGATATAATCTGCTGGGAGTCATCGACTTGGCAAGGGAATACATCGTCGACAGGCTGTCCGAAGGCGTTATCGCGCTTGATCCTGAAGGAAGACTTCAGTATTACAATGAGCACGTAAAAGAGCTTTATCCGGAGATAACAAAAGATCCTGACAGCGTAGTGGAGCGGCTGAGGGAGGCCATTGCCAAGGGCGACACATTAGAGATAGGCGACAGGTTCTTTTCCCCTGAAGAAAAAGAACTATATGAGGAAGATGAGCTCATAGGAAGGCTCTATGCTCTGGTGGATACAACCGTTCTTAAGCAGAGGGAGTATAAGCTTAAGGCCGATGCTGCAATGCTGGAAATGGCGGCCGAAAGCATGAGGGATCGCCTCAGTGCCACGGAAGAGATCATAAGTCAGGACAGAACGATGAGGCATGACAGGCGGCATTTTGAGGCGCTTATCTTATCGCTGCTACAGGATGGCAAAGTTGATGAGGCCAGGAAGTATCTTGAGGAACGGTTATCCCAGGAACCTCATTCCGGACAGAGATACTGCGAGAATCCGACGGTGAATGCTGCGATCATGCATTATGTAAATGTGGCGGAGCATAACAGTATAAGAGTGACAGTATCTGCTAATATTCCCTACGACCCCGGAGTTGATGAGATGCAGCTTGCAATTGCTATCAGCAATCTTTTGGAGAATGCAATTCACGCCTGCGAAAAGGTTCCGGAAGCCGACAGGTATATTGAGGTTACTGCCAAGTTTAAGGCACAGCTTCTTTTGGAGATCGTTAATTCCTGCAACGCAAAAGCTGAGCTGGACGAGGAGGGGTATCCTGTCACCGCTGAGGTGGGGCATGGAATCGGGACCAAAAGTGTCCTTGATTTTGTGCAAAAGACAGGCAGTGAGATAAGATACATTGCAGAGGACAATAAGTTCAAAGTGCGAATGATAATAGGCTGAGGGACGGGGTTAGTGGTCCATAATTCAAAATGTACCACTAACCCCGTCCCCCGGTCCACATCAGCCGTCTTTGTCATACTCAAGTATGTCTCCCGGCTGACAGTCAAGTGCTTCGCATATGGCTTCCAGCGTAGAGAAGCGCACTGCGCTTATCTTTCCGGTCTTGATCTTTGATAAGTTTACGTTGCTGACGCCTACTTTTTCTGAGAGCTCATTGAGGCTCATCTTGCGATCGGCCATGACCCGATCCAGTCTAAGTATGATCTTTCCCATAAACTCCACCTCCTTAAAGCGTCTCGTCCGACTCGGTCTGAAGAACAGCGCCATATTTGAATATATGGGCAAGACCGAATAAGAGCAGGATCACAAGTACCATGGTAAGATTCAGACCAATGCCAATCTGTATATTTCCGGTAAAAGCTGTAGACAGAATACTCTCAAAGCACCCTCCAAGTACAGCCCAGGGTATCAGTGCCCATGCAATGCGCTGAATACCTGTTATGATAGACTCCTCAAAAGGTGTCTGGCACTGCTTAAGAGCATCACATAGCTTTTTAATAAAGAAAAGCAGGACATAGTTGAGAACGCAATATGCTACTGCGATCCATGCAACAAGAGCAAATCTTCTGACTGTTATCGCTGTGTTGTCACTTTTTAGTGTGTAGGTGACGATTTTGCTGTTTGCGTCATAATCCGTGTCAACAAAAGAATATTCTTTATCATTGATCGACATAGAGCCCTGGGCGATTTCAGAGGCTGATCTTTCCGGATTGATACCGAAGAGACTGCTGAGTGTCTTGGAACCGGTATTGAGTGTAATAGTAGCATTGTCGTCAAGCTTCATAGTAAAATCTTCCTTTGGAACTGTTAAAAAAATGATCCCGCAGATTATTGCTATAACTGTGCCGACTGTCAGGCAGATCATTGATATCTTACTGATTATGCTGCCTGCCTTTCCGATTGAATTGACCTTACTGATTGCATTATCCTTGTTCATGATGAACCTCCTTTATTTAACTTAAACATATAAGATTTATCGTTTATCGTTAAATAGATAATACAACCACGTTTATCATTTGTCAACAACAATTTATCGATAAACATTAAAATATTAAAATACAGCAATAAAAACGGCGGTCAAAGGACCGCCGTCTGTAGAATGACATGTTTGTAAAAGAGCTTTATCAGGGAACATATATCTGGGAAATATTGTAAAGTTCACCGTCAACAACGCTGATCGCAACAAGCATATCTTTTGTCAAATAGTATTCATCCTGAGCATCAGCTGACCATCCGGGATAGTTGTCACCTTTAAATTCTCTTCCGACTATGAATTCCTTCGTGAGATTTGAAAACTCGCCGTCTGCAACAAATTTCTCGAGGTAGATCTCGCAGTTTTCCTTGATCTCAAAAGTTACATTTTCCTCAATAAGTGTTCTGATATTACCTTCGTTCATCATGTAAACTACGTGGTATTCAGGCTCGTATTCTGTTTTCTCAAGAGCATAGAAAGTGCCGTCCTCGTTGTCTTTTACAACGAATCCGTTAAATCTTGACATACCTACAACATCTTTTATGAATTCTTCATCAGTTCCGTATTCCATCTCTTTGTTGGCATCTTCGAAAGATACAACGGTGTACTGGACTCCGTTTACAGAGTAGATGAGACTGCCGGGCTCTGCATTATCAACGTACTCAGCTTTGATCTTTTCCTCGCGGTAGGTATCGCCGGTAAGAGTTTTTTCATCAAAGCTTTTAACCACCATGTAGAGGTTGTTGTCATTGTTGTAGTATTTTGCAGCTTCAAAAGTATCGGGATTTTCGTTGCCAAGGCATGAAAGAGTAACTATTTCATTATCACCGGTAAAAGTTAATGTCGGATAAGACGGGTTATCCCAGCCAAACTTGGCTTCGGTTGTGTCATCTGCGGATCCGATATGGAAGACAATATCTTCACCATTAAGTTCATATTCAAAAGGAAGTCCGGTAACACCATCGGGTGTTTCAGTACGACCTGAAGTCTCGCTCTCAAATACATAGTAGTTTGTGACGTTATAGAGATCATCTCCGGTGTATGCAGCGTATACGGCTCCGGCAATATGCGGAGTACCATCAGATAAAGCACCGGCTTTCTCGAAACTCAGTACTTCTGAAGCTGCGTATTTGTCGCATAACTCGTCAAACAAGGAAGAATCGGCAGTGATTTCTGAAGCACCTTCCTTGTAGTTGTGATAGCTGCCATCTTCAGAGTCTGTGTAATCAACGATTGATTCTTCTGTGGTCACGAACTTGCCGGTTTCTTTTTTTACATATCCCTTTACAACAGAGTTGCGCATGTTAAGGATAAGGCTGTTATCATCTGCAAGAGCGATGGGGTAAGCTGTTCCGCCGCTCTGGACAGTAGTTACTTTTTCAACATAATCGGCTTTCTCTACAAAGATAGTAGCTTCATATGTTCCCTGATGACCATCGAGATCATCAAAAGAATAGCTCGTTACAAGAAGTGCATTATCGCCTTCGTAGATAGGAGCGTAAGCGTATGACTGTCCTGCGTGGAGAGATGCTATAAGCTCTTCAAAATTAGTCGGTAATGTCTTTTCTCCGGAGTCTTGGCTCTGCTGGCTATCTGCAGCAGTGTTATCTGTGCTTTCAGCACCTGCCTCTGTATCTGTTGCCTGCTCGTTATTAGTTGATGTTTCAGTAGAAGTTTCAGCACCGGTGTTTCCGCATCCGGTAATAACAGTCGCTGCCAAAGCTGCTGACAGCAATAAAGTAACGATTTTCGTTTTCATAATTTCCCCTCTTTTCTAAATTTTCAACATTAGTTATATTACACCGCATTTGTCAAAATGATTCTTAAAAGATTATTAAATCGAAAACGTTTAAGTTTTCAGCAAGAATAATAAAGTGAAAAATTAACCAAATTCGGTGTATATCGCGACTGAATTTTTTAACGTGTTAATGTAAGCTTATGAAAGATAAGCATCGGACACAGGAGGAAAAAGAGGCTTATGGATAAAGCGGCAAACAAATATGATGTCCCCAAAAGAGAAGGAAGTGTGTGGCCTGAAGATATCTGCCCTGCATATACGCCAAGAGAAGATGCCATACCATCAATAAAAGGGTGCTGGTATTGCAAATATGCGGATTTCCATCTCAAGGAAGAACGTGCCCTTGAAGTGGGAATCTGTGAATGGCCGAAGATAATAATAGATTAAGGCACGCTGATTGTGCAACATGAGACAGGAGAAAAGAAAATGAAAATAATAATCCACGATCTTGACGAAGAATTCCAGAAAAAGATCAGCGCCGGGCATCCTGACGTGATATGGGCCGATGGAAAGTATGCACCGTGTCAGGGCTGCTTTGACTGCTGGACCAGGCATCCCGCAACCTGTGGCATGAAGGATTCTTTGCATCAGATATGCAGAGTGGTCGGGCAGGCGGATGACCTGGTACTGATCACAGAGAACTGCTATGGAGGATACAGCACTGCGGTTAAGAACATTCTTGACAGAGCCATCGGGGCATCAACTCCGATGAGCACATATCGGGGAAGGGAGATGCACCACACGCTCAGATATGGCAAAAAGGGCAACTTCAAGGTGATAGTCTACGGCGACATCAATGAAAATGAGAAGAGCACCTGGAACCTGATGATCGAGAGAAACCGCATCAACCATGGATATCAGTCTGCGGAACTTGTATTTGTAAACGATATTACCGGTCTGGAGGTATCAAAGATATGAAGACAGTTTTTATAGATTGCAGCCCCAAGAAGAGACTTTCAGCCTCCGGGTTTGTAGCTGCCATGACAAGTCTTTTTGTCTTCGGTAGCAAAAAGAGAATGAAGCTCCGCACAAAAGCTGACTATGAAAACATACTCAAAGAGCTGGAAGATGCTGATGCAGTAGTATTTGCAATGCCGCTTTATGTAGACGGCGTCCCTTCCCATGTGCTTCCTTTCCTTAAAGAGATGGAAGAGTGGTGCAAAAGAAATCACTCCGAGATCAAGGTGTACACAATCGCCAATAACGGCTTCATCGAAGGCAGACAGAATGAGCCTCTTATGCAGATTATGGAAAATTTCTGTATAAGGAGCAGCATAAAGTGGTGTGGCGGTTTGGGAATTGGCGGCGGTGTAATGATGAACGTGATGCGCATCATGATCGTTGTAGTCTTCGCAATTGCAGTGCTTAACCTGGTCACAACAGGAATCAGCACAGGTAACTTTCTCGACACCGAAATTCTCATCGGATTCCTGAAAGATATGGCAGAAGTTCTTTTCTTCGGATGCGGAATCATAGTATTTGACATCTGGCTCGCAGCCTGCATCAATCGCGGAAAAGAATACGGCAAGCACTACACGAGAATTATGCTTCCGTCTTTCCTGTTCATCCTGGCTGCAGATTTCTTTTTCATCGTCGTATCTATAATAAAGAGTGGCGTATTCCGCGGATGGTTTTCAAAAAAGAAACCTGACTTGCAGAAAAAGGATATAATATCAGCATAATGCCATAAAAGTGTTATGACGGAAAACTTTGTGGGAGGACAGACAGATATGAAACTGAGAGCTTTTAGAGATGAAGACGCTTCGATTGTCTGCAAATGGATCCGGACTGAAGATGAGCTGTACAGGTGGTCGGCAGACAGGTTCAATAAGTTTCCGCTGACCGGAAGTGATATTGTAGAAAACTATGCTCCGCAGTCAGAGGGCGGGAGATTCTTTCCAATGACAGCGACTGATGACGAAGGCAGGGTAGTAGGGCATTTCATAATCAGGTATCCAAGGGAAGATGATGACAGCAGAGTACGTTTTGGATTTGTCATAGTGGATCCTGATATCAGGGGCAGCGGAAACGGAAGCAGGATGCTCCGCCTTGGAACCCGGTATGTAAAAGAAAACCTGGATGTACAGAAAATTGATCTGGGGGTATTCGAGCAGAATACGCCTGCAAAGCGCTGCTATGAAGCAGTTGGCTTTAAGGAGTACAACCGAAGAGATTGCGAATTGCCGATTGGTACCTGGGTATGTATTGATATGGAAATACATCTTGACGAATGATCCACGGGGACGGAGTTTGGCTACACCTTCGCTCTCGATGATTTCAGCATGGGCCACACTTCACTTCAGTACCTGCAGCACAACCAGTTCGATCTGGTTAAGCTGGACGGAAATCTGGTGAAGCAGATCCTCACCAACGATCGCACCAAGGAGATCATTAACTCAATCGTATATCTGTCAAAATCCCTGGATTTCAGGGTTCTGGCGGAATTTGTTGAGACCACAGAGCAAAAAGAAGCCCTTGAACAGATAGGGTGCCTTCTGTATCAAGGGTATCTCTTCAGCCCTGCAGTTGACAGGGATTCGCTTTTATCAATGTCAAAATGAACCACAAACCCCGTCCCCCAGGCTCAATACAGTCAGGTGCTGGGTGGCACGGGACATGGCGGTGTAGAGGCAGTGGCGGCCCAGCTCGTCGTCGGGATAGGACTCCCTGTCCGCATCTGCCAGGATAACGTGGTCAAACTCAAGTCCTTTGGCCAGAACCAGCTCAATCAAAAGAGCTCCTCTCGCCGGAAGGGATTCGTGGCCGGAGACTACGTAGATGTCATTGTCGCCCAAGGCAGCACTTATCTTTTCAAGGCTGTACTGATCACGGCAGATGACAGCTGTCAGACCTTCCATTTCCCCATACTCTGCAACAAGCTTTTTCAGCTCCGCAAAATACTCTTTCTCTGATTTAAACGACTGTACGGATACCTTCTCACCGGGGCGCTTAACAGAGGACACCAGCATCTCTTTCTCCGGAGGAAGGATTGATGCGAACATATCTGTGATCTCGGGTGAACTTCTGTAGCTGGTAAGAAGCGGAAGTTCGGCATATCTCTTTTTATAAGACTGTGCAAGTTCTTCAAGTTCTGCAAAGGTCACAGTGCCCACGCGGATTGCCTGGTATTCATCGCCAAGCAGCATGAAGCGGGCGCTTGGGAAGTATTTGTAAAAGACCTGCATCTGGGCCAGGGTGTAATCCTGGACTTCATCCACCATGACATAACGGATATTTTTGTCGCATAGTCCTGTGAGTTCCATCTTTGCAAAGAGCCACTCAGTTGCTGTAATGTGGTCGGTCTTAAGAATTCTTTTTACTATGTGTGCCACATTTACGAAAGCGCAGTTTCGTATCTGCTTCAAAGCTCCGCCGTAGTCGTTCTCGATTCTGTTGTCCTCAGCCTCGTCGGATTTTGCTGACCCTTCTGAGGTATCTTCGTTATCATGATCCATATTCTTCATGGCGCTTTTTGCCCGCTGCTCAAGCTCCTCGGATACGTTCTGTATGAGGCGGGAGCCGAGAGGGAACTGCCTGTATCTGCTTACTATCTGAAGTACTTCTTCTTTAGTCAGTACCACGTTTTCCTTCTGGGTTATGTCAAAGAAATCCTCAGCCTCAGGCGTCAGTTTCGGAATATCCTTTTGTATCTTCATAAGGCTATCAGCCTCGGTACTGTCGTACTGGTTGTCCCTTATGGGAACACCCGCCATATCAAGAAACTCCTGCCAGGTGATGGTCAGTGGATTGGACTCGCCAAGATCCGGCAGCACGTTGTCGATATAGTCCCTGAACACGGGATTCAGGGTCATGAGGCATACCTGGTCAGGCCGCAGGGTATCTCTTTTCTGGTAAAAGAGATATGCGATCCTCTGAAGAAGAACGGAAGTCTTGCCGCTTCCTGCGATTCCGTTTACCAAAAGACATGGAATGTCAGGGTAGCGGATGACGGTGTTCTGCTCCTTCTGGATGGTGGCGGTTATGGCCTGCATCTTGTCAGACTTGGCCTGTGACAGGGACTTAAGAAGTATAGGATCCTCAATGGCGATCGTGGTGTCAAAGTAGGAAATGAGCTTATCCTTCTCAATATCAAACTGACGGCGCAGTTTTAAATCCACATCAATCTGACGGTCCTCCACGGTATAGTGTGTATGGCCCATTTCCTGATTGTAGTAGGCTTCAGCGACAGGTGCTCTCCAGTCTATGATGACCTGCTTTCGGCCGTTTTCTGTAAAGGAAGCCCTGCCGATATAGTAGCTTTCAGGCTCCTCGCCGGGCTCAAACTGCAGCTGTATCTCGGCAAAATAGGGCGACTGAAGAAGCCTGTTCACGGTGTCCAGGCCGTGTCCAAGCGCCTCGCTCTGCACGTTATAGGTGTCGATATAACGGTTCCACACTTCGATCTCCGCCAGTGTCTCCATGGTTGTTTCGATGTCAGCGTAGTCGAAGCGGATGTTGTCCCTGATATCGTTTTTATCGTCAATAGCCTTTGCATCCAGGGCTGATATCTCATCCTGAAGCTCTTTTTGCTTTTTAAGAAGCTTGTCATAGGTTTCTGTCAGATGCGCCTGTTCTTTTTTGAAAATGTCTTTTTCCATAATCTCTTTTCCCTTTAACAAAACCAATAAATACATGCCTTCTGTATCTTTTCAGTATAACACAAATCCGTAGTATAATGGTTATGTATTGATTCGCAAAACGCGTTCGAAAACCACGCGCAAAATACATTCAAAAACAACGATGAGGATAAACAACTAAATGCATAATAATAACGACAAACTCCTTACAAAACTGTTTTTCAATATGCTGCCTGTGCAGATCCTGATCTTTGCCATGGGCTACGTAACCTCCCTGGTAAACGGAGCTGTGGCCGGGCGGTTTATCGAAGCTTCAGCAGTGGGCGTCATAGGTCTTTTCTATCCCATGGTGCAGATTCTGTCAGCTGTAGGATCAATTCTTCTTGGCGGCACGGCCGTTGTCTGCGGCAAATACATGGGGCAGGGAGATCTTGAGAAGACGAGAGGAGTCTTTTCACTGAATCTGACACTGACCTGTATTTTTGGAGCGTTCATCACGGTGCTTTGCCTCATCCTTCCGCAGCAGATCGCATCCCTCCTTGGGGCCCCGGCTAATCTTAATGGGGATCTTGCGCGGTACATAGTGGGTTACGCCATAGGAATCCTTCCGATGCTGTTATCACAGCAGCTTGCGTCTTTCCTGCAGATGGAGAGACAGAACACCAGGGGATACATCGGCATTGCCGGCATGATCGTTACCAACGTCGCGCTCGACATCGTCTTTGTCTGTGTGATGAACATGGGCATCTTTGGACTTGCGCTGGCAACTTCCATCGGAAACCTGGTGTACGTCCTTTTGCTTATCCCGTACTACTTCACTAAGAATGCACAGCTGCGCTTTGGCATTAAGAACATTCTGTGGGAAGAAACCTGGAACCTTTTCAAGATCGGTTTCCCCGGGGCACTTTTGATCTTCTGCTGTGCGGCGAGAAACATGGTGATCAACAGGGTACTTCTCAAATACGCAGGAGAGGACGGCCTTTCAGCTCTTTCAGGGTTCAACCTGATCTGCGGCTTCTACATAGCCTTCTGCCTGGGCTGCGGCTCCATGGTCCGCATGCTTATAGCAGTCTTTATCGGTGAAGAGGACAAGGAGTCCATGAAAAAGACCCTTAAGCTGGTATTTACAAAGGGCATGGCAATGGCAGTGGCTCTTGCAGTGGCAGCCGCTGTTTTCTCCGGCCCTCTGACGTCAATCTTTTTCCCGGACAAGACTTCAAACGTATATCATCTGGCACATCAGCTCTTTCTGATATATGGCTTGTGCATCCCATTGGTCCTGACCTGCCAGGTGCTCACCAACTATATGCAGGCCATGGAGCGTAATCTCTTTGTCAACGTACAGTCCGTGTTCGACGGATTCTTCAGCATGGTTGTACCGAGCCTTCTTCTGGCGCCTGTTCTCGGTGCACTCGGCGTATGGCTCGCAAACCCCATTGGTATGATCCTTACGATACTTCTGGTGCCCATATACTGCATCATTTGCTGGAAACGCATCCCCAGGTCCCTGGATGAGTGGATGCTCCTTGATAAGGACTTTGGCGTTTCGGAAAAGAACTATCTGGATATTGCAATTGACAGCCTCGAAGACGTCTCCAAAGCTTCTTTCAGGATCCAGCAGTTCTGCCAGGAACACGGCATGGGCAAAAGAGCTTCCTACTACTCGGCACTGTGTCTTGAGGAGATGGCTGGAAACGTAGTAAACCACGGCTTTAACGCCGATAAGAAAAATCATCTTCTGAACGTTACGACAGTGTTTAAAAACGCGGAGACTATCCTTCGGATAAAGGACGACTGTATCACCTTCAATCCCGTGGAGATGTCGGAAATGGCAGCGAAAGATGGCGACATGAAAGGTCTTGGAATCCGCATGGTAAGAAACCTTGCCGACGAAGTGACCTATCAGAACACCCTTGGTCTCAACGTCCTCACCATCAAAATAAAAGAAGAGGACCTGCTGAAAAGCGAGGCGGAAGACTATCTCCTTGAAAAGCGACTTAAAGAGCTCAGCCCTGAGCTTCACGCGAATTTCAAGGACACTGTATTTGCGATACAAAAGGTCCTGTCCAGGTACAGGCTCCTTTTCCCTGAATACACAGACCACTCAGAGCTTCATTCCCTGACAGTCATTGATTCCTGCAACAGGCTGATAGGAAAAGAGCAGATAGACAAACTAAACGCGGATGAGATCCATATACTTTTATCCGCATGTTATCTCCACGACGTGGGCATGGGTATCGGTGAAAAGGACTACGACGAGTTTAAGGACAGGCTGGGTGAAAAGGAGTTCTTTGAAAAGAATCCCAAGGCTACCCGTGCAGACTTCGTCAGGGTATACCACAACGAATTCAGCAGTTTCTTAATAGATAAGTATGCGAACCTGCTGGAGTTTCCTTCAAAGGAGCATATATTCGCCATCAAGCAGGTGGCAAGGGGCCACAGAAAAACCGATCTCTTCAACGAGAGCGAATATCCTGCCGCATTGCCCCTTCCAAACGGCAATACGGTATGCCTGCCTTATCTGGCAGCACTTGTTAGACTTGCTGATGAGGTTGATGTTGTTGCGACACGAAACCCTATGGTGCTTTATGATATAAGCGCTCTGACTGATGAAACTGAGATAATTGAGAACAAGAAGGTTGAGGCAGTAAAGGCCATGACCATGACAAAAGACAGCTTCATACTTGCCTGCGAGACCGATGAGGAGGAAATCTTTAACGATATCCTTGCAATGACAGGAAAAATGCAGAATACACTGGACTACTGCAGGAAGGTCGTATCGGAGAGAACGCCGTTTATCATCTCCCAGAAGAAGGTCATATTGAAGCGCATCTGAGCAGTTTCTGATATAAAGTATAAAAAAAACACCACCTTTGAAAAACAACCCTTTTCCTTGTGCTTATACATGATAAAATGGGGCTATGAGAATGGAGGTGTTTTTTTATGCAAAAATGGGCAAGATTAAACTATCAGCCGGCGCTTCCCTTGTATGAGACAGGGAGAGTTACGGGATCAAAGGAGCACATTGAAATTTCAAGACAGGCAGCGCAGGAGGGAATGGTTCTTTTAAAAAACGACGGAACGCTTCCCTTAAATAAGGATAAAAAGATTGCGCTTCTTGGAAAGGCAGCCGTTGACTATGTAAAGGGCGGCGGAGGATCGGGCGATGTGTCCTGTGCCTACGTCCATTCATTGTATGACGCCTTCAAGGAGAGGGGCGTGGCCATGTTCGAGCCTGTCATCGACCTCTATAAAAAGGATCTGGAAGCGCAGTTCGAAAAGGGCAGATGCCCCGGAATGACAGCTGAGACAGAGCTTTCAGAGGATATGATAAAGAGTGCGGCAGAGTTTTCAGACTGTGCCGTTGTTGTGATAAACAGATTTTCCGGCGAGGGTTGGGATCGGAGTGAAGTAGAGTGCAGAAACGAGTTCAATCCCTGGCCCGGCGAGTGGAGCATGCCCAAAATGTCAAAAGAGATATTCTCTGAGGGCGACTTCTACTTAAACGACGGCGAGAAGAAGCTCATAGAGATTGCAAGGAATAACTTCGGAACCGTCATTGCGGTGATAAATGCAGGCGGAATCATAGACTGCAGCTTCATAGCATCTGATGACAAGATAAACGCAGCTCTCTTCATGGGACAGGGCGGAATGGAAGGCGGAGACGCAGCAGCTGACATTCTCTTTGGCGATGTGTGCCCGTCAGGACATCTAACCGACACTTTTGCTGCAAAGCTTGAGGACTATCCCTCAACCGCCAATTTCCATGAATCTTTCGACTACGTGGAATACAACGAGGATATATATGTTGGTTACAGGTATTTCGAGACAATAGATGGTGCAAAAGATAAGGTGGTATTCCCCTTCGGATTCGGCCTTTCCTATACGTCTTTTGACATCGCTGTTACAGGTGCAGCCCAGGATGGCGACGGCTTTAAGTTCACAGTGAAAGTCACAAACACAGGCGATGTGGCAGGAAAAGAAGTTGTCCAGCTTTACTACGGAGCACCTCAGGGTAAACTTGGAAAGCCCGCAAGAGCACTTGGAGATTTCGCCAAGACAGATCTTCTCAAGCCGGGTGAATCGCAGGAGCTTACTCTCATCGTGTCCAAATATGGAATGTCTTCCTATGATGACCTTGGCAAGATCAAGGACGCCGCCTACGTTCTGGAAAAAGGAACATACAAGTTCTTTATAGGAGATAACGTAAGAGATGCGAAGGAGGCTGACTTTACCTTCGAGCTCGCAGAGGACGAAGTGGTAAAAGAGCTGTCGCACAAGCTTGCGCCTGTATCGCTCAAAAAGAGAATGCTTGCTGACGGAAACTATGAGGAGCTTCCCACAGGCGAACCCAAGGATATAAACGAGTGCATCTTTGAGAAGATGGAAAAGGGCACGGAAGAGGCACTGGTACCTGCTGTAAGAGCAAGAGAGAGCCACTATCTGACACAGCCATTCAAGAAGGATGCCATCACATTTTTCGATGTAGCTGAAGGCAAATCCTCACTTAAGGAGTTCATGGACCAGCTCTCGGACGAGGATCTGATCCACCTTATCGGCGGTCAGCCCAACACCGGCGTCGGCAACGTATTTGGCTTTGGTAATCTTCCTGAGTACGGTGTTCCCAATGCCCAGACAGCAGACGGACCTGCAGGTGTCAGAATATCCGACCAGACAGGCATCACGACCACAGCTTTTCCGTGTTCAACACTTATAGCCTGCACCTGGAATAAAGAGATCGCCGAGAAGATCGGCTTTGCAGGAGGGGAGGAGCTCAAGGAGAACAACCTCTGCGTATGGCTCACCCCTGCCATAAACATCCACAGAAATCCCATGTGCGGAAGAAACTTCGAGTACTACTCAGAAGATCCGTACCTGACAGGCCGCATGGCAGCTGCTCTCGTAAGGGGCATCCAGAAGAACAAGGTTGGAGCCAGCATAAAACACTTTGCCTGCAACAACAAAGAGACCAACAGAAAGCACAGTGACTCCAGAGTATCAGAGAGAGCGTTAAGAGAGATCTACCTTAAGGCCTTCGAGATAATTGTTGCAGAATCTGATCCATACACCATCATGTCCTCCTACAACGCAATCAACGGAGAGAGGGCATCCGAATCCAGAGACCTGCTCACAGGAATCCTTAAAGACGAGTGGGGCTTCAAGGGATTTGTCACATCAGACTGGTGGACAAGAGGCGAGCACTACAAGGAGATCAAGGCCGGAAACGACCTTAAGATGGGCTGCGGCTTCCCTGAAAGAGTAAAGAAGGCCATGGAGATGGGAGCAATTTCCAGAGAGGACTTCGAGCCCTGCGCCGCAAGAATACTTAACACGATACTTAAATTTGACTAATCATTACATACCAGAGAGGGAACTATTATGAGTGGATATGAGTATACAGACAGCCATGGAAGCTTTAGGATGAAAAGTCCCCAGCACACATCGGGATTATACCTTCCTGTGGCGGGAATGACGGGACTTCGGAGCGCAGTCGCACCGGATTTCGGAGGTGATGCCAAGATGGATCAGAATCACTTCCTCATCGCACCCAAGAGCATTTCAGATCTTCATGCAGGGAGAGATACGAGGAACTTCTTCCTTGCCTATAACGACGGCATATGGTCCGCAGCGGGAGCATCGGCTTCTCAGGAAGCGGACCGCTTTACCGACAGAGAGGACAGCGTGTGCCTCGAAGGCGGAAGAATGTGGCAGAAGGTTGAGAGGATCGATACCGCAAGGAAGGTTAAGGCCGAGGTAACACTCTTTTCACTCCTTGACAATGCAGCTGAGATAATGACAGTCACGATCACCAATGAATCCGATGATGATATCTCTTTTATACCGGTTGCCGCTGTGCCCATATACGGGAGAAGTGCTGATAACTTAAGGGATCACAGGCATGTAACAAGTCTCCTCAGCCGCGCTGTTGTCCGGGATGAGGGCGTTGTCGTTAAGCCAACCCTTTCCTTTGATGAGAGGGG
>JAEEGF010387188.1_pt1 | contig 18381 bp, 16 predicted proteins | sample 9134171 | NCBI WGS metagenome assembly JAEEGF01 (sample SAMN16246542, study PRJNA631951) | gut metagenome | biome: gut microbiome; feature: rumen; material: AP-attached | host: Bos | place: Iran: Karaj | collected 2018-10
AAATTATTCATGTTGCCGGGCATACCCATGCCACCCGGAAATCCTCCACGTTTTGCCATTTTCTTTCTCCTATTCTTCTATCTCGTCTACTTCTTCTATATCCATCTGAATCATATTACTCAAATCTGGATACTTGCTTTCCGCTGTCATACGGTCTGCTTCAAATTTTACCACAACTTCCATGTCTGTACCCGTCAGATTTCCAATTAGGGTCTTTATCATGTCTAAGTTAGTAGTTTCTGTCTCTCCTTCTGCCGGATTAGCAGATACAACGGATTCATTTAGCCAGTCGCGAGAGACCGCCTCCGCAGTCACAAGGCACAGTCTGTTTTCATTATCCATGCTTACCATGCAATTGGAAAGATAGGTTGCCCCGGGTTGGCCTAACTGTTTTAGCACTGCTCTCCAGTTCTGCACTACTTTTTGGACATCTTCAGGTAGGGCCGCAGGCAAAGGTGCCTTTTTCAGGGTTTGCCGGGGAGCTTCCTGTGTCATCTGCGCAGAAGTCGCACTTCCCACATTTGCCATCATGGGAATGCCGTTTTCCATCTTCTCTTCCAAAACCCGAATACGATCTAACAAGGAATCATCCTTGCTTTCCATCTCCGGTCTGCATAGTTTTATGAGTGTTACTTCTATGGTGACTCTTTTCTGAGTCGTTGCCCGAAGCTTACCGGATAATTCCGACATGACTCTGATATATCTTGTAATGGTGTCCATTTCCACCATTTCCGCTTCTTCCACCAGTCTTGCCAGATTCTCTGCAGACATATCGATTACTTCTTTTGCATTGTCCGACGCCTTTAAAAGCATTAGATTACGCAAATACCAGGTAAACTCAGAAACAAATTGTGTCAAGTCACGTCCTTCTGTCACCATGCGGTCCAGTAAGTGAATGCATTCGATTACCTCGCCCTTTACCACATGTCTCAGAAGCTGGCTAAAGGTCTCCGCATCTACAGCACCAAGTATCTGAAGCACTTGTTCATAAGTCAGTACTTCTTCACTTTGAAAAGCAAGACACTGATCTAGCAAACTTAACGCATCTCGCATGGCGCCATCTGCGCATTTTGCTATATATCGAAGTGCCTTTTCTTCCGCTTGTAAGCCTTCTTCTGCAATCAATTCCTGCAGGCGGGCCGTGATGGTGTCTACACTGATTCGCTTAAAATCATAACGCTGACATCTAGACATGATGGTCAGCGGAATCTTGTGCACCTCCGTGGTCGCCAGTATAAAAATAACATACTCCGGCGGCTCTTCCAGCGTCTTCAGCAGGGCATTAAAAGCGCCCGTTGAAAGCATATGCACTTCGTCGATGATATACACTTTATATTTTCCTTGCGCCGGCGTGAAATTGGTGTCGTCGATAATGTCCCTGATATTCTCCACACCATTATTGGACGCCGCATCAATTTCATATACATTCATGCTGGCGTTCTGCGCAATTGCACGACAGGAAGGGCATTCCCCGCAGGGACTGCCCTCCTTATGATTTTCACAATTCACTGCTTTTGCAAATATCTTCGCAATAGTGGTTTTACCTGTACCACGAGTACCGCAAAAGAGGTACGCATGCGCCATACGATTGTGAACTATTTGATTTTTGAGAGTTTCTACGATGGCATCCTGTCCTTTGACGTCCTCGAACTCTGTTGGTCTGTACTTTCTGTATAATGCTTGGTAAGCCATATAACGTATTATTATCCTTGTCTAGCCCGTTAATCACCAAAACTGATGCCGAGCATTTTTGCCTCTTTGATGATAGCAGCATCTGGAGCCACCATCTTTAACTTGCCTGCCACATCCTCCAGTGGCACTTTTACGATTTCTCGATTTCTGTATCCTACCATAAAGCCGTACTCACCCTTCAGAATCAGATGGCCAGCCTCAGCCCCCAGTCTACTTGCAAATACACGGTCGTATGGGCACGGGCTTCCGCCACGCTGTGTATGTCCCGGTACCGTTACGCGGACTTCTTGTCCGGTCTTTTCCAAAATCTGAGCAGCAATCTCATAGGAAACAGACGGATATTTAGATTTTTCCTGTTTCTTTTTATATTCCTTCTTGGATAATTTCGCGTCTTCTTTGGAAATTGCACCTTCTGCCACCGCAAGAATCGTGAACTTCGCACCTCTCTCATGACGCTTATCGATTGCTTTTACAATCTTATCGATATCGTATGGAATCTCCGGAATCAGGATGATGTCAGCACCACCTGCCATGCCGGCGTTCAAGGTGAGCCATCCTACTTTATGGCCCATGACTTCTACGATAAATACACGTCCATGGCTGGCTGCTGTGGTATGAATGCAGTCAATGCATTCTGTGGCGATATCTACCGCACTTTGGAAGCCAAAAGTCATATCCGTTCCCCAAAGGTCATTATCAATGGTCTTAGGAAGGGTAACGATATTTAACCCTTTCTCGCGAAGAAGATTTGCTGTCTTATGGGTACCGTTTCCACCTAAAATCACGAGGCAATCCAGTCGTAACTTGTGATAATTCTGCTGCATCGCATCCACTTTATCCAGACCATTCTCGTCCGGATCTGTAATGGTCTTAAACGGGGTACGGGAGGAGCCCAAAATCGTACCGCCTTTTGTCAAGATGCCAGAAAAGTCCGCGCTGGTCAGCATACGGAAATTGCCGTAGATAAGTCCCTTATAGCCTTCTAGAAAGCCATAGATTTCCACATCTTCGCCACTGTTAATCAGAGTCTTTACCACACCACGCATAGCTGCGTTCAAAGCCTGGCAGTCTCCACCACTAGTCAGTAACCCGATTCGTTTCATAGTAGTTCCTCCTTTTACATTATCGCAAGAAAACCTTGCAAAATCCCCAAATATACCTACTTATAAGTATAGTCTATTTTCTTTTTTCCCACAATAAAAATGCGCCAGGATTGCCCTTTACATAGGTTGCAAAGTTCTTGACGCTTACCAGAAAACATCTTATAGTTATATTTGTTCAAAATTGGAGATGTACCCAAGCTGGCCGAAGGGACCGCACTCGAAATGCGGCAGGTCGCGCAAGCGGCGCGAGGGTTCAAATCCCTCCATCTCCGTTATCTAAAAAAAGCCGCGGGCGCTGATTTCTCAACGTCCACGGCTTTTTATGATAAGGTATGATTAAAGCATTTTCTTTAATTCGTCATGTACGAACTGTACCTTAGGTCCTACAACAACCTGTACGGTTGTCTTGGAAGGACGAATTACACCGGCTACTCCGGCTTTCTTTACTTCTTTTTCATCAACCTGAGTATAGTCATTGATTTCTGCACGAATTCTGGTTGCGCAATAATCTACTTCTTTGATGTTATCTTTGCCACCAAGTCCTTTTAATACCTGAGCAGCGATAGCTGTGAAGTCATCATTTGCAAGTTCGATCTTGCCTTCAGATTCTTCGTCATCATCTTCACGTCCAGGAGTCTTTAAGTTAAACTTAGTGATGACAAAACGGAATACTACATAGTATACACCACCATAGATAACGCCGATTGGCAGCATCATCAGTGGATTCAGTGCCATAGGAGCTTTAAAGCTCAGTACATAGTCTACAAGACCTGCGCTGAAGTTGAAACCAAGACGTACTGGTAACAATGCGCAGATAGTAGCGGAAATACCTGTTAATACAGCGTGTACTAAGTAAAGACCAGGAGCCAGGAACATGAAAGAGAATTCCAGAGGCTCTGTGATACCTGTGAAGAAGGATGCAAGAGCACCTGCCATCAACAGGGAAGCTGCTGTTTTCTTTTTGCTGTCTTTTGCAGTGTGATACATAGCAAGAGCACCTGCAGGAAGACCAAACATCATAACCGGGAAGAAACCTGTCATGTACTGACCGGTTACACCTTTTACAGCACCTTCAGCGCCGGACCAGAAGAGACCCAGATCGTTGATGTTTGCTGTATCAAACCAGAATACTGCGTTGAGCGCATGGTGAAGACCAAGCGGAATCAGTGCACGGTTTAACATAGCGTAGATACCTGCGCCTACTGCACCCAGACCAAGAATAGCTTTACCAAATGCTACGAGGCCGCCGAATACCAGAGGCCATACGAAGAACAATACAACAGATGTCAGAATAGATACACCTGCAGTTACGATGGCTACACATCTCTTACCACTGAAGAATGCCAGCCAATCCGGAAGCTTTGTATCTTTGAATCTGTTATAGCAACTACTACCAATGATACCTGCTAAGATACCGATGAATGCGTTGTTGATTTTACCAAATGCTGCTGGTACTTCTTCAACTGCAATGCCTTTGTACATAGCTACGGCTCCACTGGCTAGCAGTGTTGTAATCATTAAGTAAGAAACAAGACCGGACAATGCGCTTGTGCCGTCGTGATCTTTTGCCATACCTACAGATACACCAATTGCAAAAAGCCATGGAATATTGTCGATAATAGCGGAACCAGCTTTGATTAAAAATGCGGCGATAATGTTGTTAGCGCCCCAACCAGATGGATCAATCCAATAACCGATACCCATAAGGATACCTGCTGCTGGCAAGCAAGCTACTGGAAGCATCATGGATTTACCAATTTTCTGAAGATACTTCATCATAAGAATCTTTCCTCCTTGTTATAAGTTCCCTTATAAGTTTTCCTGCATAAATTTCTTTAATGCATCTGCGGCAGCTTTTTCATCTTCCCCATCGATGGTAAACGCTGCCGTCTGACCCTGCTGTGCTGCTAATTTCATAACTGAAATTAAGCGTTTAGCGTCTGCGGCATTACCGTTTACTGTCAATGTGATGTTACTTTTAAACCCTGCTGCCATTTTTGCCAACAATCCTGCTGGTCTTGCGTGAATGCCCAGTTCGTCTTTAATCACATAAGAAAATTCAACCATCGCTTATCCTCCTTTCCCCCAATTTCTACGCAAATTCCCTAATCTGTTTGCGCAAGGACAAAATCCTAGGAGCAGATACAGACAGTTCGTCTACGCCAATTGAAATAAAATATTCTGTCAGGTCAGGATCTGCGCCTAATTCGCCGCAGATACCAACTCGGACATTCTTTGCATGGGCGTTTCTGACAGTCATTTCAATCAGACGCAGAAGCGCTTGGTGATGGATGTTTTGGAAGCGTGCAAGTGACGCATTTTGTCTGTCCATCGCTAAGGTATATTGTGTCAAGTCATTGGTTCCGATACTGAAGAAATCTACTTTCTCTGCTAATAGATCACTAATCAAAGCCGCAGCAGGGGTTTCAATCATGACACCCAGGTCAGGATTACCAATTTCTATGTTTTTATCTAATAGTTCTTTTTTTACTTCTTCAATGATTCCTAATATTTCATCCACTTCTTCCACGGATGTAATCATAGGAAACATAATGCCTATTTTTCCAAATGCGCTGGCACGATAGAGTGCTCGAAGCTGCACTTTGAAGATTTCCGGTCTGGTAAGACAAATACGAATTGCTCTCAGGCCCATTGCCGGGTTCTCTTCCTTTGGAATCTGGAAATAATCAGCCTGCTTGTCTGCACCGATATCCAGGGTTCGAATGATGACTTCTTTCCCCTCCATCATCTCTGCTACTTGTTTATAGCTTTCAAACTGTTCCTCCTCGGAGGGATAGTCATTTCTGTTTAGGTACAGGAATTCACTTCTAAATAGGCCGATGCCTTCTGCATCATATCGAAGGGCTCTCTGTGCATCTTCCACATTTCCGATGTTGGCGTAAAGGCCAATCTTCCGACCACTTCTCGTGATGGTCTCTGCCCCAATCAGCTCCTGCAGCGCCTTCTGTTCTTCTTCATACTGCTGTTTTTCTGTCTGAAGATGAGATAGCACGTCTTCTTCCGGATCGATATAGAATCTGCCATTTAAGCCGTCTACGATTCCCAGTTTTTCATGATATTCATCCAAAAGCTCTACGCCGGTGTTTACCAATGTTGTGATTCCCAGAGATCTGGCTAAGATTGCTGTATGGGAATTCATAGAGCCTTTTGCCGTTACAAAAGCAAGTATGGAGGATGAATCAATTCCGATTGTCTCTGTTGGGCTTAAGTCATCTGCCACCAAGATAACCGGTGTCTCCGGTAATATCAGCTTATCCTCTATATTTTGTAATTTACGAATCACTCTGGCTGCTATATCTCTAAAATCGGATGCACGCTCCATCATATACGCGTTGTCATCCATTGCTGCAAAAATCTCTGCCAAAGATTCACCAGCCTGATACGTTGCATAGCTGGCATTTAAATGTTCTTGCAGTATGCCGTCTTTTACAGCATCCTCAAAATCCAAATCCTGCAAAAGCATCTGGTGTACTGTAAAGATTTCTGCGTCTTCATCACTCACCTTGCCCTTTGCCTTTTCCCCCATTTCCTGAAGTTCTGCAATTGCCTTTTCTCTTGCCTCATAAAAGAAATTTAATTCTTCCTCTGGATTTGAAACCTTCGTCGCCTTTAGCGATACTTCTTTTTTCTTCCATACAAAAATGTTGCCAATGGCAATTCCCTTTTGTACGCTTTGACCTTCGATTTTTACCACACTTGTTACCTCAATACTTCTTTTGGTTCTTTACGCCTTTGTTAAAACAAGGGCTACATCCATTGCATTTACGCTTCCGGTCTTTTTATCGAAAGCGGAAAAGCTATCGGAGTTCAAAATAATCATAGGAGTCGTCACATCATATCCTGCTGCTTTTACAGCCTCAAGATCTACTTCAACAAGCAGGTCACCTTTCTTTACTTTCTGACCCTGTTCTGCGTGAATCGTGAAGTGCTCACCTTTTAATTTCACAGTTTCAAAACCGATATGCACCAGAATTTCTGCTCCATCTTCTGTAGATACAGAGTATGCATGTCCTGTAGGGAAAAGTGACTCTAATGTGCCATCAGCCGGCGCATAGAATTTACCTTCCTGTGGAATTACTGCCACACCTTTGCCAAGCATCTCTTCTGCGAAAGTAGAATCCGATACCTGAGAAATCGGGATTAATTCACCTTTTACCGGTGCTCCGATTTCAATCTTTCCCTTTGCTCCAAATAAATTTCCTAAAAGTCCCATCTTCATTTCCTTTCTTTTCCTGTTTCTTTATTTCATTAATTTTCGAAGTAGGATGATGATATAGCTCTTCTCATCCATTCGTATTTCCTGTTGAAACTGTTCCTCCAAAAAGCTTGCGATGCGATTACATATTCTGGTCTCTTGCGGATAATTCGCTACCGCAAAATCAAATAATGCCTTATCATCACCATCGTACTGCTCCTGCAATATGATTCTATATACCAAATGCTTGAATGTCGGGATCAAATCCTCTATCTTGCTGGCATTTCCGGGAATATCTCTATCCACCTCTTCATTCAGAAGCTCTAATATTTTCTTCACAGCCTGTGTAACCGTAAAGGCCATGCTGGTTTTTTCATTCAGTTCTGCGCTGACGATATGAAGTGCGATGGAAGCTGCTTCATCCTGTCCTAAGTAGTTACCTGTAGTATCTCGGATTAAATCCACCGCCTTTTCCCCGATTCGAAACTCCTTCGGATAAAAAGCTTTCACCTCATGCATAATGGCATTTTCAAACATCATGCCCTTTTCGAATCGTTCCAGCGCGAAATTAATATGATCCGTCAGCGTAATATAGATATTCTCATTCAGCTCCGTCTTCAACTCATTTTTCGCCAAAGCAATCACTTCGTTGGCTATCTGCAGATTCTCCAGCGGAAGCTTTGCCAGCAAATCTTTAAAGCGACGCAGACTTTCCTGATTCTCGATGCGGTATACCTTTTCTATCTTTGCATCATCAATCTTGTCGCCTTCTCTGTGACCAAAGCCAAGGCCTCTGCCGCTGACAACCACCTCTACGCCATCGTCAATCGAGGTCACTATGTTGTTGTTAATGACTTTTTTAATAACCATACTCAACCAACTCTTAAAATCAAAAAAACCAGATTTTACGCACGATAAGTAAAATCTGGTTTTGCCTGCCTAACAGTAACAATCCTTCGTGAAAAAGATTCCTATTCATTTAATCTACGATTAACATACATCTATACTCATTTGAAAGTCAACGCATTTTAACTCTTTTCCACAGACTGTCCAAAAAATCTATTCAGTTTTTGTGCAACATGCCGGCTTTAGCGCTTTTTGCCAAATACCCGTCCAGAAGTTTCCCGCAGCAGGAAATACCATCCTATTGCCGAAGTAATCACCATATAGGGTAGCATCGGAATCTGATATCTGGTTTTTGCTTCCCAAAGAATGCTGAATAAAAATGCACCGATGCTTATCAATAAAGGGAGTGCATTTTCCACTTGCCGAATCCAAAAGATTGCCGCTAGTGAAGCAAACAGCATGCCAAGATACAAAATCAATTGGTATCCGTTTAGAAACGCTAAAATACCACTATGTAGATTTCCTTTTTGAATTTTTTCTATCAGTCCGGTAGGATCGTTTTTCACTTCCCTGCTGGCTACAAAGACTTCATAATCCGGGCAGTTCCATTGAGATAATACCTTTCTATGATAGAAATCTCGGGCCATGTCCGGGTTTGCCTTAAATTCCTGAATGCGCTGTTGTATATAGTCCTTTGCTGCTTTGTCAGTAGCCTTAGACTCGAAATTATTTTGGCCGTATAACTGGAAGTTGTAGCCATTGAACCAGCCGGCATTCCATACGCCTTCCTGCATTCCCATAGCCACAACCGCGCTGGTAGGCTCTCCCTGATCTAAAGGATATCCTGTAAGCGTTCGGAAATGCTGCGTAATACCTGCTGAAAGGATGACCGGCAATAGGAAGATAACCGGAATTGCAATGAGCAACAGTTTCTCTTTCTGCATAGCAAAAAGTACCAGAAAAAGCATAGCAATGGCGATACATAGGATCCAGTTGCTTCCCTTAGCCAATATGCCAAGAGCTGAGAAGAGTCCCATCGGAATCAGATAAAACCATTTTCGCCTTCTGCATAGCATAAGCGCTGCCCACAAAAGGCCGCATCCGGCGAACATACAAATACTTTCTCCGTACACAAAGGTGCTGTGGAGCGGTATAGGCATACAGCCCATCATCAAGACAAAGTACAGCAGTTCCGCCTTTTCATCTTGTAATAGTTCATGAATAAATAAGTATCCAAATAAAACAATAAAAGGAACCGTAAACGCATTTGCCATCTGGATTACTTGGTAACTTCCGCTTTTCGCGATTCCCATAAAGAATTGAAATAAGAGCATCATTCCCATCTGGTAATGAACAGTTCCCATGTATCCCCCATTATGGAAATAGCTGTAATCTCCCTGCGGCACGCCAAGGGCTGCTTCATAGACTGTAAGCTGGTCTGCATAAGGAGCAAAATCTCCAAGCCTTACCCACCATATGGCCAGGGCTGTGGTGCCCAGTATGCACACCGCCAAAAAAAGGAAATGAATCCATTTTCTGACTTTTTCCTGCAGCTTTGGATAAACTCCAAAAATAAAATAAAGGGCAATCAATAGCCAAACAGCAAGAGACAGCAGATGTGGCCAGATTTTATCCGCCACATCCTCTGCTGTCTCGTCATAAGTCATATGAAATTGATAGCTAAATCGGAAGGAGTAGTAGGTCAAATACAGATAAATTGCTGTACCGATCACTCCCAAAAAGACGAGTATCGCCTTTTGTGTTCCCTTCTTCATAGACTCTCCTTTATGCGTTAAAAGGCTTTCCTGTAAGAAGTTCAAATGCTTCTTTATATTTCTCAACAGTTTTTTCGATGACATCTTCCGGTAAGAGATAGTCACTATCCGGATTTGCCTTTAACCAATCACGTACAAACTGTTTGTCATAGGAAGGCTGTGATTTGCCTGGTTCGTAACCTTTTTCAGGCCAGAATCTGGAGCTGTCCGGTGTCAGCATTTCATCACCAAGTACCACTTCTCCGTTTTCATCTAGACCAAATTCAAACTTGGTATCAGCAATGATAATGCCTTTTGTTCTGGCATATTCTGCACATTTTTTATAAAGAGCAATTGTATAATCGCGAATCTTCGCTGCATACTCTGCACCTTTACCCGGGAATTCTTTTTCAAGCACTTCTACGCTTCTTTCGAAGGAGATGTTCTCGTCATGATCTCCCAGTTCAGCTTTTGTGCTAGGAGTGTAGATAGGCTCAGGCAGCTGTTCAGATTCCTTTAAGCCCTCTACTAAAGTAATACCACATACTTTACCGGTTTTCTGATAGCTATCCCAGCCGCTTCCGGTGATATAGCCACGTACAATACACTCAATCGGTAGCATAGTCAGTTTCTTGCAAAGCATACTCTTGCCCTCGAATCTTTCACCGCTGAAAAACTCCGGCATATCTTTGCAGTCTGTAGAAATCATATGGTTTGGAACAATATCCTTTGTGAAATCGAACCAAAACTTAGACATCTGAGTCAAAATCGTACCTTTATCAGTTACCTGATTTTTTAGAATATGATCAAAGGCGGAAATACGATCTGTAGCTACAATAATCAGATTTTCTCCTATATCGTATACCTCTCTTACTTTTCCTTCTTTGAATGGTGTAAAACTTTGCATACCGATCCTCCCTATTTAGTTGTTTCTTTTAATCGTCTAGTATTGTACATTATTTGCATTTTGCTGTCTAGTAACATTATAATAGGTTAGAACTTTTATTTAGGAGGTCTTATGAGCGAATTCAAAGTTTTAGAAATCAAAAAAAGCGTTTTTGAAGATAACGATAGACAAGCTGATTTATTACGCGATGAATTAAAGAAAAATGGCGTATTTTTATTAAATCTTATGTCCAGCCCGGGGTCCGGAAAAACCACTACTCTGCGCCGTACAATCGAGGCCTTAAAAGACGAGTTTAAGATTGGTGTTATGGAAGCAGATATCGATTCCGATGTAGATGCACAGACCATCTCCGAAACCGGTGCAAAAGTAATCCAGTTACATACCGGCGGTATGTGCCACTTAGACGCCGAAATGACCAAGCAGGGTCTTGAGGGACTTCAGACTTCCGATGTGGAACTTGCCATTTTGGAAAATGTAGGTAACCTTGTTTGTCCTGCAGAATTTGACACCGGCGCTGTGAAAAATGCCATGATTCTTTCTGTTCCGGAAGGACATGACAAACCTTTAAAATATCCTTTGATGTTTTCTATTTGCGACGTAGTGCTGATTAACAAAATTGATGTATTACCTTACTTCGATTTTGATTTAGAAAAATGTAAAGAATATGTGTTAAAGAGAAATCCTAACGCAAAAATCATTCCGATTTCTTCCCGTACCGGCGAAGGCATCGAAGAATGGACCAATTGGCTTCGTGAAGAAGTAAAGAAATGGCGCGCTTGAAAGAAGGATCCATATGAGAATAATCATTGTAGGCTGCGGCAAAGTAGGAACAAACCTTGCCCAACAGCTTAGCGCAGAGCATCACAATCTCGTTATCATCGACGAGGACGAAGCTCCCATTCAGGCGGTTTCCAACGAGGTAGACTGTCTGGGTATTGTAGGAAACGGCGTAAGCCATTCCACCTTGAAACAAGCAGATATAGAACACGCTGATTTGCTCATCGCAGTTACTGACTCCGATGAGCAAAACTTGCTTTGTTGTTTAATTGCTCGTAAAACAAGCAATTGCAAAACCATTGCTAGAGTTCGTAATCCGCTTTATCATTCCGAAATTGAATTTTTGAAACGTGAATTTGAGTTGGCTATGATCATCAATCCTGAAGAGGCTGCTGCCAATGAAATCTCACGTATTTTCATGTTCCCTTCTGCACTAAAGATCGAATCCTTTGCAAAAGGACATGTAGATATCCTGCACTTCCCTGTAGCAGCAGGATCTCCTTTGGACGGCATTACCGTACATCACATTCGTGCCACAATGGGTTGCAATGTCCTCATTTGTACCGTAAAACGTGGCGAAGATGTCTTTATTCCAAATGGTGATTCCGTACTTCATGCCGGTGACATTGTTGGATTTGTGGCAAGTCGTAAAGATGCCATTGCTTTCTTTAAAAAATGTCATTTAGGCATTAACCACATCGACAGTTGCATGATTGCCGGCGGCGGCAAGATTTCATTTTATTTAGCAAAGAAGCTCCTACAGTCCGGTATCGACACCGCTATTGTAGAGCAGGATTTGGGACGTTGCGAAGAGCTTGCTGAGCTGCTTCCAAAAGCCACCATTATCCACGGAGATGTCACAGACCAGCATCTTCTCGAAGAGGAAGGCCTTGCCAATTATCAGGGATTTGCTGCACTGACTGGTTTAGATGAAGAGAATATCTTTTTATCCTTATATGTAAAGAGCCAGACCCACGCTAAGGTTATCACCAAGATTAACCGTATCAATTTCGATACCGTAATTGACCAACTGGATTTGGATACGATAATTACCCCTCAGGTCATTACAGCTGATTACATTATCAAATACGTACGTACCATGCGCAACGTACCGGGTAGTGCGATTGAAAACTTATATAAACTGGAAAATGGACGTGCCGAAGCCTTAGAGTTCTACTTAACAGAAGACTCTTCCATCACCAACGTACAGTTACAGGATTTGGCTATCCGTCCTAACACTTTGATTTGTACGATTTTCCGAAATAACAAGAGTATTATCCCTAGTGGTCATGATACTCTTCAAAAGGGTGATCACGTCATCGTGGTAACGGCTAATCACCAGACCCTCGACATCAAGGACATTGTGGAGGGCTAAGAATGAATTACGCTGTTGTATTTTACATCGTAGGCTGGTTACTTCGTTTTGAAGCTTTCTTCTTATTATTGCCATGTTTTATTGGCCTTATTTATTCTGAAGCTTCCGCTAAGTACTTTGCCATCGTTTCAGTGATTAGTTTTATAATTGGTTTTCTGTTTTCTCGTAAGAAAATCAAAGATGCTATCTATACCAGAGAAGGATTTGTCAGCGTCGCCAGCAGCTGGATTATTATGTCTGCTATCGGCGCTCTTCCCTTCTATTTGACCGGGGAGATTCCTTCCTATTTTGACGCTCTATTTGAAACTGTGTCCGGCTTTACCACCACAGGTGCTTCCATCCTAAATGATGTAGAGGTGCTGTCCCACGCCAGTCTATTCTGGCGTAGTTTCACCCACTGGATCGGTGGTATGGGTGTTTTCGTATTCATGATGGCGTTACTGCCACTTCTTGGCGGAAGCAACATGAATTTGATGCGTGCAGAAAGCCCGGGCCCAAGCGTAGATCGTCTTGTACCACATATTAAAGACACAGCCAAAATTCTGTATCTGATTTATTTGGTTTTAACCACAGCCGAATTCACATTGTTATGCGCTTTTAAAATGCCCGCCTTTGATGCCATTTGTATCACCTTTGGTACGGTAGGTACCGGCGGTTTCGGCGTGCTGAATTCCTCCTGTGGCGCATATACCACGAACCAGCAAAATATCATCACGATTTTTATGTTTCTCAGTGGTATTAACTTTACTACCTATTTCTATCTGGCCAGTCGAAAGATTCGTCAGATGCTAAATATCGAGGAAGTTCGGTATTACTTCCTGATTATCGTAAGTGCATGGCTTGCGATTACCTTGAACATCAAGGATTCCATTGGCAGCATCGGAAAGGCCGCACAGCAGTCTATTTTCCAGATTGTATCTTTGATTACAACCACCGGTTATAGTACTTGCGACTATGAGGTATGGCCTGAATTTTCCAAGACTATCCTGGTAATTCTGATGTTTAGCGGTGCATGCGCCGGAAGTACCGGCGGTGGTATCAAGGTGTCCCGTGTAATCATCCTGCTAAAAACCATCAAGAAGGAATTACAGGTACTGATTCACCCCCGTGCGATTCGACGTATTCGCATCGATGGGAAGACAATTCCTCACGAAGTATTACGTTCTACCAACGTATTCATTGCCATTTACTTCGCTTTGTTTTTGTTTTCCCTGTTGTTAGTAAGTATCAATAACTTCGACTTCACTACCAACTTTACTTCTGTCCTGGCCTGCTTTAACAATATCGGACCCGGATTATCCCAGGTGGGACCAAGTAAAAACTTTGCAGATTTTTCTGTTTTTTCAAAATGCGTATTGATGTTTGATATGTTGGCCGGCAGATTGGAATTATTCCCGGTACTCCTACTGTTTACACCATCTACCTGGCAACGTCAGATTAGAAAGAATCTTCATGAAAAACATAAATGAAACATACATGAAAGCAGCGCTGACGCAAGCCAAAAAGGCACTGGCACTAGGGGAAGTGCCCATTGGTTGTGTCATCGTCCATGAAGGGAAAATCATAGGACGTGGCTACAACAGGCGCAACACAGACAAAAGCACCTTGGCTCATGCAGAAATTTCTGCAATCAAAAAAGCCACAAAAGTCATAGGCGACTGGCGCCTTGAAGAATGCGACCTTTATGTCACTTTGGAGCCTTGCCAAATGTGCGCAGGTGCCATCGTGCAAGCTCGTATTCCAAGAGTTTTCATCGGTGCCATGAATCCGAAAGCCGGATGTGCCGGAAGCATCTATAATCTTTTAGAAGAGCCCGCTTTCAATCATCAGGTGGAGGTGACCCGTGGTTTGCTGGAAGAGGAATGCAGTACGATTCTGAAAACCTTTTTCAAAGAGCTACGTATTCGAAATAAGTTTGACAAGCAAAGCTAAAATCTATATACTATCAATTATCGTGCGTCTGTATGGGGCGTCCCATTGTAGCAGCCACGGTTTTCCTTTTGGGTCTCGTGCGATGAGAATCTATGAATCGTGTCAGGTTGGGAACAAAGCAGCACTAAGTAGAACCTCTCATGTGCCGCGAGGGTGCCTATTAGGAGTAATCGTGTAGCGTGCAATGGGGTGCCCCATGCAGACGCATTTTTTTGGAGTGTAACATGGACAATGCCTATCATCCTCTACTAACTGCATATCAAAATTGCGACTTGTGCGGGCGCCACTGCAATGTCAATCGTGCCGTCGGAACTACAGGATTTTGCAACCAAACCGCTACCATTCGTGCCGCAAGAGCTGCCATGCACTTTTGGGAAGAACCTTGTATCTCAGGGCAAAAGGGGTCCGGTGCCGTATTTTTTTCCGGCTGCTCCATGGGATGTGTCTTCTGCCAAAACAGAGATATCGCTTTAGGAAGTGTGGGCAAAGACCTGTCCATCTCCCAGTTGGCAGATATCTATCTTAAATTGCAGGAGGATGGTGCCCATAATATTAATCTGGTAACTCCAACGCATTTTATTCCATCCATTGTCGCCTCTCTGGAACTGGCTAAATCAAATGGGCTTACCATCCCCATTGTGTACAATACAGGCAGCCTGGAGACAGTAGAAGCACTACGTATGTTAGACGGCCTGATTGATGTGTACTTACCGGATGCCAAATACTATGATCCCGCTGTTGCCAAACGCTATGCACGCATCCCTAACTACTATCAGATTGCGAAAAAAGCTATCGCAGAAATGGTTCGTCAGGTAGGCTCACCGGTTTTTGCAGATGCAAAAACCGGCTCTGTTTTAAATGCAACCACAACAGATGAATTAATTGAGTTCTCCGAAACCGGACTTATCAAGAAGGGGGTTATTATTCGGCACTTACTTCTTCCGGGACATCTTCAGGATTCGAAATGCATTCTAAAAGATTTGTATGAAACCTTTGGAAATCGTGTTTTCTTTAGTATTATGAGTCAATATACACCTGTGAATCCACCGGAAGATTATCCGGAATTAAAAAGACGTGTTACAGAAGTAGAATACGAAGCCTTGTTAGATTTTGCAGTATCCCTAAATATAGAACAAGCTTTCATCCAGGACCGCGAAGTCGCAGATGAAAGCTTCATTCCAGCATTTGATTATACAGGACTTTTCTAGACCTCTAGAAGTCCTGTTTTTCATTTAAATAATTCATATAATTGACAACCATCAACGCAATCTTTAAAGTCAGTGCATCGTCAAAGGTTCGAATATCAAGGCCTGTAGCCTTCTGTAATTTCTCAATACGATATACCAGTGTGTTACGATGAATAAACAACTGTCTGGATGTCTCTGATACGTTCAGGTTGTTTTCAAAGAATTTGTCTACCGTATTTAAAGTCTCTTCATCCAGTTCTTCCGGAATATGATCTCCAAAGATTTCCTGAATGTATAACTTGCACAGACTAATCGGCAGCTGATAAATCAAACGACCAATACCCAAAGAAGAGTAAGCCACTACTTTCTTCTCTACATAGAAAATCTTGCCAACTTCCACCGCCATAGTCGCTTCTTTGTAGGACTTAGATACGTCTTTCAAATCATGTACTACAGCGCCATATGCTACTCTGACATTCTCTAAAAGCTCTGTATTAATGGTGTCTACGATGGTGTTTGCAATACGCTTTAATTCTTTGTTGGTGACGTTTTCTTCCACAGCCTTGATCAGAATAATACGACCTTCCTCTACAGAGGTGATAAAATCACCGTTCTGTACAGTAAAGAGGCTACGCATTAATTCTTCTACATTGGCATCATTATTCTCTGTTTCAACCAGGAATGCTACTCTAGGCTGTATCTCAGTGATGTGGAGCTTCTTTGCCCTATTGTAGATATCTACCAATAGCAGGTTATCCAGAATCAGATTCTGGAAGAAATTATTGCGATCAAATCTTTCTTTATAGGCTTTCATCAATTCTTTAATATGAGAAGCCCCAATTCGACCTACCATATATGCATCTTCGCTTAAAGCTCTGGCGTCCAGAATATAGTGAACTTCATCCTCGTCATCCAGAACTTTCAGGAAATGATGCTCTCCAATTACCTGGCTTTCCGCCTGAGAGGACGCAAAATCAGAAATGATAGACGCATCCATATCCTCTGTTTCAAATGTAGCTGCAACAGTACTGCCGTTAAGCTCGAAAACACCTATATCAACTTTCGTAATTGTTTTTAATTCTGTAATACTCTGCAAGATAATCTGATTTGAAATCATATAATCTATCTCCTATTTCTCTATAACATGAGTATTTTAGCATAAAAAACCTTACAAAAAAAGGGTGCCGCCACAATCGTGGCAGCACCCAATGCTTTTACTAGTTTGTAATAGTCTTTTCTGTTTCTTTGTCGAATACGTGAATCTTCTCAACATCGAAAGCAAATTTGATGGAATCGCCAGGTCTAGCATTTGTTCTGGAATCCACTCTAGCGGTAATTGGGAACTGTCCCAAATCGAAATACAGGAATACTTCTGCACCAAGAAGTTCGTAAACTTTAACCTTGGAATCGAAGGTTACAGGTGCTGCATTTACCATGATTTCAGAATCATATACATCTTCTGGACGAATACCGAAGGTTACAGTCTTGCCTACATAGCCACCCTCGATAAGTTTTTTGGATTTTGCTGGTGGAAGAGGAATGCTCTTGCCATCAATTTCAAGGCTTGCTACGCCATCTTTTTCGCTAACTACAGCGTCTAAGAAGTTCATCTGAGGAGATCCCATGAAACCTGCTACGAAGAGGTTCTGTGGTTTCTCATATAAGTTCTGAGGTGTATCAACCTGCTGGATAACACCATCTTTCAGAACTACGATTCTGGTACCCAGAGTCATAGCTTCTGTCTGGTCATGTGTTACATAGATGATTGTTGTACCGAGGGACATATGTAATTTAGCGATCTCGATACGCATCTGTACACGAAGTTTAGCATCCAAGTTGGAAAGAGGCTCATCCATAAGGAATACCTTTGGTTTACGAACGATAGCACGTCCCATAGCAACACGCTGTCTCTGACCACCGGACAAAGCCTTTGGTTTACGATCTAACAGATTCTCCAGGTCAAGGATCTTTGCTGCTTCACGAACTTTTTTGTCGATTTCGTCTTTTGGAACTTTACGAAGTTTCAAACCGAATGCCATGTTCTCATATACTGTCATATGTGGATACAGAGCATAGTTCTGGAATACCATCGCAATATCTCTGTCCTTAGGCTCAACGTCATTCATCAATTTACCATCGATGTATAACTCACCTTCAGAAATATCTTCCAAACCTGCGATCATACGAAGAGTTGTGGATTTACCACATCCAGAAGGACCAACGAAGATGATGAATTCTTTATCTTCTACTTCCAGATTGAAATCTTTAACAGCTTCAAAGCCGTTAGGATATCTTTTGTAAATGTTTTTTAAAGATAAACTAGCCATGTAATACCTCCTAATACCTTGCGGTCATATCTTATCACTGTTGCTAGTATACTATAATTTCCAAAAGTACCACCATGCCACTATTTCACAAAGTTTTTATAATTCACTCGTCGTATTGCCAAAGCAGCGGTTTTTTCCTTTTTTCGTCCTTCACCTTGTACAAAAAAAAGACACTTTTCTATACAAATTAACTAATTTAGAAGATTTTCTCCATGGAAGTAAAACGAATAACATCTATGAATAGTTCCACATCTACATCCTGAAA
>JAEEGF011060263.1_pt1 | contig 18377 bp, 13 predicted proteins | sample 9134171 | NCBI WGS metagenome assembly JAEEGF01 (sample SAMN16246542, study PRJNA631951) | gut metagenome | biome: gut microbiome; feature: rumen; material: AP-attached | host: Bos | place: Iran: Karaj | collected 2018-10
TGCTTCCTGTGTGTAAGCAAGTACAGTTGAGCCGTCAGCTCTTTTCCTTGCAAGCTCGGTTCTTGTCCAGTCGAAGACAGGCATGAAGTTGTAGCATACCATGTGGATGTCTTCCTTACCGAGGTTCTCAAGAGTTTTAATATAGTTATCGATATGCTCATCTCTGTCCTTTGTGGCAGCTTTGATGGCATCTGATACGTTGACGGATTCGATACCTGAAATCTTCATATCCTCAGCAGCAACATCAGCCTTAAGAGCCTTGATCTCGTCCTGTGTCCAAAGCTCACCGGCCTGTTTGTTGTAAAGAGTTGTGATAACACCCTTAACTCCGGGGATCTGTCTGATCTGCCAGAGCTTAACGGTATCAAATTCCTTGCCGTACCAGCGAAGTGTCATTTCCATAATCTGTAATCTCCTTTTCTATAAATCAAAAATCTTACTTGGCGTTTGTTTCTATCACATAGCATAAACTTCCCTCCCAAAACTTTGAATAGAATTACTTGTTGCCAACTTTGCAAAAGTTGTTGTACAATCATAGACATGAAAAACAAACTCAGATCATCGTTTAATTCAAGACAGTATATGGTATCTTCCGACTTCGAGGTCTTTTACTATTCCGACAGGGATTTTCAGACCTTGAGTCCCCATGCCCACAACTACTATGAGTGCTACCTCTTCATCGAAGGCGATATCACCATGGAGATCTTTACAGGAAAAGACAAAGTAGAACGCCACAAGATGGCTCCGGGAGATCTCATGCTTGTACCTCCGGGGATCATGCATCATGCTCTGATGAACGATCCTTCTCAGAATTACAGAAGGTTTGTATTCTGGATCAGCAAACAGTGCTGTCAGAGCCTCATGGATGAGTCCGTTGACTACATGTATCTTATCCAGAAGGCCGAAGCCTTCCACAAGTACATCTATCACCTTCCCCCTGCGGAGTTTCACCTGGTAGAGTCAAGGTTCTTAAGGCTCCTTGAGGAAATCTCCAGCGATCGCTACGGGTCAGATGCAGCGCGCCATCTGTGCCTCTGTGATCTGATACTGACCATCAACCGTATCATCTACGATGAAGATCACAAGGAAACCGGAAGCGAGGAGCTCTCTCTTTTCCAGAACATCCTCTGCTATGTTGAGAGCAATCTGGAAGACTCCCTGTCACTTGATGACATCGCAGGCGAGTTCTATGTCAGCAAGTACTATATCTCTCACCTGTTCAAGGACACTCTTGGAGTCTCGCTGCATCAATACATAATAAAAAAGCGCCTGGCAGAATGCAGAAATGCCATCACCGGCGGTGAGAGCATAACATCAGCCTACGAGCGCTTTGGTTTCAGGGATTATTCGAGCTTTTTCAAGGCCTTCCGTAAGGAGTACGGCATGTCTCCAAAGGAGTATCAAAACCTTTATTCCAATCGGCTTTTGAAATAATTCTCTTCCAGTCAGGTGAAAAGACATAATAGCCTATCATGCAGATCATCCCAAAGGCAAAGGATATCGGGAAACACAGCATGACATAGGTCCCGTCAAAGAACCTGCTTATGATGTACGCACATGGGATCCTGACTGCCCAGAGCATCATCAGGTTTATCAGAGTTGTGTATTTGACATATCCGACTCCGTTGACAATATTTGAAATACAGTTAAAAACCGCATAACACCACTGAGACAAAAGCACTGCCACCACGTACCTTCCGGCATACATAAGCACTGTCTCGTCCTGTGTAAAGAACTTAAGTATCGGCATTCTGAAGGAAATGAACGCAAGGCCCAGCGCCAGAGTTGCAATTCCGTTGATTGCCGGTATTTTTATGTATCCATCCCTTAGTCTGTCATAGTTTTCAGCACCAAAGTTCTGTCCGGAGAACGTGGAAGCTGCTGCCGATACAGCAGTAATGGCCACATTCGTTATACCTGTAATGCGTCCCGCCACCGACGCTCCGGCCATGAACTTATAGCCCTGCGCATTCACAAGGGTCTGCATCGCCATATGTCCGAAGGAAAACAGCGAATTGTTGAGACCAATTGGAACACCTATTGCAAGTATCTGCTTCATCTCCTGAAGGTTCAGAGCCCTTGGGAGGAAACTAAATGAAAGCTCAGGAAATTTCTTTTTTATGTAAAAGACACTTACAATCCAGGATACAAACATGGATATACTTGTGGCCATAGCCGCTCCCTGTACATCCATAGAAAATCCGGCCACCAAAATCAGATCAAGAATTATATTGGTCACGCAGGAAACCACCAGAAACCATAGTGATGCCACGCTGTCTCCAAGGCCTCGCAATAACCCTGCATTCATGTTATATCCGATATTCCCGAGAGCCCCGAGGAACACAACTCTTGTGTACATAAGGGCTGCATCTTCCACGTCAGCGGGAACTCCCATGAACTTAAGTATAAAAGGCGCCAGCATAAAGCCCAGTATTGCTATTGGAATTCCGCTCATATATACAAATGATGTTGAGGCGGCCGCAATGTCTTTTACCCGCTTCCCGTCACCTGCACCGATCCTCTGAGACACAAGAATCGAAGCGCCCGTCCCGATCCCAAGAAATATGCACAGCAAAACCTCTACCGGCTGGGCACTTGTGCCCACTGCCGCCAGCGCTTTGTCTCCGCAGAAACGTCCAACTATAAGCGTATCAACCGTCGTATATAACTGCTGCAGAATGTTTCCCAAAACGATAGGTATCGCAAAGAGGATCACATTTCGCATGATACTTCCTTTTGTCATATCAATCTTTTTCGTTTTCATGTCTCTATTTTCATTCATGATCCAATAATTTTCTTATGGATTTATTTCATTATGGAGGTGAAAATAATGAAATCATGTCATTTTGATGCTATGATTAATCAGACAAAAGAGTAAAGAAAACCTACGGAGGTTCAGAAAATGGCACTTCCCCTGCCACAGGGCAAACAGTTCACTATCATATACAGAATGCTTGAATCAAGCTTTGAAATGCCATCTATGGAGGTAGCTTCAGACCACTATTCTCTGGGATTCATCATCCATGGCGACAGAAAAGTCATTACTCCCACCAAGACATTCATGCTGCATGCAGGCTTTGTAAACGGAATGCCGCCATATGCCTATCATCGCACCATTCCGGGATCTCCTGACTACTACGAGAACTACCTGATCAAGTTTGCTCCGGATTATGTAAAAGAGCTGACGGAGGAGCTGGGGGCTCAGTTCCTCGATAATCTCTATGCTCAGTTTCCCAAGGAATATTCTCCCGAGGACGAGAAAGAGCTCTTTTCTCTGGCCAAGACTCTGCTTGATGCCTATGACAGCCTTAATGAATGCGAAAAGCCTGAAGACATAAGGGTTGCAGAGCTTAAGGTGAAACACCTCTTTTACGCTCTTCTGCTTCTCATAAACGACAAAGGGCAGAGCGCCCGGGAAAAGACTGTACTCCACAACAAGGCTCTTTCCGAACCCATCATGGAGGCTGTCTACTTTGTGGAAAAGAACTATAAAAAGCCCATTAAGATTGAGGACGTAGCTGCCATCTCCGGATATTCCGTCACTTACTTTTCAAAGCTCTTTTCCGCCCAGCTTGGAAAGCCCTTCTCGGAGTATCTGTGTATCACAAGACTTAAGCATGTCCAGAATCTGCTGCTGTCCACCGATATGTCCGTCATGGATATCTCTCTGGAGTGCGGATTTTCCTACCCCGGCAACATGACAGCAAGTTTTAAAAAAGAGTTTGGCATGACTCCTCTGCAGTTTAGGAAACAGAACAAAAACTAATAAAAATTTCACAAAAATTCACGTGCAACTTAAACGTTTTCGTGCTACGATTGATGTGGTTAAATTTGTTACTGAATTGTAATGTAAATTTACACAATATAGATAAGGGGAAAACGTCTATGAGAAAATTTGAAGGCTACCGGAAGGGAGTAAACCTGGGAGGATGGCTCTCTCAGGCAGATGAGAAAACAAAAGAACACTATGATACTTTCATTCTCAGAGAGGATATCGAGAAGATCGCAAGCTGGGGCTGCGATCACGTTCGTCTCCCAATTGACTACATTGTCATTGAAGGTGAAGACGGATCAATGCTTGAGGATGGCTATACATATGTAGATAACTGCATCAAGTGGTGCAGAGAGTTCGGTCTCAACATCCTCATTGATATGCACAACACATACGGATATACATTTGATCCGCTTGAGGTTAACGGAGACAAGGAAATCTTCTTCCACGATGCTTCTCTCCAGGAGAGATTCTATCAGATGTGGGATCGCATCTCCAAGAGATATGCAGGCCAGAAGGATGTTGCATTTGAGCTTCTGAATGAAGTTATCTCACCTGATATCAAGGATGAGTGGAACGCCATCGCAGACAAGGCCATCGATACCATCAGAAAGAATGCGCCCGATACATACGTAGTAGTCGGCGGTGTTTGCTACAACAACGTAAGAAGCGTACCTTTCCTCAACCCTCCCAAGGATGATCACGTAGTTTACAACTTCCACTGCTATGAGCCCATGATCTTCACACATCAGAGAGCCTGGTGGATGGACAATATGCCAAAAGACATCACGGTTGAATATCCTGCAACAACAGCCGAGTATTCAGAGAAGAGCAAGAGCCTTGATCCTGACTGGGCCGGTGCTATCCTTCAGATGAAGGTTAAGGAAATGGGCGCAGAGTATTTCGCAGAGCTCTTCGAGCCTGCTGTAGAGGCAGCAACCAAGAACAACGCACCTCTCTACTGCGGAGAGTACGGTGTAATCGATCAGGCACCTGCCAATCCTTCTACCATCAACTGGATCAAGGACATCCATGATGCCTTCGAGAAATACGGCATCGGAAGAGCCCTCTGGGTATACAAGGAGAAGGACTTCGGTATTGTCGGACCTCACTACGACAGTGTAAGAGATGAGATGATCAAGAATCTTTGATATGAATTTATATGAGTAAAAAATAGACTGATGCACATTGCATCAGTCTATTTTTATTATCGTTTTGTTTTATTGTCTTTTTTCATTGCAAGGCAGATTATCATGAGACTTATGACAATCATCGCTATTGCTATGCCTGCGCTGCTGTCATCTCCAGTTTCTGACCGTCTTGCGCCAAGAACCTCGGGAAGGTCGTCCAAGGATGCTCCCAGGACTTCCGGAAGGTCACTTGGTGAAATTGTAATGACATTCCTTGCAGGAGCTACAACGCTCACACTGCTACTGCTGCTATCTGAGGGACTGTTTGACGGTGCATCATAGCTGTGTGATTCATTGCTTGGTGTTTCGTCACTTGGCACATCATTGCCCGGAGTATTGTTAGCCGGTGTATTTCCAGGTGTGTTGTCGCTCGGAGTTGGATCCTTTACAGGCTCTACTTCAGGCTGTTTTTGAGGCTCCTTCTTTGGTTCCTCTTCAGGGTCTTTTGCCGGTTCTTGAGGGACTTCCTGAGGTTCCTCTGTTGGTTCCTCAACCCTTACAACAACCTTCTCGTTCTGAAGCTCTGTCTCAAATTCCGAGCCTTCACTCCTTACATCGATGACTTTGAGTTCTCCTCCGGCCACAATAGCTGTAACCTTTTCTTTTATACTCTCATACCTGTTGGATGCAAAGATGAAATAGTGCTTTGTGCTGTCTGTCGCAAATCCCTCAGGAGCCTTAACCTCCTGATAGTAGTACAGCGTATCAAAGATCAGTGACTTATAATTACCGTCCTTGCTGAACTTTACAAAGCCCAAAGGATCTGATGTTGTCTTTTTATCAACTAAAGAAGCCTCGTTTGATTCTGTATCAACTCTGTAAAGAGCAATCTCTGCTCCCGGCAGCTTATTCTCGGAATTGTCCTTATCCGTCTTGGTAATTGTAATACTTCCGCTCTTACTTGATACATTGGCAGATACCTTATTCATCTTGTATTTGCCACCTGTACTTGCGTTGGTTCTTGTCTTGCCGATCAAACTTGCACTGTTCTTAACTTCAACAGAAACCTTTCCGCTTCCTATATCTGTGCCTGTCCGGGTGTCGGGAGCAACAGAGTATTTAACTGTAAGAGCTCTTCCATCGGGAACAATTGCTGTAAGCTTTGTTCTCTGATCACTGAAAATGATCTTATCTTCGCCAAGCTCAATAACCTCTCCGGTCTTTGAATCTTTTATACTAAGTGACCCTGTGACAAAAGCTCCGTTTGTCACTACATCCGTAAGAGTCAGATCATTGCCGTCATTAAGCATCATAGCCTTATCATTGACAACAATGGTGTAATCAACACGCTGTGTTCTTTCATTGTAAGCCGCTGATTTTGCAAGGATTCTTGCTTTATCGCTGCTTGTTTTGCCGGCTTTTCCTGTTGAACCTCCGACTGTTGCACTTGCCTGATTATAAAAGTTTAAAGAAAGAATACCACTGCTTGAATTGCTTATAAGGCTCTCATAGTATTCAGGCTCAATGTAGGTATCATATCCAATTGCATAATAACCGTTTGTATTCCACGCAAAGTTCCAGGTCAGTGTATTGCCCTCTACCAAAGGATCCTGTGACGAGCGTCCTCCGCCGGATTCACCTATAACTGCAGAACCTTCCCTATAGCGGAGATTATCCGGAAGGGTATCTGTTACAGTTACTTCTGACCCTGATGCAAGAGAAGATATGGATTGGTTATATGCATTTCTGTTTAAATATATGGTCCATGGGATCACATACAGCCTAAGCTCAGGATCATATCTGCCTGCTGAAGCCACCTTATTCATCGGGAGCCCTTCAGTTGTGATCTTGTAGCTTGATGTAGCGGATGCGTCTATTCCCTTAGTCCCGCTTTTTATAGTGTTGTTAAAAGAGATTGTGCTTCCCTCAGGATATATATGATTATCACGTGAGCCATAGTAATCTTTAGTCGAATACTCAAGTGTATATACACCATTTGAAAGATTTGTAAGTTTTGAAGTAAATTTATTCTTGTTATAAGTCGTAGCTACATCGCCAAAGACTTCGCCATCCGGTGAATATACCTGAACTGAACCGTTTACAATCTCAGCTGCGATTTGTTTGCCTCCAAGCCAGGCCAGACCATCGCCTCCGGCATTTGAGGCCGCAATAGTGTCTTTTAACACAAGCTCATATCCGCTGCCTTCTCCTGTAACAGTAAGTGTAATCTTCCAGTTAACAAGGCCTGTTTCAGGATCTCTCACAGCTCCGTTCCCACCACCGACAGACTCTTTTGACAGCTCTGCGGAAAATGAAGGTGGATCTGCCTCCACAGGTTCTACTTCAGGAGTGATGGGCTGCTCGGGCTCAGGCACATGTTCCTCTTCACTTTCCTGTGGTTCCTCTATCACGATTCTAAAAGTCTGTGTATCGCTAAAACGGATCTCCGCCTCAGTTGCATCATCAGCAATATCATCGCCGAGCTTACATGTGATTGCGATGTTACCGTCTACTCCGTTTGGATCCTCCAAAAAATCCTCAGGATTCAGCTTAAAGGTAATGACGTTTTCACCGTCTATCACGGCATAACCGATCTGCTCTTCTTCCCTCAATACAGGGATCTGGCTTCCCGCAACCTTAGAAAAATCAAGGCTGTCAGGGAACCTGTACGTAAACTCTCCCTCAGGAAAAGACTTTGCATCAAATATGTGAAAACCAAATCCTATTTCAAAAAATGAATTGATATCAGGAATTGAATCAGGAGCGACTATCTCCGTAACCTCACCAAAATCCGAATTTGAAAGATCCGGAACAACTATGGCATTGTCTTCTGCCGCGTAGATGACTTGAGATTTGCCCCAAAAAGACAAACAAAAGATAAGCATGGCTAATGAAAGAGCCATACTCTTAAAGATAGATTTCATGTAGTTTACCCTCCGACAAAACTTTTCAACGCCAGTAATTATATAAAATTCGGAGGCTGGTTTTCAACCAAACACGCATGAATACACAGAAAATACACACTCTTTTCACTTCATGGACATCAACCGGAAGTTATAGAGTTTCCATTATCCCTAAGCCATTTTCTTCTCTCTTTGTAATCGGGAAGGATCTTTTCAACCTCAGCCCAAAACCGTGGAGAGTGGTTCATCTCTTTTAAATGGCAGAGTTCGTGCACAACTACGTAATCAATGATCTCTTCAGGGGTACGCATCAGGAGGCAGTTAAAGTTTAAATTTCCCTGTGCAGAGCAGCTTCCCCAGCGGCTCTTTTGCATCCTGATGGTGACCCTTCCATACTCTACTCCCATAAGCTTTGCGTAATATCTTACTCTCTGAGGGATGACGCGCTTTGCCTTTGTTGTGAGGAGTTTGACCTCCTGCTTGCTCAGCTCAGGCTGTGGCGCATTTTCCCTCTCCTTTTGTTTTTCCTCCATCTTACGCAAATGCTTATCAATCCAGTCCGCCTTTTCCCCGATAAGGCGGTTAATTTCGCTCAGTGGAGCATATTTGGGAGCCCGGACTACAACCCTTGCATCCGGTGTTATCTCTATGCATATGGTTTTTCTTTTACTTCTTATAAGTTCTATTTCTTTTGTCATGATTGAGTATTATACCATCTATCAATCATTTGACAATCATACCTGTCTCTCTGTCCGCAAATACAGCAACCATCACAAGGAACACGATACCCATAATAAGCTGCTGTGTCTTTGGCTCGATTCCCAGCATGACAAGACCGGCTGTAAGGATCTTGTAAGTGAGCGCACCAAGAATGATATTGTAGAACTTAACCTTGGCACCGCCGTTGACCGGCATTCCGCCAAGTACCAGGGCAATCATGATCTGTGTCTCAAGCTGGTTACCTGCGGTTGATGTTACAGAACCAACCTTGATACTGTTGATGAATGCTGCAAGTCCTGTGATCATTCCTGCTGTCATGTAAATCAGCATCTTTGTCTTTTCAACCCTGACACCTGCAAAACGGGCAGCTGTCTCTCCTGCACCGATAGCTTTGAGTCTGTTTCCGAGACCCGTGTACCTGAATGCTGCAAAAGCCACAAGCAGGATTATGATGGTAAAGGTAAGATTGAATCCCATGGTGTTGTATGACGTGATATTTGACACGCCATACACAGGGCTCTTGGTGGTGGCATAAGCAACCATTCCGCGAAGCAGGTACATGTTACAGATAGTAACAATGAAGGATGTTATCTTGCGCTTTACGTTAAAGAATCCGTTTACCAGGCCTATAAGACCTCCTGTCAGCACTCCGCAGAGAACTGCCAGCAGCATATTTACATTAGACAAAAAACATATAACAACCGAGCATACACCGAGCATTGAGCCCTGGGAGAAATCAAGACCACCCATGGTCATTACCATGAAAACGCCCACACATGCTATGAGAAGCACATAGGACTGTGACAGCAAAAGCTTTAAGTTACCCGGAGTGTAGAGCTGTCCGCCGGTCAGAATTGCAAACAGGACAACAATGAATATGAATCCTGCAAATGGCATTACTGTTCTGAAGACCGGCTGATTTATAATTGATATTTTTTCTTTTTTCTCGTTTTCCATAACCGGCCTCCCTTAAATCATCTTAGCTATAAGGTCTGTATCCTTCAGACCTTCATGTCTTAAAAACTCACCGCTCTGACGTCCGTCCTTCATGATGATGATACGGTCTGCCATTCCGAGAAGCTCCGAGATTTCCTCAGAGATCATGATGATTGACTTGCCGCTCTTTCTCATTTTGTCCATCATCTGGTAGATATCAGCCTTTACCCTGATGTCGATTCCTCTGGTAGGTGAATCAAGAATGATGATATCCGAATTCTTGCCGATCCATCTTGCAAGAACGACCTTCTGCTTGTTACCGCCGGAAAGAGCTGACATAAACTGATGAACTCCGACCATCTTGGTGCTCATCTGCTTTGCATATTTTTCTGCAAATGCTTTTTCATCTCTGGCATGCAGGATGTGATTTCTCTTGATATCCTCCAGTGACGGAAGCGTGATGTTATCCTGGATCGTGTCATTGATGACAAGGGACTCAGTGGATCTGTCCTTGGAAGCATAGGCTATACTGTGATCGATGGCAGTCTTGATGTCTTTTATCTGAGTGCCGTCGGCTGTAGTTACTGTACCTTCTCTGTCATAGGATGCACCGAAAAGAGCCTTTCCAACCTCATGCATTCCGCACTCTGAAAGTCCGCCGATACCGATGATTTCTCCCTTGTGGAGCTCTATCGAAAAGTCCTCGATCTCTCCGGGAACCGAAAGGTGTTCTCCCCGCAGAACAACCTCATCAGAAATCGGTTCACCGTAGTCTGCACGGTAGTAATTGCCATCCATTTCTCTTCCTACCATGAGTTTTTTCAGATCATCTGTTGTTACTTCACTGCTCTTTACAGTATCGATGTATTCTCCGTCTCGAAGAACGCTGACATTATCTGACTGCTCAAGAACTTCATCAAGATCATGGGATATGAAAATGACGCATCTTCCGTCGTCTTTTACATCCTTCATGACTTTGAAGAGCTCTTTTCTGCCCTTCTCACCGAGAGCTGTGGTTGTCTCATCAACGATGAGGACCTGAGGCTTAAAATATGTTGCCTTAACGATCTCGATAAGTTTCCTGTCCTCGAAGTTATATTTATCAATAATATCTGTGGCTTTTATATAGTCAAAGCCGTAGGAATCCAAAAGCTCCTGTGCTTTCTTTTCCATGGCTTTTGTGTTCTTTACATGGAACTTTGTGAACTCATCCTCTTTTCCCAGGAATATATTTTCAGCAACGGTAAGGCCTGAAAGAGTACCTGTTTCCTGAACAATGATGGCAACGCCCTGATAGTTTCCGTCAACCTGGTTCTTTGCATTAACCTCTTTTCCCAGAAGTGTAAATGTTCCGGAGTCCTTATGGTAAATTCCTGTAAGACAGGATGTAAATGTGGATTTGCCGGATCCGTTCTCCCCGATCAGCGCATGGATCTCACCCTTGTAAAAGTCCAGAGTGACATGATCTATGGCATGTGTACCGACGAAGCTCTTGTCTATCTTCTCGGCATGAAGTAGTACCTCGCTCATATCTCTCCTCCTTATTTAACAACTGCGCCTTTAACGGGCTTAATGGTCATAGTTACGATTGCAAGCAGAACGATACCTGTTACGATGTTCTGAACTGTTGTCGGTGCGCCGAGCGCAACAAAGCCCTGGAACAGAAGCTGAATGATAAACTCGCCGACAACAATGGCAATAACAGGATGTCCGTACTTCTTAAATGCCAGGCCAAAGAACGTTCCCATAAGAGGAGGGAAGTTACGGCTCATGGACGCAAGATTCGATGCACTTGTCATTGAGGTTCCGTAGGAAATTGTAAGGATCGACTCGATACCTACAAAGAATCCGCACAGTACGAATGCAACAACCTTGTACTTATCAACATTAACGCCCATGTTTCCGGCTACTACTTCGTTTGAACCGATGGCATAGGTGTAAGTTCCGATCTTGGTGTACTTAAGGATAAATCCGCAGAAAAAGAAGGCCAGCAGCGCAAGTATGAGGTTTCCCGGATAGTCACCGAAGGCTCTGTAAGAAGGAGCCAGGATAGCCTCTTTTCCGTTGGTCGCAAAAATTGAAAGAGCTTCGTAAACCAGAGAAAGTCCGGCGGTTACGATAAGAGATGAAATTTTAAGCTTTATATATACAAGTCCGTTCAGCAGTCCAACCAGTGTGCCACTTATAATCGGCGCAATAAGAAGTCCCGCGTAACCGAAACGTTCGCTCATATTTACCGCAAGCACCGATGAAAGCACGATGTTTGCGCCCACGCTCATATCAAAAGGTCCCATTACACAGATAAAGTAGAGACCGCAGCCACCTACTGCATAGTAAAGGGCTGTCTTTAAATAAGTCTGAAGTTTATTAAAATCACCGAAAGTCTGTGGTGCAAGAATCTTGAAGAATCCCCAGAAAACAAAGGTGATTACGGCCAGCATCACCAGTCCGTACCAGTGGCTCTGCCTGAATTTTTGAAAGTTACTCATACACTCCTCCCTAAGGGTGCTTGATATTTATGAAAAGATTTTTTCTCTTACATAAACCGTACCCTCCGGATGGCGGAGGATACGGCTGTGTCTTAAATATTAGTTGCTGTGACGTGAAATAACGTCGTCAATTGAAAGATTAGAAGCTGCCTTATTCAGATCTTCGAAGCTGTAGCCTGCCATCTCAACAAGCTCTTCGTCTGTATAAGGATCATCATTTACGAAGTACTTTTCGTAGTTTGCGTAATCATCAGGAGATGATACGTAGAGATACGGGAACAGGATCTCATAACCAAATGTGCCTTCCTCCTTTACATAATTTCCTTTAACTGCATTAAGAACAAGATAGAACGCAAAGAGTGGATCGCAGAAGTGTCCGCCTGACTCAGCAAACATTCCGCCTGACTTAAGCTGATCTGCAAGGTCATCAAGGAAGTCTGTTGATACAACATCGATCTTACCTGTGAGGCCTTCATTTGCATAAGCACCGATTGAACCTACAAGAGGATCTCCACCGCCGCCGGCCACGATAAGTGCATCCATTCCCGGATTTGAATTGTAAAGTGACATAGCTGCTGCAGCGCCTTCTTCTGAAGATGTGTTAGCGTAAACAGGCTCTGTGATTGTTGCAGGATCATCAGCATGTGCTGCGTTCCATTCATCGATTGCCTGCTGATAGCCCTTCCATCTGAGCTGGAATGTAGCATCACCAACTGTCCAAGCCTCAAGACCTATGTTTCTGTCACCGTTCTCAAGAAGGAGATTAACAAGTGTGTATCCGTTAGTAACCTCGTCCTCATGAACTGCACCAACATAGTACTTGGAGTCGCAAGCTGTCTTGTAAACCTCAGGGCTGTTCTCCTGAGAAATGATACGGAAGAACTGAGCGATATAAACGCCGTGCTCTGTACAGGTATTGATAGCTGATGTCATCTCGGAATCAGCTGAGTTACAAATGATGATACCCTGGCATCCTGCTGCGCAGAGCTGCTCAACAGATGCTGTAACCTGCTCTGAAACGTGAGCCTGGTCTACATACTGAACTTCAACACCGTTAGCCTTTGCTGCCTTGTCGACAATCTTTTTACACTGGCTTCCAAGAACGTCTGTAGAACTCCAAATTGATACGCCGATCTTGATCTTGTCGGATCCGCCCCCCGAAGCTGATCCTGAAGATGCCCCGCCTGCTGCACTTCCGCAACCTGTTACGAGAGATGCTGCTAAAACACCTGCCATCAGCAGTGATCCCAACCTTTTAATTCTCTTTTTCATAGATCTTTAACCCTCCTTTGGATATTTGAAAGTTGAATATTTTTACCGGTCCGAGCCATCCGCGGGCCGAATTTGGAACCTTTCTTCAGTTTTTTAATCCCTTTACTTCGTACAGCTTATTCTTCTGCTCACCGAACACTACACCTGCTGCCTCTGCAGCCGAGCTGTCATATGTGACTGTCACCATCACCTGATCGCCGTTTGACAGGTCCGTGTTCTTGTCGATGTTAAAAGAGATTGATGATACTGCGTTAATGTACTTGGTGAGCTCTGCAAGATCGTCAACATCGCTGAGCTCTTTTATCTTTGCCTCACCTCCGACCATCTCAGTCTCGATTCCGTCATAGTCTACGCTTACAGTAGCTGTTCCTTCGCCGTTCTTACCGCTGAAGTCTACGCTTACGTAGTCCAGGATATTAGTCACTCCGTCTGTGGTGTCGATTTTTGCCTTACTGTCGGCTCCGCAGCCTGATACGAGCAGCAGAGCCGCCAGGGCAAATGTAGTTATGAAAGGTGTGATTTTTCTATGGTTGAACACCGTGATACTCCTCCCTTTGAACAAAAAAGCTTCGTAAACAGTTTTTTCCCCATCTCCTGTTTACGAAGCTATTTTATCAATTCAGTTTTTTGACAATTAGCACATTTTAGAAAATCTTACTATCACTTTTTTGAAAAAATACAAAATTGTCACTCTTCTATTCCCATACAGTTCTTTCTGTACTCGCTGGGGCTTGTACCCTCAAAGCGCCTGAACACGCGGCTGAAGTAGTTATAGTCATCGTATCCGACGGTAAAAGAAATTACCTCCAGCTTATTGTGCGGATCCTTCATCAGCTCTTTTGCCTTATCCATTCTGCATCTCGTTATATAAGCAGTAATGGTCTCGCCAAACCTGGCAGAGAACTTGCGCGACAGATAACTGGCTTCAACAAAGAACTGCTCGGCAAGGTCAGACAGGGACAGGTGCTCGGCGTAATGCTCACTGATATATTCCCTGACACTCTCAACCTGACTGTTTATTGAAATGTCCTCTGACGCTTCGGACCCGGATGCAATCTCCAGTGCAAGATCGATATTTTCCTGGATGATCTCCTTGTTCAGCGTTCTGAGGCCGTAGTTGAGCGCATCCTGAACTTCCTCATAGCTGCGGCTGTCTCCGGATCTGTCACAGTCAGCAATTGTATTGATGGCTCTTGTAGTGAACTGCGTGACTTCAAGAAGGCTCCAGCCTGCGCTGTCACATCTGTTAAGCCCGGTGCTCTCCTTGATGATGTTGCCGGCCTGCTTAATGTCATGCGCACTGAGACAGCTCTTTATCTGGGCTTCCACTCTGTCGGTAAAGCGGTCATTGACCTTCTGTTTTCTTGCGCCTGCGCTGCAGGTTATTATGCTGTGCTGCCTGCCAAAGGGCCTCATCACCAGCTCCGCGATCATCTCCCTGTATACTGCCCCGATATCATCCAAGGAGCTTGCCTGATCGTGAATGACAACAGTCACAGGCCCCTGGCTCTTAAGCGGGAAAGTCTCAAGTATCCTGTCCGCAATGAACTTGAGTCTTGCGGGAGTCGCATTCAGCTCAATGATGAACTCGTTTACCTTGTCCGTATAGTTGAAGACTATTGATTTTTCAGCGTCAATAAGCTCTCTGAGTCTCTTTTTCATATCATAGGACATCCTGAGGACATCCTTGTCGTAGCTTTGCTTGAGCACCTCAACGTCGTGGAATTTCACCAATATGGTTGATATCTCGGAAAAGACCTTTGTACTGGGTACATGTGATTCCTTGCCGGGTCTGAAAAGCTTGCCGTTTAGAAGAGATGAGAACTCATCATCTTCGAGGAAAGAAGAAACGTAATTCTCCCTGAGGATGTTGTCCTCTTTTTCGGCCTTCTGTATCTCCCTTTCCTCCAGTGTCTTAAGGGCTTTACTGAGAGAGTCAACAAGCTGCTCTCTTCCGACAGGCTTAAGGAGATAGTCGATACCTCCTGCCATGAATACGCCTTTGACCTTCTGGAAGTCGTCATATCCGCTGACTGCAAGGGTTATGATATCCGGGTACAGGGTGTGTATTTTATCAAGAAGTTCAAGTCCCCCGAGGAAGGGCATATTTATATCTGTTATGACAATGTCCGGGTTCTCTTTCGGAATCCTCTCAAGTACCTCTTCACCGTCACAGGCAGGCTCAAGAAAGTCGATTGAATAGTCCTCCCAGGACAGCATACGTCTTATATTTTCGCGACTCCACAATTCGTCGTCAGCTGACAAAACCTTGTATTTCAAGCTCCCTTTGCCTCCTCTTTTACTATTGGCAATTCGATAATTGCCTTCGTTCCACCCTCAGGGCCACTCTCATAGCGAATGCCACAGTCCTCTCCATAGACACTCTTGACTCTGGCATTAACATTCATAACACCTATGGAACGTCCCATCTCTATTCTGCCGATATCAGCTTTTGCAAGCTGCTCATTCATTGCCTCGGCATCCATTCCGGCACCGTTGTCCTCTATGGTTATCACAAGCTTATCGTCACGGTGCTTTGCGGAAATAATAAGCTCTTTATCCTTCCTTCTGGTATTTCTAAGTCCGTGCTGCAGCGCATTTTCAACAATGGGCTGCAGTGTGATCCTTGGAATATTGTCATCCAGGGTGTCGGAATCTATACGATATGTGTATTTTATGGTATTGCCGTTTCGAACATCCATAACATACAGATAGTTTCTGACATGAGCCATCTCCTGCTGAAGAGTAGACTGGGTGTCCGAGATATCCAGACTGTATCTGAAGATTGCCGAAAGCGACTGACAAAGGCCGCTGACCAGTGTACAGTCCTGAGACGCAGCAATTCCGCTCATGGTATCCAAAGTGTTGTACAGAAAGTGCGGATTGATCTGAGCCTGAAGGACTTTGTACTGAGTTCGCTCCATAAGGACTTTAGCCTCATACTCATCCTGCACCATCCGCCCTATCTGATCCAGCATCTCGTTGAACTCATCACCCATGACTTTAAGTTCTTCACTCCAGCCGTCAGTCTTGGCCCTGAGATCGGTCTCACCGTTTTTGATCTTGATGATGGTGTTGGAAAGTGCCTCCACCGGGCGATAGATATAGCCTGAGATCAGGGTTCCGAAGAGCAGTGTGACAAGAATAATAAACACGGCAATGATTATGAGCATTCTCGCCAGCGCGCTCTGGGTGTGCATCATCAGCGACTGCGGAGTGAGCATGATTATGTGCAGATTGTACTTCTCCGACTGTCTGCTGTTTAAGTAAAAAGAGCCGTACTCGTCATCAAACTTCGGGAACGAATCTGATGATGTCGCCACAAGTTTCGTAAGGTCCGTAAAGAGCTTACTCTCCTCCTTGGTGGTATTTCCGACCTGTGTGATCGGTGAATCCCCTTGAGGCTGCAGCCATACATACACATCTCTTGAGGAGATGTATTTACTCATGATATTTGAAATATTCTGGGTGCTGTAATCACAAATGAGATAACCGAACTGCGACCTGTCTCCGTCATAAGTGTGGAGCTTTAAGACAAACCTGATAACATCCGTGTCTGCCTCTTCATTGTGATATCCCGACAGGAGTACGGAGTAGTCATCAGATCTTAAGTAGTTTTTGAGGTGTACCACATTTACGTACTGCCCGGTATCATAAAGGTCATTGGGATAATTGTAGGGTTGTTTTCTCCAGGAACTGACAAGTGTATCGTCATTGTCGTAGATATACATGGCAAGAAGCTGGTCATCAGAATCAAACCTGCGCTCTGACAGATGCCATGCAGTGAAATAGTAATCAAGAAGTCTTTTTTTGTTTTTCCGGGAATGTCTCATGGCATAGATCATATCTGTCTCAGTATATATGGTCTGCATTTTGACGATATTGCCATGAATATAAGAATCAAGCTCCGCCTCAATTCTCTGAAGCGTCTCATCGTTGTTAAGAAGAGATTCTCTCCTGATCTGCTGCCTTGAGATCACCTCAAAAACAACCGTCTGAGCAACGATTGCAAAAAGCGTACAGCCTATAACCAGCCCAATAACGGCCCGGCGCATAGTCCACTTCCTATTTTTCATACCCCTATTTCCCCGATTAGAAACAAAACTTTTTCTACGCGAAAATAATATCACATATCTTTTTAAATTGCACTCCTGTGAGTCACCGGGGACGTTTCAGTTTGACTCATTTTGAGTCAAACTGAAACGTCCCCATTGACTCACACCTTATTTCTTCTCAAGTAAATAAAATATCCAACTACCACTGCCACTACAGACATCACCAGATACAGTACCGGCGCGAACTGAAGGGCCGTAAGGTAGTGGCCTCCAAAGCCCACAAGCCTGAATTCATACAGCACGTTCGGAGATGCCATATCGATTGGTGATAACAGGTACAGAAACTGTGACAACGGCCTCATGACCATCGGTATTTCCCTTGCACCTGCCAGTATCAAGAGAAATCCGCCAAATACTGCGCCCATGACCACTACCGGGTTATTAAAGCATTCCGACAGGAAGCACGTAGCGACAGTCAAAAACAGGCATGCAGCAAAAGCCACCAGAATCTGTCTTCCAAAGAACGCTCCCATTGTCATCGAAACAGAAGTTAAAGGCATCAGGTTCTGCACCATGGCATCCCATCCATTATTGCCCCACAAAACCAGACTTGTAAGAATTGAAATCCCGCCAAACAAAACCGTAAGCAAAAAGATACTTACGACTGCTGCCGATATCTTGGCAATATAGGTCACGCCCCATCCGCCGCGGGTGCAGCGCAGCAGAGGATCCGTTTTGTCTTTTACCTCTCCTGCAAATATCTGGCTGAGGAGGAGAGTTACCACAAACAGCATGAGAATCGGCATTGCCTGAACAATATCAAACAGCCCGTACATCTCCTCAAAAGAATGCCACACCAAAGGCTTGGTGACGGAAGCTTCCCTTTTTTCCCAGTACTGCTCTTCGCCCTCAGTCAAGGCGCACAGTTCCATGCCTTCCCTGATGGTGTCCTCCCTGATCTGATATATCGCATCGGCATCGTAGTCAGCAATTGGTCTTCCGTAATCAACTATCTTCCTCACCCAGTCGCAGAGCGCCTCATAAGTGCAGTTGGTCTCATTCCAAAAGACTCCGTATTCATCGGCCGCCTCGTAGAGCTC
>JAEEGF011941826.1_pt1 | contig 18376 bp, 10 predicted proteins | sample 9134171 | NCBI WGS metagenome assembly JAEEGF01 (sample SAMN16246542, study PRJNA631951) | gut metagenome | biome: gut microbiome; feature: rumen; material: AP-attached | host: Bos | place: Iran: Karaj | collected 2018-10
GATGTAGGCGATGGCGCCCAGCGTGGCTAGCGCGATGATGGCAATAATGGTGATTTCGGTCATATTGTTATTGTCTTTGATCCGCTTTCGCGGGCTATAAAAAAACATAAGAAAACCAAGATGACATAAGAAAACATTTGGTTTTTATCTGTTATGATATCAATGTTTTTTTTTGTTTTCTATGTTTTCTTCGGTTTTTTAAAGGAAGCGAAGCGTATTATCCCTCTGCCAGGTTCTTTACTTCCGTGATCTCTACCCCGACTTTCTTCATCTCTTCCCAGAAGCGGGGATAGGACTTCGTGACCACCTGCGGATGGCTGATGGAGAGGCCTGGATAGATGATGGCCAGCGGGGCAAACGACATCGCCATGCGATGATCTTCGTAGGTCTCGATGGGCTCGCCGGTGGGTTCGCAGCGTGTGCCGTCCCAGACGAGGTCGTAGTTCTCTTCCACGCGGATGACGAAACCCAGCTTCCGCAGTTCGTTGCGCAGGGCTTCGATGCGGTCGGTCTCCTTGATTTTCAGCGTCTGCAGTCCGTGGAAGTGGAACGGGATGCCTTTGGCAACACAGGTGGTGACGACGGTCTGCACGAGGTCGGGGGAGTTCACGAAGTCGTAATCGAGACGTGGCACCACACGATTGTTCTTGCGTAGCACCACGCTGCCATCCTTCGCGAACATGGTCTTCACACCCAGGATGGAGAAGATGTAGCGTGCGGCAGAGTCGCCCTGCTTCGAGCCGTCGGTGAGTCCCGGCAGCTGTAGCTCGGCATCGGGGTCGTCGGTAAGGGCCATCATCTCATACCAGTAGCTGGCTGAGCTCCAGTCGTTTTCGATGAGGTAGTTGCACGGCTGGTAGGGGGTGGGGCGCACGACGACGGTGTCGCCGCTGGTCCAGTCGGCATCGGCTCCGAACTCGCGCATCATCCATAGCGTCAGGTCGATGTACGGTCGCGAGATGACGTGACCTTTCAGTCGCAGCTCCAGTCCGTTCTCGAGCACCGGACCAATCATGAGCATCGCCGACACATACTGCGAACTCATGTCTCCGGGAATGTCGATGATGCCGCCGCTGAGCGGCTTGCCCTTGATGCGCAGGGGTGGGAAGCCTTCCTCGCCCTCGTAGCTGATGTCGGCGCCAAGCTGTCTGAGAGCGTTCACGAGAATGCCGATGGGGCGGTGCTTCATGCGCTCGGTGCCCGTGAGCACGTGTTCGCCCGGCATCACGGCAAGGTAGGCGGTCATGAAGCGCATGGCGGTTCCTGCCGCACGGATATCGATGACGTCGGGATTATCGCGCAGCGCCTTAATGATAACGGCGGTATCGTCGCAGTCGGAGAGGTTTGCAGGTGCCTGCTCCCAATCGAGTGGGGTGGGGGCAGCAGCGTCCCTTTTTCGTGCAAGGGCATGTATGATGAGTGCTCGGTTCGAGATGCTTTTCGATGCGGGCAGCTGTACGGTTCCTTGCAGCGTTTTCGGTGCCCGCAGACTATATATTATAGGTGAATGGTTCATGTTAATTCTTGACTTTTGTCGCAAAGTTACTAAAAAACTCATAACAACCCGCCAATAACTGCAATCTTTTTCTTACCTTTGCAGAACTTTAAGTTTTTTTATCACTAGCAGCATGGATTACACCCACATCATCATACGCGGAGCCACGGAGAACAATCTAAAGAACGTCTCGCTGCGGTTGCCGAAACACCAAATCACCATCTTCACCGGCGTATCGGGTTCGGGGAAGAGTTCGCTGGTGCTCGACACGATAGCCGCAAAGTCGCGACGCGAGCTGAACGACACGTTCCCGACGTTTGTGCAGCAGTATCTGCCGAAGTATGGGCGACCGCATGTGGAAAGCATCGAGAACCTGCCCATCGCCATCGTTATCGACCAGAAGAAACCCGCGCAGAACTCACGTTCCACCGTGGGCACCTATACCGACATTGCCGCCCTGATGCGCCTGCTGTTCTCGCGTGTGGGAAAACCCTTCGTAGGCTATTCGGAATCGTTCTCGTTCAATCATCCCGAGGGTAGCTGTCCGCGCTGCTCGGGGTTGGGCGAGATTCGTGAGTTGGACATTCACAAGCTCGTGGACTTCGACAAGAGCCTGAACGACGAGGACACCATCCACTACATCGCGTTCGGCAAGGGTGGCTGGCGCTGGATTCGCTATGCCCATAGCGGACTCTTCGACCTCGACAAGAAAATCAAGGACTACACGCCCGAGGAGCTCGACCTGTTCCTGAATAGTCCGCAGATCAGGCTGAAGAACCCGCCTGCCAACTGGCCGAAGACGGCGAAATACGAGGGTCTGATACCGCGTATGTATCGTTCCATCATCAACTCCGAGGAAGGTCTGCTGCATGCCGCCGTGCTGAATCCGATGTTGCGCATGGGCACGTGTCCCGACTGTGGCGGCACGCGACTGAGCAAGCGTGTGCTTTCGTGTAAGATAGACGGAATGAACATTGCTGAGGCCTGCGCGTTGAGCATCACAAAACTTAATCGTTGGATCAGTTCCATCGCCGACCCGCTGGCCACCGACCTGAAGGCCGCCATCGGCGCCAGGCTCACAGCGCTCGAGGAGATTGGGCTGGGCTATCTCAGCCTTGATCGTGGCGTGGGAACGCTCTCGGGCGGCGAGGCACAGCGTTGCAAAATTGCCAAGTACATCAATTCCTCGCTCTCCGATGTGCTGTATATCCTCGACGAACCCAGCACGGGTCTTCACAATCACGATATCCAACTAATGAAGCGTTCCATCCAGCGGCTGCGCGATGCGGGCAATACCGTACTCCTCGTCGAGCACCATCAGGAGATGATTCGTATGGCCGACCATATTGTTGACCTCGGTCCCGGCCCAGGCATCGACGGCGGCAGAATCGTCTTCGAGGGCACCTACGATGAGTTGTTGAAAAGTGGCACCGCGACAGGCGAGATGCTGCAGCGCACGGGCGACTTCAAGTTGCAACCCCGACAACCGAAGGCATTCTTCCCCTTGCGGCATGCCTGTTTACACAACCTGCAGGACATCTCTATCGACCTGCCACTGGGCGTGTTTGCCGTGGTGGCGGGTGTGGCTGGCTCGGGAAAGAGTTCACTCATGGAGAGTTTGATGAGAGCTTGTGGAGAGGAACAAAAGACGGATGGGGAACTCCCCATTTACATCTCCCAAAAGAACATCGGTGTGAGTCTGCGCTCCACTCCTGCCACCTATATGGATGTCGCTCCCGACATCCGAAAGATGTTCGCCCGCAAGTACAAGCTGAAGGAGGCCTATTTCACCTTCAACGGAAAGGGTGCCTGTCCCGTTTGTGGAGGCAAGGGTGTCATCGTCTCGGAAATGGCGTTCATGGACAACATCGAAACCGTCTGCGATGCCTGCGGCGGTCTCCGCTACTCAAAGGAGGCGTTGCAGTATAAACTCTCACCTCAGCCCCTGCAGGTGAAGGAGGGGAGTGAAATGCCTCTGCAGACGGAGAGTCAGAAAGAAAAACCATCTACTCCCCTCCCTCACAGGGAGGGACAGGAGGGTGGGTCTTCTCTTTCCATCGCCGAAGTCATGGACCTCTCTGTTCGTCTTGCTTCCGACTTCTTCCGAGGCACCGTCATCGAGCAGAAATTGCGGCCGTTGATGGATGTCGGACTGGGCTATTTGCATCTGAACCAGGCACTCTCCACGCTCTCCGGTGGTGAGCTGCAACGGTTGAAGATTGCGTCCTATCTGGGTGAACGCGGCAAGACGTTTATCATCGACGAGCCCACCGACGGCCTACACCCGAAGGACGTGCAGCGCCTCGTGAACCTCTTCGAGCAGATGGTCGACGAGGGGAACACGGTCTATGTGGTGGAACACAACACCGATGTCATCAAGGCTGCCGACTACGTCATCGAACTCGGACCGGGTGCCGGCGAGCAGGGTGGCCGCATTCTCTTTGCCGGCAAGCCTCGCGACCTCCTCGGCTGTCGCGAAAGCGTCACCGCAGAATATCTTTAGCCCCCTCAATCCCCCAAGGGGGAAGGGGGATAGAACGCCAAAGACTTGTCTATGTTCTGTCGCACGTTCAGTGCTATTTGCATCATCTACGAAACAAACTCTTACAATCAACCCAAACACAAACATGAGACGAAAACTACTATCCTTGCTACTGATGCTGCCGCTCGTAGCTGGCGCACAGCAAACAACAACTGCCGATTTCGTGAAAGGCGCCGACGTGGGATTCCTCACAGGACAGGAGCGGCACGGAGTGAAATTCCACGACCGCAACGGTCGCGAGCGTGAATGTCTGGAACTGCTGAAGAACGACTACCAGATGTCGGCCATCCGCATGCGTGTGTGGGTGAACCCGCGGGGTGGGTCGTGCGACAAAAACGAACTCCTCGCGATGGCGCGTCGTGTGAAAGCACTGGGCATGCAACTCATGGTGGACTTTCACTATAGCGACTCGTGGGCCGACCCCGCCAAGCAGCCCATTCCTAAAGCCTGGGAGGGACACACCTACAAGCAGATGAAGCGCGACCTCGCACAGCATACCATCGAGGTGCTCACGCTCCTGAAGGAAAACGACATTGAGCCCCGCTGGGTGCAGGTGGGCAACGAAACCGCCAACGGACTGCTTTGGCCGATGGGTCACATCGAGAAGAATCCAAAGCAGTATGCGGGCTTCATCCGTGCAGGCTACGATGCGGTGAAGAAGGTGTTTCCAAAAGCCATCGTCATCGTGCATCTCGACCGCGGCCATAAGCAGTCACTCTATGACTGGAATCTCGACATCGTGCGCAAGTATGGCGGTCGGTGGGATATGATTGGTATGTCGCTCTATCCCTATTGGGCGATGGAAGGACACCCCGAACTGAAGGCCGACGACATCATCACCGATTGCATGAGCAACATTCGACACGTCAGCGAGAAATACAAGTGCGACGTGATGATAGTTGAGACGGGATTCGAGGTCGATGAACAGCATCCGGAGAAGATGGAGGAAGGCCGCCGACAACTCACACGCGTCATCAAAGAGGCACGCAGCATGACCAACGGTCGCTGTCGCGGCGTGTTCTATTGGGAACCGCAGTGCCTGCCAGGTGGCTATAAGCTCGGCGCCTTCGACCACAATGCCGCACCCACCGCCATCATGGAGGCGTTCGTGGAGTAGAGGAGCCCCACCCCAGCGGTAGGGGCAGACCCCCGTGTCTGCCCGACATAGCCCCTCTTACCTGCTAAGAATAAAACTATAGTGATAGGGCTGGTTGGCAGGGATGGTGTATTGGGGAAGAGTGCGCTGGCCCCAGGTGTCGATGCCTCCCACGCCATGAACGTTCAAGTCGATGTTCAGGTTGACGAAGCGGCCGCGCTGGATTTCGTTGGGGTGTTTGGCAACTTCAAGGTCTTCTTCGCCATAGTCCCATGCTCGGATGCAGAGGGGCTGACAGCCATCGATGCGCAACTTCTGTGTGGACGAAGAAATCTCGAACCAGCGGATGTCGCAGCGGTTGCCGTTGTCTTGTGGATGAACGTATTCGGTCTGATAGTCGGAAAGCGGCATCTCGTAGCGTCCGAGGAAGGCAGAACGCTTGCGGTCGGGATAGTTTTCCCACGGGCCTCGACCATAATAATTAATATGAGTCATCTCGGCAGGCAGACGCATGCGCATGCCGAACTTCGGAATCAGCATCGCCTCTTTCTCGAGGGAGAGAGCCGTTGGGCGATAGTCCATCTCTACCTTGATACGATCGTCGCGAGTAATGGTATAGGTCAGCGCGACATCAGCGCCCATGGGTAGCGACATATCAACAATCACCTTTTCACCTTCTATGCGAAGAGCCTTGACGGTCCGCTTTTCTGCAGCATCTTTCCATACTGCCAGACGCTCAGCAAAGTGGGCTGCATGTTGGTTGTCGTTCTCTGGCTTCCAGAAGTAGGGTTCGAGGGGAGCCTGCAACAGTTGTGCGCCATCAACCAGCCAACTAACGAGGGCGCCTGTTGGGTCGATGGTGACCGAGCCGTGGTCGGTGGTGATGACGATGTTTCCGTCTTGTTTCTGCACCTTCCCTGCCTTGCCTGCCAACTCAGAGGGGAAGGCGTATGGCTGCAGCACAAACTGCTCGCTGGACACCGCGAAGCCTGCCTTTGCCCAAGGGGTGTCGCGGCGCAGGCGGGCCGAGACGTTTAGCAAGGTCTCGCCATCGATGCGCAGGGTGTCATAATTGATGTCGTATTCACTCGTGTCGGTGAAGCTGTCGTGGTTGACAATGCGTATTTGGTCACCCTCTTTCACGAACTGCAGAGGCTGATAGACGTGCTGCACTTCGTAGTAATGCGGATGAGGCTTGCGGTCGGCAGCAATCAGACCGTTGAGACAGAAGGCCCCGTCGTTGGGTTTGTCACCGAAGTCGCCACCATAGAAGAACCCACCCCCAGCCACTCCCAAGGGGAGGGTAGTTGGGTTACCTTTGTCAGCAGAAGAACTATCTAAGCTCCCCTCCCCTTGGGAGGGGTTGGGGGTGGGTTGTAACCCCTGGTCCACCCAATCCCAGATGGCTGCGCCGCAGATGCTGCTGTCGGCATAGATGACATCCCAGTATTCCTGGAAGTTACCCATGGAGTTTCCCATCGCATGAGCATACTCGCGCATGATGAATGGGCGGTCGTTGACCTTCATTGCCTCTGCAGCAAGTCTTGTGGGAGAGAGATAACTATCGTCGTAGATGTCGCTCTGGCTGCGGTCGGTGTCGCAGAAGGGTAGGGCGACGGTGTCGAGGGCGACGACAGCATCGCGCATCGCCTTCAGGTTCGGACCTACACCACCCTCGTTGCCCATACTCCAGAAGATGACGCAGGGATGGTTCTTGTCGCGCTGAACCAGTGAGACGGCACGGTCGACGTGGGCATCCTTCCATGCTGGGTCTTCACCCATCACGCGATTTGCATAGCCGTAGCCGTGCGATTCTTGATTGGCCTCGTCCATCACGTAGATACCCCACTTGTCGCAGAGCTCATAGAGGTATTCGCGGTCGGGGTAGTGCGATGTGCGAAGGAAGTTGATGTTCGCCTGCTTCATCAGTCGGATGTCCTGCTCGTAGGTAGCATCATCCACGTAGCGGCCCGTCTTAGGATGGTGGTCGTGGCGGTTCACGCCCCGCAGCTTCACGTTCCGTCCGTTGATTTTCAGTACTTCGCCAACACACTCCACACGCTTCATTCCGAAATGGTATTCAAACTGTTCATCGTTCTTACTATCCTTCATACCAAGCAGTTGCACGGTAAAAGGATAGAGCCAAGGCTTCTCTGCCGACCACAACCGAGGTGATGAATTGTAGTGGTAGCTTAGTTCTACGCTGACGGTATCGCCTGCACGCAGTTTAGGGATGCGGTGGTTGGTTACATTCCGATGGTTGGGGTTCTTGTTGACACCGTAAAGTTCGGGACAAGCAATCTGCAGCTGAGCCAACAAATTCTTAGCGGTTTTCCTGCCGACATTACAGATAGTCACCTTGGCCTTGACGGTGAAGTCCGAGTAGTCGGCATTGGGAACGGCTTCCACCTTATAGTCGGCAATATGTACCAAGGGGCGCACCCACAGCTGCACCTCACGAAAGATGCCCGAGAGTCGCCACATGTCCTGACACTCTAAATAACTACCGTCGCTCCAACGATACACCTCCACAGCGAGTTTGTTGCGACCCTTCCGCACATATTTCGTGATGTCGAACTCAGCCGGTGACATCGAGTTTTGACTATAGCCCACCTTTTGGCCATTCACCCAAACGTACATCGCTGAATGAACACCGCCGAAGTGCAGGATGAGGTCTTGTCCGATCATCTCGTCAGTGACATCGATGAAGGTCACGTACGAGCCTACGGGATTGCGGTGGTCGTAGGCATACCAGTCCTTCGGCGGCTCACCCGTCACGCTGGGGCGGTCGCGGTGGAAGGGGTACTGCATATTCACATAGATGGGTTTGCCGTAGCCCTGCAGCTGCCAGTTGCCAGGTACGGTGATTTTATCCCATTTACTTACGTCGTAGTCCTCACGCTCAAAGCCCACGGGTCGGCTCTCCGGGTCTTTCGACCAACGGAACTGCCACTGGCCGTCGAGCGAAAAAATCTCCGCGCAATCTTTCCATTTCGACGGCAGTTGCAGCGTAGAATGATACGGGAGTTTGTTGATGCCCAACACGGCTGGGTTCTCCCAGTCGTGCGTTTGGGCCGATGCTGATAAACAAAGCATCGCGGTTAATAGTGCGAGGACTTTTTTCATCGATTACTTCGTTTTAATGGTGAGCGAGGCTGTGGGCAGATTGCTCTTGATGCTTACCTGCACATTTCCTTTACTCTTGTTGCTGCGCACGACGAGCAGGGCACGACCCTTCCAAGTGGTGGCGCGTGAAGTGGTCTTAGGTTCGCGGTCCTTCAAGTCGGCAGAGGCGAATGCCAAGAGCTGTCCCTGACCCTTCACGATGGCCTCACAGGGGATGGCGGCATCAGGACACACGCGGCCGTCCTTGTCGACCACTTCAACGGTGATGTATGCCAAGTCCTGACCGTCGGCAGTGATGGTGTTGCGCTCGGCAGTGAGTCGCAGACGAGCGGGCTCGCCGGCGGTAGCAAGCGTGACGCTCTTTCCGCCAGCCTCGGCACGCAGTTCGCCCGTTTCATAAGGCAACTTGAACACCGCCTTGAACTGCGTCTCACGGCTCACGGCCTTCGTGTCGACGAGTTTGTCGTTCAGATAGAGTTTCACTTCTGGCTGTTTGGTATAAACCTCCACCTCGATGGGCTTGCCTTCCCATCCCGGCCAGTTCCACGACTCCCACGTGGGCCACACGCTCCACTGCGTTTCGTGAATCTTGCCGCGATAGCCATCGGGCTCCTTCACGGCCATATAGAGTGGCGTGTTCTCGTTCCATAGCATGTCGCGATAATGGCTGATGGGTCGGCGCCAACCAGTGATGTCGACGTCACCGCAGCAAGCGCCGTGCCAGTCGGGTTGTCCGCCAGGGGCATAGCTCTCGCCCGGACGTTCGCCCTCATAGTAGTAGCGGCCAATGCCCGACTCACCGAGGTAGTCGAGACCCGTCCAAACCATATCGCCCACGACGTAAGAGTTGTCGTTCACTGTTGCCCAGTTGCGGAAGGCGTCGCGCGGATAACTCTCCGTCTGCCACATTACGCGCTTGGGGTTGCGCTGGTGGTCGCTGGTGTGTTTGAAAATCATGTAGTTGTAGCCGGCTACATCAAGGACGTCGAAGTGTGGGTCGTAGATTTCCCAGTCGCGGTCCCAGGCACAAAGGGCCTCGGTGATGGGGCGTGTGTTATCTATCTCCAAAACGGCATTCTTCAGCAGACGTGCGGTATGGACAACACGCAATTCCTTACGTTCTATGACCTCGTTGCCCAAGCTCCAAGAGATGATGCAGGGGTGGTTGCGGTCGCGCAGAACCATTGCGTGGACATCCTCGCGATAGCACGAGTCGATAAGAGTGGAGTAGTCGTATTTCAGCTTGGCCGAGCGCCAACCGTCGAAGGCTTCACCGATGACCAGCATGCCCAGCGAGTCGCAGGCATCGAGGAACGCACGCGTGGTGGGATTATGCGAGGTGCGGATGAGGTTGAAACCAGCCTCCTTCATCAGTCGTACTTTGCGAATCTCTGCAGCGTCGAAAGCTCTTGCTCCGAGTACACCGTCGTCATGATGTACGCAGGCACCGTTCAGAAGCACCGGCTTACCGTTAAGCACGAAGCCCTTCTCTGCATCGAACGTGAATGAGCGGATGCCGTATTTTGCCGTCTGACGGTCAATTGCCACATCCTTCATCATCTCCTTCAGTTCCACGGTTGCCTTATAGAGGTATGGGTTATCAGTAGACCACAGTTCCGGGTTCTGGACGGTGAAGGTTGCTGTGACGCTCTTTGTGCTATGAGCTGGTACTTTTACTGGCAAAACCTCACTCAGGGAGGTCTTCAGCTGTGTGCCGTGAATGACAACGGTCGCTGCACGTTCATTGTCCGACTCATTCTCGACAGTCACCTCCACGTTGACGGTGGCTTTGTCGGCCTTCACCTCGGGCGTTGTGACAAACACTCCGTTCTGGGCAATATGCAACGCAGGCATGGTCTCGAGCCATACATGGCGGTAGATGCCCGAGCCGGAATACCAGCGGCAGTTGGGCTGAAGGCTGTTGTCTACTGTGACAAGCAGTTCGTTCGGCCGTTTGTCTTTATATAAATAAGGAGTGATATCGACGGTAAACGGTGTGTAGCCGTAGCCGTGCTGACCGGCCTTCTGTCCGTTCACGAACACCTCGGCACGCTGATAGACGCCTTCGAAATGGAGTTTTACCACCTCGCCTGCAGGGGTTTTGAACGACTTGCGATATTCGCCTTTGCCACCTTGGAACCAGCCACCGCCAGTTCCGGTGGCACCTGTCTCTGGGTTGGGCGCATCGAAGATGTCCCAGTCGTGAGGCAGGTCGACCGTAGTTGTTTTTCCATCGCGGGTGAACTGCCACCCGCTGTCGAAGAGTTCTTTGTTTGACAAGGATTTGTTCTGTCCTGTTTTTGTTGCTTGGCTGTAAGCTTGCATCGTCAGCATGGCCAGAAATACGACCGTGGCTGTCTTTTTAGTGAATTGTTTCATAAGGTAGTTATTTGATGATTTTATTATTTGTATTCATATAGTTGAATGTGTAGGATTTTCCAATCTCCGACGCTGATGCGGGCGTGACGGCCCTGATGACTCTGGTCGCCGTTGTCACGGCGGAGGTAGTGCATCTGCCCATGTTCGTCGATGCAAACCTCGTCGACAGAAAGGAGACCGAGACGGGAACCGGTGAACGGTTTGATGGATGTCTGCGATGTGCTTCCAGCTTCGGCAAAACCGTCCTCGCCCAGTTTCTTCTGCTGTTCTCCTAGGCCTGCACGCGACGCTTCTTGCTCTTTCTCTGTACGGGTCTTGAAGTCAATGACGACACCACTGCCAGCCAGCAGATAATCGTACTTGCCTAGTCGCACGAGCATCGCTCCGCCTTCAGGCCAAGTGGAGCCGTTGGTGGCACGAGGGTCCCAAGGCAGCGTGAAATAGTGGCGGCAGGTCATCAGCACACCCTCGTCGTCGATGATGCGCTCGTGGTCTTCTTGGTCGAAAAGCAGGCCCCAGGTGTTCTGTGGTTTTACTTTGAAGACTTGCGACAAGAGGTTGTACGCCTTTGTTAACGATTGCGTTTCTTCAGTCGAAGCTTGGTCGATGGCAAAGGGTGAGAAACCCAGCGCCTGATGCTCACCGAAGGCATAGAGGGCGCGCGCACCGCTATTTGTGCAGCAGCGGCTCTCAGGAATGAAGAGACGGTTCTTTATCTCGCGGCTCTCGCGGCCCAAGCTGTACTTATTGTCTGTTGCCTTCTGGTTTTCCTGTGGTCGTAGAGGCATTGCATATTGTGCGGCCCACGACTTGAAGCCCGTGTCGTAAATGTCGGGGGCGAGGAAGTCGATGCTGGGAGCACCAGCCTTCCAAATGTCGGCAAGATGAGCCAACGGACCTGCCGACGGATACTCACCAGGCTTGCGCCCTCGGCTGTTCATCGCGGCATTCACATAGAGTGGCATATTGTGAATGCGTCTCGCTGCCTTCGCTAGGTGTTCCACGTAGCAGGCATAGTGCCAGGCCATGAATTTCTCGTCGGCATAGTCGTCGGTGCCAAACACCTCTGCCCATGTGCCTTTATTCTTGCTGTTCAGCGCTTTGAGCAATGTTGGCGGCACAAGTTGTCGATAGGCTTTCTCAGCCAAAGGAGAGTGGTCGCGAGCCGATTCCAGCATGCCAATCTCGTTCTCAATCTGCATCATCACAACCACCTCGCGCTCTGGGTCCTTCTGAGCGATGTGCTGCATCAGGGCGGAGAAAGCCTTCAGGTCGGCCTGCAACACTTTGTCGCTGAAACAAGAAGCAATCTCCAAAGGTTTGCCCTCAGCCGTCACCGCTCTTGGGAATCGTTTCACATCGCGTTTGAACCACGCTGGTGCATAGCACGACATAGAATTCTTCCACACGCCAAACCAGAGAGGCACGATCTTCAGTCCCTGCTGCCGGGCTACGTCGATGGTGCGGTCTACGAGTGTGAAGTCCCAGTGCCCCTCCACAGGCTCCATCAGTTCCCAATAAACGGGAACCAGCACCGTGTTCAGCCCCAGCGCTTTCATGCGGGGTAGCACTTCGTCGATATCCTCCACCGACGTCGCTGCCGAGTTACTCAGCTCTCCGCCAAGAATACGGAAGCTGTTTTGCTGTGCGCTGACGCATATAGTGATGAACATCCCTACCAGGATGGATGTGAATCGTCTCATTGTTCCTTGTTTCAGTAATTATTTCCTTTTTACTATCGACCGTAAAAGAATGTGGTGACAAAGTTACAAAAAAATAATCAGAATGTTTCTTTCCTTCGCAAGAAATCATTAATTTTGCACTTGAATCCAATAAGGTTGGCTCTTTTTGATGAAGTGACACACCATTTTGTGGACTCAAAAGAAAAACAATCATGAAGCAGAAAAAACTGATGATGATAGCCCTGATGCTTGTGACGCTTCTCCTAACGGGATGTGTCCAGAAGCATCGTGTGCAGCATCATCCAAGCCCTACTGATACACTCTATACGGAGAGTAAGGCAATGGACATCTATGGCCAAGACCTTCGTGAGTTCGGACACGTAGAGCACTGACTTTGGAAGCTAGAAGCATTGACTTTGCATGCTCAGAGCAGTGCTTTTGTCATTAAAAAGCAGTGCTTTCGTCATCAAAAAGTTATGCACTAGGTGTCTTGAAGCAATGCCTTCGAAGGCTGAAAGACATGCTTTCGGCATCTTGGAGAATGCGTTGCTTTTTTCAATCGTTTACAAATATTCGAAAACTTCCTTCGCTCCCCCCAAAAACGGTCACAGGTCACAGGTGTGACCATGTGTCCTCTCGGCCCCAAAACGGTCACAGGTCACAGGTGTGACCATGTTACCTTCGGCCACAAGGGGGAAATGAAAGCCAAAAATGCAGAATGTAAGCAAGAAGATAATTTGCTTTACTATTTGTCATAAAACAGCAAATATTTTAATCAAAATGTCAAATCCAAATGGTCACACTATTTGAATACAAAATGATAAGGGAATGAGTAATATATAGTTAAAGTATTGATTATCAAGTATTTACTACCTTTTTATACTTCCGCTTGGCAAAAAGGGTACATGGTCACACCTGTGACCTGTGACCGTTGCAGAGAACCATTTGGACATGGTCACACGTGTGACCTGTGACCGTTGTAGAGAAACATTTGGTGACACGCATGATATTTCAACATACGGAGCAGTGCTCAAGAGGTAAGGAGCAGTGCTCTGTTGCTTTCCCACTAAGAATCCATAGCTTTCCAAACCGAAGTCTTGAACAGCTAATCATGCGCCATAAACCGCTGAAAAGTTGCCTCAGACCCTGCAATTTGTCTGAAACGACCCTGCAATTTGTCTGAAACGACCCTGCAATTTGTCTTGCATATTGTTTCATTAAGCGAAATATCTTAACTTTACATATTCCTTGCGAGTGTACGCGTGTATTTTTTATGTACGGGCGTATGTGTGAAGCTGAGGTAAGACACCTCCCGAGGGTGACTCCACAGTTGTTGTTGACGATCCTCCTGCTTGGGAACCTGCCAATGCTCCGAGGCGCGGTGGCAACGATGGAGAGAATAACGAAAGACAATAAATCCAGACCGACATTCGAGAAATAATAGTAGTGAGGTAGTTTCCCGGCATTCCTTTCAGGTAATAATTGCGATGTCTTGCGTAGAAAATGGAAAAAGAGCATGACATATAATAAATGAAAAAATTCAATATATAATTCGCCTTTGCCTCCCTGCCCATATCGGGTCAGGGAGGCGCATTTAGAATGACGAAAGTGAACGATCATTGGGGGAGAGTGACGGAACTGACTCCTAATGGAATGAATGTCTGTTCGATGAAAGTACAGGTGTGGTGACGTACTGCCGTTGCTGCACCTGTTTGTTTTTTTGTTCTTCTCTGCAACTTTTTCACTTTGCATTGCGTCAAATAGACAAAGCACAAAGGGAAATGCTTTTTAAGAAAAATTAGCACTGAAAAGTGTCACAAATCGAACAATTTTGTGTCTAACGTACGGACGCCAACAAATGAAGATGAAGGATGAAAAGTAAAAGATGAATGCAGATGAAAAGTAAAAGATGAAAGATGAAGGAAGAAAGATGAAACGACGATTCAATGATTATTACAAACAATATTAATTATAAACAAATAAAACAAACAAAATTATGAAAAAGTTATTTTTTGCAGCAGCTATGATGCTGTTCACAACCGCCGCCAGCGCACAGACCATCACCAACGAAAGCGTCATGAAGACTTATCTCGACGCAGTGCAAACCGAGAATGCCGACTACGCATACAATGCCGACATTGAAAACGGAATTCTCACCACACAGTACATCTTCTGCAAGTCGCAGAGCCATCGTGGAAAGAAAGCCTACACCATGCTCACACCGCACGTGAAGCACTGCTACAGCTACGATGCTGAGGGACGACTTGCCAATCGCACCACTTATTTCTGGAACGCTACTACCGGCGACTGGCAGACCACCTATCGCCTCGACTACAGCTACCAGCCTGGACTTAGCATCGTGGAGTGCAGCAAGTGGAACGCCGCTGCCAACCGCTTCTCCTCTCCCTCCGATCGCATGGTCTATGAGGTGACACCCGGCACTGATAGTGGCTTCGTCAGCAGCTATCATCGCAAGGCCGGTCGCAGCAGCTTCCAACTCACCGAGACGCTCGCTATCCCCAGCCAGTACTTCTACGGACAGACGCTAGACATGGTTCAAGGCAACGACTTCGTGTCTCAGCAGTAAGAAAGCCCGTTTCTCATCGAAGAAGACGATGCATCAAATCGCCAGAATCACAAACAAGGATAAAATTCATAGTTAGAAATATCTCTCTTTAGTAATTATTAGAAGGCTTTAGTAAGTCATGACAACCGGGCGGAATCTGCGAAGACCCTGCCCGTTTTCATGCGTTTCTTATGCTGAAAACAAGCGAAAAACAAATTTTTTGTGAAAAAACCGCGAAAATACTTGCACGTATCATAAAAACTTTGTAACTTTGCACCCGCAAACGAACCAATAGGTCAGTTGCTAAGCTATTAAACGGATCGGGATTTAGCGCAGTTGGTAGCGCACACGTCTGGGGGGCGCGAGGTCGCTGGTTCGAGTCCAGTAATCCCGACCAAACAAAAGGCTAAGTGCTTGATTTTCAAGCAGTTAGCCTTTTAACATTTAAAACTTGCACGACATCAGGCTATATTATCACGGGGCAATGATATAGCAGTTGACATTATTTCATAGGCGAGACCTCTGAGGTCACACTATGATAACCGCGGGTATCAACCCGCGGTTAAGCAAATATAACCCCTTGGGGTTTTCGTCAGGCACGTTTGTGCCATCTCCTTCTATTCCCTAAAAAATTCGCAACATCGGTTGTTGCTATTTCTTCAGGAACTGCTGCAGCTGCTCCATCTCCTCATGGAACTCGTGGGGTTTGAAGCCGTGACCGGCGCCGGGGATGACGTGGAGGCGGGTGCCGGGGCGGTAGAGCTGCTGGGCGCGACGCGAGTCGTCCATCGACACTACACGGTCGGCATCGCCTTGCACGATGAGCACCGGCCCGCGATACTTACCGATGAGGTCGAGTGACCGCATGTCGTGAATCTCCTCGAAGAAGCGGCGGCCCATCTTCACGCCCCAGAGCTCGGTGACGTCCTGAATGTCCTCGAGGCGCGGGTAGCGCTGGCGCCAGTTGTCGGGGATGCAGAGGGCTGGGAAGACCAGCACGAGCTGGCTCACCTTCTCCTTCAGGTCTGCGGCAGTAAGTGCTGAGACCAGTCCACCCTGACTCTCGCCGATGAGCACGATATGTCGGTGCCCCTGTTTGCGGAAGTGTGCGACGATGGCCTTCAGGTCGCTCACCTCGTCGAGTATCGACATGTTTAGCGTGTTGTTATCGCTACGGCTGCGCACGGAGCCACACGGGAAGTCGAACGTGTAGCAGTCGTAGCCCAGGCTCTCCATCGTCTTGAAGTAGTTGCGCCCGTAGTCGAACGTGCCGTTGAAGCCGTGAGCGATGATGGCGATGGGCCTCTGGGCGTTGCGCTTCTGAGCGTTCTGCGCAGGTGTGAACAGCTCACCGAAGATGCGGCGGCTGCCATTCTCTATCCACAGCTCCCGTACGCTGGCCTGCGGTTGCGGCTTGTAGTTCTTGTGTTCCATCGTAAAGCCGTCGTAGCCGGAGAGGTCGCCTCCGATGAAGAGTTTTTCCTGTTCCTGCTTGCCGCGCAGCTGCCAGTCGAGCCAGGCCCGCACCATACGGGCATTGGCACCGCCGTTCGGCTGCTCATAGGTGCCACCGTGACCGCTCTGGGTATTGTCGGCCAGCACCACCGGCACATGTTTGATGGCCTTGTAGTCCATCTGCGCATTCTTCCACGCCACATCGGTGGTTCCACCGACGAGGTAGAGGATGGGCCCGTGCAGGTTCTTCAGCGACTTCGCGCTGGCATCGGCCATCGTCATCTTTCCCATGCCAGCATTGAGGATGAGGTAGGTCTTCAGGCGTGGGTCGGCAGTGTTGGCGAGCACCTGGGCTCCTCCGCACGAATGTCCGGCAGCAGCAATCTTCTCGGTGTCGACATATTTGTAATAAGGCGAGGAAGGATTGCAAACCCAGTCGAGCGCCTTCTTCACCATCGACGATGGCGTGTGCTGGTCTTTTTCGTGCTGGGCGAACATCTGCAACTCACCAATCGCCACGACGACATATCCATAGGAAGCAATGTCGACGAGCATGTTCTCATAGCCGATGCTGGTGTCCATACAGCCGCCGTTGCAGAAGATGAGCACGGGCAGTTTCTCTTTCTTGGGTATTCCCGTTTCAAACATGCCGAGCCTGCCAACAGTCATCGCGGCATCCAGGTTCATCGGTCGATAAACCACGAAGTCAGCCAGCGACTTCTCGCGCACGGCTATAGCCTTGTGTGGTCCGCTGCCGCCGTAGTCGGGCACCTTTAGCTGTTCGAACGAGACGCTGGGGTCGTCGTGCTTCAGATGGCGGGCATAGAAGGCATCCATCGCCGGGCGGGTGAACTCCAACTGCTGGTCGAAGGCCACACCGTGCTGTCCATGCACCTTCACGTAGTCCACCGATGCACCAGCCAGTTGCATCTTCGTCACCCAGTCCTCGGTGAGGTTTGGCCTCACCACCGGGTCTTCACCACCTTGCAGCACCAGGAACGGCGTCTTCGAGGCACCAATGTAGCCGATGGGCCACCATTCAGTGTGGTCGGCCCACTCGCCAGCGCGACCAATCTCCGTGGGAGGCGCTCCACCGGCGGCACACGCCACCGAGCAGTCATATTCGCGCCACGGGTCTTTCTCGTCGGCGAAGGCCTTGCTCTCAGCCGCCACGCCTGCCATCAGCGACAGGTGTCCACCCGCAGAGTGGCCGTAGGTGCCAATGCGGTTGGGGTCGATGCCCAGTCGGCTGGCGTTCGCCTTCATCCAGCGGATGGCGCAGCGCACATCCTCGATGCAAGCGGGCAGCGGGGCCTCCTGTGTGAGTCGGTAGTTCATGTTGCACACCACGTAGCCCTTCATGGCGTAGTCCACCATCAGCGTTCGGTAGACCATATCGTTCTTCGACCCTGCACTCCATCCACCGCCGTGGATGATGAGGATGGCGGGTCGGTTCTGCTGCGGTCCGAAGAGCGGTTGTGCTAGGTCGAGCACCGTGCTCGGTCCTACGTCGGTGCGGTAGGCGATGTTCTCTGTGATGGTGATTTGTTTCTCCTGCGCCTGTGCTGTCAGCACGAGTAGGAACGCAAGTACGGTAGTGAGTAGTTGTTTCATTGTTCTTGGGATTAATGATGACTTGATGGTTTTATCTGATGGCGTGATCGGCACCTACGTCCTCACCACTCCAGGCTTTCTTGGCTGTCCAGTCGCAGGCGGGAGCGGCCCAGAAGGGGTCGTTGGCCGGCAGGCCGAGAGGCAGGAATGCAGCGGTGCATAGGTAGAGACTGCCGGTGTTGATGTAATCCTCCGACATGCGAATCTGACTGCCCGTGTAGCCGATGCGCAGCCAGCCGTTCGGGTCGAAGGTTCGAGGTTGGGCGAGTTGGCGCTGAATGACGGCCGTCAGGGCGCAGCGCACTTGAGCGGGGCTGACGTTTGCAGGCAGGATATGCAGCAGGGCGGCATCGGCCAGGGCGTGGAACGAGCCGAATCGATAAACGATGCTGCGGCCAGTGACGGGATAGCTGCCTTCAGG
>JAEEGF011261834.1_pt1 | contig 18375 bp, 13 predicted proteins | sample 9134171 | NCBI WGS metagenome assembly JAEEGF01 (sample SAMN16246542, study PRJNA631951) | gut metagenome | biome: gut microbiome; feature: rumen; material: AP-attached | host: Bos | place: Iran: Karaj | collected 2018-10
TCGTCGCCTGTGTATTCAACACCGTTTGTGATAAATTTTACGTCTTTCCCTTCAAAAATCACATTATTTATTTTTACATAATTGAATCCGCTTATATGTCCCGGCCCAAGTACGTTTTTAAGCGTTACACTCGCACCGTTTTCAAGTTTTTTGAGTGATCCTTTTTGATAAATTCTTCTGATTAAAAATTCCGGAACTATAGCCATTCTTAACTCCTCGTTTATTTAAATATCCGGTACTGTTTGAAGGTACCCAATAATATTTTAACATTTTTCATATCAGATTTAAACCCCCAGACAGATTTTATATTTCTGTCTTTCTCCCAAACTATGACTTCAAGCGTGTTGTGAGGTTTTAAAAATTCGTTAATCAGGTAAAATTTATCCTGAACATGTGTGCGTTTTATGTAGCGCCCAATTTTTACTCCGTTTAAAAATATTGTTGCCCGTCTGCAGTTAAAATCTTCAAAGGAAATATATTTTGCCAAAAATACGTCGGGCTTAAGGTCAATATCAAAGTTTGCTGTAATCTTAGTGAGATACGGGTTTTCACTTTGCCAATCTTTTGTACGCTCTATTGCCAGATTTTCACAAACTGAAAATTCAATATCAATTTTTGGTGTTGTTTCAAATTCCACAAGCCCTCTGGGGTTATTTGTGTCGCCCGAAAATCCTTTGTCAAACCCTAAATTCTGAACAAGAATTGTAAGTTCATTAACCTCCTGTGTGAGAATTTTTTCATCCAGCGGAACAGAAATTGTTTCAGGAACATCCTGCAGTTTTTCAATCTTGTAACTGTTGCGATTCAGCACTTCTTTGCCGTTTATGTAAATCGCAAAAAGATGCCTTGCACTCAGGGTAATTTCTGTCAGAGTGTTTGGAATCTGTGCCTTGTACCACACAAATTCATCATACATTTCGCAAGACAGGGCATCGGTTTTGCCCTTAATCTTTTTCCAGCCCGAATAGTCGTAATGAAGGTCAATTTCGGGTGAGCAAAAATCAATTGATGAAATCTTGAGCGGCTCAATTTTTTCGGAACTAATCTCATTTACGATACAATTTTTCTTTCCGAATTTGTATTTCAGGTCAAAGTATGCAATTTCTGTGCTTTTTTCAACTGCGATTGCACCGTTTGGCAAAACATAATCTGCGTTGAAAATTATTTTGTCCTTCAAAAACCAGCTCTTGTCGGCAAGTGCTTTTGTAAGGAATACAATTTGAGTTTTTCCTCTTTCGCTTTCAAAAACAAGATTTTCATAATCTTTTTTATTGCCCGAAATAACGTCGTGACCTTTGATATAAAGATTTGCATTTTTATCGGCAATAAGGAACAGAGCTTCTTCTTTTTCGTTTTGAAGTCGTGCAAAAATTTCCATATCCGAAAATTCAATCTCGCAGCCCTTTAATTCCAGATTAACCGGACAAATCTTCATATCGTATGGCTTTAGTTTTACTGTTTTACCCAAAGGTAAATTTATATCAGTTGTTTCGGGATTCATATTGCGTAAAAACAGCCAGTCGCAATCGTTATTCAGGTCGTGACGTAATTTTGAATAAATATTTTCCTGAAAGAAGTCAAAATCCTTCGGCTCCGTCATTGTAAAATCAAAGGAATCAAGAAAATAATTTAATTCTTTTGATTTAAAGAAATTGCTTTGTGGTACACCGAATTCATCCAGTGGTGCCGTGAATTCATAACTTGTGTAAACCTCATCGCAGGCAAGATTCCCCCAGTTTGTGCCGCCGGCAACCATATAGTGATTGAATAGTGTAACACCCTGAGAAAGTGCTGTTTTGGTCATTATGTTTATGTGTTCATCGCCGAGGGCATCTCTTATGTGCTTGTAGCCCATCCCGTCCCATTTGTCAAACCAGCCGGATTGCATCTCTGCAATAAACGGCGGCGAATCCTCTTTTGCCCCGCGGAAAATTTCTTCAACGTTATCCAAGGTGTCAAAGCAAAAATTATCCTGTTTCCAGTTTTGGTTTGGGTTTATGTAAGGGTACAGGTCAAGTGCGTAGATATCAACACAATCTGCCCAAAGCCCTGCAAAATACGCATCATTATGAAAAATCGGACATTTTATTCCTCTGTCACGTGCCATTTTGTAAAGCTCGCGCATATAATCTTCTTCCATTGTGTCTGTTGCATATTCGTTTTCAATCTGGAAAAGGATTACATTATCAAACTCATTTATTATCGGGATAATATGGTCATACCATTCGGCAATATATTCCATATATTTTGGGGAATACTTATATTCAGTGCCTATACGGTTGCGTGGTGTAACCTCCTCCATTCTCAAAAGCCAGAACGGTAATCCTCCGGCATTAACTTCAGCATTGATAAATGGTCCGGGGCGTGCAATTATAAATAATCCGGCATCCTGTGCCGCTTTTAATACTTTTCTCACATCCTTCAACCCTGAAAAGTCGTATTCGCCGGGTGCTTTGCTATGATAATTCCAGTTAAAATAAATATCCACTGCATTATATCCGCCGGCTTTCATTTTAAAAAAGCGGTCACGTGCAATTTTCTCTCCCGGAGAGCGAAAATAGTGAAAAGCTCCGCTTTTTATAACAGTACGTTTCCCGTCAATAATGAGCGAATATTTATCAAAAGTGATGTCCATCAATTCTATTGTACAATTTTTTGTGATTCGTGCAAGTTGTAAATTTGTAAAAAGATGATTATAATATATAATCATGAGGAGTAATTATGTTTAAAAAATATGCGATAATCTGTTTTTTGATTTTTATATTTGTGGTTGGCACGGGATTTTCTCCAGAGGATAAAATCTTGCCGATAAAAGAAGTTGAATGTTCTTCAAATCTTAGGTTTTGCAATGTCGGCAGACACGCACTATCTTCCAATGTATCAGATTTGATTGTCGGTGAGGGATATGTCTGCACTCCAAACAAAAAAATCTGTACAAACGGTTACAGAACTATACATTCAACCGAAGAAATTGATGTTGCTGCGGCACTTGTTCTTTGTGATAAAAGCAGAAAAACCTGTTCTGTCGGCAGGCATGTAATGCGTTCTAATAACAAGCCGCTGTACGTTTTTGACGGAGTTGTTTGTGCTCCGGATAAAAAAACTTGTACTAACGGTTATAAATACGAAAAATCTGATGTCCCGCTATTTTAATTTTTGATAAGTAGCAAATTTTTGTATTTATGTATTTTATACGGGCTATGAACTCCATTACTTTTACAGCAAATTATGTAGACCGTGCTAATATAAAATATATTGGCAAGGATAATATAAAAAAAGACAAAGAAGTTGCTATTGTGGAACTCGATAAAGATTCCGAAGATGACAGGTATGCAATATGGGATGCTGCGTATTTATGGGGAAGTAACGGGAAATACAATTATGCGTGGCGAGTATTAGATGAAATGGAGAAGGATTGGGACCCTCCGGATACGAGAACGGAACATTATTATGCACTGACAACACAAAAAAGGGGATATGAAAAGCTTAATGAAAGGAAAATTTTGGGAGTGCTGATGCTTACCGAATATGAGACGGATTGTTCTGAGATAGAATGTTTTCAGGTTAATCCTTTATACGTGCATTCCAATATGAAAAAAGATAAAAAATATTCGGGAATCGGTCAGGCAATGTTGAAATACGTGATTGATAATTATAAATCCAAACCTATTCTTGTATCATCATCAACTGAAGCTGTAGATTTTTATAAAAAGTACGGGTTTAAACAAATTGATCCGGTAGATAAATATGAACTTTGCTATAATGTGTAGTTTATCTTAATCCCATAACCACAAGGCAAATCAGGGCGGCGGGAACAACGTACCGAAGTCCGATATCAAATGATTTTGCCAAGATTTTATTTTTAATAATATGATTGCCTTTTATCTTTAAATACCATCCGGATATTAAGCATAAAAACAACGCATTCAAAGGCAGCATCAGATTTGATGTTATGAAATCAAGAAAATCAAATATCGTTTTGTCAAAAATTTTAATTCCGTCCAGAACTCCAAAAGACAATGTTGCAGGAATTGCAATAACAGTAATTATTCCAAACAGAATGGCGCACGCTTTTATTCTTGATATCTTAAATCTTTCAATCATTGTTGCACACGGTCCTTCAAGAATGCTTATACCGGAGGTTACGGCTGCGCAGAAAAGCAGAACAAAAAACGCACAGGAAATTACATTCCCGCAGGGTATTTGTGAAAATATTTTTGGTAAGGTTACAAAAACAAGACCTGCACCGGAATTCGGTTCCATATTAAATGAAAATACCGCCGGAAAAATCATTATTCCTGCCAGAATTGCAAAAGCTGTGTCGGATAAAATTATTGTGTAAACAGATTTTACCAAATTTTTATCTTCTTTGATGTAACTTCCGTAGGTTAATAAAGCACCCATACCGATACTCAAGGTAAAAAACGCCTGACCAAGAGCAGCAAGTATCATATGAGAATTCAGTTTTGAAAAATCGGGTTCAAACATATACGCAAGACCTGCACTTGCGTTTGGCAGATTTACAGAAATTATAACAAGAAAAATAAGAATTACTGCGAGCAGCGGCATAAGTACTTTATTTGCTGCCTCTATTCCGTTTTTAATTCCTCTTGCCGTCAAAAATATACAAATAAACAAAAAGCCCAAAGTTAAAATACACGGGTATACAGGCATTTGTATAAAGGTTGAAAAATAATCATCGTAATTTGCTATCGGAGAAGCGATAATACTTTTATAAATATAATTTATTATCCAGCCGCCGACGATGAAATAAAATGAAGCAATGAGAATTCCTGTTACAGGATTTAAAGCTCCGAGAAATTTAAAATTTTTATTTATGGATTCATAAGCTCCGACGCATTCTTTTTTTGTGATTTTCCCTATATAAAGTTCATTCATCAACGGAATAAAGCATATCGTTGAAATAAGCAGAATATAAACCGCAAGAAAAATTGCACCGCCGTTTTGCCCCATAACATAGGGAAATCTCCAGATGTTGCCAAGTCCGACAGCAGAGCCGATAGCGGTTATTATAAATGCATATTTAGATGTCCAGGTCGGTCTTTTATTATCCAAAATATTTCTCACGTTTTTACAACCGGTACAATTATACAAAATTTTTTAAAATTATGCCATTTGTAAATATTGTGTGATTATTTCAAAGTGCTTAGCGGAATAAAGTCAAATCTTTCGTATTTGTCAAAAACTTCTTTTCTTTCTTTATATGCTTTTTCGTCAATATTTTTCCACTCTTCTTCGGAACCGTATTTTAGAAACCACGGGCTTTTGGTGTTTTGGTAACCATCATATTTAAAGTAAACCTGAGGGAATAATTCTGTAGAATTTTCAACAAGATTATACACAGTTACTCCGCTTTCATTTGCCCCGCCGGAATATTCGTTGCATATGAATGCATTATCGCAGACAAAATATCTGTCACGGCTGCCCCCGCTTACAACGTGGGTGGGTTTTCTGTCAACCATTGTGTACATATCATAAACTATTCCCTTCCAGTTGCCGTCAGCAATTTCTCCGATTAAAAGTTCATCTATCCCGTCAACGTTGGTATCATAATATGCATAGCCGACTTTATCCAAAACATTTTTATTTGTAGCCGCCAAGACATTATACATATAGCTCATATTTTCCTGCTCAAGTTTTGTAGAATCCCATTTTTCTTCTACTGCCAAAACGTGTTTCTTCAAAATATCTTTGTACAAATCTTTGCCCTGAGTTCCGCCTTTATATATGTATTTTGACCCTTTTATTCCGTCAATTCTTTCTCCGATTTTATCTGCAAGGTTATACAAAAAATGATATGTGCCGGCATCACCTTTTACATAATCATACTGAATATCAGTCGGTTGCTTTAAGACAACGTCATATATAATACCTTTTTTATCAACGAGTTCTCCCAACTTTCTTGCACCCGGCATCATTGCGTGATCTGAAGGGTTTTTATACACTTTTATGCCGAACGCAAACCCGCCGAACCCTGCTTTTTTTGCTGCTTTGTCATAAATAGAAATTTTATCTTTATCTTTTTTTACCTGATATGTTCCTTTTGCTTTTTCAGGTATTTGTACAGAAAAATATTTGTTGGATATTTTAGTGTTTTTACCTTTAATATTATCAGCGTATGAGTAGTTGTACAGCGTGCATCCGAGGATAGCAGCAATTAAAAAATAAATGAATTTTTTCATAATTAATCTCCCAAATTATAAATGTATTTTACCACAAATATATTATTGAAAAATGATATTTACAGTATTATAATAAGGATGCAAAGATTGACAGGAGGGAGCAATCCTTGAAAATTCGCCAAAAAGTTATAACAGCAGCAGTTTTAAGTACATTTGTATTCTCCGGTATTACCCAGGCCTCAGATTATGCAGGATTGAAGGCGGCAATTGATAATACTGCATCAAATACGTCATTTACCTATACCCTTGATAGTGATATAACGGGGATAGCAACCCCCCTTGGTTCGATGCAGGGTGCGGGATATGCATTAACCATTGACGGAAGCAGTAATAAATATGGTATAGGTGCAAATTCTGTGCAGGGTGTAACGGTACAAAACGGCCAGACACTTATTATCCAAAATATTGGTTCTTATGTTACAACAGAAACAGACGGAAATATTTCAGCTGTTACGGTCAATAGCTCCTGGAACGGCTTTAAAGGTCAAAGAAACGGCGGAGTTATAAATCAGGGAACTGCAAAAATTTATGATTCTGTGTTTGAAAATAATACAGCTCCTTGGGGTGGTGCAATATCTAACAAAGGTGAATTGGAAGTTAAAAACTCCGTTTTTTCCGAAAATAATGCAACTATTACAAATGCTAGTGACGATGGTGGTGTAGCAATCTTCAACGACAAGAGCAAAAATATCTCACTGATTGATAATTCAATATTTTACAAGAACTCCGGCAGACACGGTGGTGCTATATTAAACCACGAAGGTGCCAAGATTACTAAAATAACAGGTTCAACTTTCCTTGAAAATAATACAACCACAAATAGCGGTAATAATGCCGCCGGCGGTGCGATTTATAACAACGGCACGATTGAAGAACTCAGTGACTCTTATTTTGCGAATAATACAACTCAAAGACATGGTGGTGCGATTTATAATAATGGTACATTGACAATAAAAGGTTCTGAATTTGTTCAAAATACTGCACTTAATACAGACAACAAAGGTGAAGGTGGTGCGATATACAGTACAAGTGCGGCAAATATAACTATTACAGGTTCCAAGTTTACCGATAACTCTTCAGCAATAAATGGCGGAGCTATTTCCAACTATGGAACGATGTCAATTGAAGCTGATTTTAATGAAAACACAACTTCAACAAGCGGTGGTGCTATTTACAACAAAGGTACAATAACCGAGATTAAGAATTCAAATTTTATAAAGAATGACGCTACTAATTCCGGCAGTAACGGCGGCGCTATTTATAACGAAAAAAATGCGTTAATTGAAAAAATTACAGGCTCTAAGTTTGAAAATAATTCTGCCGGTAACGAAGGTGGCGCTATTGCAAACTGGGGTAAAATAAATTTAATTGAAGATTCCGAATTTACAGGAAACAGTGTCTTTGAAAAGCATTGGGGGACAATATATAACAATCAAGTCGGTACAATAGGGACAATTAAAGGTATCACAGTAACCAATAATGATGGTGATGGTCTAAATTCGAACGGTGTAATAAATGCAGTTCTTAATTCGACGTTTTCAAAAAACAAGTATTACGGTATCGCAATGGACCAAACAGGTCACATACTGCTTGTTGATAATGTTACAATTTCGGGTAATGAGGCCGGAGGTATTGTACTAAAAAATGCGAAGGCCAAAATTGATGTTCTGAAAAATTCCACAATAACAGAAAATAAGTATGGCATAAAAACGGGTACTGATTTAACGATATTATCTGATGGCGGGGAATCTAAAATAAAAGATAATACTTCAACTGACGGAGAAAATCTTGGTATTTATGTCGGCCAAGTGAAATCCGATGAAACAGGACAGGCCGGAGAAACCACACCTACATTAACCCTCAAACAGATTAATAACGGTAAAACTTATATGTATGACGTTATTAAAGGAAATAACGGGTATAGTGTTAATATCGAGGGCGATAATACCGGTACTTTATACCTTTACAACAATATAGATAACGGTAAAGTGACTGTAACAACATCAAATGTTGATACTGCAGACAGTAAGCTTTTTGATTACACATTTAAATCTTTAGATACTGATTCCACATCATCAAATTGGAAAATTGATGTTGATTTGTTTAATGAAAAAGCAGATACAATAGCGACAACAACGCTTGCGCAGACATCAGTAAAATATGTTCATTTAAAAGATTTTAATTTCATTGATGGGGATTGGGATTCTCTCTTAGATGGTGACACCAAAACAGTTCAGGTGCTAAAAACTCAAAACAATCTTCAATTATCTCTTGATAATTCACTTACGGTTGAAAAATTAATAAACAAAAAAAATATTGACCCCGCTCACACACGTTATGAACAGGTGGGTGCAAATACGGATTGGAATGATGAATTCCACAAATGGCTAGTGGATGACAAGTTTAGAAATACTTATGGCAAGTGGACACTTGAACAAACATCTACCGCCAATGATAGTTTAACTGTTAAAATTTCAAAAAGAGAAGAGGGTGGCGAAGAACACGATCAGGGAGTCTATGGCGATACATTAAAATTGGTAAATCAAAATGACGATTATGATTCCCGAGAATTCAATGCAAATGCGGCAGGTGCGACCTATACAGTAACCGAGGATTTGGGTGAAACCTATGGAACGTTGACGATAAACGGAAAAGAGGGTAACACAACCGAGACTGTAGATTTGGGTAGCAACGCCGGATTTGAATTAGGAACCGATGCAGTTGCGTTAAATCTGAATAATATAACCTTGACCGGAAGTGATACATTGGTAACAGTATCAAACGGTAATGCAAAATTAAACTTAGATAGTGTAATTTTGGACGGTAAAGTAACGGGCTCAACCGAATTTGCTATGACAACTTCAGGAGTGTCTGAATTTAAGGATACGGTTGATAACGCAAATATAACAAATACCGGAACACTGACAACGACGGCAGAAAATGTTGCGAATTCAACCGTAACAAATAACAATATATTAAATCTGTCAGGAGCCCTGGCAAAAGAGATAAAAGGAACTGGCGGAACAACAAAAATAGATTCAACCTTGACCTTCAATGACGGGGCAAAAATAGCCGGTGGCTTAGATATGAATAGCGGCGCATTGACTGTATCTGCCGATGAAATAACAACACACGAAATCGGTAGTATGAGCGGTAACGGTACAATGGCTATTGATTTAAAATTGGCTGATGCAACAGCCGATAAATTGACGCTATCTAATACTTCAAACGGAACGATAACCCTGTCAAGTGTAAACATCCTTGACCCGACGGTAACAGAAATAGATAAAACATTCTCGGCACTGGTATTGGACGCTAATTCAGGCAGCACAATAAAACTTGCTTTGAGTGATGATGTTGCAAGAGAATTTAATTCAAAAGAATATGTAATAGAAAGAATAGATGAAAAAACCACATATGACACGATAAAAGCGACAACGAATTGGTCAGACGTATACGAAAAACATATAACAAGTGCGGAAACGGTATTCGGTATGCTTGGCTTGAGTGATGACAAACGGGCAATAGCGGTATCGGAATCACACAGAGAAGGCGGAACGACCACCGACGAATCTATGGGCGATACCCTCAGACTTGTTAATGAAGATACTACAAATACTGATAAAACCTTCAAGACAGATTCTGCAAATTATGCATATATTGTTACGGAAGATGTCGGCTCAACCGTCGGCAACCTGACAATTCAGGGTGTTGCCAAAGACGAAGGTGGCGAAAGAATAGCAAGTACGGTTGATTTTGACGGTCACAACGGTTTTGATTTGAATAACGGTACCGGTCCTGTAGCAAATGATGCTACCGTTACCTTGAAAGATGTAACGATTAAAAATGCAGCATATATTGCAAAATCCGACAGCGAAGATTCTGTGATAAATCTTGACGGTGCAATTTTATTCGGCTCAAACGGTGACGGTATAGAAACAGCCGGAAAAGTTAATATAACAGGTGCATCAGATATCAAAGATAAGATTACATTAACTTCTGACAATGCATCTGTTAATGTAAACAATACAAAAGATACAAAAATCAGTTCAACTTTGTCAGGCACAGGTACTTTCAATATCAACAACTCAGTCTTGACTCTTGAAAAAGCAGCAAAAGTTGAAAATCTGAATACAACTTTAGATAATTCTACTTTGAACCTGAAGGATGAAAATTCTATCTCGGGTGTCAATGCAGCGTTCAACGGCTCAAATACTTTGAACATTATGAATAAAAATGTCGGTGCATTGTCTTTGGGTAATGTAAACTTAAACGGCACCTTAAAGATGATGGTTGATGCTGATTTGGCAAACAAACGTATGGATACCCTGAGTGCAACATCAGCACAAATTTCTAAGGGTTCAAAAATTAACGTTGAAAAAATCAACTTGTTATCTCCGACAAAAGCAAAAAAATTGTCAATATTATTCACTGATAACAAAGATTTGGCAAAAATCGTAAACTATAAAGGTGATAAAGAGATTGCATATTCACCGATTTATAAATACAAAACTGCTTACGAAGTAAAAAATGATATGGGTTATTTCACCTTTGGACGTTCCTCAAAACATCCTGACTTCAACCCTGCAGTTTTGGCATCTCCTGTTATGGCACAGGCCGGCATGATGGCAAATATGAGTGCCACAATGAATTATGCCTTTGAGCACCTTGACGGATTTACAAAAATTCGTTCAAAAGACAGATTTGCAATAATGAATGCCAATAAGTATGCTATGGGCTCAACAGATTTCAATAATAACAATATGAGTCTTGATGAGTTATATGAAAATAAGGGCGCTTGGGTAATTCCTTATGCATCCTTTGAAAATATACACCTTAAAAACGGCCCGAGAGTTGATGCCAATTCTTATGGAACCTTCACAGGTTTTGATACCGATTTCAAACAATTAAGCCACGGTTGGAATACCGTATTCACAGGTTATTTGGCTTATAACGGCGCACATCTTTCATATCAGGGTGTTTCCACTCTTATGAACGGCGGTATGATGGGTGCAACTCAAACCTGGTACAAGGGCAACTTCTGGACTGCATTAACGGCAACGGCAGGAGCTTCGGTTGCAGAATCAGATACAATGTATGGTCACGAAGATTATGCTTCAATTCTTGCTGGTATCGGGTCAAAAACAGGTTATAACTTTGAACTTGCAGACGGCAAATTTATTATCCAGCCGATGTGGTTTATGAACTACAGCTTTATCAAAACATTTGATTACACCAACGCTGCAGGCGTCAGAATTGATTCGGATCCGCTGCATACAATTCAGTTAAATCCAAATATTAGATTTATCGGAAACTTCAAGAACGGATGGCAGCCCTATGCTTCTGTCGGTATGGTATGGAACCTTATGAACGAAACACACGTTGTAGCATCAGGTGCAAAACTTCCGGAAATGAGTGTAAAACCTTATGTTGAGTATGGCGCAGGTGTTCAAAAATCCTTTGGTGAAAGATTTACCGGATACCTTCAGGCAATGCTGAGAAACGGCGGAAGAAACGGTATTGCTTTGTCAGGCGGCTTCAGATGGGCATTGGGCAGAACAGGCGGCAGCTCTCAAAAAGTTACGTACAGGTCACACAGAGTTGTAAGAAGTAATTACCAAAACACTGCTGTTCCGCAAAAGAAAGTCCTGAAACAATTATCCGACAGCCAAAAAGCAAGATTGGTAATGTCACATTAATCTTAATTTGAAGGATGTTTGTTTTTATACGGATACATATGTCCGTATTTGACGTGGTGTGTCGCTATAATATGCTTGGTTACTAACAAAGAAAGGTATATTATGGGCTCAGGAAAAATTTTTGAATGTCCGGAATGCGGCAACAGAGTTGAACTGTACGAAGGCATAGGGATGATGTGGTCACACTTTGATACAAGTATGTTTTATCCGCCTAAAAAGGGCAGCTGCGGTTTGAATTTTTATGGTGAAATCAATAAAGAAATAATAAAAGAAGCACAAAAATTTATAGAAGAATCTGAAATTGCGCACGTTGTGGATGCATATTTGCAACCATACATATGTGAAAAATGCGGAAGATTTACAACAAAACTTTACTTCAGAATAGAAAGTGAAAAGGGAACTTATCGCCCGAAATATTTTTGCTCCTGCGGCTGCAAATACAGACGAATGACTAAAAAAGATGAAAAGCACCTGCACTGTGCCGAGTGCGGCTGTGAACTTCCCGAACCAAAGAAATTGTATTGGGATTAAGTATGTCGGTCAGGTGTTGCCGGACAAAATTTGAAATTTCTGTAATAATATACAATCAAGGACGCAAAATTAATTCTTCAGCATTTTTATGCTATAAATATATAGCAGAAAGGTGCATTATTCATGTTGAGTGTATCAGGAGTTAATTTTTCAAACAGAACAAATTATCCGAAAACAACAAACAGGGTTAGCTATAACCCCAAATTGCCGCAATTAAAATGTGATACAGTATCTTTCGGGAACGCTCCCAAAGCGGCAGCAGTCGGTACGGATGCGATTTTGGATTTGATGAGAAATTGTATCACTTTATTGACACAGGGTGAAAAAACACTGGTTCATGATGCAATTAGTCTTATTCAGGCCGGAAAAATTAACGAAGCCATAAAAGAAATCGGTAAGGTTGCACCTCCAAACGGTGCGATTATTGAAGTTGCCGAGGGTACAAAAATTCTGGCAAAAAATTGGGACGGATCTCCTGTCGAGCATATTTTCAAAAATGTTCCGGGGTTTAAGAACCTTGGATTGATAAAAAGTGTAAACGATTCGTCAAGGTCGGAAATCTTCAAGGCGGCTTTCGGATATGAACCGAAAACCACAGTGGGAATGGTCGGCTGGTCAAGTGTCAAACCCGAAAACGTAATAAGCAAAAACCCTTATACAAAAGCGGAATTAACAAAGAAATACGAAGAAGCTATTGACAAGTTTTTTACACCTGTAGATGAATATTTTGTAAAAGGTTTAGGTATAGATCCAAAAGACAGAGTCCTTTTATCAAGCGTAAGCTATAGCGGAGTTGATAAAGCCATAATGGATTACGGTGAGAAAAAAGGAATAAATACCCTGACAGTCACTCCGTTTGATTATTCTATATATGGCAGAACAGAACATCCGCTCCCGACAATTATAACTGATACCATTCCTCAATACGTTGATGTTTACAGCACTTTATCAAAAAATATTGTTGTAACGGGCGGAAGAGATCACGCATATAAATTTGATGCCGGCACAAAATGGGTAAATCCGGGCAAGGGTTTGGCAATACCGATTGACGTGTTGGATGTTTATGAACATATTAAAATCCCTGCAAAGATTAACGGAAAAACCGAAAATGCCGCGGCATTAGCTTATGAAACTTTCACAGATCCAATTCCTGCAGGATTGCTTGCAAAGTTCAAAAAATTACCCGATGTCCCTGAAAAAAATTTGTTAGAGCATCCGGCACAAAAAGCGTTGGCTTCTGCTATCGCAAGTGACCTCGGGATATAAATACGTATATTTTAAAGACAGATGTACTAATCTTTGTTTACTCTGCCCAGGGCCTCGTCTAACAACGTGATAGCTTCTTCTAACAAATCCTTGGGTGACTTGTCATCTTCTGTGGCAATAACTTCTTTTTTATCAGTTTTTTCTGTTACAACCGGGTTTTCTTCTGTAACTTCCTCAACGGCTTCCGAGTCTACTGCGGCAACTCCCGGAGTATTATTTGCCGGAATTTCCTCAACATAGTGTTTTTCCAAATCAGATTCTTTTACTTTTTGTGGTTTAATATGAGAATTTGTAATTATGTTATAAAGAGCTATACCTCCGGTAAATAGTGCTGCAGCCCCAGCAAGTACCAATCCGATTTTACCTGCTTTTCTTAAAGTTTTTGCAAATTTGCCGGTAGCAGCCGGTTCCGGTGGGAAATGCTCCATAAATACTTTTGCCGATTCTTCGGCAGATTTGGCTGTTCTTGCAACAGAAAGGTGCTGATCGACAAACGCTGCATTAACAGCAAATTTTTCATGCAAGGCATTGTCAACCGCGTGTTTAATTCTCTTACCGGCTTCAACTTTTGACATAAACCTTCCGTTGTCCAAATTTCGGTAGACAATTTGTTTGTTAGTCCCGACAATTGAATTCAATGAAAACATTTCTTATTTCCTCATATTTTCCCCTATACATCAATAAACCAATCTTTTATTTAAAAATTGATTGCCGGTATTTATAGCGTATATACTTTTCGTAATAAAACTTTAAAAATCAGGAGAATTTTTTGAATTTCCCAAAGACATAAATTAGTGCCAATATTGTTGTAAAGATTGCGATTATTTCGGCATACATCAACGGCAGTCTAAAGCCAATTTTTTCACTGAAGATAAATGAAAATGTTATAAAGATATAAAACATTGCGGGCAGGAGTGTCGGGATATAGTTTTTCTTCTCTTTTGCCAGATAAATTGTTGCACACAATAATGTCGGTATGGCAATCAACTGATTAAAGAAGGTGAAATAGCGCCAGATTAAGCTGAAGCTTCCGGCGTTCAGTTTTGCCCAGATTAAAATACCAAGAACGCAAAATAAAATCGGAAAAACAATCATTAATCGGTTAATTATTTTTTTCTGTTCAAGATTCAGAGCATCGGCAATAGTTATTCTGAGTCCTCTTAGTGCCGTATCACCTGATGTTATCGGTAAAATTATTACAGCAAGTGTGACAAGAAACGCAAGATTGAACGGAACAAATTTGTTTGCGATAATGTTTACTACATTTGCCGTTCCTATAATATTTTGCGGAACGAGGTTAAGAGAATAAACATCCATAGCAGCTGCCGCCCAAATCATTGCAATAAGAGATTCTACACACATCATTCCGTAAAAAATTCTTTTCCCGTCAAATTCACTTTGTATTGTTCTTGAGATTATTGTTGCCTGAGTTGAGTGAAAACCTGACAAAAGCCCGCAGCTTACCGTCATAAAAAACATCGGAATCAGCGGTAAATTGTTTGGGTGCAGATTCCAATTTTTGAAGTCAAAGTTTTGGAGATTAACACCGTTTATGAAAAATCCGACAAGAACTAAACCCGTTCCCAAAATCAGCATTAATCCCAAGGCAGGATAAAATTTGCCGATAATTTTATCTATCGGGAAAAGAGTTGCAATAATGAAGTATGACAAAATTACAAGATAAGTTCCCAAAACCAAAGGGTTTGAGATGACAAAATCTTTTACCCCAAAGAATCTTTCAACAAACAGATCGCCTGAAGTGTATACAAAAACAGTTGCCAAAAGCAAAAGCATTATAGATACAATGACCATAAAAATTCTGAAGGCGTTGTGTCCGAGATATTTGTGGATAAGTCCGGTAATTTGTGCACCTTTGTTTCTCATTGAGAGCATTCCGGCAAAATAATCGTGTACCCCGCCTGCAAAAACACAACCCAGCGGGATTAAAATAAAAGCAATCGGTCCGAATAAAATTCCCTGAATTGCACCAATTATCGGGCCCATTCCTGCAATGTTCAGCAGGTGAATCAGCGCATTCCTGTTTTTTGAAATAGGGACAAAATCAACCCCGTCAGCGTTTTTGATAGCCGGAGTTTTTCTGTCATCAGGTGAAAATAAGTTATTTATGTATTTAGAATAAAAAACATAACCTGTGATTAAAATTAAAATTCCCAAAATAAACGTTTGCATAATATGATTATATCACATTGTACAAAATTGTGTGCTATCTCATGGAAATTGCATTTTGCGGGCAGACAATACTACAAAGAGAGCATCCTTTACATTTGTCTGCATCAAGTTTTATCTTTTTATCAATACTTGATAATGCGTGATGTTCAGATTCTTCACAAATTTTGGCACATTTTTCACACTTAACGCATTTGTCATTATCAATATCCGGCTTGAGACAATAATTTTTGTTCAAGGCGTTATGAGTAGTAATTTTTTCAACGGCCAAATTCTTTAAATCCGAGATGCTGTTCATTCCTTTTTCTTCAAGATAATTAAGCAGTCCTGTTTTTAATCCGTTAATTTGGGCGGTTTTGTCCAAAAAGAAAAAATTGCTGATACCGATGCTGCAAGCGAAGGTGATGACAAACAGGATGAAGCAAAACCTCAGAATGAAAATAATTTAAGCGGCGGTATTCACTATACCTTGCTTGCAGATACTGATAATACGAAACTGGCTTTTCAGGCACATGTAGATAATACTGACCAGGATTTTCTCGGGTATGTTATGCACAAAAGAACTCTGGAAAATGGCGGGAAACTTGACTTGACAGCTTCCGGCAGAGTTACTCTTGACCGGGAACAATTGATAGCCGGCGCACTCTCTACAGAAGTAGGATACGTCAGCATTAGTGCGGAAGATCTTAATTACAAAGCAGTTGATGCAAGAGTTGAAGCTAAGGGTGCTCTTACATTCCAGGCAGGCAGTGATATTAGTGCAAACGTTGACGGAATGATTGTATATGAAAGTCTTAAAGAAGTTAGTTCTTCTGAAGAAGCAGAGCGTACATTAGGCGGAATCGTTCGCGGAAGCTTCAAAAAAGGTAAAACAGAAGTTTATGGTGTCGGATGTGCATACAAAAATTTAAGCAGTGATGATACTTTGATAACAGGTGCTGCAACATTCGGAATACAGATAAATGACTTGATGAAACCCGGCATTGCGGGATTTGTTGAAGGAACGGTTTGTAACACAAATGCAAACCAAAACCCGGACAGCTCAATAAATGGTATCAAAGTTGGTTCAAGAATTAATTTCTAAGAAAAAGTCAAAATGCTATTAAGCCAGTCAACAACGGCTTTTTCGGCTTGATTCCTGTAATTTTGTGCAACGTGTCCGTAGATGGCAAAGTCATCCGGGTGGACTCCGCCTGAACCCTCATGAGTGCAGAATTTATATACTTTTTTATCTGACAAATCATATTTTTCAAGGAATGTATAAACCGCCATCGGCATATCGGACCACCAATTAGGATAGCCGATAAAAACTGTGTCATAATCCTCAAGATTGCTTATTTCTCCCGCTATTTCTGGTCTTACTTTTTGTTGTTTTTCTTTTTTTGCAAAATCTGTCAGTGCCATATAACTGGTCGGGTAATTGTCGTTTACAACTTTTATCTCAAACAAATCCCCGCCTGTTTTTTCAGCAATTATTTGAGCAAGTTTTTTGGTATTTCCTTCTCTGACAATACCAACGTGGTACTGCTCACCGGCTCTTGAAAAAAACGCAACTAAAGTTTTTGACATACTCTCTCTCCTATTACGGTATACCTTATTATAACACAACTCTTATAAAAATCCTATCATCTGATAATATTAGATTAGAGAAGACTTTTCTGGAGTATGTCTATAGCACCGAATATTTTTTGGAAGTTTGCAGTTGCGATTGCCTTTTCTTCATCTGTATTTGTTTTGATTCTGTCCGGATGATATTTCATTGCAACTTTTCTTTTTAAGTTTTTAATAAGATCTTCATCTATTTTGGAAGTTTTCAGCTGCTGGGTTATTTCTTCAAAATCTTTATCGTTCGCCAAGAAATCTAAAATAGCAGCTTTAGCTTGTGATGCTTTATCTTTTATAAAATCATTCGAGTTAAATTTACTGCCGTTGGTTCTGTTGCTGTAATTTGCTCTTTGACTGAAATATTTTTTCGCAAACTGTTCTATTTTATTTTCCATTTTTCTTATAGCATCTTGAGTATCATAATATTGCTTGGTTCCCATTGATTCTAATTGGTACGATTGAAGAATTCTGTACACCTGGATTCGAAACGTGTCAAAGTAACTCTTCATCAGTTCTTTATCCATATCGTCAAGAATGCTTTCGCCATCAATGAAATGTTCTTTTGCAATCTTGTATCCATCAAGTATTTCATCTACAAATTTTTCAATGTCTTCTAATGATTTATTTGGTGTCAGATTCTTGAAAAATATTTCACATTTTAAGTGTAATTCATCATTATATAGCTCATTGATAATACTTGAGTTGCCACCTATTCCTTTTCTTATTTTAACTGTTTTTGACATTTCTTTATACATTTGAGTATATCTGAGTTTTTCTTCAAGAGAGATAATGTTTGATGTTATATAGTTTATTTTATCGTTTATAATACTTTGTAAAACCTTACATCCCAAATCAAATTTATAACCACGTATTGCAATAAATCC
>JAEEGF011280772.1_pt1 | contig 18374 bp, 12 predicted proteins | sample 9134171 | NCBI WGS metagenome assembly JAEEGF01 (sample SAMN16246542, study PRJNA631951) | gut metagenome | biome: gut microbiome; feature: rumen; material: AP-attached | host: Bos | place: Iran: Karaj | collected 2018-10
GAACTGGCTGAGAAGCTGAACACCAGCCCCATCATGGCCAGCCTGCTCATACAGCGAGGCATACGCACCGAATCGGCTGCCAAGCGATTCCTGCGCCCACTGTTGAGTGAGCTTATCGATCCTTTCCTGATGAACGACATGGACGTGGCCGTAGACCGTCTGAACGACGCCATGGGGCGCAAGGAGCGCATCATGGTCTATGGCGACTATGATGTCGACGGGTGTACGGCTGTGGCACTGGTCTACCGCTTCCTGCAACAGTTCTACTCCAACATAGAATATTACATCCCCGACCGATACGAAGAGGGCTACGGCATCAGCCAAAAAGGACTGGAGCACGCCCGCGACGCCGGCGTGAAGCTCATCATCGTGCTCGACTGTGGCATCAAGGCCATCGACGAGATTCGGCTGGCCAAGGAGATGGGCATCGACTTCATCATCTGCGACCACCACGTGCCCGACGACGAGATGCCTTGCGCCGTGGCCATCCTCAACCCCAAGCGCACAGACAGCACCTATCCCTTCAAGGACCTCTGCGGATGCGGCGTAGGCTTCAAGTTCATGCAGGCCTTTGCCAAGAACAATGGCATCCCCTTCTCGCAGCTCATACCGCTGCTCGACTTCTGCGCCGTGAGCATCGCTGCCGACATGGTGTCGGTGATGGGCGAGAACCGCATCCTGGCATTCCACGGCCTGAAACAGCTGAACCAAAACCCGTCGACAGGTCTGAAAGCCATTATCGAGATTAGCGGACTCACTGGACGCGACATCACCATGAGCGACATCGTGTTCAAGATTGGACCACGCATCAACGCCAGCGGCCGCGTGCAGAACGGCACCGAGACCGTTGACTTGCTGGTGGAGAAAGACTTCAAGCGTGCACTGCAAGAAGCCATCCACATCAACGAGTACAACGAGCAGCGCAAGGACATCGACAAGCAGATGAGCGAAGAGGCCAACCAGATTGTGGAGCGGCTGGAGAGCCAAGAGCATCAGCCGGCCATCGTGCTCTACAACGAAGGATGGAAGAAAGGAGTAGTGGGTATCGTGGCCTCGCGCCTCACCGAGATGTACTACCGCCCCACGGTGGTGCTCTCGTGTCAGGACGGCATGGCCACGGGGTCGGCACGCAGCGTGGCGGGATACGACATCTACAGTGCCATCAAGAGCTGTCGCGACCTGCTGGAGAACTTCGGTGGACACACCTACGCCGTGGGTCTGTCGCTGAAGACGGAGAACATCCCCGAGTTTCGGCGCCGGTTCCAGGAATACGTCAGCCAGGGTATCATGCCCGAGCAGACCGAGGCCATGCTCGACATTGAAGCGGAAGTCGACTTCCGCGACATCACCAAGAAGCTGCACAACGACCTGAAGAAGCTGGCCCCCCACGGCCCCGAAAACCCCAAGCCGCTGTTCTGCACACGCAATGTCTACGACTATGGCACCAGCAAGGTGGTGGGACGACAGCAGGAGCACATCAAACTGGAACTGGTGGATTCGCGCTCATCAAACGTGATGAACGGCATCGCCTTCGGGCAGAGCGCCGCCGCACGCTACATCAAGTCGAAGCGGTCGTTCGACATTGCCTACACCATCGAGGAGAACATCTACAAGCGCAGCGAAGTGCAATTGCAAATAGAAGACATCAAGCCGTCGGAAGCACTCTGACGGTTAGGCATCATCCATAACAGCGCGACGCGCTTCCCTATTGTTGCGGGAAGCGCGTCGCGCTGTTGTGACAGTAGGCCTAATCAACTCCAGGCCATTACTCCATGAAGCCCTGTCGGCGCAGCGTCTGCAACAATGATGTCGAGAGGGCTTCGTTGTCGGCGCGGGTGTAGCGCAGGTCGGTGAACACCTGGGCCAGCGTCTGCTTCTTGTTCAGTTCCACGAAATGGATGTTCTCTGGCAGCTGTTCCTTGGGCAGATAATACTCGTCGATGCGTTCTGGAGTGTATTCGCAATAAGTTTCGTGGTGCACAAACGAAGCCAGGGGCAGACGGTCGCTCAGTGGCGGCTCTTCAGCGGGCCATCCCACGGTGAGCGTGGCCACGGGCATCACCAGACGTGGCAGACGCAGCACGTCGATAATCGCCTGGGGCTGATAGACGGTGGTGCCCAAGTAGCAATAGCCCAGGCCCTCCTCGTCCATCAGGCAGCAGAGCGTCTGCGCATAGAGCAATGCGTCAGTGGCGGCATTGATGAACGAGAGGAAATTGTCGTAGCCCGGCTCGGCCTGACGGCAACGCGCCCACTGGCTGGTGCGGTTGAAGTCGGCACAGATGGTGAGCACCACAGGGGCATCGGTCACCATGGGCTGGTTGAAATGGGCGGGAGCCAACTGTTGCTTCACCTCGTCAGAGCGGGTGACGACAACGCTATAGAGCTGCAGGTTGCCCATGGTCTGCGTGCGGCTGGCCTGCTCCATCAGCCGGTCGAGCAGGTCGTCAGCAACGGGACGCTCACTATATTTACGGATACTACGGCGAGTGAGAAGATTCTTCATGGATAGATGGTTTAAGGTTGATTATTTTCCCAACATCACTTTGCGCCCTTGCTGACTGTTGGCATCATAAACAATGTAGAGGCCCTTTGTGGTGGGCTGTTCCACTCTACGGCCCTGCAGGTCGAAGACCGAACACTCAACGCCCAACGTTGAACGCTCAGCATCAGCGATGCCATTGGGTAAGTCGGGCACGTAGGGGTCGTCGTTCTGCACCTGTATGGCCAGCACGTCGTCGAGCAGGAAGCGCTTCTCAGGGGTGAAGGTGACGCGCACCGGTCCGTTTCCACGCACCAGCACGGTGTACTCATTCCAAGCAAAGGGTTCCAACGTCACCTCCTTGGGTTTTACATCGCCCTCGCCCTCAACGCTCAGTACAAGCGTGGCTCCATCGGTGTTCCAGCCTGCCGCCTTGAACGTGAGCAGCGCTGCCCCCGTCTCGGTCTCGAATGCGGGTGTGGTGGCCTTTCCCGGCGTGAGCATATTGCCAAAGCGCGCACACTGATAGCCGGCATACGGCTTTTGCGCCGTCCAGCCCTCGTTGTCGGGCTTAAAGAGTCCACTGGCCATGGTGACATTCCAAATGCCATCGTTGCCGCCTTTGCCAACGCAATTGTTGAACATCTCGTAGAGCACCGTCCCCTCAGGAATATACACCTCTACGGGGGTGTTTCGGAAGCGGAAGCCCATGGTGCCATCATTGTTGCGGGTGATGCCGAGAATACCCTTATTCATCAGTCTGCCGCCATCCAGGTTGTCGTGATACAATGTGGCTGCAGGGAGCGACGTGTTGGTGAGCGAGTCGTTGCCAAGATAGGGGTAGGCATCGCCAGGACTTCCAATGCCAAATTCGCGGTTGTTGGCGTGGAAGATGGTGCAACGCTGGTGGGTGTTGGTGGGCGTACCATCATGTCCGGGATTGTTGGTGTTCACCAGATTGTTCTCCCAAATCTCTCGGTCGAAATCCACATAGAGGATGAGCATGCCGCTGCCCGGCAGTTCAGCGTCCCATCCCTTCTGCTGTCGGTTTTCCAGCAGGTAATACTCGTCAGGGTAGGCTTCGTTGCGAATCATGTAAACCTCAGGCATGTCTTCGAGCGGCTTCATGGCCTCGATGGTGATGTTCTCGGTCAGTTCCATTGGCTTCACCCATCCACAGGTGAGCTTGTCGAAACTGCTGAAGCCCGCAGGGCAGAAACTATCGCCATTGTAGCTACCCCTGTCCATGAGCGACCAGCTGCCCATGCCGAAATTTCCCTCATAAGAAATGTCATACATGTCGGGCAAGCCAAGGCAGTGCGAGAACTCATGGCAGATGGTGCCGATGCCGTCGATGGAGTTGTAGATGCGCTCGTTGGCCACGGCGTATGTGTTGATGAGTGCGCCATCCAGCTCCAGCATTTGGCCGAAATCGCTTTCCTCCAGGTTCCACTCATGGGGCCAAATGGTGGAAGAATCGCCTCCGCTGGCCTGTCCCCGCCCGGCATAGATGCACATCACCTGGTCTACCTCGCCGTCGCCATCCCAGTCATAGTCGTTGAAGTTCACCAAGCTGTCCACGGCCTGACATGCCGCAGCCACCATCTCGCCAGGGCGGGCATCGTCGCCAGCTTCATCGCCAGCGTCCTGACCGTAGTACTGGTAATTTTTGGGCATCTGAACAGGACCCACCACATCGAAGATGAGGTCGAACTTGCCATAGCTCTGCTCCTTGAAATAGTCGTTGACCGAGCCGCGAAAATACCCCTCACTATATCCGTTTTCATTGCAGATGCGGGTATAGCGCAGCGAGTCGTTGGCGGGCAAGAACTCCTGGTTGGTAAACTCCACCAGGATGATGAGCCCCTTCTTCTGTCCCTCATAGTTCATAAAGTCGCCAATGGCATTGCGGCGCGCTCTGCGTTGCTGACGATTGACGGCAGCGTGGCGACGGCTCAGGGACGCCTGCCGCATGGCGTCAACGTCGGCCAGCACAAACCGCCCATCCTTCTCCACCAGATTTCTTCCGTCTTCCGAAAGCCAGTAGTGCAGGTGCTCGTCGCCCACCAGCTGAGCTTTCACCTCCACGCCATCCAGCAGAAGCGTCTTCCAAATACCGGGTTTGGCAGGAACTGCCGAGGCACAAACGGCTACCAACAGCAGCGACCAAAATGCAAAGAATCTCTTCATCATCATATACATCTTTATAATTGACTGCAAAAGTACAAAAAAAAAACCTTTCGAAGGCCCATAAATGCCACTTTTTTCGTAATTTTGCAGCAGAATTGCGATAAACCCGACATTTCATGGAAAGACAAATAGCAAGCACACGCGAAGAGTTGGCCCAGACATGGCTCAACTGCTATGGAGGCGCACAGAAATTGGCCGAAAAGCTTTCGAACATCGATGCCGCAGTGGCCACCGATGCCGTGGGCAAGCAGCAGGTGCTGCGCCTGCTGGGCCATCTGGCCCTGATAGAGCCTGAGAACACATCGGCCTTCAAGGCCACCGCACAGGTGACCGAGGTGAGGCCCACTGTGCTGGAGTGCGACGTGGTGCGATTTCAGAACAACAAGGAGAAGTGGGTGGCACTGGTGGGACTGCTCGACGGATACCCCTACGAGATATTCACCGGACTGCAAGACGAGGAGGAAGGCATCCTGCTGCCCAAGTCGGTGAGCAAAGGCAAAATCGTGAAGCAGGTGAACAACGACGGCACCAAGCGCTATGATTTTCAGTTTGAGAACACGCGCGGCTACAAGATTACCGTAGAGGGCATCAACGAGAAGTTCAACCCCGAATACTGGAACTATGCCAAGCTCATCTCTGGCGTGCTGCGCTACGGCATGCCCATAGGCCACGTCATCAAGCTGGTGGCATCGCTGTCGCTCAACGACGAGAGCATCAACACCTGGAAGAACGGCGTGGAGCGAGCACTGAAGAAATACTTGCCCGGACAGGGCGACAAGACGGAATCGCCCGACGCTGCCGACATCACCGAACAGCCATGACCATCGAGCGCAGCACCATCTTCATCGACCACCTGCGCATGTACGCCCACCATGGCGTGATGCCGCAGGAGCGCACCGTGGGAGCCTACTTCGACCTCTGCTTGCGCGTACATTATAATATATCGCGTGCATGCGCAAGCGACGATGTGGCCCACACGCTGAACTATGCCGAGCTGCTGCAGACGGTGAGGGAGCAGATGCTCATCCCCTCGGCTCTGCTCGAGCATGTGGCCGCACGCATTGGCGAGGCCATCTTCGCACAGTTCAAAGAGGCAACGGCCGTTGAGCTGAAGCTGACTAAGCTGAACCCTCCCATGGGTGCCGATTGCGACGGCGCTGGGGTGGAGGTAAGTTTTGTGAAGGGTTGAGAGACGAGTGTTAATAGACAATCTGAATGATGAAGAGCTACAACGATTATATCTTTAGGAATGCCACGAGTCTGCTGACGTGTGCGTTGGTGGCTCTCTTTGTCTTCCTTCTGCCATTTTCTGCCACCGCTGCCGACAAGCACAAGTTCACACTGGTGATTGATGCCGGACACGGCGGGAAGGATGGCGGTGCCTGTGCCAACGGAGCCAAGGAGAAGAGCATCAACCTGAACGTGGCGCTGGCATTCGGCCGCTACGTGGAGCGCAACTGCCCCGACGTGAAGGTCATCTATACCCGCAAGACCGATGTGTTCATCCCCCTTCACGAGCGCGCCGCCATCGCCAACCGCAACAAGGCCGACGTGTTCATCTCCATCCACACCAACTCGGTGGAGAGCCGCAAGGCCATCACCGGCATGGAGACCTACACCATGGGCATGCGCCGCAGCAGCGAGAAGCTGAGCGCTGCCATGCGCGAGAACGAGGTCATCCTCATCGAGAGCGACTACAAGCAGCACTACGCTGGTTTCGACCCCAAGTCGCCCGAAAGCTACATCATCTTCGACATGGTGAACGAGGCCAACATGGCCGAGAGCGTGGAGCTGGCGCAACTCATCCAGAAGAACGTGTGCGCCACCGCCGGGCGCCCCAACAAGGGCGTGAAGCAGGATGCCTTCTTGGTGCTGCGCGAGACGTCGATGCCCGCCTGCCTCATCGAACTGGGATATATCACCACGGCCTCTGAGGCCAAATACCTCACCAACGCCACCAACGTAGATGCCATGGGCAAAGGCATCTACCAAGCCTTCGTGGCCTACAAGAACAAAAAGCAGCCACAGCCCCCCCCCACCCAACAACCACAACCCCAGCAACCTCCTACGCAAGAAAAGCCAAACAAGGCCGAAGCTGCCAACGAGCCGGTTGTGCCCCCCACCCCGCAAGAGGAGGAGGCCAAGGATAGCGGAAACGATGCCGAAGCCACAGCCCTGCCCATCTTCAAGGTGCAGATACTTGCCAGCGACAAGAAGCTGCCCGCCAACAGCCGACAGCTGAAGGGCCTGCAAGACGTGGACTGCTACAAGGAGGGAAAGATGTGGAAATACACCGTGGGGGCCTCTGCCGACTACAACGCCATCTATCGCTTGCGCAAAGGGCTACTCGCCAAATTCCCACAAGCGTTCATCATCGCCTTCAAGAATGGGGAGCGCGTCGATGCCGCCGAAGCCCTGACAGAGTTTAAGCGACGAAACAACATCAGATAGTTAACAACAATAAAGACAACATCTTACCAACGTCATGAAATTCTTCACCAAGGAAGTCAACATCGCACTGGTGGCCATCGTGGCCATCGTGGTGCTGTTCATAGGAATGCAGTTTCTGAAGGGCATGTCGCTCTTCTCGTCTAACGATGTCTACTACGTATGTTTCAACGATGTCAGCGGACTCTCATCGTCAAGCCCCGTCTATGCCAATGGCTACCGGGTGGGCGTGGTGCAGCGCATCGACTACGACTACAGCCGCCCCGACCACATCGTCGCTGCCGTTGAGCTGTCGCCACAGCTGCAACTGCGCGAGGGCTCCCACGCCGAAATCGTGAGCGACTTCTTGGGCAACGTGAAGCTGGAGCTGCGCTTCGGACCCGCCGAGGGACGACTGCTGGCTACGGGCGACACCATCAGCGGCGCCATGCAGGCCGGACTGATGAGCAAAGCCGCCGAAATGCTGCCCCAAGTGGAGCAGATGCTGCCCAAGCTCGACTCCATCCTGAACAGCCTGAACGCCCTCGCCGCCGACCCCGCCTTGGCTGGGACGGTGCACAACGCACAGCAGCTCACAGCCAGCCTGGGCACCACAGCACGACAGCTCAACCAGCTCACTGCGCAGCTCAACCGTCAGCTGCCTAAGATGCTGGGCAAGGCCGAAGGAGTGCTGGGCAACACAGAGACGCTGACCGGCAACCTGGCACAGCTCAACCTCGAAGCCACCATGAAGCGCGTCGATGACGCCTTGGCCAGCGTGCAGCAGGTGACGGCAGCCCTCAACAGCCCAAAAGGCTCTGTGGGAATGCTACTTAACGATGCCCAGCTCTACCAAAACATCACAACAACCATGCGCGACGTTGATTCACTGCTGGTTGACTTCAAGAACCATCCCCGGCGCTATATCAACGTCTCAGTTTTTGGGAAAAAAAGTAAGTAATTTTAATTTTGTCTAAATAAAAACCTTGCCGCAACGCCGATTCAGCCTATCCTAACTCCGTGAAATAGCAAATAGTTGCATTTTTGCAATAGCCTTCAAGCACTAAAAAACGTGAAACACGCTAAACGGCCAAGGAATAGAAAGTTACAAGCGCTGTAAACACAAGGGGTAAAAACCGACAATTTGCAAGGGTCGGTTTTTTTTACGAACTTTGCACTCACAAAAGTAATCTAAAACGCCCAGATGCAGCAAAGTCATCAGGCTCAATGGCAGCACTGCCTACACCTCATCAGGCAGAACGTCACAGAGCAAATATATAAAACGTGGTTCGAGCCCATTGTCTTCGAAAGCTACGACGAAGAGCAGAAGACAGTGCTGGTGCAAGTTCCAAGCCCGTACATCTACGAGTATTTGGAGCAGTACTACGTGCGTCTGATGGCTTGGTCGCTCAACAAGAGCTTTGCCGAGAACGCCAAACTGAAGTACCGCCTCGTCGTAGACCGCGAGAATGGGCAGGTGCAGGTGGTGGAGGGCGAAGAGCCCGCCACCGTCGACAGCCCCCAGCCCACCACTCGCGCCAACCAGTCGCCCACGGTGCTCGACGCCGCCGTTCCACAGCAGCTCAACCCACAGCTCGACCCTAAGAAGACCTTCAAGACTTTTATTGAAGGCGACTCCAACAAGCTGCCGCGCACCGTTGGCATCACCATTGCCGAGCATCCGGGCAAGTCCACCTTCAACCCCCTCTTCGTCTTCGGCCCCTCAGGCTGCGGCAAGACTCACCTCATCAATGCCATTGGTGTGGAGTGCAAGAGCCGCTATCCCCAGCGCCGCGTGCTCTACGTGTCGGCACGGTTGTTCCAGGTGCAATACACCGACGCCGTTCGGCAGAACACCACCAACGACTTCATCAACTTCTACCAGAGCATCGACATGCTCATTGTCGACGACATCCAGGAGTGGGCCACCTCGCCACGCACCCTCGATACCTTCTTCCACATCTTCGACCACCTCTTCCGCTTGGGCAAGCAGATCATCCTGGCCAGCGACCGCCCACCCGTCGACCTCGACGGTGTGAAGGACCGCCTGCTCACCCGCTTCTCGTGTGGCCTCATCGCCGAGTTGGAGAAGCCCAACGTGCAGCTGTGCGTCGACATCCTCAATGCCAAGTGCCGCCACGACGGACTGAAGATTCCTGCCGATGTCATCAACTACATCGCCCATACGGCCAATGGCAGCGTGCGCGACCTGGAAGGCGTGGTCAACTCGCTCATGGCCTACTCCATCGTCTACAATTCTGCCATCGACATGCACCTGGCCGAGCGCATCATCAAGCGGGCTGTGAAGGTCGACAACAAGCCACTCACCATCGACGACATCTTGGAGAAGGTGTGCCAGCACTTTGGCGTCACCCAGCAAAACGTGTTCAGCAAGAGCCGCAAGCGCGAGTATGTGCAGGTGCGCCAAATCAGCATGTACCTGGCACAGAAATACACCAAGATGCCCGCCTCGCGCATCGGACAGCTCATTGGGGGGCGCGACCATAGCACCGTGCTGCACAGCTGTTCAGCCGTGGAGCAGCGGCTAAAGGTCGACAAGGCTTTCTTTGAAGAGCTCGACAGCATAGAGCGCTCGTTCAAGCTGAAACAGTAACGAAGCCATCGCTTAGCAGCCTGCAGCAAGCACCGAGCAGGATGTGGCTATCGTTCGTGAAAATTTGGCGTTGACTTTTTGAAAAAAAGCGTTGACTTTTTGGAAAAAGGCGTTGACTTTTTCCAAAAAGTCGCGCTCCATTTTTGGCAGGGCGTACCCCTTTGCTTTCATCCTCACTCCTGAGTAGCATCTTCTATGAGTTTTCCCTCACGTTCCAGCGCATTCCACAGCGAATAGCGCACCTCGGGGTTGGCCCTTTCAGCCTCTTCGAACAGATGGCGTGCAAACGTGCGGTTGGTGTCGTGCTCATAGGGGCACAGCTTCAGCTGTTTCTCATACTGGGCCAGCTGGGCATAGTGGCTGATCATCGCCTCGGGCACCAAGCAGAGCGGGCGGATGATCTGCAGCGGCATCTTCAGCATTTGCAGTCGAGCCGGCATCGTGCCGAAGCGCCCCTGATAGAGCAGGTTCATCAGTGCCGTGTGCAGCAGGTCGTCCTGGTGATGTCCCAGGGCAATCTTGTTGCACCCTATCTGCTGCGCCAGATTGAAAATCTGCTTGCGCCGATGCCAACTGCACAGGAAGCAGGCGGGCTTGGTGGGCGACTCCTGGAAGCGTGTGGTCACCAAGTGAAGCGTCACACCCAGCTGCTGGCAGAAGCGCTGCAGGAAGGCGGTGTCGGTGGCATATTGCACATTATCCATACGCACATGCACCGCCTCCACACCAAATTGGGGATGGGCGATGCGCGCCCGCCGTGCCAGCAGCTCGGTCAGCAGCAGCGAGTCCTTGCCGCCACTCAGCCCCACCAGCACGTGGTCGCCATCGGTCAGCAGGCCATAGGTGGCAAAGGCCCGCACAAACCGTTCGTTGATTTTGCGGAAAAGAAGTTCCTGTTCACTCATTTCGAGGGCAAAATTACAAATTTCTCAGCATACCCTGCCATAAAATGCAGAAAAATTTGTATCTTTGCACCATATATCACCATCACATGTCACAACCATTAGCTGAAAGACTGCGTCCTCGCACCCTCGACGACTATATAGGCCAGCAGCACTTAGTGGGACCGGGAGCCGTGCTGCGCCGGATGATTGAGTCGGGGCGCATATCATCGTTCATCCTGTGGGGGCCTCCCGGCGTGGGCAAGACCACGCTGGCGCAAATCATTGCCCACCGGTTGGAGACCCCGTTCTACACCCTCTCGGCCGTCACCAGCGGCGTGAAGGACGTGCGCGACGTGATTGAGAAGGCGCAGAAGGGGCGGTTCTTCAACGAGGCCTCGCCCATCCTCTTCATCGACGAGATTCACCGCTTCTCCAAGTCGCAGCAAGACTCGCTGCTGGGAGCCGTTGAGCGCGGTATCGTCACCCTCATCGGCGCCACCACCGAGAACCCCTCGTTCGAGGTCATCCGCCCGCTGCTCTCGCGCTGCCAGCTCTACGTGCTGAAGCCGTTGGAGAAAGACGACCTCCTGGCCCTGCTCCACCGCGCCATCACCACCGACATCGTGCTGAAGGAGCGACAGATAGAGCTGAAGGAAACCGGCGCCCTGCTGCGCTACAGCGGCGGCGACGCCCGCAAGCTGCTCAACATCCTAGAGCTGGTGGCCCAGTCCTCCCCCGACACCCCCTTATCCGTAAGCGACGACTTTGTCGTCGCCTGCCTCCAGCAGAACCCGCTGGCCTACGACAAGGACGGCGAGATGCACTACGACATCATCTCGGCCTTCATCAAGAGCATCCGCGGCAGCGACCCCGACGCCGCCCTCTACTGGATGGCACGCATGATTGAGGGGGGCGAAGACCCGCAGTTCATAGCCCGACGCATGGTCATCAGCGCATCGGAAGACATCGGACTGGCCAACCCCAATGCGCTGCTGCTGGCCAACGCCGCCTTCGACACGGTGATGAAGATTGGCTGGCCCGAGGCGCGCATCGCACTGGCCGAGGCTTGCGTCTACTTAGCCACCTCGCCCAAGAGCAACTCGGCCTATCTCGGCATCGACGAGGCGCTGGCCATCGTGCGACAGACGGGCAACCTGCCCGTGCCCCTGCATCTGCGCAACGCCCCCACCAGCCTGATGAAGCAGCTGGGCTACAGCGACGGATACAAATACCCACACGATTTCCAAGGACATTTCACACCACAACAATACCTGCCCGATGAGCTGCAGCAACAGCACATCTGGCATGCCCAGCACTCACCGTCGGAACAGAAGCTCTATGAACGAATGGTGAGCTGCTGGGGAAAACGATTTGAACAATGAAGATAGTAGTTCTCGACGGCTATGCTGCCAATCCCGGCGACATCTCGTGGGAGGGCATGCAAGCCTTGGGCGAGCTGACGGTCTACGACCGCACCGCCCCCACCCAACTGTTGGAGCGGGCCAAGGATGCCCACATCCTGCTCACCAACAAAGTGATCATCAACGACGCCGCGATGGCACAGCTGCCACAGCTGCGCTACATCGGCGTGCTCGCCACGGGCTACAACGTGGTCGACACCGCCGCCGCCCGCCAGCGCGGCATCGTCGTCACCAACATCCCCGCCTACAGCACCGACAGCGTGGCGCAGCTCACCTTCGCCCACATCCTTAACATCACCCACAGCGTCGACCACTACGCCCGCCAGAACCGCATGGGGGCATGGACGGCCAGCAACGACTTCGTGTATTGGGACACGCCGCTCATCGAGCTCAGCGGCAAGACCATGGGCATCGTGGGCTTAGGCAGCATCGGCATGAAGGTGGCCACCATCGCCCGCTGCTTCGGCATGCACGTCAGCGCCCTCACCAGCAAGGCCGCCGACGCACTGCCAGAGGGCTTCAGCAAGGCGACCCTCGACGAGCTGCTGGCCGTCAGCGACGTCCTTTCGCTCCACTGTCCGCTGACGCCACAGACGCACCACCTCATCAATGCCGACACCCTGGCGAAGATGAAGCCCACCGCCATCCTGGTGAACACGGGCCGTGGGCCGCTGGTCGACGAGCATGCCGTGGCCGATGCGCTGCAGGCGAAGCGCCTGGCAGCCTATTGTGCCGACGTCCTCTCCGTGGAGCCAGCACAGGCTGCCAATCCCCTCCTCAAATGCGACAACGCCTATCTCACTCCCCACATCGCCTGGGCCACTTTCGAGGCGCGCCAACGTCTGATGCAGATTGCCATCGCCAACGTCGACGCCTTCATCAGCGGAAAGCCCATCAACGTGGTCAACGCATAGTTGCACGCCACTTGGTGTTGACATCCCCGTTTACCGCAGCAGTTTCAAGCCGCAATGAAACGAGGGATTGTTGAGATACGAAAAAAATCATATAAAAGATAGGAGTATTCAGAAAAAAAGCGTAACTTTGCAACCGTCTTTACCCACGCCGCATGGGCGATGGGTGGGACAACGACATATTGAGAAGCGTCATTGATGCTTTGTTTTTGACCGTTTGAACGTCGGAAACTCAAACCTATATTCAAAGACAAAAGCGGAGGTGAATGCTACGGGTGTAGTATATACAGCCCGGAGTGTGTGGCGAGGGCTAACAATATGCCCTCACGCACACTTGTTAGGGCGTATTGTATACTTTACCGGCGTGGGTATTCAGACTTTGCTCGTTCTATATAGGTGGCTTCCGACGGCCAAAACGGGGGACGAGCAGAAGAGGATACCCCGCTTTTTGTATGTTGTTCACGTAAACGATAATCCTCTGGCGCTTGGGTATCAGTCAGACCATTTGTTGCTGGCCGATGCAAAGCCTCACACCCAGACCTATTCTTGAGCAACTCCTGCGTGACCATACCACTGGCCATAACATTCTGTGGGCCACCCACGACTATGAGCACTTGGGCGAGGGCTATCAATATGGCGACGAGATACTTCCTGAGTACATTTCGGGCGAACACGACAACATCATCAAGCCCCGTGTGACAAAGACGAAGGAGCAGCAGACCGACCGCTCGAAGGATATGGCCGAGGTCTTCACTCCATCGTGGGTTTGCAATGCCCAAAACAATCTCGTTGACGAAGCGTGGTTTGGGCGCAAGGATGTCTTCAACACAGAAGACGCTTCGCAACACACATGGCAGACCAATCCCGACAAAATAGCATTTCCCGACAGCAAGACTTGGCACGACTATGTGCGCGCCACCCGCATGGAACTGACGTGTGGCGAAGCTCCCTACTTGGTCAGCCGCTACGACACCACCACTGGACTGCCCATCCCCCTCCATGAGCGCATAGGCTTGCTCGACCGCAAATTGCGCGTGGTCGGCGAGAACACTGAGACAACGGGCGAGTGGCTGGAGTGGGCGCAAGTGGCCTATAAGAACAGCTATGGATTTGAGTGGCAGGGAGATTCATTGCTGTTGGCTCGCGAAGCATTGCTGCTCTCCTTCATAGAGCATTACGAAGCAAAGTTCGGCAAGCCCCCCTTGGAGAAGAGCATCAACTACATCGCCTACATCGTCAGCTGGAACCTTTGGCAGATGGACGGCCTGAAAGGAGTGGTCCCCGACAGCTGCCGCAACGGAGTGAAGGAAAAGATTCAGACACTCTTTGGCGAAGAAGAGCAAATGGCCATCTGCCCTGGCTGTCAGCAAGACGACATTCGCCGACACAACGGAACCTATTGCCTCATACGCGACTGGGGAGCCAAAGACCCACGAACAGGCGAAACCAACCGAAAGATAAGATTCATAGACCTACTAAAGTAACGAGAACCTATGGCTACATTCGAATCTTCACTAAAGTCAAAACTCATCTACGTATTCGCCATCAACGACGAGCGGCACCGCGACTGCCTGAAGATTGGCGAGACCACGCTCGACGAAGACGACGGGAGCAACCTCTTTGCGAATACGGGGGCACTACAGCAGGCTGCCCACAAGCGCATCCGCCAATACACGAAAACGGCGGGCATAGCCTATCAGCTGCTCTACACGGAAATCACCATCTTCGTGCGCAGCGGCATGATTATGACCTTCAACGACAAGCAGGTGCACCACGTGTTGGAGCGTAGTGGCATCAAGCGCAAGCAGTTCCAGGGTGTCAGCGGTGCCGACGAATGGTATTGTTGCGACTTGGAAACAGTGAAGAAAGCCATAGCAGCGGTAAAGCGTGGCGAGGCAAGTCTGCAACCCAAGGACATCACCACCGGGCACTCACCCATCATCTTCCGACCAGAGCAGCAGGAGGCCATCGCCAAGACCCGCAAGCGGTTCAGCAAGGGCAACCAGATGCTTTGGAATGCCAAGATGCGATTCGGCAAGACGCTCTCCGCCCTGCAAGTGGTGAAGGAAGAAGAATTCCGACGCACGCTGATACTGACCCACCGCCCCGTGGTGGACAAAGGATGGTTCGAAGACTTCAACAAGATATTCTACGACCGCCCCGACTATCATTACGGCTCGCGCACCAATGGCGAGACATTTGAATCGTTGGAGGCGATGGCAAAGAGACGTCCCTCACATGGAGAGGGGAAGGGGGTGAGCTTTATCTACTTCGCCTCCATGCAAGACCTTCGAGGTTCGGAGCAGGTGGGCGGCAAGTTCGACAAGAACAACAAGCTGTTCAGCACTGCCTGGGACTTCATCATCGTGGACGAAGCACACGAAGGCACAAAGACCGAACTCGGGCAGAACGTGTTGAAGGAACTCACCAAGCCAACGACCAAAGTGCTGCAATTGTCGGGCACGCCCTTCAACCTGTTCGACGACTACAGCGAAGAGGAAATCTTCACGTGGGACTATGTGATGGAGCAGAAGGCCAAACAGGCGTGGGCGGTGGACAACCCCTACAAGCCGAATCCATACGCCTCGCTGCCTGCCATCAACATCTACACCTACGACCTGGGCAGCCTGATGTCAGAGTATGTGGAGGACGAGAAGGCGTTCAACTTCCGCGAGTTCTTCCGAACAAGGGAGGTCCCCCTTGCTGGTATCCTTGAAGCCTCAGAGGGGAACAAACTTATTGAACCCTCCTCGGGAGCTGTAGGCGGAGCTTCATTTATCCACGACAGAGACGTAGACAAGTTCCTCGACTTGCTCTGCAGAGAAGACAAGGACAGCCTGTACCCCTATAGCAATGCAACATTCCGCCGCATCTTCCGCCACACGCTCTGGCTGGTGCCTGGCGTGAAGGCTGCACGGGCACTGAGTGCCAAGCTGAAAGCCCACCCTGTGTTCGGACTCTTCCAAGTGGTCAACGTGGCTGGCAATGGCGACGAGGACGAGGAGAACACCGAGGCACTGAAGATGGTGAACGATGCCATCGGCGAAGACCCTGACCAGACGTTTACAATCACGCTCTCCTGTGGCAGACTGACCACAGGCGTCAGCATCAAGCCGTGGACAGCCGTCTTTATGATGGCAGGCTCGTTCAGCACCTCGGCAGCGCAATACATGCAGACCATTTTCCGTGTGCAGACGCCCTTCACCTGCCATGGACGCATGAAGGAGCAGTGCTATGCCTTCGACTTTGCACCCGACCGCACGCTGCGCGTATTGGCCGAGACGGCAAAGGTGAGTGCCAAGGCAGGCAAGCAGACGGATGAAGACCGCAAGATGCTGGGCGACTTCCTAAACTTCTGCCCCATCATCAGCATCGAAGGCAGCAAGATGAAGCCCTACGATGTGAACAAGATGATGGGCCAGCTGAAGAAGGCACAGATAGAGAAGGTGGTGCAGTGCGGATTTGAAGACGGGGCGCTCTACAACGACGAACTGCTGAAACTGACGGATGTGGAGCTGAGGGATTTCGACGACCTGAAACGAACCATTGGCACCACCAAGGCGATGGCCAAGACGGGCGACATCGACGTGAACCAACAGGGGTTTACCAACGAGCAATACGAAGAAAAAGAGAAACTGGAAAAGAAACCCAAGAAAGAGCGCACACCCGAAGAACAGGCAAGATTAGACGAGCTGAAAGCCATGAGCAATCAGCGGCGAAATGCCATCAGCATCCTGCGCGGCATCAGCATACGTATGCCACTGCTCATCTATGGTGCAGAACTAACGAGCGAAGCAGAAGAGATAACCATTCACAATTATGCCGCTCTCATCGACGACCAATCATGGGAGGAGTTTATGCCCAAGGGCGTTGACAAGGAGAAGTTTGAGAAATTCAAGAAATACTACGACCCCGACATCTTCCGCGAGGCGGGGAAACGCATCCGCGAGATGGCACGTGCTGCCGACAAGTTCACCATCGAGGAACGCATAGAGCGCATTGCCACCATCTTCAACACCTTCCGCAATCCCGACAAAGAAACGGTGCTCACCCCGTGGCGGGTGGTCAACATGCACATGAGTGACTGTCTTGGTGGTTGGACGTTCTACGACAAATCGTTCCAGCAGATGCTCGGCACGCCCCGCTGGGTAGACCAAGGACAGGTGACGCGCGACGTGTTTCGACCTGAAGCCCATGTGCTGGAAATCAATTCAAAGAGTGGCCTTTATCCGCTCTATGTGGCATACAACATCTATCGCAGTCGCGTGGAAGCAGCACGTGCCAAATATGGCGAGGTCAGCCACGGCTTTGCCATGAGCCTCTGGGATGCCACCATCGAGGAAAACATCCTCGTGGTGTGCAAGACGCCCATGGCACGCAGCATCACCCGCCGCACATTGGCCGGTTTCCGCCCAATACGCGTGAATGCACAATATTACAAAGACCTAATAAAGAACATCTCCGAGAAGCCTGAAGCCGTGGTCAATACCTTCCGCGACGGCAAACACTTCTGGAAAATCAATAATGAAGAGAACATGAAATTAGACGCAATAGTAGGGAACCCACCGTATCAGGTAATGGATGGAGGAAATAGTGCTAGTGCATTACCTGTTTATCAGTATTTTGTAGATTTAGCTAAACGAATATGCCCTAATTATATATCAATGATAACCCCATCACGTTGGTTTGCTGGAGGTCGTGGATTGGACGAATATAGAGATAAAATGCTACATGATGATAAACTTGGGAAAATAGTTGATTATGCAGATTCTCAAGAGTGTTTCCCAACCGTAACAATTAGTGGAGGAATAAACTACTTTTTGTGGTCAAAAACACATAGAGGCGATTGTTTAATTGTGAATTCATCTAAAGGTGTTCGCAATGAAATGAAGCGGCAATTAAGTGAATTCCCCGTTTTCGTACGTTCTAATTTTGCAATTAGCATTATCAGAAAGACATGTGTTGAAGAAAACAATCTCTCGCAAGAGGTTCTACCATCTAACCCTTTTGGCTTTAGAACGTATGTGAGAGGAGAGAAGAAAGAATTCAAAGGAAGTGTAAAGTTCATCCACAGTGAAGGGACTGGTTATGTTGCGCGTTCAGAAGTGGAAAAAAGTCAAGATGCCATAGACACTTATAATGTTATAACTACCAGAGCAATGTCTGGTGGAAACAAACCATCATCAGATGGCAATTATCAGGTAATACCTACTACTATGCGTGTGATGCAGAAGGGGGAAATCTGTGCAGAAACATATATATGTATTGGCAAATATGAGGAAGAACGCCAAGCTATAAATTTAATGAAATATCTGAAAACGAAATTTGCTCGTTTCATGATGCTTCAGGCTATGACATCTATAATGATTAGTAAGGAAGTGTTCCGTTTCGTCCCCCTCCAAGATTTCACCCACCCTTGGACTGATGCCGACCTCTATGCGAAAT
>JAEEGF011837133.1_pt1 | contig 18371 bp, 15 predicted proteins | sample 9134171 | NCBI WGS metagenome assembly JAEEGF01 (sample SAMN16246542, study PRJNA631951) | gut metagenome | biome: gut microbiome; feature: rumen; material: AP-attached | host: Bos | place: Iran: Karaj | collected 2018-10
ACTTCGGCACGCTCACCTGCAGCCCTGCCAGCGAAGCGCTCAACCTCGACGCACGCACATTCTCACCCAGCCTTGCCAACCCCGGCAGATACACCATAACGAATACAATCTCGGGCGAGCGCTGCGCATGCCCTGCAACAAGCAGCGTAAGCTTCGAAATATATGACGAGATAGTCATCTCGAACAGGACTGAAGAATGCCAGGGCGGCAACATGGTCAACGTCACCTTCAACGTCAACGGCCTCACCCCCGGCTCCAATCCTCCGCAATACCAGGTATGGGGACCGTACACCGAGTACGAGGACGGAGAGTACGGCACACCACACCTTGACTCCATACGATGGAGCAACAACTACCAGAGCAGCAGCAGCTACAGCTTCAGCAGGTACAGCGCACTCGAGTACGCACTCACGGTAAGGGACGCGCACGGCTGCAGCAGCGTCGGCGTGGCAGGCTACTTTGCATGCGAATGCCCGTTCCATGCCGGTGCGTTTGCCGACTACAACCCGCACATCCTTTGCACAGGCGATACCTACAACGTATCCGACACGACTGTTGGTCACAACGGTCACCAGGTGCTTGGCGACCCGTTGCTGGGCGGCATCTTCTCGTACATCATCTGCACCAACCCGAACGATATCAGCAACTCTTGGGTGGCAACACTTCCCGGCACAACGGCGACAATATCACTCGGCACCTTCAACGGCAGAAACAACGTACAGTACTACATAGTAGCCGTAGCCGGCAGGGGCGAAGGCCTCAACGCATGGGGCAACGGCTGCCGCTCGGTAACGCAGGCAGTCCCGCTGATGTGGAAGGAAAGACCTGTACCTACAGTAACCGGCGGCGAAACCTGCGGCCTTGTGATCCAGCTCAACGGCTCGGCAGTTCCGGACGGCATGAACGGCTACTGGACAGCCACACCTCCCGAGGGCGTCACCAACTACAGCTACACGACGATAGAGAACACGACCAACATAATGAACAACCCGAGGGTACTCTCTAGCCACTACGGACGCGTAACCTATACATGGCACCTTGTGAATGCAGAATGCGACGGCTCGGCCTCCGCAGTCTACAACTTCCGCCAGATCCCGTCCCCCGAGGCAGGCCCCGACATCACCGTCTGCGGCGTCACCGCTGAGATAACCGGCGCAAACCCGACGATCCCCGCCATCGAAGGCTCCTCGCTGCAGTGGACAGGCTCGGGCGTAATTATGACCCCGGCCAACTCGATACAGCCGACGGCCAACGCCAACGGCAGCGGCACCTACGTGCTTACCCTCACCGAGCGCAACGGCGAGTGCGCCGGCAGCGACAACGTGACTGTAACGTTCATCAACGTACCGGCACCCGCTACAACTGCCAACGTCGACACCGTCTGCGGACACACTGCAGAGCTGCAGGTATACAACACCAACCCGGCCAACGAGGGCAGGTGGACGGCCTACGACATGAACGGAAACAGGCTTCCGACCGTCGTCTACCACAACTACAACAGCCCGCAGTCGGCCAGCCGCGACGACTATCCGCACTGCTTCGTAACCGTGCCGATACCTGACGACCAGACCGAGGTCGAATACGTCTTCAGGTGGGCGGAGCCCATCAGCGACCCGCGCATCGACGACCCGAGCTGCATAGGCCAGGCCGAAAAGCACATAGTCTTCCGCAAGGTGCCTGTAGTAAGCGTGCACCAGTGCGGCGCCACCGGCAACCATGTCTCCGTATGCGGCAACACGGTGGAGCTGTGCGCCGACGCCACGGCCTCCGAGGGCTACTCGTCCTACATGTGGATGTGCAAGGAGATAGCCGGCACCTTCGCCGACTCCTCGCAGACCTCCACGACGTTCACGCTTGACACGTCGATCCATGTCACGAGGTACAGCAACATCGACATCTACTTCGTTGCGCGCAACGCGTCGTGCATCTCGATAGACACCATGCACGTCACCTTCCTCCAGAAGCCGACAGCGTATGCAGGCAAGGACCGCAGCGTCTGCGGCGACACCTGCAACCTCAACGGCGTATGGAACCTGCAGCCCTCCGACGACTACACGCCTCAGGGACGCTGGTGGGTCGACGAGAGCAGCATGCCCGACCCGGATGCATATGTACGCTGGCTGACGGGCAACCATGACAGCGTCTCCGAGAACGTACGCGTGAGCGACTACGGCATCTACACCTTCTACTTCAGGGAAATCAACAACATGGGCCTTGCCGGCACCTGCTACGACACGGACACCGTGCGCATCGAGTTCATGGAGATCCCGAACGCCCGCGCGGGCCGCGACACCTCCGTCTGCGGACTTGACTTCTGGCTCAACGCCATCAGCTCTCACCAGGAGGGCGACAGCATAGTAGGCACATGGACCGCCAGCAGCGGCGGCGCAGCCACCTTTGACGACCGCCACAACCCGCACACCGCCGGCCACTACTCGGCATACGGCTCGGCAACGTTCCGCTGGACGGAGACCAACCACCCGCACCTGCAGGTCGACGAGAACGAGCACACCTGCTCCGACGACGACGAGGTGACCGTCACCTTCTACGAGATACCGTCGCCCGTAATCAACATGAACGAGGGCGACACGGCGGTCTGCGGCTGGGAGACTACGAGAGCGTACCTGCGCGCCGAATATCCCGGCGACGGCATCCAGGGCCACTGGTGGGACCCGGTATCGGGAACGCACTTCGGACCTAACGACGAGACCATCAACAACATATACACCGACGCAAGCGTAGCAAGCTACGGCGTACACAACTTCTACTGGATAGAGTTCAACGGCCCGAACAACATCTGCAGCGACACGGCAGGGCCGTGGCCGGTCAGGTTCATCGAGAACCCGGTAGCCGACATAGTTCCCGACGAGCTCACCTTCTGCGGCCTCGACGGCGGACCTATACCTGTCAACTTCAACGGCGTGGGCAACGGACGCTGGTCATCCAACGCGGCATACTCCACGCTCACCTTCGACGACCGCTCCAACCCCGACACCGAGATCCACAGCACAATGTACACGGCGGGCAACAGCCACACCCCGTACTTCGAGCTGTACTGGACAGTGCTGAACACCCAGCTCTGCACCTCGAGCGACACCATAAAGGTTGTCTTCGCTATGGTTCCGTCGTCCGATGTCACCATCATACCTCCAAAATGCTTCGGCGGACCTGCGATAATCACCGCTGTTGAGGACACCCTTGCGACCTACAACTGGGAGCTCGGCAACGGCAACATCGACACCGTCTACACCAACCAGGCCGACGGCGAATACAGCACGTTCGTATACTGGAACGACAAGCAGGACTGGCACATCGTGGGCCTGACGACCATGAACTCGTGGGGCTGCGAGTCCTACATCACCAGGGACACGGTATTCGAGCCGAGCCGTCCTGAATACACCTACAACATCATAGGCGACACCTGCGGACTTGGCAGGGGCGGCATAGAGTTCATCGACACCCTCCACACGTACTCCTTCTTCTGGATCGACACCACTGTCGGACCGGCGATAACCAACCCGGTCACCGGCACCCCGATCACCGACCTGCACGTCTACAACCTGCCTGCAGGCACCTACACGTACCGCACGGAGTACCAGACGTTCAACAACGGCTACCTCACGGATTACAACCAGTTCTTCGGCGACATCAACTGCTACGACTACCCGACGGTCGAGGTGGGCACCATAGGCATGATAGAGGCCGCGTTCGCAGTGTCGGCAGACGTCATCCTGTCGAGCCTGGTGGCTCCCGACGCGGAGGTTACCTTCGTCAACTCGACCAACTACGACAACGTGGGCAAGAAGTGCGAGTGGCACTTCGGCGACGGCGTGGTCGAGAAGAACTGCGACGAGCTCGTGCAGCACACCTACACCGAGCCGGGATGCTACGAGCCGTACCTCATCGTCATGAACCGTGACCTCCAGGAGTGCCGCGACACGGCCTTCCTCGACGAGTGCGTGTTCGTCGACAAGGCCAGCAGCCTCGACATCCCGAACATCTTCTCGCCGAACGGCGACGGAATCAACGACTACTTCCAGGTTAAGGCGCAGACGCTGAAGACCTTCCACGGAAAGATCCTCAACCGCTACGGAAGAGTGGTATTCGAGTGGACCGACTGGGAGAACGAGGACGCAGGATGGGACGGACGCCTCAACGGATCAACAAAGGCAACACCGGGCGTTTACTTCTACATCATCGAGGCAGAAGGTTACGACGGCAACCCCTACAACGAAGAAGGTGCTTTGCATCTGGTAAGATAATTTCTAATAGAAAAAGAAGGGAATGGGCTTACTCATTCCCTTCTTTTTATTTTTATAAGACAGTTCCAGTATGAGGAGATAAATTCAATACTAGGTATGGATGATTTGCTCATTTGCATATCTGATGGTGGAATGTATATTGAGAAATTGTCTTTAGTAAACGCTTAGAAAGTCGCAAGTATGCATTAATTTTTTCATTTACGATTGATTTTATTGAGGGAAGCGTTACATTTTGAAGCGTATTTTGGTATTATATGAAGTTTTTGCTCTTGTAAACATGCTGTTAATCAGTAAGATAAAAAATAATAATTTTTTTTTGTTTTTCCAGGCAACGAAAACGCCTTTAAAATTGTCATATAGGTGTAATGAGCGATAACGAGAAACTGATAAGAAAGTGTCAGCAGAAGTCGCAGAAGGCTTTTGAAGAGCTTTATAAGAAGTTCTCGCCATTCGTTTACGGGATTTGCTTAAGGTATGCAAAGAACAGAGACGAGGCTCAGGACATTCTTCAGGATTGCTTCATAAAGGTTATGGACAGGATTGGAGATTTTAGGTTTGAAGGTTCTTTTGAAGGCTGGTTGCAGAGGATGGCGGTCAACGAATCGTTGAACTATCTGAGGCTTGGCAGAAGTTCGTTTTCTGATATAGATGACGACGATGCCAGTGTCGAAGATGAGTGTCCGGATATAGTTTCGGATATGTCGGCTAGAGAATTGCTTGACATTATTTCGAAACTTCCAGATGGCTACAGAACAATTTTTAACATGTATGTCATCGAAGGCTATCAGCACAACGAAATTGCTGAAATCCTAAATATTACGGAGTCGACAAGTAGATCGCAACTAAAGAAAGCAAGAGAACAACTTATAAGTTTAATTAAAAACGATTTTAAAAGGTGATGAACGAATTTGACAAAATATTAAAGCATAAGCTGGAAGGTTACACTGAAACTCCTCCGCCAGAGGTGTTTGAGAATGTCAGCAAGCATTTCCCAAAGCGGACTGCAGCAGATTTTTTCTCGGCATATAAGTATCACCTTATTGCAAGTATTGCAACGATTGGAATTGTTGCAGCTGTTGTAATTGCATATTTACCAGCAAATGAGGAACTTGCATCTGTTACTCCAGACAATTCACCAACTCAAGATATTACAATAACTTCTGATGCATCCGATGTAAGTACGTCGGCACCTATGGCACTTACCGAATCCGAATCACATGATCCAAATCCTACTGAACTTATGTTCCAAGCAAAGAGTTCAGATCCTACACCTCAATCCGAAAATAAGATCGATGCACTTAATTTAAATGACACAACAATATGTGGCAATGAACTTTTGATTGAAGGAGTTGACATTGCCAAAGTAAAAGCATCAAATGATTTGGTATTGACCAAGGTGGCATCAGGAGTTAAAATTAGCAGCAAGTCGTATGGTACACAAACTCTATCATTAGTCAATGGCAGGAGTGTTAAGATTACTTTTGTGGAAACTGAGAATCTAGTAGCATCTGTTGCAAAAGCTGACTTGTGCTATGGAGAAAAATTACTCGTTAATACTACAGGATCATCATCGGTAAGATGGAACGATTCCTATTATTCAGTTGCAAAACTTAATGGTGGAAAGTATGAATTGACGGGACTTAAAACCGGCAAAAACAGCATTGAAATTACGACTGGCGAAGGCAGATGCTCTTCGAAGGTAATGTTTGATGTGAATGTTGCCAGCAAGTTGAATTATATGGTAAGCACCAAGGCAAACTATTGTTCTGGCAGAAACGGAGAACTCACGATAAAATCGGATAGCAAAATTAATTACTGCAGGATTAACGGTTCGGAAATTTCCCGTGACGGAATCTTTACAGGATTGAATGCTGGTATATACATGGTGGAAATCAACTATGCAAATTCGTGTGTGGCATACGATACAGTGCTTGTAAGAGATAAGACAAACCTGAATGCTTTCTTTGAAAGTTCGAAGGATGCTTTCAATGAAAGAGCCTATGCTTTCCGTAACTATACACGCCTTGATGATTCTGGAAATACTCAGAATGTTGATTATGAGTGGCTTGTGAACGGAATAGTGATATCTACAGATTATAACTTTGATTATGAGTTCAAGAGCAACGGAAAGTATGTAGTGGAACTTGTTGCACGTACAGGAGACTGTGAGAGCAGATATTCGGAAACTATAGGTGTTAATGCTAGTGATTTTAGAATTCCGAATGTATTTACGCCAAATGGAGATGGAATAGGGGATGAATTTACAATAAAGTACAACGGCACATTGTTAGACTATGATCTTTCGATATATACAAAGGCAGGCCAGTTGGTTTTCCACAGCCAGCAGATTGAAGATTACTGGAATGGAAAGGTAAGTGGTAACAATGATGCATCGGAAGGCGTATATTTCTATGTGATTACAGCTACCGGAGAGAATAACGAGAAATTAAGTCAAAAGGGAACAGTTCAGCTGATAAGACGATAAATTCCGTATTTAGGGAGTAGAGTATATGAAAAAGGCAACGCAATGCGTTGCCTTTTCTGTTTTTTGTGGAATACTGGTTTATAAGCTCCAATATGTCAAATCTTTGATTTTTCCTCTCATCACGCCTTTTACATCAACGAGGATTCCGTTTTCGGCAGAAATGCTCTTGAAGTAATCTTCGTTGAGTTCCATATATGGTTTATGGTTTACAGCTACGATAACAGCATCGTATTTGCCTGTCGGTTCCTTCGACATGTCAACGCCATATTCCTTCATAACCTCGTCGTGGTCGGCGTATGCATCAACAACATCGCAGTTTACGCGGAAATATTTCAACTCGTTGATGATGTCGATAATGCGCGAATTTCTGATGTCGGTAACGTTCTCCTTGAAAGTCATACCCATGATAAGTACCCTTGACTTTGTAATTTCCTTACCGGCATTGATAATCATCTTTACAACCTTGTCGGCAATGCGAGTTCCCATGCTGTCGTTAAGTGCACGACCTGAGTTAATCATACTTGCATGATAACCGAGTTGTTTTGCCTTGTGAAGCAGGTAGTATGGGTCAACGCCAATGCAGTGTCCACCAACAAGACCTGGCGAGAATTTAAGGAAGTTCCACTTTGTGCCTGCAGCTTCCAAAACCTCGTAGGTGTTGATTCCCATGATGTCGAATATGATTGACAATTCGTTCATGAGTGCAATGTTGATGTCGCGCTGGGTGTTTTCGATAATCTTGGCAGCTTCGGCAACCTTTATTGCGCTTGCACGGTGAACGCCAGCCTTGATAATTATTTCGTATACCTTAGCGATGTTTTCTGCTGCTTCAGGGTCGCAACCAGAGGTAATTTTCTTTATCTGGGTAAGCGAATGAGCTTTGTCGCCCGGGTTAATTCTTTCGGGTGAGAATCCAACCTTGAAATCCTGCATGAACTTCAATCCCGACATCTTTTCGAGAATCGGAACGCAGTCTTCTTCGGTGCAACCAGGATATACTGTTGATTCGTAAACAACGTAGTCGCCTTTTTTCAAAGCCTTACCAACCGATTCTGATGCTTTGATTACAGGGGTAAGATCAGGAAGCTTGTGCTCATCGATTGGAGTTGGTACTGCAACGATGAAGAAGTTGCACTGCTTGAGGTCTTCGGCATTGGATGTGAAAGTGATGTTGCAACCATCGAATGCTGATTTGTCGAGTTCGTTACTTGGGTCGATATGGTTGTTCATCATAGCAACTCTTTCGGGCTTTACATCAAAGCCAACGACATTTATATGCTTTGAAAATTCCAATGCGATAGGCAGACCAACATATCCAAGTCCGATTACGGATAATTTTGCCTGCTTGTTGATTAATGCTTCGTAAATGTTCATATACTTATTTTTTAATTACTTTATTTTTGACATAAATGGATGTTCGCAATCTTTCATTGTGGTTACAATTTCGGCATTTCTGATGAAATGAACCATTTCGATGCTCGGTTTAGCCTGGTCGAGACCAAAGCCGTTGCCGGCAAGGATGTTCTTGTAGCTTTCGGTGTGCAAATCGGTAAAACCGCCAGTAAATTCAAGTTCATCGCCAGCAATTTGTATTGAGCGGTAGGTTGTCTGACCTTTTGCCTTGATGTCGTCGGGAAGGTATTCGCTGTCGACACTAAGGAACCAGCGTACGCGTGCCTTTTCAAGTTCGAGGTAGCCCGATACCACATGGTTGTCGCGATGGTGAACCACGAGCATTTTCTTTTTGCCGAAAATGTACTGAAGCATATCGAAGAAATGAATGCCGATGTTGGTTGCAAGTCCACCCGACTTTGTTACATCCCCTTTCCATGAATAATGGAACCACTTTCCACGAGATGTTATATATGTAAGGTCAACATCATAAATTTTGTTCGGATCGCCTGCTTCGATTTTCTTTTTCAGGTTGATTATTGCAGGATGCAGACGGAGCTGCAGGATATTGTAGATCTTGTGTCCTGTTTCTTTTTCCAGTTCGGAAAGAGCATCGATGTTCCATGGATTGAGCACGAGTGGTTTTTCGCAAATGGCATCGGCGCCATTGAGCAAGGCCATTCTTATGTGTGCATCATGTAGATAGTTTGGTGTGCAGATACTGAAAATATCTATTTTTTCACCAGAGCCATGCTGTGTCTTATATACATGGCGTTCGAAACGTTCTGGTTCTGTGAAAAAGTCGGCTTTCGGGAAAAATGAATCCATGATTCCGACGCTGTCGCTCTTGTCAAGAGCTACGAGCAGATTGTTGCCCGTTTCCTTTATTGCTTTCAGGTGGCGAGGTGCGATGTACCCGCCAACTCCTATTATTGCAAAATTCTTCATTCTATTCTTGTTACTTTTCCGTTTTCCAATTTATATTTCTGACCACTTTCGGGACAAGTTGCAAATCCTTCGCTGTCGAACTTGAGCTTGCATCCATATTCGCTCACCCAACCCATTTGCCGTGCCGGGTTGCCTACTACAAGTGCGTAGTCGGGGATGTTCTTCGTAACAACAGCACCTGCGCCTATCAATGCGTATCTGCCGATGTCGTGTCCGCAAACAACAGTTGCATTTGCACCAATGCTTGCTCCTTGCATTACCAAGGTGCGACGGTAGCAGTCCTTGCGACTGACTGCGCTACGCGGATTGATAACATTAGTAAATACCATCGAAGGTCCGAGAAAAACATCGTCTTCGCAGATTACACCAGTGTAAATGGATACGTTGTTCTGGACTTTTACATTCCTGCCCAAAGTTACATCGGGCGATACCACTACATTTTGTCCAATATTACAGCTTTCGCCAATGGTACAATTTGACATTACATGGGAAAAATGCCAAATTTTGGTGCCTTTTCCTATTTTGCAGCCTTCATCGATGACTGCTGTTTCGTGTGCAAAATAATCGTTCATACAAGAATGCAAAAATAATTCTTTTTGCTTATTAGGTGTATGATTTTTTTTAGTTAGATGAGATTTTTTTTATTTTTCCGTTATCTGTGCATATTTCTGAGAGTTCCAGCATGGTCTTTCCATTTTGTGGATGTACAAAATTGGGTTCTATTTCAGCCATAGGCAGCAGTACGAATAGACGCTGGCAAATATGCGGATGCGGAACTACAAGTCTTTCAGTATTAATGATTTCGTTGTTGAAAAAAAGTATATCGATGTCCATTGTACGGCCTTCGTAACCATTGCCCGAACGGGTGCGCTTAAGTTCGGCTTCGATTTGGAGAGCCGAGGCAAGAGTTTCGTCGGCAGAAAGTGCTGTACGCACTTTAGCTACAATGTTTGTGAAGTATTTTGCATGCTTAAATCCCCACGGTTCCGACAGATAAACCGATGAAACCTTTTCTATTCTGCCAATGCGCTCGCCAATAAGTTTGATGGCTCGGCGCAAGTTGCCGAGGCGGTCGCCAAGGTTTCCGCCAATGCCAAGGAAAACGCGGTTAAGGCTATTCGGAGCAGTTGTTGCAGATGCTGATTTCATTGCGATTTGAGAAAACTTTGTTTACAAAATCGATATATTTTTTCGAATTTCGAATTTTATGCAGGCTTTGGCTGGCAATATTGCCAAGTTCGTGGTCGGCGTCCTTGTCGAAGCAACATGGTACAACCCGTCCGTCGAAGCAGACTACAGTTCCGAAAATCAAACGCTTGCATTGGCTTTTTAATCCCTTTTTCAGTTGAAAATTTCCGTTTTCGGTTACTGCATAGCGTGAGAACTTTTGGTTTTCGGGCAGAAAATCGACTTGCGAATTTTCATAAATCTGTGCCGATTTGAGTGTAATCTTGTCGATGCGGTATTTCTTTTTCAGATTCTTAAGTTCGTGAATTTCGTGTTCGTTGTGCGAAAAAACTAGGAACTGCAACTCGGTGTAAGGTCGCTCTTTTGCAGGAAGTTGCGATAGCTTTTCAAGTCCGTCGAACACATTTTGCACTTTTCCGCCTACGCGGTATTTTGTGTAGGTTTCGTCGGTAAGTCCGTCAAGCGAAACTATTATATGGTCGGGACGGGCATTGCGTATGAGGTCAATGTTTTGTGCGAGAAGTTGTCCGTTTGTCGAGAACATTGTGTGAATGCGGTTTTGCCTTGCAAAGGCAATCGTCTCACCAAGCTGCTGGCACATAAGCGGTTCGCCCTGAAAATGCAAGATGATGTTGGTAAGTGTTTTGCGGTTTTCGAGGATAAATTTTCGGTACAGTTTCATGTCGGCGGTTCCGCGTGGGCGTTTCAGCTGTCCTTTGCCCGAAGGGCACATTTCGCATGAGAGGTTACAGATGTTTGTCGGCTCGTAGCTTGCAAAACTTGGCGGAGGAACTTCTGTGCTGAAATTGCCGTGCTTAGCCTTGCGGTAAAAGGCTTGCAAGCGGCAAAGATTCCATATCTTTGCCAGAGAGATATACCTTATGTTCCTGACTAACCGCATCGGTGCAAAATTAGAGAAAAACGGGAATAGGAGAAAGAGTTTTTACATGGTGTCGATGAAATAAACTTATTTCAAATAAACTTATTTCAAAAATTTCAAATAAGCTTATTACGAGTGCTTAAAGATTTGAGATAATTTTGCTATCTTCACAACCGAAAATTAAAAAACAAGATGATAACTGAAAACACTAATATAGAAGCCTTTGCGATCCACATGGTGGGTAGCAAAGCCGAGGACGAGGGCTACAGCCTGTCGAAATCGGTGATGGAAGTCGATGACGAGATGAAGGAAATCCTGATGGACTATTTCTTGTCGTCGTTCAAGGCTGGCGAATTATACAACTTTTACCACGACAGCGAACTATCTTACAACGAGGTTTGCGACTATGTAGCCAAGATTTTTGATGACAGTTCGCAGCTTTTCGAGCAGTCGGTAAACCTTACCAAGCATCTGTACGAAAAAAGTTCGCATCCCAACATCAAGTCGGGCGAGTTCTATGTGGTGCTGTTCCGCGACTGCGAGGTCGAGGGCGAGATTGTTGATGCCGTTGGTTTGTTCAAGTCCGAGAACAAGGACACTTTCCTAAAAGTAAAGCGCGACGGTGAAAACTTCTGCATCGAATGCGACCGTGGCATAAATCCGCGTAAGATGGATAAGGGTTGCATAGTGTTCAATCACGAGCGTGAGAACGGTTTCGTGGTAAAGGTCATCGACAATACAAACCATACAGAAGCGCATTATTGGACGGATGATTTTCTGCACATCAGACAGCGTCAGGACAAGTACTACAACACCCAGAATGTAATGTCGATGTACAAGAACTTTGTCACCAAGGAAATGCCGCAGCAGTTTGAGATGTCGAAAGCCGACCAGGCCGACCTGCTCAACCGCTCGGTGAAGTTTTTCAAGGAAAACGAAAACTTCGAGATGCAGAACTTCGAGGATTCGGTTATCCAGCAGCCCGAAGTCATCCAGCAGTTCCAGACTTTCAAGGATACTTTTTCTCGCGAAAACGACTTCGAGATTCCCGAAAGTTTCGACATTTCCGATTCGGCAGTTAAGAAGCAGAGCCGTGCCTTCAAGAGCGTTATCAAGCTGGACAAGAATTTCCACATTTATGTTCATGGCAACCGCAACCTCATTGAGCAGGGCGAGGATGAAAAGGGAAAGTTCTACAAGGTGTATTACAAGGAGGAGGAATAATAAATGGTCATTTCGGAAGCCAGTCGTAGCACGCGATACGGAACGATGAGCGTTGCGAAGACGGCTATCCGTAATCTACCAATTTCAGACAATGATAGTTTTTTCATAACTTTGCACAAAATTCTTTTCAGCTTTGCCAGACATTATCGACACATATAAGACCATAGTTTCCAACTCGGAAGGATTCTATTCCGAGAAGGGCAGCAAGTTCATATCGCTGGCATTTCCTGTGCGCACCGAGGACGAGGTAAGGGAAAACCTGCAGGCTGTGAAGAAGAAATACTACGATGCCCGCCATCATGTGTATGCCTTTGTGCTTGGCGACTATGGCGACACCTACCGCTGCAGCGACGACGGCGAGCCTTCCAATAGTTCGGGTATGCCTGTGCTGGGACAGTTGCGTTCGTTTGGACTTACATATACGATGATAGTTGTGGTGCGCTATTTCGGCGGAACAAAACTTGGCATTCCAGGACTGATAAACGCCTATCGCACAGCCGCTGCCGATGCGTTGAACAATGCGCAGATTGTGGAGGAAACGATTGATGCATCGTATTCGCTGTCGTTCACTTACGACGAGGTAAATTTTGTGATGAAATGCCTTAAGGATTTCGATGCAAAGATTGTTGCACAATATTTTACAGAGGATTGCCGTTTGGAATTTATGGTAAAGCTTTCGGCTGAGGCTCCGCTGGTTGAGGCACTGTCGAAGAATTACAAGGTTGGAATTAATAAAATTGACAATGGATAATTGACAATTTGTAGCGGCGCAATGCATTGTGCCGCTACGGATTATCAAATAAAAACAAAAGGAAAATGGGAAGAAAATTTTCACGGTTCTTTATTCGCGGGTGGAATGTGGTGGAAGCTCCCGAAATGACCAAAGCTTTGGTTATCATGGCTCCGCACACCAGCATGATTGACTTCATCCATGGAAAACTATTTTTTTCGAGCTGCGGTTACAAGCCAAAGTTCCTGATGAAAGCCGAAATGTTCAAATGGCCGCTATCGCCAATCCTGCGTGCTCTCGGTGCCGTACCTATCGACCGTAGCAAGAAGGTAGGGCAGATCCGTCAGGTTGTTGAGGCATACGAGAAAAACGACAACTTTATTCTCGTAATGTGTCCCGAAGGCACGCGCAAGAAGGTGAAGAACTGGAAGCGTGGTTTCATAAAGATGGCCAAGAACGCCAATGTGCCTGTGTATTGCGGATTTATTGACTACAAGACTCATTCGATGGGCATAAAGTGCGAACTCGACATGTCGGGCGACGACAAGGAGATTATGAACCGAGCGAAAGCGGTTTATGCACAAATGGAAGGTCGCCACAAAGGTTGTTTTGATGCTACACCCGATGAAAATTAGTCTTTTACAATTAGATACGCTTTGGAAGGATAAGCACGCCAACCTTGAGACCATCGCTCACAGAATCGACGAGAATCAAGGTTCCGACATCTATGTGCTTCCCGAAATGTTTGCCACTGGCTTTTGTAACGAGGTCGATGAACTTGGCGAAACCATTTATGGTCAAACAGTTGATGAAATGAAATCGCTGGCAGCAAAATACCATGCTGCAATTTGCGGGTCGCTTATCCTGCACGATGGTGCAAAATATTACAATTCTTTCCTTTTCATTAAGCCTGATGGAGAAATTGTGCGCTACGACAAGCGGCATCTGTTCCGCTTTGGCGGCGAAGCCGATATGTTTTCGCAGGGCGAAAATCGCGTGGTGGTCGAGTACAAGGGATATAGGATTTTGCTTCAGGTATGCTACGATTTGCGTTTTCCCGTGTGGAGTCGCAATCGCAACGACTACGACATGATTTTCTATGTGGCAAACTGGCCAGATAGTCGCCGTAAAGTTTTTGATACCTTGCTGAAGGCAAGGGCAATTGAGAATCAGTCGTATGTTGTTGGAGTAAACCGCGTAGGCGACGATGGTATGGGCTTGCACTACGACGGTGGAAGTTGCATAATCGATTTCAAGGGCGAGTATGTGGGGCGCTGTCCCGACAACGAGGAGTTTGTCCTTACGGAAAAACTTGATATTGAGGCTTTACGGCAGTTCCGCGAGAAATTCCCTGCATGGAGCGATGCCGATGAGTTTTCTGTTTAGAAGTAAAATTATGAGGGAATTGCCGATGAGAAAAATCATTCTTTTTGATAATAGAGTTTTGCATATTTAAGATATTTTCCTAAACTTGCAACGAATTTTGCATAGTATGACAATCAAATACATTAACACTTTAAACTCTTAAAGTTATGAAAAGACATATTGCAATTATAGTAGCATTGCTAATTATTTCAGCATTATTGTTCCAGTCATGCAGGGTTCATTGCTCTGCTTTTCCCGAATGGCTCTGCAAATATGCACCATACGAAAAAGGCAGCACAGTTTCTTTCAAGAACGAAAATGATTCTATAATAGAACTACAAGTTATAGAGTTTTACAAATCTGAGGCTCATAGTCTCAGCAGATATTGCAGATGTGGATGTGGAGTTCATATGTTAGCAGTTTTAATCTCAGAGCAAATGCTAATAGAAATAAATTTTTATCTCGATGCAAAAGAGAGTAAGCAAGATGTTGGAGCAATAAATAATATAAATGTTTCCATAAGAAGTTTTGACAATGACATTGCAGTTGTAGGCCAATCATATAAAGACGATTTCCAAGGTATAAACCCGTATGATTATGGACACGAACAAAAACTTGGCGATACAATTGTTTTGCAAAATAAAAAATACGATGATTTCTCTGATATGGTTATCGTAAAGGGAAAAGGTCTTACCGAATTTTACGACAAGGAGAACAATTGCACTTGGAGGTTGGTGGAGTAATACGAATTAGAAGATGTGTTTATGCATAAATTCAAAAAAATATTACTCTTCTTTATCATAGTCATTATGGCTATTAATTTATATTCCCAGGAAGCAAAAAAATCAAGTTTTGGCATTCAATACACACTTTCCTACGATTTCTATGTATATAACAAAAATAGAAAACCCGATTACATTATTGATGTTTTGCATCATGCGCCTGCATTTTCTTATCGAATTAAAAATCATAACTTATATATAGGTCCGTTGCTCTCTCACGTTTTTCAACCTAAGCCTATAGGAAGTGAAAAATATGATAATAAGGCTTTCGGCTTACATTTCGGTTACAGATATTATTCGAATGAACTTCTTCGCAACTTCAGAATCTTTGGGCAGTTCCATTTCTCAATCTTTTGGGTTGAATACCGTCATCATCAACTTGGATTGCCAGGAGGTGTAACAGGAACCGAAATTAGGGTAAACAATACAGCATCATTCGGAGTTGATTACGAAGCAATTCCTAATTTGCATATATATGCAGGAACTGGATTCGGGTCGTATGATGGCTTCTTTCTAATATTGGAAAGAGTCAATTTAAGCGAATACATTGGTATCAAATATGAATTTTGATATTTAAAAGCAATAAAAAAGCATCTGCTTCGTTATTATAGCACCAAATTTCACAAAATTATGAGAAAGATTATTATATCAGTGTCTATCCTAATAACATTGGCCTGTCTTACCAGTTGCTTGAACCAAGACCCTTGTAAAGGTTGTGACGAAATGCCAGAAGAAACAGACGGCACAGGGCTTATTGTCGGTCTTGGAGAAAAAACATATCACGATTCCAGTTACATGATTAACAATATACCGATATGGTATGGCTTAGTGGATGTAGTAACTTCAGAAACACATAATGCCAGCAAAATAAGGCACTTAAACGGAGATTCAATTGATTTTTCCAAATACTCGGTGTTATGTATGGGCGCACAAGGGGGTGGCTGTAATATAAGATATTTTAGAGATGTTTCTGTTGACAAAGAAGCTAAAAAATACGTATATACGGTTACAATGCTTGAATGCGGAAACTACGAAGTTCTATTAAATCCATCAGATAATATTGTCATAATTCCCAAGATTGAAGATGGTTATATTGTTGAAATTCTGTTAAAGGAAGCCTATTGGATTCACCACAAAATTAAAAATGAACATTTGAAATGGACATACATATTCAAGGAAGATAGCGACGGCAGCTGGAAACTCGAAAGCGAAACTAAACATTATTAGACGCTCTTTTTTTCGCTGTATTCATAAATACTTGCTAGTCGGGAAATTTATATTACTTTTGCGCTCAAATTTTAAGAACTATGGCACGAATAATATTTTTACTGGTAATATTTGCTCTTGTTGTTGTAATTGTTATTTATGTTGTCAAGGCTATAAAAATGAACAACAAGGAAGAAAAATCAACTCCTATACAGCGTACAAAGGAGCGTACCAACTATTCAGTTGCCGATGAACTTCTCAAATTGCAGAACCTCAAGGAGGAAGGCATTATTACCGAGAAGGAATTCGAGGAGATGAAGAAAAAGTTGATGGAATAACACAAACATTTCAACTATATCATATAATTATTGTCGCACCCGTAGCGGGATGCTAAATTTTTGTTGTAACCTTCAAATTAAAATAATGGAATTAAGAAACATAGGAATAGCAGCGCATATTGATGCAGGAAAGACAACGGTATCGGAACGAATACTTTATTTCACTGGCGTGAACCGCAAGCTTGGTGAAACTCACGATGGTCAGGCTACGATGGACTTCATGAAGCAGGAGCAGGAACGTGGTATTACAATCGCTTCGGCGGCAATCACCTGCACATGGAACAATCATCAGATAAACCTGATTGATACCCCCGGTCACGTTGACTTTACGGTGGAAGTGGAGCGTTCTCTGCGCGTAATCGATGGAATGATAGCGGTTTTCTGTGCTGTCGGTGGTGTTGAGCCGCAGAGCGAAACCGTATGGAATCAGGCCGAGCGCTACCGTGTGCCGCGCATCGCTTTCGTCAACAAGATGGACCGTACGGGTGCAAACTTCGGCGAAGTGGTAATGCAGATGAACAAGTACCTCGATGCCAACGCATTGCCATTGCAGGTTCCGATGGGTGCCGAAGATTCTTTCACAGGTGTTATCGACATCGTCCGCAACATTGCCTACACATTTGTCGATGGCAAACGCTTCGAAAATCCTATTCCTGCCGAATATGCAGCGCAGGTCGAGGAGGCTCGTACCTTCATGATTGAAAAGCTTGCCGACGGTGACAACGAAATCATGGAAATGTATTTCGACGGCAAGGAAATTCCCGAGGAGAAACTGAAGAAGGCAATCCGCGAGCAGACCTTGAAACTTTTGATTACGCCTGTTTTCTGCGGTGCTGCCTACAAGAATATCGGCATACAGCTTCTGCTCGATGCAGTTGTCGATTATTTGCCTTCGCCTGTTGATGTTGGTTCTGTCATCGGCACCGACCTGCACGACAGTGAAAAGACACACAGCCGCAAGCCTTTCGACAGCGAAAAGTTCTCGGCATTGGCTTTCAAGTTGATAAACGACCCGTATGTAGGCCAGCAGACTTTTATAAGAATTTTCTCAGGTAAGCTCACAAGCGGAATGTCGGTTTACAACTCGTCTAAGCGCAAGCCCGAACGCATTGGCCGTATTTTCCGCATCAAGGCTAAGGAACGTCAGGAAATTACCGAGGCTGGTGCTGGCGAAATAGTTGCATTGGTCGGCATGAAATACACAAAGACCGGCGATACCCTTTGCGACCAGGAATTCCCGCTATACCTTGAATCTATACATATTCCCGAGCCAGTAATCCAGCTCAAGATTCAGCCAGCAAACCAAAAGGACAAGGACAAGCTGAGCGAGGCTCTTGGACGCTTGGTGAACGAAGACCCGTCGTTCCACGCAAAGTACAACGAGGAAACCGAGGAAACGGTAATTTCGGGTATGGGCGAATTGCACCTTGAAATTATGGTCGACCGCCTTCGCACCGAGTTCAAGGTTCCTGTGGAAGTTGGCGAGCCTGCAGTTGCGTTCAGGGAAACCATTACGATGCCCGTCGAAACTATTTACAAGCATGTCAAGCAGACTTGCGGTCACGTACAGT
>JAEEGF011241901.1_pt1 | contig 18370 bp, 4 predicted proteins | sample 9134171 | NCBI WGS metagenome assembly JAEEGF01 (sample SAMN16246542, study PRJNA631951) | gut metagenome | biome: gut microbiome; feature: rumen; material: AP-attached | host: Bos | place: Iran: Karaj | collected 2018-10
TTTATAACTGGGGAGAATAAATCTAATGTATTTAATCATTTTTTTTTCATATTTTTATTTGTTTTTTCCATTTATTTCTTACTTACAATTTATGATAAAATATAAATTATTTGAGTTATATCAGAAGAATCGTGTCTATTTTTTTATTGGTTATTTTTAATTTATTTAATTTTATTTTATTATTTATGAAATCAATTTATAATTTTTTACCTATAATAAAAAATTGTAATCCAATTAATTAGAGAACCTTATTCTTTTGATATCTGTATTTTAAGAGAAGAAATGATTTAAACTAAAAATAAGATGAAATATTCTTTTTTTATTTATTTTTCATTGCTCATAAATATTAAATTAATTTATAATTCATTAAATTAATTTATTTAAAAAAATTAATTCATCATTAATATAAGAAAAAAAAATAAATGTTATATTTAAATTATTTCATATAAAATATCTTTTTATTTTTTTTTAATTATTTTAGCAATTTAATATTCTTATGTGACATAAATTTATTTGGGTCATTAAAAAATCTTTATTTAAGAATTATAATATTTTCTTTTTGTTTTTAAAATACAATTAAAAAAATATTAAATATAAAAATCAATGGGAAATTGTGCAGATGTCTGTCAAATAAATAAAAATGTCGAAAAAATAATATCCATAAATCAAAGCAATGATAAAATAAATTGGACATCTTATAAAAGTTTTAATAATTCTTCAGTTAATACCGAGAACACTATAATTTCAAATAATTTAATTAGTGTAAATAAGAAACCTTCTTTTGGAAGAAATAGTAAATTTAAAAATAAAGAATCCAACACAAAAAAGAATAATTCAAATGATAAAAATGATGAGCCAAATGGAACAAGTAGCGATGAATCTTTTTTTGATATAGAAAATGAAAATAGAATAAGTGAAAATAAAAAGAAAAAAAAATATAATTTTCGAGGACCAATTTTTTCAAATCTACTTAAACATTCCAAAAGCAGAAAAATTACTTTTTAAAAAAGTGAATTAATTTTTATATATATTTTTTATATTTGAGTTACATGGTGTAAACCATTTTTGAAAAATAAGTTTATAAATATCAATGGTAAGTGTAATCATAATAATTAATTAATAGTTTAAATTAGAAATAATTATTTGTAGTACTTTATAATCTCTTTATAAATAGACATTATATATTAATTCATTTTAAAATAATTGTTAATTTCCCTTTTTTAGGTTGATAATGTGTTAAATTTTATTATTCTTATTTATAATTAGAATTTTTGTTAATTCATAAAATTTCTTAAAAATATTATAAATTTTTTATAAAAATAAAAAGTTTCTAGAACCAAAAAAATATATTTTGTTAAAAAAATTTCTATTCAATGAATTTCAAAATCAATTATTCAAGAAAGATAAAATTTTTATGTAATATTAATTAAAAACAATCGAAAATTAAACATATTTTCAAAACAAATATTAACATTAAATAAATAATTAAACTTTTATTCCCTAATCTTCCACATCAAATTCATCTTCATAATAACTTCCATCATCATTTAAATTATTATTAATCATATTAAACAACCCTCCATTCCTAAGCGGCGCAGCTAAATTATTTGTATTAATTACATTAAGTTTATCAGCATTCATACTATCATTATCTAAATTAATAGCAGAAATTAATTTTTTTTTCATTATTTCTTTATTAGAATAATCAGGTAATTCTAAATTAAAAAAACAAGTATCAGCTCTTGGAAAACCGTCTTTTCTTTTTTTATCAATATTATTTTTTATAGTAAATGTAATTTGATTTTTTATGAATTCTTCATTTGTTGAAGGTAATCTTTCTTGAGCCCAACAAAATTTAATAAATTTAATTTTATCATCATCATTTATTTCTGATAATATTTCCCATAACCATTTTACTTTATCTGATTCTGGTTTTAAATCATTTGATAATTTAGTATTTAATTTCAATAATTCTATATCTACTTTTTTATTTCCTGTAACTAAAATTTCAACTTCTTTATAAGTTAATAATTTTAATAAAGACAATGGAATAATTTCACTTAAACCTTGCTTAATTTTTAATATTTGTTCTTCACTTTCATTTATTCTTGAATTAATAAGGAAAGATAAATATTTTATTTTATCATTATTGTTTTTACTTATATTAAATTTAGTATTGTCACCATTTGGAATAAATAATTTTAAAGAACCATCAGTTAAATGAGTAGAATATGTTAAACTCATTTCTTCTTTACTTTCTTTATTATTATCTTTTATAATATTTTTATCATTTGATTTATCAATAGTATCATAATCATTAATCATATTAATCATATTAAATAACCCTTCATCAAATTGAAAGATATCATTTAAATTAATATCTTCATCAATAATCTTTTTCCAAACTAAACTACATAAATCTAAAGTTAAATGAACTCCAGTTCTAATACAAATTCCCATTAAAACACCTAAAAATTCATATTGTTCTAAAGCAGAATTATCAATATTATTTGGATTTATTGTATATCTATCTTTAAATTCACCTTTTTTCTCTTGATTATTTGAAGTTTCTATTAATAAAGGTAAAATTGTATTTAATTCTTTACTTATATCACTAAATAATTGCCTATATGGACCTCCAATTCCTTGAACAAATTCATTTTTAAAATTAACTTTAAAAGCTACTTTTGGATCTCCTGGAAATTTTTTGCTTCTAAAATTAGATATATCAATTTTTTTATATTGATTAAAAGCTTGAAGAAACATACTTTCATTTGAAGATAGATTATTTTGTAAAAGTAAATTTATTTCATTATTATTATTAATTCCATCATAATTGTCTTCATTATAATTATTATTATTAATTATCATTTTGTTTATATCAAATTTTTTTTTCTCCATATTAGAAGCAATATCTAATCTTTCAAATTTTAATTCTGGAATTTGAATTTCTTCTTCTGTATATTCAGTATGAGAAATTACATCATTAATTAAATCATTTTTAATATAATTAAACATTATTCCTCTTGTTGCTGATAAAAATGAAGATATTGTTTTTTGAAATGGAATTTGAATAAATTCTCCGCTTTTTAAATTTTTATTTAAATTATCATTATTTTCATTTATATTATTATCATTGAAGAAATTTGGTGGTTTAATATATGGTAAGGCTGCACTTAAACAATTATTAAAGTATTTTATTATTGACCAATAATATCTTATCACATTTAATGGGGAATTTGACAATAAAGTAAAATTATCAATATGATTTATTTGATTGAAATTTAAAGGAATTATTCTTATTTGAGAAGTAGGTAAAATTGAAGAAAATTTTGGAATTGAATTATATTTTGGATTTTTTATTATTTTACCATCTATTATTTCTACTATGTTTTCTAGTAAATTTAAATTCAAAGTTTGAATTTCCTCATTTTTATTTTCTATTAATGGTGTAATATCAGTGTAATCAAACCATAAATCAATTCCTTTATTTGCTAATTGAGAAATAAATATTAAGATATTGTCTTTATTTATTGATGTCGATAAATGATTTATTTGAGACAATAAATCTTCATTTATTTTATTTTCATTTATTACTTTGATTTTTTCATTCATATAATCTTTTTCTTGAATATAAAGTTGAAGTCTATCAAATAAAAATAAATTCAATGGTTTAATAGAATCAGAACACATTAATAAATCATTACCTTGGTAAATTTTTTCAACTAAATTAATAATAGAATTATTTGAATTTATTTTTTCTAATAAATTTTTCATTTTTTCATTTAATAAATTATTAATTTCTTCATTTGTACTGATTAAAGAACTTTTAGTTTGAATTAATTTTGCTTTTTTAGGTTTTTCTTTTGGAAGAACTTTTTTATTTTTATCACAAAAAATACAAAATGTATTTTCTTTATCATTATCCATTTTACAATAAAAACAAGTCCACATTGGATCTTCCTCTTCTTTTTTTTCTTCTTCTTTTACTTTTTTTTCAGTATTATTTAAAATAAAACCATCTAACAAAATACCAAAATATTTTCCTTCATTAAATGATAAAATATCTTTTTTAGTATCAACAATTAAACCATCATTATCTTGAATTAATTTAATTATATTTTCTTTTAATGTATCACTTTCATCTTTATTAATACTATTTTTTAATTTAAAAATAATAATATTATTATATAATGAATTTTCAATATCATTTTGCATTTTTATTTCACTTAATAAACTACTTTCTAATTTATTTTCTTTTAGATTTGATAAATAATTTAATAATTGACCCATTTTAATAATTGCTTCCATCCAAATAGGTAAATCATATTTAAAATTAATAGAAAAATGATTTGATAAAGTATTAAATGGTTCATTTATATAAGTTAAGATAGATAATATAATTTCAACACCTTCAACTAAATAAGCAGATGAAAATTTAATTTGTGAATTATTTTGAGTATGTGTATTAAAAGTATTATTAATTTTATTAATAATATTAATAAAATTATTTTCAGTTAATCCAATATATTGTAATTTATCTTTTATTTCTTTTTCATTATTAATTTCATTAGGATTATGAATTTGAGTATATTTAGTAAATTTTAATATAACTCTATTAGTAATAGTAAAAATTCTTCTTTGAACATCTGCAGGTAAATTATTAGAAATACAAAGAGAAAAAAGAATATTAATAATAGTTCTAAATTTATCATTAACAAAATTCTTATTATCATAACTAAATAAAGCACTAGTACAATAATCAGTTAATTGAATTAATAAACTCCAATTATAAGGAATTAAAGTTATTAAACAAGGTAAATCACTTTCATAAGATTGAATATCCCATTCATAAATATAAAAAGCTCTTGTGCCAGGAGTATATTTCATCCAAATTTTAGGATAATCAAAAACACATGTTTCTAAATTTGAAGTTAAAGTTTTCATTGAAGTTATTTCACTTATTAAATTTTCTCCGTAAGGATCTGAATAAAAAGTACATTTTGCTTGAGGACCTAAAGAAGCTTTTTGAGAAAAAGTTAATATAACACCACAATTTTTTAAAGAATTATCTTCTTCAAATAATTCATGAATTGCAAAATTTTTATTTGAAAAATTTCCTATATGAAATAATTTTGGATTTAAATTGTTTTTGGCAATTAAATCTTTAAACAAATTTACTTTTATTGTTTTAAATTGTGAAGGTATTTGATTCCATTCTGACATTACCCAATCAAATATAGAATTTTCAAATGAAGTATTATCAGAATTTGATAATAAAATATTAGTTAATTGTAATTCTGAATTTATGGAATTTATATCATTTTTATTTTGATTAGAATTTAAATTTGCAAATATATCACTTAAATTAAATGATGAATTGTTCTTTTGGGTTTTTACATTTGTATTATTTGATTCATTTTCTTTTTTTTCGTTTTTTCTAAAAGTTATGTATTTATTTAATGAATGGAAAATCCCAGAAAAAGGTTTTGATTTGAAATTTTTCCAATTATTTAATAGCATAAAATACATTAAATCATCAAATTTTTCAATTTTACCTTTTTGAGCCATTGATCCAATAATATTACTCAAAGCATTTTTGGCATATAAAATACTTAATTTTTTTTCTAAATAAATATATTCTTCAATTAATTCATTAGAATTAAAACTGGAAGAAGAAAATTTAATTTGTTTTTCTAAAAACATTAAATTATCAGAATTAACCCAAATAGAATTAATTTTTCCTTTCATATCATCATAAATTAAACATAAAGCATGATTAATAGAATTATCTTGAATTAAGACTAAAACAGGAATTTCTTTTCCTTTAAATTTAGCTAAATAATAGTTATTAGGATAAATTTCTTCTCTAAATATTTCTCTAGCATCAAATTGTTCTTTAGGTAAAGGACAAATTGTTGGTGTTTTATTTCCATCAAATATAGTATTTATATCACTTTTTGCAGAAGCAACATCACCATTTGATAAATGATATCTAATTTGACTTAAAGAATTTATATATTCATCATCTCTATATTGTTTTTGACAATAAGCAAAAATTTCTCCTACTAAATATCTCTCAAATATTATTATATTTTTTAAAGCTGATGTTATTTTAGAATAATCTGTTAATTTAGGTAGTTGGGAAATAAAGGATGATGAAGGTAAATTATATTCTGTTATATAATCTTCATTTTTATTGTTTTTGAGATTTTGGTTTATTCCTTTTTCAAGATTTAAATTTTTATTTTGTTCGTTAAGGTTATTATCATTTATTACATTTTTTTCAGCTTCTTTTTTTCTATATAATGGACTATATATTCCTATATCTTTATCAATTGTGAAATTATTATATAATCTTTCAAATGAATCTATAAATTCACTTTCCCAAAAATTATCTTCTTTTTCTAACCATATTGTTTCATCTGATATACCTTTTAATATTGAAATTAATTTATTATATGAATTTTCATTTTTAGTATAAAATCTTAATAATTCATCCGATTCAATTTGCTTATTATTTAATAAACTCAATAATTCATGTAGAAGAATTTTGTTTATAAATTTTTTATCATTTTGATAATTTTCAAAACTAAAAATTACTGCTTCAATAATTTCTCCTAAGGGAATATTTCTTATTAATTGAAATAAAGAACCATTTTTTACTATTTCTATATTTTGTTTATATTTAATTATATTATTCAAATTTATTTTTTCAGTTTTTATTGAAGGTTTCATTAAAGTATTTATATTATTATCAATTCCTAAATTATATAACACTGTACAAATATTTTTTCCACTTTTATCTCCACCATCAATAATTCCTCCTATAAAATTCTTATTTGTTCTTGTAAAAACTTTAGTATTTAATCTTATAACTTTATAATAATCATTTGCAAAAAGTAACATTCCTATTATATTATAATAATTTCCTTCTTTAAATTCATTGCTTATATTTTTTAATTTTATCCTAATTTTCTTTAATAAACTTTCAAATGTTTGAATATTGAAAGAATAAATTTCATAAATTAATGTAATTATATGTTGAATAATCATTGATGCACTTTTTCCAGTTAAAATATTATTTTTTCCAATAATTTTTTCTTTTTGAATTACATTATAATTAACACTATTAATAACATTTCTACTATAACCAAGTAAATAATTTTGATTATATTTACCAATTTTAACAGTTTTACTATCCATAGATGAATTCTTTTTAATTTGTTCTGAAAAAATTGCATAATTTTCATTTAATTTATTATATTCACTTTCTCTAATTAAAGTAACATTTAAATAATTCTTTGTAACTTCTTTTAAAATATTAGTACAACCTGGTAATAAAGTATCTTTATTTGGGAAATTAGGATAAATTATATCATCATTAAATAAAGGAATTTCTTTATCTAATTCACATTTAAAATGAGGTAATTCTTTATTATATGCTTTATATATATAATCACAAAATTTTCTTGCTTTTAAATGACTATATTTTGGTTTTAAAATTGCAAATCCTCTTATTGTTGAAATTTCTCCTATTTCTTCTGATAATTGAATATGTTTTTTAATTCTAATATTATATTCTAATGAAATTTGTAATTTTTTCTTTCTTTCTTGAATTGATTGAATTTCATTTTTTGAAGTTTTAGTATCTGCTAATTTTTTATTTGCTTCTTCTAATGCTCTTTTAATATTTGATATTCTTTCTTCTATAATTTTTAGCATTAAAGTGCATTTATTTGATTTATTTTTATTTGGATTAAAATAATTAAATGGTTTAATTTTATATGTATTTTCAACAGATAAAAGAGGGTTAAATTTATAATTTGTTACATTTTCAAATTTATATTTTGATAATTCAGTTGGATATTCTTCTTCCCAATAATATAATGCATTTACTAAAAATTGATAATTCATTTCTAAAGAATTCATTTGAATACATATATAATAATTTTCATTATCATTTACATTTGAATTTAATTTTATTTTATCTTTATTATCTAAAAATTCCAAATTTTCTCCATTGAATAAAAATAATTTTCCAATTTTTGAAAATAATTTTTCATTTTCTGGTATTGTGTGAGGATTAAGTTTATATAAATGTAAATAGATAATACTACTTAAAGATATTATTTCAAATTTATTTGAATTTTCTATTATTTCGATTAATTTAGATGAAATTTTATTTAATGATGACTGTGAATTTGAATTAGATAAATTTTTTGATGAACCTTTTGATTTTGGTGGTTTAATTGATATTACAATATTTCTAATTAATTCTAAAACATTATATAAATTTGAACTATAAATATCAATTTTTATTAATTGATTATATAATTCATTTAATATGTATTCATTAAGAGAAGAATTTGAAAGAGATATTATTTGGTTTATTATTAATTTCATTGATTCATTTGAGTATAATTTCATTTTAGAGATATGAACATAATTTTTCATTATATTTGAATTATATTTTACATCAAATATAAAATTAAATATTATTTTTATTGTATTTTCAAATAATTTTAAATCAATATCATTTTCATATATACTTTTGTGTTTTTCAATGAATTTAAGAATGATATTTAAATCAGATAATATTAACAAAATATTTTTAATTGTCATAAAATATTCTTCAACTTTAACATTTAAAGATTTACTAATTTTACCTTCCATAATATAAATAAATTCACATTCTTTTTTCATTTCTTCCACTTTTTCAAAAAATTCACAATTTTTGATAAACTCATATAATTCTTCATTTAAAATAGTTGTTAAATAATTTTTTTCTTCTTTAGTCAAAAAAATATTAGATAAATTTACAGTTTCAATTCCTTGATGAATATCTTTTCCAACAGCAAATGAAATTATCCCATATAAATAATTAGTTAAATTTTTATAATCTTTAAAAATTTTAATGTATTCAAAAAATTCTTTAACACCAATATTTCTTACTAAAGCTCTAATATATTGTTTATTTAAAATTTGAATGATTTCTTGAATATCATTTTCATTTTTTAAAATAAAATACATGACACTTTTTAAAATAATTTGTTGATTTTTATTAAACAAATAATTATCTTCGTTTTGCATCCCAGTATTACTTGATTTGTTTTTCATACTTGAACTTCTATGAGTAAGTGAATATGAACTTGTAGTTCTATTAAAACTTTGCATTCTTTCTAATACCATAATATTGAAATCATTATTTTCATTTTCATCATAATGATTTAAAGAAAGTAAAAATGATAATTTCTGAAACATTGTATTTGCTAAATTTATAAAAGGAGATTTTAACTGAATTTCTTTTTCTTTTTCTTGAATATCAATTTCTTTTAATTCTTTTGAAGTATTATTTAATATTAAACTAAATTCTTTGTAAATATATTCTGAATATTTTGATATTGATTCATTTGGGTTACTGTCATTAAATTCTATATTATATAAATCACACAAAAGTTTTATTTTTTCTTTATTACCATATAATAATGAATTTACCTCTAAATTTATTTTCTTTTTATAATTGGATAACAAATTTTTTAAATTATTTAATTCTGTTTGAATTTCTTTTGTAATCTCTTTAGGAGGTTTTTCTATTAATTCAGAAATATTTTTCTGTAAAATAGGATTTTCTTCTTTTTTTTCTTCTATATTTTCTTCTTCTTTATTTTTCTTTTTTGGCTTTTTCTTCTTTTTTTCTTCTTTATATAATATTCTTGGCGCATTTTTCTTTTTATAATTTGTTCCTTTTTTACCAAACTTTTCATCTAAATCTTTGAATTTTTTAATTTGACTATCTTCATTTTGTTTTATTTTTTCTTTTTTAATTTTTTCATCTTCTTTTCCTTTTTTATTTAATTCAATATCATATATTTCCATTAAAATTTTATCTTTAATTTCCTTATATTTTAAATTATATTCATCTAAGAAATCATAAATATTATTTTTAATTGTATCAAAAGTATCTTTCATAATTTTAGCTTTATTACTCATTGTCCCTATAATTAAATTTACTTTTTTTCCTAAAATTTCAAAATATGGTTCAATGGTATTTAAATTTTCTTTTTCAAAAGCATTTTTAAAATCTTTTAATAAATTAAGGTGGTATAATAAGGTATACAAAGAAATTATTTCAATTTTATTCCAAATTATTTTTGATTCATTATCAAATGAAGGGAATTTTTTAATATTAATATATGAAATTGGTTCTTTTACACTTTCTCTAATTTTACTCAATAATTTAGGAACAAAAGATTCAAATTCTACATTAAAAATACTTTTAATTTCTTCGTTGCTTACATAAAATAAACCACATATTTCATAGTTTGAATTATTGTAAAACATATTAGTTTTATATCTCTCAAATTTATCTAAAATTAATTTATAATTACATTCTTTTAATCCTAACCTTGTGATAGAAAATTTTTTTATAATATCAGTTTTATCATCATTATTTATTATAAAACTTTTCATTAAATATTTAAAAATTAAACTGGAATAATATTCAGCATCTTGAACACAATAAAGTAATTCATTATAATATAATGAATTTTCTAATTTAAATGGTATTAAAGCCAAATGATTATTGTATGGAAAAACTTTTATTTTTAAAATACTTTTTGAATTAGCTGTTACCTGATTTTTATTTTTATTGTTATATACTGAATTATTATAAAAATTTATATTTGTATTATAAGTTCCATAATATGCATTAGTTGAAACAGTTTTAGAAGAAACAATTTTTTTTATTTTATCTAATTCAATACTTGATGGAGAAACTATTTTTATTTCAGAACCTTTCACAAAGAAAGTTAATGTATTTTTAAATGAATGATTTAATTCAATTTTAAAACATGTCCCAAAATTATTTATATTATTATTATTATTATATTTTAAATTTTGATATGTATGATCTTCACTTATTATTAAAAGATCTGAATTTAAATTTTTAGTTGAACCTTGAGTTATTTGTTTATAATATATTTTAACACAAAAAATATTGTCTTTTGATTTTGATTCCATACAAAATTTATTATATATGTTTAATAATTCATTATTAGTTAATACATATTCTAAACTTTTCTCTCTTTCATAATTGATTCCTTGTTCATTTACTAATGATATTTTCTTATTGTTTATTTTATCTAAAAGTAATTTTGTTGAATTGACGAATATTTTATTAAATTGAGGAAGAATATCAAGAGGACAGTTTTTAATTTTTGAAAAGATTGAATATAAAATATTTTCAAATAAAAATATTCTTTCATTATTTTGATTTTTTTGACAAATTTCACTTATTTTTTCATAACTTTTAGTTAAATAATCTACAAATTTTGAATAATAATTTGAATTATTATTTGAATATAAATTTAAAATTGTATTTTTCTTAATTTTATTATTATCTGGAAAAAGACAAGTATTATTATTCAAAAACATCATATTTTCAATAAAATAATTATTTAAATCAGCAATACTTAAAAAGTAAAATTTATTTAATAATGATAATAAAATGGGATGTTTTTCAATATTTTCAGTAAAAAATTCTAAAATATCAGAACAATTAGATTTAATACTTTTATAAACATCTAAATTATTTCTAATAGGAATTTTTTGAAGAAATTGATTAATTTTACTGTGTTTTTGATTAACAGTTATTTTTTTATAAGAAGTTATTTTTTTTTCAATTTTTCCTAAGTCAATTACAATTGAATCATTTATTTCTTTATTCTCATCGAGAGTAATTTCATTTAAATTAAATCCATACAAATTATAATAAAAAGGTACTTGAATATTTTTTGGAGAAATTGAATAAATTGAAGGCTTTAAAACTAATCTTTCTTTTCCTTTATAAATAACTGGATATAATGTATAGGATTTAATTGAATTAATTTTATTAAAATTATTATTTAAATTTAACGAACATCGTGTATAATCATTTTTTTCTAAAAGAGAATTAAACGGTAAATTTTTGAAATAATTCGATAATATATTTTTTTCTATATTTAAAGACTCAATTTCTTTTTTAATTTCATTTTTTTGATAATTAAATATTTTTATAAACCAAATTTTCTGAGATTCTAAATCAGGATTAAATTCTTCCCATCCTTCAATAATTATTAATAAAATCAAATTTTTAATTTTTTCCTCAGTTTTTTCATCTTCAAAAATTAAACTTAATTTATTTTTTAATTTTGAAAAAATTTCTTCGAATTTTTCTTTGTTTTGAATAATAAGAAAATCATTGCAATTTGAAACCCAAACATAAATTAATTTTAAAATTAATTCTAAATCTAATTCCCAAATATTATTATCTTTATTTTCAAATAAATCAATTAAATATTCAATTTCATAAAATTCACCTTTCATCCCGAAATAAGAATATAATTTATTATCAATAAATACCATTTTATTTTTTAAACTCTCTAAAAATGCATCATAGATAAAATCTTCCTTTTTAATTTTTTTTTCTTCTTTTTCAGTATCTTTTTTCTTTTTCTTTTTACCTATTTTTTTAAACATTAATCTACTTTCACTAATCCAATTTCCAGAATTATTTAAGTTTGGAATTGGTTTATATTTATTATATAAAGTTTGTTTAAATATATCTTGTTGGCTAGATTCAATTTCAACCATTTTGTAATTTTCAATTAATTCTTTTGGTAATTGAGACAAAATTTGTTTTTTATTTTCTGATGCATATTTTTCAACTCTATTAATTATTGTTTTCTTACTTAATGGTAAATCTTTCATTAAAGGAAATAAATTAAAATTATAATCATTATCATTATTACTATCATATTTAATAGATTTAATATTCATAAATTCTAAATAATAATTATAATAAAAATTCCAATTTTTAAATCTTAAATATGAATCTGGTTTTTTATTTGTTGATAATATTATCATTAAAGAAAGAAGATTTTTAGATAAATTTTCAAAGGAGAAATTATTTAGATAATTATTTTGAAAAAAATAATCATCTAAATTATTTGTATTTATGTTAAATAAAGATAAATAATCTTCATTGAAACTTATAAATGTATCAGAAACTAAGAAATTTATACAATTCAAAGAACCAGGAACCATTAAATAATAAACTTTATGCTTTAAATCATATGTTATAACAAAATCACATTCATTTAATTGGTTTGATTGTGTTTTTAATGATAATTGAATTGCTGGTAAATGTTTAATTAGAGTTCCATTTAATTTATCGTCTTGAACTTCAAATTTGGGTAAATCTTCTTTTACTTTTTTATTTTTATCATTATCTATATAATTCTCTTTCTCCTTCTCTTTTTCTTTTTCTTTTTCTTTTTCTTTTCCTTCTTCTTTTTCTTTTTCCTTTTCTTTTTCTTTTTCTATTTTATTGTTTGGATTAGAGTTATTAACTTTATTATTTTTATTAATATTATTTGAAGTTGAAGCAAAATTAATTTTAACATCTTTAAAATTATTATTAGTCTTTGAAATATAATCAATAAAATTATTATTTAATAAATTCCTTATTCTTGTTTCATTAGTTTCATTTGAAAATGGTTTTTTCATAGAATATTCAAATTCTTTATAGTATTGTTCACTTCTTCCAAATAAAACTGCAGCTCCTTCTTTAAATTTATGAGCAATAATATAATTTTCATCAATACTCCATTTTAATAAATCAAATTGTAAAATTTCAAAATAAGGATTTTTTGCTAAAATTATTTCAGGTTTTCCAGCACTTTTTATATTAATAGAATTAATTTTACCTTGAAACAAAATTATAGGTTTTTCTCCTATTAATAAACTTTGTTTAATTTCTGATGGATTATCTACTAAATATAAGGCTGTTTTCATTATATCAAAATCATTTCTTAATAAAGCTTTAAAACATTCTTCTTTTGTAAAAATTTGACTAAAACTTTCATAAATTTCATCAATTAACTTTTTTTTTTGTTCAGATAAATTTTCATCATTTTCATTATATTTAAATGGAGTTGGATCATAAGTAATACATTCTAAATTTAAACATTTAAAATTACATTGATTAATATTTGTATTTGGAATTAATTCATTAATTAATAAATCATTATCTTCTTTTTCATCTGGAATTGGTTCTAAAATTATTATAGATAATTTATGACCATCACTTAATAGAATAAAATTTTCATTTCTTTTTAAAACACTTTGATGTAAAGCATTTTGTGGTAAAATTAATTTTAAAGTTGATTCAATTGAAAAATCTTCAGTAGAAATAACATTAATATATCCTATATCTTTAACTTCATTATAATATGCTCCATAATAATTATTATTATATGAATAAGAAGAAATAGTCTTTTGATAAATTTTCCCATTACAATAAACCCATTGATAAGAATTAGTAGTTAAATTATTTGGAGGAGTAGAATTTAAACTTTTATTAGAAACATAATAGTAAATTTTTCCTTTTTCAGTTCCATTAAATCCACTTCCAAGTTTTACTTTACATCCATCAATTCCATTAATATTAACATAAATATATGTTCCATCTGTACATGAAGTACAAGAATTTGTAAATGGACTTTTTGAAGAAGAATAAGGTGAATATAATATATTTTTAGATATATTAAATACATCTATTATTGAATAATTTCTCATAATTGGAAATGGTTTGTAATTATTTGATGATGTTTTTTTATATAAATTTTCAATTGCTTTTTTTAATGTTTCAGAATTTTCATTATCATTTAATATTTCATTTAAGATTTGCTTATTTTTTATTTTTGTATTTATTTCTATTAATGATTTTAACATTTGAATGAAATCACCAAAGAAAATCAAAAAAGATAGTAATATGATTAAACCTTTTTTTAAATTAATTAAATCATTTTCTTCATCAAATTTTTTTATTTGTAAAAGAGCTTCATTTATAAATTCATTTTTTGAATTTTCATCGACTGGTTGATGAAATAATTCTTTAAAATCTATTTCTTTCATTTTTAATAACAAATCATCTAATGAAAAAGGCCAATTTGAAAGTGGTTTTAATCCAGGAAAAGATTCCATTATTAATTTAGATGTTAAAGAATATTTTTCTAAAATAGGTAGTCTGAAAAAAATTAATTTATTATTTTTATATTTTGATTTTGAATAACTTGATAATAGTTTTTCATAAAATAATAATTTTTTTTCAAAATATTTATCCCTGTTTTTATGAACTGAATGTGAATATTTTGATAAAAATTTTATTTTTAATTTTTCATTTTCTCTTAATACTTTTTGAGAATAAGTTTGATCATTTATTAAAAAAGGAAAATTTTTATATAAAGAAATTATTTCAGAATTTTTGATTTTAGATTTTTTCTTCTCTTTATCTTTATTTTCATTTAAAGAAGAAGAATTATGAGTATTATTTTGGAAATAAATTTGTTTATTATTATCAAATGTTGATGAAATTTCATCTTTTTTGTTTAAAGATGATAATGTTGTTTCATCCATAAAATGATGATTTGTAAATAATTCATTAAAATTAAAACAACATAATTCTTCTAAAATTTTGAAATATTCATCTTTATCCATATTTATTTTTTATATTTTTATTATATAATTAAAATATGAATATAATAACTAAAAAAAATAAAATTCATTAAAATAAGAAATTTATAAATAATTTTATTATTTTTCTTTTCTTTTTTTTATTTCTTTTTTTTTGGATGGTATTGATTCCACATATATTGTATTCATTTCTTGTTTCAAATTATAATAATTATATTAATTATATATTCAACTTGTACTACCAAACATTTATAATAAATATTGATTTTTATTCATTAATTTCATTTTCAAATAAAACCCAAAAATAATTAGTTAATATATTTTCCATATAATCTATTTCAATCATAAAAAATTAAACAATTTAGGTATAAATCTTATTCAGATTTCCCTTTTTAATTTAAAAACCAAAAATTCAAATTTATTTGACTAAAATAAAATTAAGATTATATGCAAATTGATAATTTTTATAAATCGTTTATAAAACAAAATACATCATTTGATTATTGTTATTTATTTAATCTAAAAAGATATTTAATAATAAAAAAATAATTTTTAAATTATAATTCAGCAATTAAAAAAACAAAAAAAAATACAAAATTTTATTCTTTTATTATCAATAAATGATACTTATAAAATAAACTAATTTTAAATATAAAAATAATAAAAAGATAAAAAAATGAGTGTAGACCAAAACATAGCAGATTTAAGAAAACAATAAAAGGTTTTGCAATAGATGAAGTAATCAATAATAATAAAAAATTTTAGCAAAGAGAACTCAAAAACAAAAAGTTCTTATAAAAGAATCATTTTAACTTCATTTTTTTCATTACCAACAAAACATTTAAAAAATGAATTAATGATAAAGTAGAAGATGCAATATTAAATCTTTTTAAAGATCCAAAAGAATATTATTGTCAATAATTAAAAAAATCAATGAAAATTGCAGGAAATGAGAAGTTTTATTAACAGAAATAATACGTTCTCCCACTAACAATTCTTCAAAAAAAAAGAAGTAAATAAAATAGATGTTAAAAGTGATTAAGAAACAAATATTAAAAGAGATGAAAAAGGAAATCAATATTATTATCATTAAATAGTGGTGAAAGAAATGATAAAATGTATCCAAACCTAATGAAAAGGAAAACTAAAGAATTATATAATGTAGGAGAAACAAAAAAAGGAAGTGATGATGTTTTTATTAAAAAATTAAATGAATTATCTCCTTTGGAAATTGCTGTTAATAAAGAAAATAAAAATTTAACTTAACATTCACTAATTAATGGTGTTGATAAGTAATTCAAACATAATATTAAAAAAAGCTTAAAACTATTATTTATGCTGAAATTAATCTTAATTAATTTTTTGCACTAGATGCTATTAAAGGATGTGGAATTAATAATAATAAATCAATAAAAAATTATAATCAAATTCAAAAACATTCTCTTTAATCAAAATCTTTGTTTTGAAAAATCGTTATGATAAAAAACCAATTTAATCAAATAAAAAAGTAAAAAAATATAAATCAAAAAATTATTTAAATATGAATATTAAATAAAAATTATTTTTATTTAAATTAAAAAATTTTAATAAATAATGAATTTAATAGTTTAAAAATAGTCAAAAAATAATACTCAGGTCTTTTAAAAGTTTCAATAAATATTTTTTATTTTCCCAAATGTTTAATTAACATAATCATTTAAATTAAAATTCATTAAAATTTGATTATAATTAGGAATACTTTTTGAATAATTTTGAATTTGATTGATTTTATTTTTATAAAAATTGATTATTTCTTTTTCTTGTTCTGAATATTCATTTTTATATTCGTGATTAAATGAATATTTATTATCAATTAATAATTTATCTTTATTAAAATTATTTTCTGCTTTAGTATTTTCTTCTTTAATATATTCATCAATAATATTATCTTTATGTTCTTTATTATATTTATTTTTTTCTTCTTCTTTGTCTTTTTTTTGTGTTTCAAGTTCTTTTATTCTTGGATTTTCTTTTTTCTCAAAATTTTTTTTTTTGCTCTCAAAATCATTTTTCATATTATTCATATTATTTAAATGTTCATTTTCTAAATTCCTCATTTCATTTTTATATAAATTATTGATATCATTATTAATTTGATTTATTTCATTTCTAATATAATTTTTTTGTGAGGTAACTTCTTCTATAAAATGATTATCCTCTGTACAACCACTACATCCATGTGTTATATTATAATTATTTTTCAAATAATCAGAAATATTATTTAGTTCTTTTGATAATACACTGGATATATTATTTACTTTGCTTATAAATAAATTTCCTAATTCAAATATTTTTCTATGTTCATTCATATTATTTAAACAAACAGTTGCACTACATTTATCACATCTTCCACCACATCCACTACATGATTCACATGTATAATAACTCATTTTTAATTTAAAATTATTCTTTTCTTGATATAAATATTTTTTTACTTTATTGTTCTATTATTATCTATTTTTTATTTCAACTATTTTTGTTCAATAAAAATTATTAATTTGAAAAAGTAAAAACTTATTTTTTTTTTAAATAATTTTATAAGGATTATTTTAAAATAAAAAATTGAATGTTTTTATCATTTTTTCCATTTGATTGTTATAATTTAAAAATTTATTATCTTAATGATTACATACATCTTATTTAATTTTTTTCATACAATTATTAAATTTTAGAATTTATCAATTATAATTTAAATTTATTTATTTTCTTTTTATCTAAATATCATCCAATAAATACATAATTCAATATATTAAAAAATCTAAAATTTAATAAAAATGGTTTCAAAATATATTATTTTTTATTATTAGATATTATT